>Ga0123337_10004917_pt1 | contig 13350 bp, 14 predicted proteins | sample frozenSSSSmetaG_FD_89792 | JGI IMG/M metagenome (GOLD analysis project Ga0123337, IMG submission 89792) | Glacier valley bacterial and archeal communities from Borup Fiord, Nunavut, Canada, to study Microbial Dark Matter (Phase II) -... | ecosystem: Environmental > Aquatic > Freshwater > Ice >...
GGCCTTCTCAGCGTGTCGGGCGTACCCAAGGAATTGCTCGGCCCCGACGTGCAGGCCGCCGTGCTCGACGAGGCGCGCGCGCTGCTGGAGGTCGCGCAGGAGACGTGTGTGCGGCTGCTGACCGCGAATCGCTCGCGCCTGGAGGCGTTGGCCGAACGGCTGATCGAGGTCGAGGCGCTAGCCGGGCCCGAACTCGACGCGCTGCTCGGGCCGCGAGCCGACTCGCCGGTGTTGCTCGGGGTCCGTGAAGAGGACCGAGAGGCTCTGGCTTAAGCGCGCGTCAAGGGCGGTCCAGGTCCGCCGATGGCAAAGTGACCTGGCTGAACCCGGTCGCCGAGCGCATGACCGGCTGGCCGGTCGCGCAAGCCCGGGGCGCTCCACTGGGCGAGGTGTTTCGCACCATCCACGAGGAGACTCGCGTTCCCATCGACGCGTGCCTGGATTCGACGCGGGAATACTCCCCTCTGAACCGCCTGTCGCTGCAGCCGGTCCTGCTCGCGCGCGATGGAACGGAATACGGTGTTCAGGCGTCGGCTGCCCCCCTGCGCGACGGCGCAAGCCGTGTTCTCGGTAAGGTGGTCGTCGTCCGCGATGTGACCGAGCAGCGACGCATGTCGAGGAAGATGAACCATCGGGCGACCCACGACAGTCTGACCGGGCTCATCGATCGTCCTGAGTTCGAGGGCCGCCTGCGCCGCGTGCTGCATCTGGCACACCAGGAAGGCGGGCAGCATGCGCTTCTCTACATCGACCTCGACCAGTTCAAGCTGGTCAACGATGCCTGCGGACATGCCGTCGCCGACGAGTTCCTCGAGCATCGCGAAGCTGCTCGGCGAGAGCGTTGCTGCGGGCGAAACGCTCGCCCGTCTGGGTGGCGACGAGTTCGGGATCATCCTCGAGCAATGCTCGGACGCGCGGGCCCGACAAGTGGCCCAGCAGGTGTACGACGTCATGGACGGATTTCGATTCACGAACAGCGGGCGCCGTATCCGGATCAGCGCGAGCATCGGTCCCGTTCCCGTCGACGATCCTTGGGAAAGCGCGGCCGCCATCCTCCAGGCTGCCGACATCTCCTGCTATGCGGCGAAGGAAGGCGGACGCAGCCGCGTCCATTCCTGGTCCGAAAGTGACGAGGTCCTGCTGACACGACACGATGCGATGCGATGGGTCACGCTGATCGAGGAAGCACTCGACGAGAACCGCTTCGCGCTCTTCGCGCAAAGGATCGAACCCTTGCAGCGGAAATTCGTCGGCATGCATCCCGAGGTCACCAATCTCGCGGACGCTGCGTTATTCATCTCGGAGCTGAGCGTGGCGGGCGGGCGTGCGCATCGCGCTCGACGACTTCGGTGCGGGGTCCTCTTCGTTCGGCTACCTGAAAACGCTTGCCGTCGACTACCTGAAGATCGAGGGCCAGTTCATCCACAATCTCGTCGTCGATCCGCTGAATGCCGTGACTGTCCGCTACTTCGTCGACGTCGCCCGCGTCATGGGGATCGAGACCATTGCCGAATTCGGGGACAAGCCCGAGACGCTGGTGCGGTTGGGAGAACTGGGCGTGGACTACGCGCAAGGATTTCTGCTGCACCGACCCGCACCGATCGATTCAGTATTCCAGTCGTCGATGGGGGTCGCGACCGAGTCCGCTCAGTGTCCGGTCCTGGAAGGGGATGCCGGCGTTGCCCTCGCGTAAAGGCGAAGAATGGCCGGCTGTTCCGAGAGGAGAGCGCTGCCTTGCAGCGGGTTACGCGGCTTTGCCGCAAAGCCGGCACATGTCGATTGGCACTTGTCGATCTTGTTGGAAACAAGGCATCGATGCGGGCGAAGTGACCCGCATGAGCCGGCCATCGAGACGATACTGAGTTTGTCTGGCGAGTGATCGGCAGCGGGTCATGGACTGGATGATGCGGCGGTTGTCGGCGGCGCCGCGAACTCGACAGTGATGTTTTCAGCGTCCGATGTCCACGCGCGTCTGAGCGCCGGGGGCACGCCGGTGGACGAGACGCAACGCCGCCCCGGGTCGGCGATTGTCGTGGGGCTTTGCCCGTGCTACGTTTTGACGTGCAACTTGCTACGCGTTGCAGGGCACGCGGTTGCGGATCCAAGGCGCTGTCCCAAACCAACTTCGAGGGATCGACATGTCCGGAACTTCTCGCATCAAATCCGTCGCGCTTCTCACAGCCGCATTGATCGGCGTCGCCGTACCCGCCACGCTGCTCGCGACGCATTCGTGGAACGGCTATCACTGGGCTCGGACGACGCCGCAGTTCACGTTGAAACTCGGCGACAACCTGACCAGCGGGGACTGGAAGTCGCATCTGAACCAGACTTCGAGAGACTGGAATTCCGGAAACAGCGCCGTACTGACCGCCATCGTCGGCGGAACGTCCAACAAGCGCTGTTCGCTGGTCGCCGGCACGACGCAGGTCTGCAACAGTCGCTATGGCAATAACGGCTGGCTTGGACTGGCTTCGATCAACATCACCGGCGGGACCCACATTACGCAGGGCAGCGCCAAGATGAACGACACGTACTTCGATACGGCGCAGTACAACAATCCCAACGAAAGGGAGCACGTGATGTGTCAGGAGGTCGCGCACACCTTCGGGCTCGATCACCAGTCGACCGACGGCAGCTCACAGAACAGTTGCATGGACTATTTCTCGAACACCGGCGCGAATGCCGGCAGCGCGTTGAGCACCACTCCGAACGCGCACGACTTCCAGGAGTTGAACATCATCTACGCGCATCTGGACACCACCACGACCGTCGCGGCGATGACCGCGTCGGCTGCGTCGACCTCCGACGTGACCGACGATCCGAACAGCTGGGGCCAACTAATGCGCCAGTCGGCCAGCGGTCGCAGCTCGGTCTACGAGAAGCTCAATCAGGACGGATCCCGGACGCTCACCCACGTCTACTGGACCATCGAAGCGGCGCTGCGCTGTACCAGTTGCGACCACCGGCACCAAGCAGACTGAGCGACGCGCGACGGCGCGATGGGCGGCCGGAGAGGAGGGCCTTCCCCGGTCCTCTTCTCCCGCCGTGCGATGAGGACGTTGCTCGTGGCCACCTGCCTGCGTCAGCGGCCCCATGAAAAAAGCGGTTAGGCGCCTTCGCGTCTAACCGCTTGCTTTTCTGGTGGCTCGGGGCGGAATCGAACCACCGACACGCGGATTTTCAATCCGTTAGTCGCCAGTCGCACGACGTTATACCGAGTCGCCTGGAGTATTATGAATCAGGTACTTGCGATAATTATTGCATGCCCTTAGCCTCACTGAGATACTCCGAGTTGTACTTATTCTGTGACCCCGCCGTGACCCTGGGCTCGACTTGCGGACATGCCGGCTGCCAAGACCATCAAATTCACGAAGGCTTCCATCGCGGCCACCAAGGCACCGGTGGACGGCGAACGCCTTGTCGTCAGGGACAGCGAGACACCTGGCTTGGAGTGCCGTGTCACCGCTAACGGCATCAAGACCTTCTCGGTCCGTCGTCGCGTCCGTGGTGGCGCTGTGGAGCGGAAAACGCTGGGTCGCTTCCCGGAGTACACCGTCGATCGCGCTCAGCGCGAGGCCAAGGAAGTCGTCGCCGACCTCGCGGGCGGCCTCAGTCTTGCGTCGAAGGCACGCGACAAGCAGACCTTCGGGCAGCTGTTCGACGAATATATCAAGCGCCACGCCAGGCCCAACAAGCGGACATGGGAAGAGGACGAGGCTAAGTACAAGAAACACCTCGCCCGACCATTGGGCGCCAAACGCCTGTCAGCGATCGCGCGGAAGGACGTCGCCAGCATTCACAGCCAGTTGACCCTGAAAGATCAGCCCACGACCGCCAACAGGGTTCTGGCGCTGGTGTCGAGCGTTTACGGGTGGGCACGGTCGGCGGGCCTCTGGGAAGACAACCCGGCGACCGGCGTCAAGCGGAATCCCGAGAAGAGCCGCGATCGCTTTCTCCAGACCGACGAACTGCCGCGGTTCTTTGCATCGCTCGCCGTCGAGCCGAACGAGACGATCCGGGACTATTTGCTGACTTCGCTGCTCACCGGCGCCCGGCGTGCTGACGTCTTATCAATGCGCTGGAAAGACGTCTCGCTGGAGCGGGCCGAGTGGCGCATCGAGCGAACCAAGAACGAAGATCCCCAGACGGTGAACCTGTCGCTGGAAGCGGTCGAAATTTTGAAGGGTCGACTTGAACTGAAGAAGCAGAGGCAAAAGGAAGAAGAAAACAAGAAAAAGGACGAACCTTTCGTCTTCCCGGGTGACGGCAAGTCGGGCCATCTACTGGAGCCGATCAAGGGATGGCGCCGAGTTCTCGGCCGCGCTTCGTCGCTTGGTTATGTGCGCGCCATTGCTAGTGCAGAGGGCTGGGTTGATGACGTAGCCAAAGATGCGGATGCGTTGGCACTGACCGATCCGAAGGGCGCGCTTCAGTTCTATGCGGTCCTCGGGAAGAAGCATGGCATTAGGCCCGACGCATTCGTACTGGAGGATCTGCGCATCCACGATCTTCGTCGCACGCTTGGCAGTTGGCAGGCCAAGATGGGCGCCTCGTTGGCGATTATAGGAAAGAGTTTGAACCATCGAAACGTAGCGACGACGGCGATCTATGCGCGGCTTGACCAGGATCCTGTTCGCCAGTCAGTGAAGGGTGCTGCGTCGGCGATCTTGCATGCCGGCGGATGGAAGTCCGAAGGCAACTTGGTTCGGATCACTAAGAAGTCCTGAAGATTTATAGGGCAATTTGCCGGTTTAACACCGGCACATAAAGCGGGGAGAACAGGCGTTCGAGCGCCTGAACCCTCCTGACGAACGAAGTCTCCAGGAGGCTTGCATGGCCGATGGGATCTAGCGATTCCCTTTGGGCCCGCGCTGGAAATCTACAACCGACGACGTTTACATTCGTGCTTGGGCTACATGCCCCCTGACGAGGTCGAGCAACAATATGCCCGCATCCGGGTCTATTCCTGAATACCGATTTATCCACCTTAGGGGGTGGGCTCGAAGGTGGGTCGGGTCACTTGGGCGTTAACACCTTATAGCTCTGCTGATACTGTGTTCCCGCTGCGCCTAGCTCGAGGCTGATCCCCGAGGGCGAAGGATCGGTTTCCTTGCTGGCCTTGCACAGATCCTTTCCAGGGGGCGTGAGGGCGACAATGCCAATTCTTGACCTCGATGCGACATCAATGCAAAGCCGTATTGACCTCGCTTCGTTAATGCATTGGCCACCGCCTTTGAATGAGGACGAACGTGAGGAGTTTCGCCTCGTTGAGTCCGCGCTCGATCGATTCGACGATCTGCCGCCCGACAAGCCGTTGCAGGTCATGGCGGGGGACGTGCAGGCGTTGCTGAAGACCGTTAAACGCGATAAGACACATCACGTCGCAGGTCGGGAGCAGGCGAAGAAGGGCCTCATCGCGGGTGAGGTGCTCTTCGCCATATATTTGATGAACCGCTTTAAGGAGCATTTGCCAAACGTTGGTTCGCCCGAGGCAAGCATGACCAAAGCGATGCACGTCGTCTCCACGCATGCGTCGAGCGAAGATGGAGTTTGGGGAAATGGCGACAAGATGCGCGTATCAGACAGCATGGCGTGGACCCATTGGAGGTCGCACAAAGTCGTTGCGCACTTCTGGTGTGCTTTCAGCCTTTTTAACTTCCGTGACGGAAAGGTGGTCAACGTTTTTGCTGGCGATAACTTTGGCCCCTTCATCCGAGCGGCTGCCTTCTTTCAAGAGTTCGGACTCGGCTTCCAGGTGACATCGGTCAAGCTCAGCGACGAGGTGCCAGAACTTTTTCGAGTGTGGGGGGTTGGCGCCCCTCCGCTGAAAGGAACCAAGGGCAACTTCCTGTTGGACCCGAAGGAGTCCATCCTAATCGACGACGCACAATTCCCGCCCCGTCTACAGCTACGAGACATTACCTTGGAGACTTTGAGAGAGTCGCGACTATGGCAGGGACTGAGCACATACAAGCCGCGTTGAACAAGGTCTCCAGATTTTTTTGGAGGCGTTTACGCGCGCCGCCCGGACGGTAAAGATGCTTGCTCCAAGCACCGCGGTGCACTTCAAGGAGCAAGCATGGCAGCGCAAACCCTCACCTCAACTTCTAACCCCACTTCAACCGCCACCACGCGCCTCCTGACCACTTCACAGGCAGCCGCAAAGCTTAACGTCAGCGAAGAGTTTCTCTCGGCAGATCGGTGTACGCGGAGGCACGGCATCGTCTTTTGCCGACTCGGTCGAGCGGTTCGTTACCGTGAATCGGATCTTGATCGCTGGATTGAACGCAACCTCGTCGGTGGTGAGGTTGCGTAATGGCTTGCTTACAATGGGGCATTGCCGGCGTCTACTTGTCAGCAATCAAACTCGCACTTGAACTGCGCGACCGAGGTCGGCAACGAGACCTGCGAAGTGGCGTCTGCCGCAATATGCAGAGGGCCACGAATTGCTTGCAATTATGAGTGCTGCCGAACTCCTTGCGCGCCTCGAAAACGTTCGCAAAACCGGCGCTGATCGGTGGATTGCTACCTGCCCTACGCGTCCCGACAACCATCCATCCCTATCGATTCGCGAACTGCCTGATGGTCGTGTCTTGATTCACGACTTTGGCGGTGATGCCGCACTCGATGTCTTAACCGCGATCGGCCTGGACATAGCCGCGCTGTTCCCAGAGAAATTGCTGCTACGGAGAAACTATAAGGCCGAGCGAAGGCCCTTCAACGTCTACGACATCCTTAAATGCATCGTGTTCGAAGCGGCCATTGCGCTCGATTGCGCTAACCAATTACGTGCGGGTAAAGCCCTATCAGCAGTGGATCACGCAAGGCTCGTGACGGCTTCTGCACGACTCGTAGGGGCGCTCGATGTTGCAGCCGGGGAATGAAATGAGCTCCGCGTCGGATCGCGTTGAGGCGGCGTTTGCTGCGAACGGCAGGAAGATCAGTTCAGAAATTCGGGGTGGCGCACATGACCCCTGTTCGCACCTCGCTAACGCACACCGGCTCGTTGAGCACTTCGGCGTGCATCTGCTTTACGTTAAGGGTATCGGCTGGCATACCTGGTCGCCACCATGGCGATTCGACGAACTGGGCGCGAGGCGCATCGCACAACGGCTTGGGAAAGTCATTGCTGCGGAGGCCGCATCTTTGGCGCCCTGGGTTGCCGATTCGGCCGATACCGACGAAAGGCAACGGCGCGAAAAGAAGATGGCACGTCTGTTCAGGTGGGCCGGTTTAAGCGAGTCCACTCCGAACATTGAACACAGTCTGCGAATGAGCGAGCCGTTACTTGCATGCGACGCGGCTGACCTCGACGCTAACCCATTCCTGCTGGGTCTACCCTCAAGCGTCCTCGAGTTGGATCGCGGGTTGAATCGCGAGCATCGACCTTCGGATCGCATCACAAAGGTCGCGGGTTGTGACTTCGACCCGAACGCGGTGGCCCCGAGGTGGGAGCGCTTCGTCGCCGAGATCATGGACAACAACGCCGAGATGATCGCTTACTTGCAGTGTCTAGCCGGGTATTCGCTGTCGGGCGAACGCGGCGAGCATCTCCTTCCATTTTTCTTAGGCAGCGGGGCTAATGGAAAGTCGACCTTCTGCGGCGCCATCCAGGAAGTCTTTGGCGAGTACGGAGGTACGGCGCCGCCAGGGCTCCTGATCCATAAAGGAGGCAACGAGCATCCGACCGGATTGGCGAGTCTGCAGGGCCTCCGCGTCGCCATCTCATCTGAGACTGGGGAGGCCGGCCGTCTCAACGAGGAACAGGTGAAGGCACTCACCGGTGGCGACAGAATAAGCGCGCGGCGCATGCGGATGGACTTCTACGAGTTCAAGCCGACTCACCAACTGTTCTTGCAGTCGAACCACCGACCGCGGGTAACCGGCACCGACGAGGGAATCTGGCGTCGAATTCGGCTAATCCCGTTCGCAGTCACGGTTACCGCTGATCGTAGGGATCCGCATCTACTGGCGACGCTATTGACTGAACTCCCCGGGATTCTTGCGTGGTGCTGGCGAGGCTGGCAGCGATATCGCGCGGAAGGGTTCGCGGAACCGACGGCCGTCCGCCTAGCAACGTCGGAGTACCGCGATGCATCCGACCAAGTTGGCGCTTTTCTGAAAGACGAGTGCGAACTGCTGCAGGGGATTACGACACCCGCGGGTCGGCTCTACCGCGCCTATGAAGCATGGGCCGCAACGAACGGCGAGCGGCCCCGGTCCCAACGTGATTTCGGGATGCGCCTGACCGAACGCGGCTTCGAACAGGCTCGAACAGGCGGTGCGCGCATGTGGCGCGGCGTTCGGCTGAACAATGACGCAAGTGACGGATGTGACGATGGTTCCGGGTCGATCAATACACGGTAGAGGTCTTGAAACGCCGATGCCGGATCTCAGTCACATCCGTCACTTGCGTCACCAGTCTGGACGGTTATTAGAGGCTTCGCAGATGAAGCAGGCTTGCTGCACTCGCGTTGATGTATGTAGCGTCGCGGTAGACAAAAAACGTTGCAAACGGGCTTTTGATGGGCTCGCACGGTCTTCGGTAATATGCGGAAGTGAGTGAGCTACTTGTCGACCACCCGAAACGTCTGTACCAGATTTTGAGATCACAAGATCAGGGTGACTAATCGAAGTGACGAGTATTTGCGCGAACGGAAAACCCCATGAAAAAATAGTGCGTTGATGATTAAAACCAAACTACCGAACGACCACGGTGGCAAGCGTGCTAACTCAGGGCGAAAGCGCGTCGCGGTGCAAGTACAGTCGCCGCATCCAATTCGCCCCACTAGCAGCACGAAAGTCGCTATTGAAGCGGGTAGGGCAATGTCTGAAGACGTGCTTGAGGAAGCACGTAGCCTGGCCCGCCACGCTATGCACGCGCAGAAGCGCGAAATGACGAAAAAGATGGGCGAACTCGGTTTGGCACCCCTCGACGTCTTGCAGAGCTGCATGCTCATGCTGTACGAGCGCGCACTCGACGCGAAAGCTGCGGGAGGGGCACTTGTGACGTCGGTCCGCGATAAGCCAATCGTGGATGCAAACGGCGTTCAGCAAGTCCACGACGATGGGTCGCTAATGTTTACTCTTGTAACCCGCGTCGATACCGAGATCGCGTTGATTTTGGCGACCGCGGACGTGGCTAATAAGGCAGCGCAATACGTCCACCCGAAGCTTGTTGCCGTCGAAGCCAAAGTTACCGAGATGACTTATGAGGAACGCCTGCAAAAGCTGTGTTGCTCGTAAAAATAACGCTTTTGAAATACGCGCAGCCGAAAGGTGCTTACTAGATGGATGCTATGGCGCGGTGATACTTGGCGACGCGATCGAGGTCACGCTGGGTGGAATTTGCAATGCGATCCAAATCGCTATTGTCGCGGAGGTCGCGATCCAGGTCGCCGGCGTACCAAGATTCGACCTGGTACATGTCTGGTACTGTTAGGAAATAGCGACTCGTTTTTAAGCACGCGTTGAAACCAAAGGAGCGCCGCCTCTCGTTCCTTGAGTGGGGTGCGGCGAGCGATATTTATGCGATAAAGGTGTCTACGAGTTCGTGCTCGGTGGCGGCCGCACCCTCCGCGAGCCAGGCTTCGACCTGCGCGGCCCCTTGATCTCGCTGAATCAGGGTCAGCGTCTCATCGCGGATGCCAGCATCGAGGTCGTCGCGCGGCGTGCCGCCCTGGTAGTGGTGGGCGTCGCAGGCGCCGACGAAACGCGCCGCCGATTGCGCGTGGCCGCATTTCGCTTGCAGCCAGCCGAAGATGTCGCCTCGGGCGAGCAGAAGGCCCGACCGGCGGAGGACGGGAATCGTCCGCACGGCGACGGACCGCGCCTCGTCGAGCTTGCCTTGCGAGGTCAGCGCCGCCATGAGACCGCACAGCGCGTAACCGAGCGTCAACGTTTCGGACGGCTTCCCAGCCGCGCAATCGACCAAAGCCCTGAATTCCCTCGCAGCTTCGTCGGCATGGCCGCCGAGAAGGTGGACGCGGGCCATGTCATTTAGCAACACGAGCACGTAGCGGTCGAAACTTTCCCGGACCGCGATTCCGTGGGCGCGTCGGAAAATCTCAAGCGCCGCTTCAGTGGCTCCCTCCTTCTCCGCCAGCAACCCCTCGGCGCGAAGTCGCCGCATCACGTCGGCCAGCGGCCATCCGTCGTCCTCCATCCGTTCGGCGGCTGCGAGTGTCACGCGCGCCTCGTCGAACTCGTGGACTGCGAGGATCGCCTCAGCTCGCATCCGCAGGCACGCGTGCAGATGCCGTCGGTTTCCCGCTGCGGCGAACATGCCTTCCGCCCGCGAAAGTGCGGCAGCACAGCGAAACACCGGCAGCCTACCGTCGATGCCGAGCCGTCCGAGCCACTGCCAATAGCGTGCCGCAACGTCGGGCGCGATGGTGTCGTCAACGAAGCGCTCGACCGCCTGCAGTCTCTGGAGCGCCTCGGCGGCAAGCCCCGACACCGCGAGCACAACGGCACTGTACGTCGCGATGCCGACCGCAATCGCTCGCACCCCATCTTGGCCCATCGCCCATTGGAAAGCGGCCCGGAGGTTCGGCAGGTCGACCATGATGCGGTCCATGTCGCGTGCCTTCGTGGACGTGCGGCAAACGCCTTCGTAAATTTCGGCGTGGCGACGGGCGTGGCGTGGCACCTCGCCCGCAGCGGACAGCAGCTGAATCGCGTACGCCTTCGTCGTTTCAAGGAGCCGGTAGCGCGGCTTAAGATCGCCGTCGACCAGGACAAGCGACTTGTCGACCAGCGTCGACAAGCATTCTAGGATCGCCCACTCGTCAAGCGCCTCGTCCGCAGCGATTGCCTGCGCATCCTCGATCGTGAAGCTTCCGGCAAAGATCGCGAGCCGCCGCAGGACAATGCGCTCGTCTTCGGCAAGCAGCCCAACGCTCCAGTCCAGCGCCGCGTGCAGGGTCTGGTATCGGCCGACCTCGCGACGCGTGCCGCCGAGCAAGCGGAAGCGCTCGCTTAACCTCGCCTCGACCCCGTGCACGCCGAGTACGGCGACCCGCGCGGCGGCGAACTCAATCGCCAGCGGTATTCCGTCGAGCTTCTCACAGATGTTGGCGACTGATTCTTCGTTCTGCGGCGAGAGAGCGAAACGGTGGTCGAGCGCCTTCGCCCGCTCTACAAACAGGCGAATTGCACCAGACTGGTCGTCGACGCCGGCGCTGCTGCGCCGAATCTCGAGCGGTGGCAGGCGGTAAAGCGCTTCCATATCGATCCGCAACGGTTCTTGGCTCGTCGCTAAGATCCGGATACCGTCGATCTCGCGCATCAGCAACGACGCGAACTCAATGACGGACGGTAGCAGGTGCTCGCAATTGTCCAGCACGACGAGCATCGACGAAGCTAGTAGCGCCGACAGCAGCTCCCGCAGCGAAGGTCCGCGTTCAGGGAGCGCGATCCGAAGCGCACGCGCGACGGTCGAGTGGAACAGCGCGGGATCCAGTACGCTGCCGAGCTCGACGACCCAGGCGCCGTCGCGAAACGCGCTTCGCATCGAGTGCGCGACGTGCTCCGCGAGGCAGGTCTTGCCGATTCCGCCGCTTCCGACGATCGTGACGAGCCGATGCCGTGCGAGGAGTTCACTAATAGCGACGACCTCCGCCTCGCGCCCGTACATCGGCATGAGAAGGCGCGGTACATTGCCGTGCGCGGTCGATGCGTCAACCCGTGCTGGTGCCGACGCATTTCGGGATGCGCCGTCGGCGTCGTGGTCGTCGAGAGGCACTGCGGTAAGACGGTAGCCGCGCCCCGGGATCGTCGCGATTGCCGATGGGCCAATCAACCGCCGCAGGGTCGAGATCTGAACCTGCAGGTTGCCCTCCTCGACGACCACGTTGGGCCACACCGCCTCGATCAGCTCAGCTTTGGCAGCGACGCGGCCGCTGCGCTCCATAAGCGCAACGAGGAGATCAAACGCCCGGCTCCCGACTGACACTTCACGGCCCGCGACGAGCAGCGTTCGCTCGAGAGGACGAAGCTCGAATCCCTCGAACCTGAACGATGCGACGATCTTGGTCGTTTGCTCTGCCGCGATGGGCATCGGATTTGACCTTTAATCAGGGCCTGTTGACACGCTGACCGTGATGTGAATGGCCGCCGAATCTACCGGATGCGACGGATGGAGACTAAAAGAAATTGGGGACGAACGATCCACCCGAAGGCGACCTCGGCGAGAGGGATGCGCTCGAACGTACAGGCTTCGGAGGCGCCCCTTAGCAAATTCCAGCATTTTCAAATCCTGGCGAACGCGTGGCGGCAGGCTTGAGCAATTCGGACTCGCTCGCGTATCTGCGCCTCGCAGTGGACTGATCCCTTTGCGGCACCGCGGCGCTTTGCGTTCGCGCTCATTGGGTGAAGTGGCCTTACGTCTGCAGACGCAATTGCGCGCATGAGCGGAAGTATGGGTCCGAGAGCCGGCTTGGGGCGCCCGGCGCCAACCGAAGACCAGGCAGACGCTCGATAACGCGACGGAACGCGATCGGCGCCAAGACATCTACAAGCGGCTTGCCGATGCATCGATGGATGCCGTGCCCGAAGGCATATTCGGCGTGCCCGGCCGACCGCGTAATGTCGAAGACATCGGGATTGCAGAACACCAGTTCGTCGCGGTTCGCCGAACCGTACACGAGCGTCACCATCGATCCACGCGGAATGAAAACGTTGCCAAGCGAGGGGATGTCCTGCTGCGCGAAGCGGTCTGCCATTTGGAACGGGGCATCGAAGCGGCGCATCTCGACGATTGCGCTGTCCAACAGTTCGGGATGGGCACGGAGTTGGTCGATCGGGCGCGTCAAGCCAGAAAGAAGGTGCAGCATGCCGGTCGCGAGCAGGAACTGCGTGGACAAGTAGCCGCCGAGCGCAAAGTGCATCGCAGTCTTCATCGCCTCCGTTGCGTCGAGACGGTGCTCGACGGGTATGTCGTCGCTGGCCATTGTGCAGGCCAGGCCGCTCCCGCCAGCCGCTGGGCAGCGCTGCAGCAGCCCGCTCATATAGAACGTCAGTGCCCTTGCCGCTAGGGCGGCCGGCAAGCGACGCGCGCCGCTATACGGATCGTTGCCATCCAGGATCCGCTGAACCCACTTGTTCACGTTGGCGCGGTCTGCCAACGGGATGCCGAACACGTCCATAAACGTGTCGCGCGGGACCACGCCCGCGAATGACGCGACCCAGTCGAATTCGCGCTCGTGGATCATCCGATCGACGAGCTGCTCGACTAGCTGTGATGTTTCACTAGGTTGTTCATCCGGAAGGTTCTGGGAGACTGGAGTTCTTGACGCTTCAGACCCACCAGGAGATCGACCGGATGAACAGCCACAAGAATGCCAGAAC
>Ga0123337_10004918_pt1 | contig 13348 bp, 10 predicted proteins | sample frozenSSSSmetaG_FD_89792 | JGI IMG/M metagenome (GOLD analysis project Ga0123337, IMG submission 89792) | Glacier valley bacterial and archeal communities from Borup Fiord, Nunavut, Canada, to study Microbial Dark Matter (Phase II) -... | ecosystem: Environmental > Aquatic > Freshwater > Ice >...
ATCTCAACGTTTTTATAACGCCTTCGATCCGGCTAGCCACCGTTTCTACGACGACCAGACTCTCGCCCGCTAGGCGCAGTCCTTGGTAACGATGGCAAAGGGGCGGGAGACTCGGCTGCTCGGGTCCGGTAAGACACACCTTCTCGCGGCCTTTAAGCGCCTGAAATGCCCGTTCCGCGTGCTCCTCTTCCGCTGAATAAAAAGCTAAGACAATCCGGGCCGGTTTAGCTTTCATGCGTCGCGAGTCAAGTTACGCACTACACCCAGCCGCGCGCTACGCGTGTGATCGCGAAAGCGAGTAAGAGCGTTCCGGACGTCCCGGTTGCGAGCTTTAAGGAGAGTGACGCGCCCGAAGGATCACTGGCCAGCGTGGACAGCATCGCCAGCAAAAATATCAGCGCGAAAATAGTCATCCAGCCGAGCATATTAAGATCTCCGTGGGAAGTAACTAGTAAAAAGTGTTGCATCCCCTAAAGTGGTGAGCAGGTACAAGGCCAATCGAAAAACTAGCCAAGCTGGAAGCCCCAGCGTTTGTGGTCGATTTCCGCAACACCTTTTGGAAGTTTGCTGGTAAATTACTATTTTCGGTTCTGGTGCAACATTGGGAGTGTCGGATATTTGCGGGAATGACTTCAGCGGCATCCGTCGAGGATCTGTTCAAGGGTCGGCAGTTCGATCAAAAAATCATCGCTCTGTGCGTTCGATGGTATTTGAGCTACAAGCTAAGCGCACGTGACCTCGTAAAGATGATGGCGGAGCGCGGAACAATGCTCGTGCACACGACGATTCTGCGTTGGGTGCAGCGCTACGTGCCGGAATTTGAGAAGCGTTGCAGCCGGTATTCACGACCGGTTGGCGGTTCATGGCGATGTGACCAGACATACATAAGGGTGAAGGGCCAGTGGACCTATCTATATCGCGCCGTTGATAAAGTCGGGCGAACAGTTGATTTTTATCTCAGCGAGAGGCGGGATGTGAATGCTGCGAAACACTTTTTCCGCCAAGCGATGAAGCGTGTTGGCCCGCCACGCGTGATCACTCTGGATGCCTACGCCGCATCCATCGTGCCGTGCGAGAACTGAAGGCGGAAGGCACGCTGCCGCGACGGGTCCGAGTGCGGTCGAGCAAGACCTCAACAATATGATCGAGCAAGACCATCGGCGCGTCAAACAGCGCACCATACCGATGCTCGGATTCAAATGGTTCGATCACGCGGCAGTGACGATCAGCGGCATCGAGCTGGTACAGAAAATTCAGAAGCCTCAGTTTAAAACCGGCAAGTTGGGCGTCCGCTCCGCCGCCATGCCGGAACGGTGGAATGCTGTACTGGCCGCTTGATCCGAAATTCTAGACAATCCGAAGGCGCACGGCCCGGTTATAAACTTTGCACCAGAACCCTTCTTGCCCTCCGTCCCTGTTTTGTCCCTGCATTGAATCGGCACACCCCAACCCCTTTGTTAACAACCGGAGTAGCAACGCCGATGGGATTCTGAGCACTTCGATGGAAGCTACAGAATTTAAGTACCTGTAAACCATTGATAAGAGAAGCCCATGGAAACAGTAGACGGAAACCTTACAAACGACGAATCAGAAGGTCGCATGTTCGAATCATGCCGGGTGCCCCAATCTTTTAGAATCGCCCTACCGAGCCCGGTCGTTCCGGTAAACTGTCCCTTCCTTCATGACAAACAGTACCCGTTCGGTTGCTGTGATATCGGTCAGCGGATTACCCAGGACAGCAACTACGTCCGCCGACTTGCCCTTTTCGAGCGAACCGATCTGCGCTCCTAATCCCAGCAGTTCCGCGTCCACGCTCGTGCCGGCCTTCAATGCGTTTAGCGGACTCATCCCGGCTTTCACAAGCAACGCGAACTCATGCGCATTGCGGCCGTGCGGGAAGACACCGGCATCGGTGCCAAGCCCGATTTTGATGCCCTTGGCTATGGCATTGGCGATCATTTGGTCGACGCTGCGCACAGCCATGCGCGCTTTTGCGGTGATCGCGGGCGGGTAATAGGTCCCGTGTTCCAGCCGGTCAGCAAGCCAGAACGGTGCCATGAGTGTGGGAACCAGGTACGTTCCTTTTTCCTTCATCAGGTCTAACGCTTCATCGTTCAGAAATGACCCGTGCTCAATAGAATCGATCCCCGCGCGGATAGCCCGAATGGCACCGCTCGAACCGTGCGCATGGGCCGCGGTCTTTCGCCGCAACGCGTGCGCCTCGTCCACAATCGCGTCCAACTCAGCTTGGGTCAATTGCGGCGTGTCCACGTCATCCGTCAGGCTGAGGACCCCGCCAGTCGCGCAAGTCTTAATCATGTCGGCACCGTACTTCACGTCTAACCGCACCGCGGCCCGGGCTTGATCGGCACTGTTGATGACGCCATCCTCCAGATTCGACTCTTTCCCGAACAGGTTGTAGCGGAACCCGGCCTGGTCATCGCAGTGTCCGCCTGTCGAGCCCAGTGCATGCACCGAAACCTGCATGCGCGGCCCCGGAATCACCCCGGCGCGAATCGCGTTCCGCAACCCGACATCCACAAAGTTGCCCGAACCGACGTCGCGAACGGTCGTAAATCCAGCCATTAGCGTCACCCTGGCGTTCGGAATGGCGTCCAGCGCCAACTCGGCGACGGGTTTTTGCAGACCCTCGATCAAGGCACCTTTCCAATCCTCGTGGTAATCGGCCGAGAGGTGCGTATGGGCGTCGATGAAGCCGGGCAGCAGCGTGGCATCATCGAGATCGATCACTTGGGCGTCGACGGGGATCGCTGCAGTAGTCCCCACGGCGAATATCTTGCCGTCGGCTATGACAAGGAGTCCTGGTGAGATCAGTGCATCGGATTTCCCATCGAACAGACGCGCTGCTCTTAATACGATCGGTTTAGGTGGAGGAGCCGCCAATATTGCAAGAGACGCGGCAAATAGTGTTGCCATAACCCACATTCCGGTCAGTATAGCGGTTCAGGCCTGGACGAATCTTTCGCTTCACGGTTAAAAAATCAAGTATTGTTTTGTACACCCACGTATGAGAGAATCACACTCTCGCCCACTCGGTGTAATACCAGCAAAAATGCTTAACAAGGAAATGCATGCGTAGCCACGTAAACGGCCGTTTTATCGCAAATTTTGTCGTTGCGGCCGTGTCAGCCGCTTCGATGGGAGCACAGCTCTACTCCCAGGAACTTAACACCTCTGAACTTCGCCGTGTCGATCACAAGACCATGATTAATGCGGACGCTCTACGAGGATTAAATACTTCCGGCACCGCGGGAAATGGGATTTTCTACTATGGCGGGCCCGTGATGTTGGGAACTCCCAATGTTTACCTAATCTGGTATGGCAACTGGGCACCTTCTTCCAAGTTGATTCTTAGTAATCTTGCGTCCTCTCTCGGTGGGTCTCCTTATTTCGGGATTAATTCCACATACTACGATGGCGCAAACAATTTCATAACCGGCAACGCTGCATTGGCCGGGCAAACTACAGATAATTACTCGCAGGGTACGAATCTGAGTGATTCTCAGATTCAAACGATTGTTTCCAATGCAATTATTCCTTCGGGCAGTCTGCCCCTCGATCCCCAAGGCGTCTACTTCGTGATGACGTGGACCGACGTTACGGCAACGTCCGGCTTCTGCTCGCAATATTGCGGATGGCACACTGCGGCGACCATAAAGGGCCAAACAATCAAGTATTCTTTTGTGGGTAATGCTGCAGTGAAATGTCCCAACGGCTGCATTGCGCAAAGCGTGAGCCCCAATAACGATCCGGGTGCCGATGGAGCAGCCTCCGTACTCGCTCACGAGTTCGAAGAGGCGGTTACCGATCCCAACTTGAACGCATGGTATGACACCAGCGGAAATGAGAATGCCGACAAGTGCGCCTGGACCTTCGGAACCATGTACACCACCGGCAATGGCTCAAAAGCGAACGTCAAACTTGGTGGCTTGGATTATCTAATCCAGCAGAATTGGGTGAACGCGGCGGGTGGATTCTGCGCCATGTCGTACAACAACACTGCTCCTGTTCTTACGTCGTCTACTCCGAACAGCGGGGCGCAGGGTTCGACGGTCAACGTAACGCTTGCTGGTTCCAACTTCATCGCCGGCGCGACAGTTGGTGTTTCCGGCACTGGCGTCACCGCCAGCAGCGTGACCGTTGTGAGCTCCACGCAAATCACTGCGACGTTAACTCTCGCGGCGGCAGCTGCAACGGGCGCGCACAATCTTTCAGTCACCACCGCGAATGGTACCAGCGGCTTGGTGGCCTTTAACGTGACGGGAACCAGCCCGACGTTAAGTTCTGTAGCACCGAATAGCGGTTCCCAGGGCACGGCGGTCAACGTCACACTTACCGGGACTAACTTTACTGCCGGCTCCACGGTTGGAGTAAGCGGTTCGGGAGTCACTGCGGGCAATTTAGCGTTTGTAAGCGCAACGCAGATTACCGCGACACTCACAATCGGTGCGGCGGCTCCAGCAGGTTCTTATAACTTGTCAGTCACAACCCCCGGCGGCACCAGCAACACGGTTCCGTTTACGGTCAATACCAGCAGTTTGGTCCCGGTTCTGTCCTCGATTGCGCCCAACACGGGCGTGCAGGGTTCGTCCGTGAATGTCACGTTGACCGGATCCAACTTCACTCCGCAGACCACCCTCAGGCTTGGCGGTAACGCATCGCAATCGAATGTAGTGGTGGTGAGCAGCACACAAATGACGGCCACCTTTATTCTCCCCGCAGCGTCCTCGATCGGTGCTCACAATGTATACGTCGTGAACGCGGCGGGAAGCAGCAATATTCTTGTGTTCAATGTAACCGCTGGTGCTACCGTTCCAACGGTTACCTCCGTGAGCCCGAACAGTGGCGTTGCGGGCAATTCGGTTAACGTTACGTTTACGGGCACAAACTTCATCGCCGGCGCAACCGTTGGTGTCAGCGGCTCAGGCGTTAGCGCCAGCAACGTCAGTGTGGTTAGCGCAACGCAGATTACCGCAACGCTCGTTATCGGTGCGGCTACGGCTCCAGGAACCTACAACTTATCCGTCACCACAACAAACGGCACCAGTAACACCGTGCCTTTCACGGTCAGCACGGCCGCTCCCACTTTGACGGCTCTAACGCCGAATAGCGGAACGCAGGGCTCCGCGGTCAATGTAACTCTCACTGGCACAAATTTCGTGTCCGGAGCGTCCATCTCAATCGTCGGGTCTGGCGTCGCGGCCAGCAATGTGACTCTTGTGAGCGCGACACAAATCACAGCTACTTTCACCGTTGCCGCGGGTGCCACAACTGGCGCGGACAACGTGACCGTCAGCACCACGGGTGGAACCAGCAACGCCGTGGGATTCACTGTGAACGCGGGCTCCACGCCTCCGACGCTTAGCTCTGTTTCGCCAAACAGCGGCATGCCAGGTTCAGCCGTTAACGTCACTTTTACCGGTTCCAACTTTGTTGCCGGTACAACCGTTGGGGTCAGCGGTTCGGGCGTAACAGCCAGCGGTGTGACCGTGGTGAGTGCCACCCAAATTACGGCAACACTTACCATCGCTACCGGCACGGCTGCCGGTTCGTATAACGTTTCGGTCACTTCAACGGGCGGAACCAGTAATACCGTGCCGTTTACGGTCAACGCAAGCACTCAGGTTCCGGTGTTGACGTCCATGACGCCCAACAGCGGAAATGCAGGTTCCGTGCTAAGCGTGGTTCTTACAGGGTCTAACTTTACACCTGGAACCACATTACGGTTGTCCGGTCCTGCTTCACAGAGCAACGTGGTTGTGGTGAGCCCCACCCAGATGACCTTCACGATTACACTTCCCGCAACGGCAACTCCCGGCGTGCGGAATGTATCCGTCATAAATTCGGCAGGCACCAGCAATATCCTGCCCTTTACCGCCAACTAGTTACATCGGTGGTTGTCGATCCCGGCCGGCGTACTGAACAGTGCGCCGGCCGGACCGCGTTTATGCCGATAAACCCAGGGTGTCACTATACGGTTGATGCTTCGCTGTGAAGGGTTGCGCAAAACGTACTTGTCCGCGGGGCGGCCGCTGACCATTTTTGACGGCCTGGAACTCTCAGTTGAGCGGGGCGAGCGGGTCGCGATCGTAGGCGAATCCGGTTCTGGAAAATCCACGCTACTGCATTTGTTGGGCGGCCTCGATCGCGCCACATCCGGCCGTGTTCTGTTTGAAGACAAAGACCTGACCCGTTTCTCCGACCAGGAACTGGCCGAATACCGGAACAAGCATATCGGGTTCGTCTGGCAGATTCATTACCTGCTGCCGGAATTCACTGCCGCTGAAAACGTGGCGATGCCGCTTCTGATTCGCGGCATGCCCCGGCCGGAAGCGCACCGCACAGCTCTCCGCCATCTGGACAGCGTTGGCCTTGGGCAGCGCTGGCACCATCGCGCCGGCGAGCTTTCCGGTGGCGAACAGCAGCGCGTGGTGCTGGCCCGCGCACTTGCTGGAGAGCCCGCAATGCTGCTCGCCGACGAGCCCACCGGTAACCTCGATACCCGCACCGGCGGGATGATTTTCGACCTTCTCGACGATCTGCACAAGGCCTACCGGCTCACCAGCATTCTGGTTACTCACAATCTTCAATTCGCGGCCAGATGCGACCGGGTACTCCGGTTGGTAAACGGAGTACTCCTTTCCGCCTAACAGGTTTTGCAACCGATCCGGCTCGCAAGGTATCTTTATAGGAGAGACAACTAATACCTTATGTTCGAGCGATACACAGAAAAGGCGAGACGCGTCATCTTCTTTGCACGCTACGAAGCCAGCCAGTTCGGCAGCCCGTTCATTGAAACCGAACACCTGCTTCTCGGTTTGCTGCGTGAAGACAAGACTCTTGCAAACCGTTTCCTCCGCTCTCACGCGGCGGTTGAAAGCATCCGGAAACAGATTGAAGGCCACACCACCATCCGTGAAAAGGTCTCTACGTCGGTTGACCTGCCCTTAAGCCACGAGTGCAAACGCGTGCTTGCATACGGAGCTGAAGAAGCGGAGCGGTTGAGCCATAAGCACATTGGAACTGAGCATTTGCTGCTCGGCTTGCTGCGGGAAGAGAAGTGTTTTGCAGCCGAAATTCTGCATGAACGCGGGCTTCGCCTTTCCACCATTCGTGAAGAGTTGCAGCGGTCGCAATCGGAAAAGGTGTCATCCAACCGTCCGAAAGAAAGTTCACTCCTTGCGGAATTCAGCCGCGATCTGACGCAATCGGCGATGGATAATGCACTCGATCCGCTGATTGGCCGTGACTATGAACTGGAGCGCGTGGTACAGATCCTGTGCAGACGTACCAAGAACAATCCCGTATTGATTGGCGAGCCAGGTGTTGGTAAGACGGCGATTGTGGAAGGTCTTGCGCAACGTATAGCAGAAGGGGACGTGCCCAGTTTCCTAGCCGATAAGCGGATACTTTCCCTTGATCTTTCGCTCATTGTCGCCGGAACCAAGTATCGCGGGCAGTTCGAAGAGCGCTTAAAAACCATCATGAAAGAGTTGATGGAAAATCAGAACTCCATCATTTTTATCGATGAACTCCACACTCTGGTGGGCGCGGGTTCGGCGGAAGGCTCGCTGGACGCGGCAAACATTCTGAAGCCGGCGCTTTCGCGTGGTGAGATTCAGTGTATCGGCGCAACCACCCCGGCCGAGTTCCGGAAGTCGATTGAGAAAGACCGTTCTCTGGAACGCCGCTTCCAGGCTGTGAAGGTTCCGCCGCCTTCGGAAGCCGATGCGGTGAAGGTCCTGTTCGGCATCAAGGATCGTTACGAGAAATTTCACGCAGTCGGTTATACCGATGAGGCGATTGAAGCAGCCGTTTATACTTCCAGCCGCTACATTCCAGACCGTTACCTTCCTGATAAAGCGATCGATCTGATTGACGAAGCCGGTGCTCGCGTGAAGTTGCGGGCCACCACTCTGCCGAGCGATCTTGCCGACATTCAGAAGCGCATCAAGTTTATTGTTCACCGGATGGAAAACGCGATCGCCAACCATGAGTTCGAAAAGGCGCGCTTCTATTCCGACGAGGAACGCAAAGAGCGCGAAAACATGCGCCAGTTGCTCGAGAAATATAACCTGGACGACACCTCGACCGGCGTCGTGACCAAAGACGACATCGAAGACGTGGTAGCGCGCTGGACGGGCGTGCCGATGACTTCTATCAAGGAAGAGGAGATCACCAAGCTCCTTCGGATTGAAGAAGAGTTGCACAAGCGCATCATTAGCCAGGACAAAGCAATTTCCGTGCTGGCCCGCGCGATTCGCCGCTCGCGCGCTGGTTTGAAGGCCTCCAGCCGCCCCGCCGGTTCGTTCCTGTTCCTGGGGCCCACGGGAGTTGGTAAAACAGAGGTTGCGCGCGCGCTTGCAGCGTTCCTGTTCGGTAGCGAGAAGAGCCTGGTCCGCTTCGATATGTCGGAGTTCATGGAGAAGCATTCCGTTTCGAAATTGATCGGTTCGCCTCCCGGTTATGTGGGTTACGAAGAAGGCGGCCAACTCACCGAACGCGTGAAGCGCAACCCGTATTGCATCATCCTGCTGGATGAAATTGAAAAAGCCCATCCAGACGTTTTTAATATTCTGCTTCAGGTTTTCGAAGACGGCCAGCTCACCGACGGTCTCGGCAACACGGTCGATTTCAAGAACGCGATCATCATCATGACCTCCAATCTGGGGGCTCGCTTCCTCGAGAAGAGAGGCCATCTCGGGTTTCAGGCACCGGCGATTGAAGGAATCCCGGGCAAGCTGGAAGAAATGGTGCGTGGTGAAGTAAAACGTGCTTTTAACCCGGAGTTTCTCAACCGGTTAGACGACATCATTCTCTTCACATCCCTGACCGATGACGATCTCATCCGCATCATTGACCTGCTAGTTGCTCAGATCAACATCAATCTGGTTTCGAAGCAGATCACCATTCGCCTCACCACGGAGGCCGCGCGCTACATTTTGGAAAAGACGGTGTCGGAACGCAGCTACGGTGCCCGTCCCCTGCGCCGCGCCCTGCAGAAATATATTGAAGACCCGCTCTCGGAAGCCCTGATTCAGGGTGCTCTTCCGCGTCCCGGTGAACTCGAAGTTTATCTGGGCGACACCGGAATTTTCTACCGCTCCATCGGCGCCCCGATTGCCATTGAAGCCAAGCTCGAAGAGCAACTGGTTCCGGCGGGCGACGTAGCTGCCGAACCGGCACCAACACAGGCGCCCGGCACGCTGCTGTTTACGTTCTAGTTTCGGTTGAGGCCGGATGAGGGAGCTCCTGGCCTCGATCGCTGCGAAGTATAAATGCATGGACGTGCTCAGTCTGGTTTCGCGCGAGGCGCTGCTTGCCTTGCACAAATCCTATGACGTCTACATCACGTATGCGCGGTCATTCAAAGGCCTAGCCCGCCGGCGACCGATAGAATCTGGCCCGTGATGTAATCGGGAGCCGTCAGGAAAAAGCTAACGGCTCTTGCCACTTCATCTCCTTCTCCGCCGCGGCCTGCGGGCACTTGGCGGATCAACGAGGCTACCCGCTCGTCTGTAGAACCAAACGGAATCACTCCCGGCGCTACGCTATTCACAGTAATCTTCGGTGCCCATGCTTTCGCTAGTGCCTTCGTCAACATAATTACCCCCGCCTTCGATGCACAGTAGTGTGCATGGTCCGCCCACGGGCGCAGCCCGCCCAGCGAACTCAGATTCACAATGCGGCCCCCTTCCGTCATCCGCTTAGCCGCCTGCTGACAGCAGAAAAACACCGCCTTCAGGTTTACGGAATGAATGTGGTCCCAATCGGCTTCGGTAATCTCCAGGGGATCGAACTTTGTAAACCGCGCCGCGTTGTTGACGAGTGCATCGATCCGGCCATACCGCTCGTATACTTCGCGAAAGAGCCGCTCAATCTCGGGGACACGCGCCAAATCGGCCTGAAATTCTCCTGACGTGTGGCCATGGCGTGCCACCTGCCAGCCTTCCTGTTCCAGTCGGTCTGCAATCGCGAGCCCGATGCGTTTCGTTGAACCGGTAACCACCACTACATTCTTCATCCGCGCTCCACCAGAATGACGCCCGTAAAAATGACCGCGCCGCCCGCCACCAGCGCGGTGCTCAACGATTCGCCCAGCCAGAACACCGCCATCAGCGACGCAAGCAAGGGCTGCAAGTAAGAGAACGTCGAGACGCGCGATGCCGATAAGCGCCGAATCGCATAGTAATAAATCAAATAACACAGCACGCTGGCAAACGCCGACATGTAAAGTAAGCAGCACCAGGCCGTTACGGAGATACCGGACAACGGAGTCATGCGCGCCTGCCAAATCGTCACCGGCAAGAGCGCAATTGCAGATCCTACATACGCGAATGTATTCACCGTGATCGCGTCGAACTGCGTTGCCGACCGCTTGCCCATCACAGTGAAGAGCGCGAAGGTGAACGAGGCCAGGAAGATGAAACAATCGCCCATCACGCTAGGCGCGCCTGTGTGGGTCGATTGCAGAATGGCAACTCCAGCGATCGCGACAGCCATGCCAGCCACCTTTGAAACCGTAATCCGCTCCATCTTCAGAGACCCCGCAATCAGCAGCACCAGCACCGGGGTCAGCCCCAGCATCAGCGCCGCGTGCGCGACGGTAGTCGATGAAATGCCGATCACAAAGAACAACTGATTCAGCGCGACGCCGAAGATGCCGATCCCGATCAGCCGCGCTATGTCATGCCTACTGAGGCGCGCGCGCGGCCGCAGAAGATAAACCGGAAGAATGATCAGGCCCGCCACAATCGCGCGGATACCCATCAGAAGCAGGGGAGGGAATTCACGCAGAGCGATTTTGGCGACGATGAAATTTCCGCTCCACAACAGCACCATCACCGCGATCAGCGGATACAGAATCAAACGACGGATTCCTCGCGCACTGTCACGTGTTGCAGGAAGTCGTGATCGATGGCATAACCGAACCCGGGTTCATCGCGAATCGCGATCGTGCCCTGGGGCGATACGGTTACCGCAGGCTCAACAATGTCGCGCGCCCAATACCGCAAGCTAGCCGAGATGTCGCCGGGAAGCACAAAATTTGGCAGGGTGGCAAGCGCAATATTATGGGCGCGGCCGATGCCTGCTTCCAACATGCCGCCACACCACACCGGCACCCGCGCGCGTTCAGCCGCATCGTGCATCAGCTTCGCCTCTTGAAAGCCGCCCACGCGACCAAGTTTGATGTTCACGATGCGGCCCGCGCCCAATCGGAGCGCCTGCTCGGTCTGGTGCGCGGACCGCAGGCATTCATCCAGGCAGATGGGCGTTTCAAGTTCCCGTTGCAGCACGGCGTGATCCAGAATTTCATCATGCGCCAGCGGCTGCTCAATCATCATCAGATGGAACGGATCCAGTTGCTTCAGCAGAGCGGTATCGTTCAGCGTATAAGCGGAGTTGGCGTCCACCATCAAGCGGATGTTCGGAAACCGTTCGCGCACCCGGCGCACCACATCCACATCCCAACCGGGCTTGATCTTGATCTTGATTCGTTGATAACCGGCCGCCAGCTCGGTCTCAATTTTCTGAAGCAGCTGTTCCACCGAATCCTGAATGCCGATTGAAACACCGCAGGGGATTTCGCGCCTTGCGCCACCGCCGATATGTTTCCAAAGCGGAATGCCCAACTGACGCGCTTCCAGGTCCCAGATGGCCGCTTCCAGGCCTCCGCGCGCCATGTTGTGGCCCCGGATATGACCGGTCAAGCGGGCAGTATCGTTGGCAGATTCCAGCGTGCGCCCCAACACGCGAGGCGCCGCATAATCGCGCACCAACGGCCATGCCGAGCCGGTCCATTCTTCGTTGTAAAACGGGTTCTCGCCGGCTGTCACTTCGCCCCAGCCGGAGATACCCGCTGCCTGCACCTCTACCAGAATGATGTCGCGTTTATAAGTTCGCCCAAAGCTGGTTTCGAAGAAATGAACCAGGGGAAGTTGAATCTGCCGCAGGACTACGCGTTCGATTGTGATTGCCATTTTGAAAGTAAATAAATTCCGTGCGTTGCGGTTCGTTCAAACCCGGTGACAGCCAAGCCGCTTTCGAGGTGTGCCTGCAACTGGTCGGTCACGCGCGCATGTTCGGCGTGGGCCTGCTCAGGGTCAATGGGAACTGGAATCCGCTCTTCCACCGGCTGTCGCGGCTCCGGATTGCCGCTCAGCAAACCAATCACCCGTGACGACCCCATCCACCATTCCGCGGTACACCGGTCCGTAGGCAGCCCGCGGTGCAGATGGCTGGTTGTGAACCCATACTGGTTCCGCACGAAGCGCCGCACCACCACGCCCAGCCTCTCGATATTGAAATAAGCGTTCTTCACTTCCAGTGGATCGAAGGTCCACTCCATCAGATCGATCCCGCGCGCCAGCGCATCTTCCCGCTGGCGAAGCTTCAGCATGCGCCCCACGCCAAGATCCCGATGGCTGGGGGCTACGCCCAGCATGTGGCTATGCAGGTAAGCGCGCGCACCGTGTTTGATACCCGGAATGGCCAGGCAAAAGCCCACAATCCGGTCGCCGTCATAAGCGCCGAACGCCTGGCCGCCAATCTTCGTCGCGACGATAAACAACCGCGCGGGCAACAGGTCTACATCCTCAAATCCCCAGATGAATTTCTGCAGCGCCACTGCCATGCGCATTTGCTCCGGCGTTACCAGCGGACGTATCTCAATCACTGTTTCGCTTTCTGCCAAAGCTTTTCCATCTCTTCGAGCGATGTCTGCTCCCACGTACCGCTGTCTTGGGTTACCGCGCGCTCCACATATCCGAAGCGCGCGCGGAACTTCGCGTTCATCCTGCGCAATGCCTGTTCCGGATCCACTTTGAAATGCCGCGCCAGATTGACCACGGTAAACAGCAGGTCACCCAATTCTTCTTCCGTTTCCGCGGGTGTCTCCGCCGCGGCAAGCTCGCGCAACTCTTCGTGAAGCTTTTCCAGCACCTGGTTGCTGTTCTTCCAATCGAAGCCCTTCGCCGCCGCCCGGCTTGAAATCTGCTCCGCTTCCACCAGTGCGGGCAGCGCACGGGGCACCGCATCCAGCATTGCCGCCGGGCGCTTCTTCTCGCTCGCCTTAATCACGTCCCATTGCTTCCGCACATCGGCTTCGGTACGGATCTCCGATGCCTCCACCTGCTCCGCAAAAATATGCGGATGCCGACGGATCAGCTTTGCATTAATGGCCGCGAGAGCATCAGAAACTGTAAAGTGCCCCGCCTCTGAAGCCATCTGCGAGAAGAACACCACCTGCAACAGTAAATCACCCAGCTCGCTTGCCAGTTCCGGCCAATCTTGCTGGTCGATGGCGTCTAAAACCTCGTATGTCTCC
>Ga0123337_10004922_pt1 | contig 13344 bp, 8 predicted proteins | sample frozenSSSSmetaG_FD_89792 | JGI IMG/M metagenome (GOLD analysis project Ga0123337, IMG submission 89792) | Glacier valley bacterial and archeal communities from Borup Fiord, Nunavut, Canada, to study Microbial Dark Matter (Phase II) -... | ecosystem: Environmental > Aquatic > Freshwater > Ice >...
CGTCGACGGCGGCAACGGCGACGACTTCGTGTTCGGCGGCCAGGGCAACGACACCGTCGACGGTTCGAATGGCAACGACCTGGTCCAGGGCAACCTGGGCGACGATGACGTCGACGGCGGCAACGGCGACGACTTTGTCTACGGCGGCCAAGGCAACGACACCGTCTATGGTGGCAACGACAACGATTACGTCACCGGCGACCTCGGCGATGACAGCGTCTTCGGCGAGAACGGCAACGACACCGTCCTCGGCGGCGCTGGCAACGACACCGTCGATGGCGGCAACGGCAACGACGTGGTCCTTGGTGAAGACGGCAACGACTCCCTGATCGGCTTCGCTGGCAACGACGCCATCAACGGCGGCAATGGCAACGACAGCATCGACGGCGGCGCGGACAACGACACCATCGGCGGCGACAACGGCGACGATACGATCGACGGCGGCGTTGGTAACAACGTCATCAACGGCGGCGAAGGTAATGACTCGATCGCAGCCGGAACCGGCAACGACGTGATCGACGGCGGCAACGGCAACGACACGATCGACGGAGGCGCTGGTAACAACAACCTGATCGGCGGTGTCGGCGAAGACTCCATCACCGGCGGGGCCGACAACGACACGGTCTCCGGCGGAGACGGCAACGACACCATCGTGGCTGCGGCGGGCGCCAATAACGTCTCCGGCGGTGCCGGCAACGACTCGATCACCGCCACTACTGGTGCTGACACGATCAATGGCGATGACGGTAACGACACCATCGGTGCCGGTGACGGCGCGAACGTCGTCAACGGCGGCGTAGGCAACGACTCGATCACCTCGGGCACCGGTGCCGATACGATCTCGGGCGGCGACGGCAACGACGTAATCAGTGCCGGTGACGGTGCCAACGTCATCAATGGCGACGCCGGCAATGACTCGATCACCTCGGGTACGGGGGCTGACACGATCCAGGGCGGTGACGGCAACGACACGATCGACGCCGGTGACGGTGCCGACAATATCTCGTCGGGTGATGGCGCTGACTCGATCAACGCGGGCGACGGCGCCGACGCCATCTCCTCGGGTGCCGGGAACGACACCGTCCTCGGCGGGATCGGAGCCGACTCCATCTCCGGCGGCGACGGTAACGACTCCATCGACGGTGGGGCTGACGCCGACAACATCTCGGGTGGTGCGGGCAACGACACCGTCCTGGGTGGTGCTGGCGACGACAACCTGTCGGGTGGCGACGGCGACGACCGGATCAACGGTGGCGCCAACGGTGCTGGCTTCGACACCCTCTCGGGTGGTGCAGGCAACGACGTCTTCGTCTTCGGCAACCTCGAATCGGGTATCACGTCGACCACGGCCGATGTGATCTCCGACTTCAACGTCGGCGACACGTTCGACATCACGATGGTGACGACCGGCACGCTCTCGGCGACCAACTACTCCGAGACGACGACGGCCAACTTCGCAGACGCCCTCCTGGCTGCGAACGCCGCCTTCAACGCCAACACCACCGTCGCGGTTGTGGTTGTGGCCATGTCGGATGGTTCGGGCGCCTGGGTGTTCCTCGACAACCTGGCCGGCGCCGGCACCACCTCGACGGAGGCCTTCTTCGTCACGGGCGGCAACCTGGCCAACATCGGCGAGACCCTCTTCGTCTAGGAAGAGGTCTGGTTGAAAAGACTGAGGGGCCGCTCCGAAAGGAGCGGCCCTTTCTTTTTGCCCGCCGCGTGCGTCTATCGCCGCGATCCGAATCTCGCATCGCGGCGCGGCCCGCCCGGTGGGGATCGCACCCGGACCTGCCGGCCTGCCCGGACTCCGTTTCGGGGGGCGACGCCGTCGGCTTTCGCCCTTTCGCTGACCGGCCGTGGCCACTAGACAGGACCCTGTGACCCGGGCGGGGAGGCCCGATCCGATCCATGTCCGACGCCGTCATCTATTTGAATCCTGAAGCCTTCGACACGAAGGGCCGCGCCCTGATGGGCCGCCAGGCCGCCGGGGAGAGCTTTCTGCGGGGCTATCTGGCCCACAGCCGGGCCCGGAGTTTCGCCTTCTGGAACGTCGCCAACCGCACCGAACAGGAGCTGTCCGACGCCCTGACCCAGCTCGGCGCCCTGGACCGGCCCGTCACCTGGGTGCCGCGGGGCGACCGCTCCGGCCTCGCCAGGGTCGGCAACGTCCATCTGCCTCAGCCCAATCTTGCCCGCGAAGGCTGGCATCGGAACATGGTGGGCCTGCGCCGCGCCTATGGCGTCAGCGGGATCACCCATACGACCGCCTCGGCCGACATCATGGATTCCCTCGCCAATCTGCTCAGCGCGCCGATCGAGCCGTGGGACACGCTGATCTGCACCTCGACCGCCGTTCGTGCGAGCGTGGAAGTCGAGCTGGAAGCGGTTCGCGTCGATCTGGAGGAACGTCTGGGCGCGACCAGGGTGGCGACGCCGCAGCTGGTCACCATACCCCTCGCGATCAATGCCGAGGATTTCTCCATCACCGCCGCCGACCGAAAGGCCTGGCGTGAGAAACTGGACATCCCCGAGGATGCGGTGGTGGTCCTCTACATGGGGCGGTTCAATGCCGCCGTGAAAATGAACCCGATCCCGATGGCGATCGCGCTCGAGAAGGCGGCGAAGGCGACTTCAAAGAAGGTCTTCTGGGTCCAGACCGGCTGGGCCACCAGCGAAAACAACGGCGAGATCTACCATAAGGAGACCCAGTCCCACTGTCCGAGTGTAGGCTATCGCGTCGTCGACGGGCGGCCCGCCGACGTGCGGTTCTCGATCTGGTCGGTCGCCGATATCTTCATCTCCCTCTCCGACAATGTGCAGGAGACGTTCGGCCTGACGCCGCTGGAAGCGATGGCTGCGGGTCTGCCCTGCGTCGTTTCGGATTGGGACGGTTATCGGGATACGCTGCGGCACGGCATCGACGGCTTCCGCGCGGCCACCTACGCCCCGCCGCCAGGTACGGGGCGCGACATCGCCTATAGATATTCGAACGAGTGGTGCAGCTATGACATGTATGTCGGCGCGGCCAGCCAGCTGACGGCCGTGGCGACCGAGGAAGCTGCCCAGTACCTGCTGGCCCTGATCGAGAACCCGGATCTCCGCGCACGAATGGGCGCCTCCGCCAAGGCGCGCGCGCGCAGCCTGTTCGACTGGAGCGCGGTTATTCCCCAGTATGAGGATCTGTGGGAGGAGATGTCCCGCCAGCGGCAGGCCGCGCCGCGGCTGGCCGCCTTGCCCCGCAACGTGGCGCCGAACCCCCGAAGACTGGATCCCTTCCATCTGTTCAGCAACTACGCGACCGAGTGGCTCACCTCATCGACCGCCCTGATCCTGACGCCGGGTCGCACAGAGGCGGACCTCGACCTGCTGCTGAAGACCACGCTCGCCGCCTTCGGCGGTTTCGCTCTGCCCAATGTCGTAGAATTCCGCGCCGTGCTCGCCAGGATGTCTGCAGGAAGGCGGATGACGGCCCAGGAGATCCTGGCCGGGATAACCGACGACCGCCGGCCGTTCGTCGAACGCGGCCTGTTGTGGATGGTGAAGTACGATCTGCTGACCATCCTGCCGCTGAGCAAACATATCAGCAGCTGACCGCAGAGGGCCGGCCGCATGCCAGGGGCGGAAACGCAATCGGCCGGACCCTCTGCGTTTGCAAAAGACCCGGCCGAGGGTGACACAGCCCGCTGGAGAACAAGCCGATACCTGTAAATGCCACAAGCGGCGACTTGGTGAAAGGGCAAAGACCGGCAGGCAAGGGCTGTTCGGTACGCGCGCGATCACTTCTAGGGCATAGATCGTCCGACGGCGGCGTCAGGCAGGGCCGATCAGCCCCTCGATCATCTCCATCCACGCCGGCACGCCCACAGTCTGACGGTCGAACAGCTCCAGGGCCGTTGTTCGGGCCGCCGTTCGCATGCCGCCGAACCGCTCCGGATGCTCGCAGGCTTCGATCATCGCTTTCGAAAGAGCCTCGACGTCGAAGAAGTCGTTCAGCACCCCGTTGACGCCTGACGTAATCGCATCACGCACCGGCGCCGTGTCGGACGCGAGCACGAGGCATTCACAGGCCATAGCCTCCACCAGCGACCACGAAAGCACAAACGGATAGGTATAGTAGACGTGCGCCCAGGACATCGACAGCGCCTGAATCATCTGGTCGTGCGGTACCTTGCCGGTGAAGTGAAGCCGGTCGTGATCAAGCCGATCGCCGACCTCCGCTATCATCTTGTCTTTCCAGGTCTGATTGTTGGGGAGGTCGCCGCCATAGCCCCGGCCTGAGTCCGCGCCAATCAGGATGACGTCGGCGTCGGGACGCGCAGCCATGAACTCTGGCAGGGCGCGCATGAAGATATGGAAGCCGCGGAGCCGTTCGAAATTGCGATTGATGAAGGTGATGACGGGCTTCGAACCGTCCAGCACCCGGCCGTTCGGCATCTTCAGGCGCGGAGACGGCCGCCTGGACGATCGACCGATATCGACGCCTTCGTGCAGGACTTTGATCGACGAATGGAAGCCTTTGGGAAAGGTCGAGGCCTGAAAGGGGGTCGGACAGACGATGATGTCCGCCATCGCATAGCCCAGGGCCAAGCCGGCATTCTTGGCCTGCGAGCGCAGATCGTTCTCGAACGTGCGGCTTTCGAATTCCAGATCGAAGCCGACGTCGGCTCCATGAGAATTGTAGAAGAACTCGCCGAACAGGATCGACGGGACGCCCGGCCACACCTCATTCATATGGATGGTCTCACCCCATCCCGGGTGACCGATGATCAGGTCCGGGGTGAAGCCGTCCTCCTTCAGCTTCCGGGCGACCTGCGCGGCGGCTTCGGCGCGCAACAGATCGGCCTCGGCGCGCGTGGCGGGTTCGAATATCCCCTTGGTCGAGCCCCGTCCCAGCTTCCAACGCCGAACGTCGACGCCCGGAATTCCCTTGGCGGTCTCGCTTCCTATCGCCGCCAATCTGTAACCCGCCTGCAGGCAGGCCTGGGCGATATGGGGAAACTGGCCCGGGAAGTTGTTGTGAACAAAAAGGATACGCTTGGCCGCCACGGGATCCTCGTAAGGTCGTCGCCAACAGGCGTCAGAGCTTCCTCATGTGACGCGCTGCAGCCAGGGTCAACCGTCCGGCGTTGGCGGGCCGGTCAAGGGCGTCTAGACTTCGCCGATGCGGGGAACGGAGTGACTGTGGGGCAGACGGCAAGCGACATCGGGACAGTGCGCCCGGACCGCGTCACAGTGGAGGGACCCGACAACCTCATCGAGGCGAATGCGAGCGTCATGCTTGACGGCGGGGTGGAGGTCGCCGGACGCGGCAATCGCCTGTCGTTCGGTCAAAACGTGCGCCTCGAACGGTATGCGCCGGCGGGGTTCGCAGCGACGGTTCCAGACATCGGCGTCCGGCGGGACATCGCCTTGATCGTGGAAGGCGACGACAATGTCGTGGAGGTTGCGGACGATGTCCGACTGGCCATGAACATCGTCGTCCGTGGACGGAACAATCACATCCGCATCGAGAGGGGCTGCTATCTGCACGGGTTCGGCAACCTGATCACCGACGGCGCGACGCTGACGGTCGGCGCCGGAACCACGATGGTGCAGGGCTCCATCCAGTTGCACGAGCCGGTTACGGTGACGATCGGCAAGGACTGCATGATCTCGTCCCAGGTCTATATTTCGGTCAGCGATATTCACCCGATCTACGATCGAGAAACGGGCGCGCGGATCAATCCGGCGCGTCCGGTGGAGATCGGGGACCATGTGTGGCTGGGTCTGCGCGCCATGGTGCTGAAAGGGGCCCGGATCGGCGAAGGCGCCGTCCTTGCGGCCGGGACGCTGGTTTCCGGCGAGGTCCCTGCACGCTCCATCGTGGCGGGCTCCCCGGCGCGGGTGATGCGGCGCAACGTCGACTGGCGTCGCGATCTGGGCGCCGAAACGATTGCGGCCGTCCCTGCGAAACCTGTGAGCCGGCGTTGGTGGCCGTTCGGTCGATGAAGCGGCTTGGCATCTATCATCCTGCCGGCAAGGCCGGGCAGACGGGCGCGAACGTGTTCGGCATGCAGGTGGCGAACCTGGACCTCTTCCAGGCGCTGGCGAGGCATGGCGGGCTCGACCGGCTCGACGTGCTGACCCATGTCGAGGTCGACGCGCCAGCATTGCGTGACGGATTGCTGGGGCCGGAGGGCGGGACCACTGAGATTTCCTCCGCCCTGGTGACAAACCAACAGCGGGTGGCGGAAGCAGGGACGCTGATCCGGGGCGGGCCTCGCATCGACGAGCTGGCCTGGATCCGCCGCACCACGGTCGGCGCGCGCGCCTACAGTCTGATCGGTCTGATCCACACGATCGCGCCGCCTGCGATGCGCCAGGATATCGCTGGCGCGGTCATCGCCCCCACTGAGGACTGGGACGCCATCGTTTGCACAAGCCCGTCGATCAAGGCCGCGATGGAGAGGATGTTCGCTGAATGGGGCGACTATCTGGGAACGCGATTCGGGGGCCGGGCCCGTCCCCGGCCGCGATTGCCCCTGGTCCCGCTGGGTGTGAACGGCGACGTCTTCGCAGCGGCAGCTGACAGACCTGCGAGCCGGGCGAAACAAAGGGTGGCGCTCGGGGCGGCTGCGGAAGACGTCGTTCTGCTTTGGGTGGGCCGACTGTCCTATTTCGAGAAGGCCTTTCCTCAAGCCATGTTCCGCGCTGCCCAGGAGGCGGCGACGTCCGCCGGTGCCTCGGTCCACTTCGCCATGGTCGGCTGGTTCCCGGGCGGCGACGCTGACGAAGCGCGGTATCGACAGGCCGCCGAAGCCTATTCGCCGTCGGTCAAGGTTCATTTCCTGAACGGCAATGACCGGGCATTGCTGGACGACATGTGGGCTGCCGCCGACATCTTCATCTCGCTGGTCGATAATATCCAGGAGACCTTCGGCATCACCCCGCTGGAAGCCATGGCGGCGGGCGTGCCGGTCGTGGTGAGCGACTGGGACGGCTATCGCTACACCGTGCGTGACGGGATCGAAGGCGCCTTGATCCCCACCCTTGGAGCGCCGGCGCACGACCTGCTCAAGGACCAGGCCATCAGCCATTCGCTGGCGATGATGAGCTATCAGAGTTACGTCGGGGTGGTGGCCCAGCACACTGCTGTCCATGTCGGGCGGGCGGCCGAGGCGATTGCGAGCCTGATCCGCTCGCCGGATCTACGGCGCCGTATGGGTGAGGCGGGCCGCCGACGCATTCGCGAGACCTTCGACTGGCGGGTCGTCGCCCCGCAATATGTCGCTCTAGCCGAGGAGCTGGCGGCGGTGCGCACTGCGGCGGCGGACGACGCCAAGCGTCCGCCTCATCCGTTGAAGGGCGATCCATATCGCGACTTTTCAGGCTTCCCCACGCAGGTTCTGCGGCTCGACGATCCCGTCTCATTGAGGCCTGGCACCGGACCGGCGGACCTGGAGCGCGCGGCCGGCATCACCCTGGATCAGTTTGCTGCGGCCCGCCGGGCCACTCCGGCCGAAGCGTCGGCCATCCTCGCGCGCCTGGCGACTGAAGGCGCCGTCCCTGTGCGGGCGCTACTGGAGAGCGTTCCGACGCACCGCCGGAAGCCGCTCCTTCTGGGGATCATGTGGATGGCCAAGGCCGGAATTCTGGACTGGCCGGTCCGTACAGGCTGAGGCTCAGCCGCTCCAGGGCTTGATCGCCTTGATCTGCACCTTGAGTTCGCGCACGACGCCCCAACGTTCGGTAGCGGCGACCCGCAGTTCGTCGCGGGTGATCTCGCCGCGCTGCTCCTTGGCGATCCATTGGCTGTCATATTCCTGTGTGGCCAGGAGAAGTTCGAAATCCACGCCCAGCGCATAGGCCAGCATGGTGTAGTTGGTCTTTCTGGAGATCCAGACGTCGTTTCGGGCCTTCGACATCATTTCGAACGTCAGGGGCGTGAAAGCGCGAACGTGGGTTGGATCCGACCAGTAGGTGTCGTGACGGAAATGCGGAACATGGATTTCCAGCACGCCGTCCGGCTTGAGTACCCGATAGAGTTCCCGCATCACGAGGCGGAAATCGGCGAAGGTTGCGCCGACGTGCTCCAGCACATGCTTCATCAGGATGTTATCGAAGCTGCTGTCTTCGAACGGCCACGGAAAGCTTTCGATGTCGACGAAGACGTCGGGCTCGCATTCCTTGAAATTGTCCGCGTTTATCCAGCCCTCGCGCTTGTCGAAACCGCATCCGAGATTGAGCTTGGCCATGGCGAAATCCGTTCGGTCAGACAGGAGGAGGTGTGGGTTTTGACGCGGCCAGCCGAGCCTGCCGATCCGCTTCGAGCTGTGTGCGATGGGCGACCAGATCGCGGTAGAAGGCCTCGCGGCGCGCGGCTTCGCCCGCATGCATGCGATGGGCGGCGACGTGGGCCCGACCGAGGTCCCGACGACGGCGAATCTCGTCGGGGGAAGCGATCAGACCCAGCAGAGCCTGGCGCCACTCCTGCGGCGTCTCTGCGAAGACGGCGAGAGTCTCGTGGGCCGGATCGTCGCCATAGACGACGCGCGAACAGATCGGCACCACCCCGGCGGCAGCACATTCGATCAGCTTGAGATCCGACTTCAGCCGGTTGAAAGGGGTGTCGGACAAGGGCAGCAGAGCGAGGTCGCAACCGGCCAGCGCCTGCATGAATTTTGCATGCGGCAGAGTGGGGTGGAAGGTCTTCGTGACCCCTTCGGGCAGGTTGTCGAAGAAGGCGCGGTCGTGAACGACGACCCATTCGATGCGGTCGGCGCGAGCGAGGGCCAGGTCGCAGATCTCGCGGGCGACGTCGGCCCAGTCGCCTTCGCGGTTAAGGGCTCCGAAGAAGACCCTAACACGCTCGCCGCCTTTTGGAGTCGTCGGAGGGATCTCGGGCAGGCGCGCGATCGCATTCGGAAACACCGCGACGTTCGGGTTCCACTGACGGACCATTTCGGCAAGGGCTTCGGTCGAGACCGTCACGGCGTGAACAGCCCGGAAGGCGCGGAAGTCCGACGCTCCGTATTCCGGCCAGTGATGTGGATCGTCGTCGATGTCCGACACCAGGGTCCAGCCCTTCGCCGACATGGACTCGGCCGAACGGGTCAAGGCGTCTCCGTTCAGGAACTGGCGATGCAGGACGAAGACCCCCGGAGTCTCGCCGCGAGGCACGGTGACAGTCCCCGCGCCCCAGGCTGCCTGAACGGACGGTCGGGTGGCGAGGGCCGCCATCGGGTAGTCGACCCGCGCGTCGGTGACCCCGCCGATCTTTTGCAGGCCCAGGGCCGCGATGGAGATGCGCGAGGGCAGGGCGCCGTTGATCCCGCGAAGAACCCATTGAAAGGCGGAAAGGTCTACTCGCGCCTTCTCCGCCCGACCGCCGAAGGCGAGGGCTGCAGGCGTCAGCGCCTTGACCGCCTCGGCCGTCTTCTCCGGCCACAGGACCCGGGGCGTGGCATCCACAGGGTTCCAGCCGGCGCGGGTGAGCATCTCAAGCGCCGTATCACGGCTGAAGAAGCGCAGATGGGTCCGGTCCAGAAGCCCGGAGTCCGCATAGTTCCAGCGCCCCAGAAGCTGCTCTCTGACCAGGCTCCAGTGACCCACGTTCGGGATGCAGATGCAGACGATGGCATCCGGCTCCATTCGGGCCCGCAGGGTCTCAAGCACCTGCCAAGGGTCGAGAAGATGCTCGAGCACGTCGCCGAAGATGAGCACGTCGAAGCGGCGCTCGCCGCGCAGCCGGTCGAGAGCCTCTATGACCGACGGATCTTCGATGCTGCCTCGAATGACCTGATCGAGCACCGTCTCGGCCTCGGCGGCGGCCTCTTCGAAAAGTTCGACGCCCCAGTATTCGCAGGCCGGATTGATGTCCCGATAGGCCCGGGCGAACCCGCCGGTGCCGCAACCGATCTCCAGGACGCGTCGGGCCGTGACCGGGACCTTGGCCAGGAGGTCAGGATTGGCATTGCTGTAGTAGCTCATGATGGGCCTTGCACGGCCGCCAGAGCGGCCGCCAGCGCCTCGCGTTCGGACGCCAGTTGGACAATGTAATCCTGAGCGGCCGCGCGCTCCGCACGGGCGGCGACTGCACGGCTCCGTTCTTCTTCCAGCGCCTGGATCAGGTCTCCGTTCTGCGATTTCTGGCGCAGGGCTCGCGTCTCGGCCAGAGCCAGCTCGTGCCGGACCAGAAGGGTGGCTTGCGCCTCATGCCGAGCGGCATCCGCCTCGGCCTTCGCCAGGGCAAGTTCGTGGGTCAGATGGGCGACCATGCCGCGGGAGGCTTCCCAGTGACGGCCGTTATGATCGGCTTCGGCGTGAAACTGGTCGCAAAGGGCCCGCAGGGCTTTGACCTCGTCCCGGGCTTCCGCCAGCGCGGCGCGGACCGCCGGGAAGCCGGCGGCTTCCGACCGAAGGTCCTTGAGCGCCGGGTCGAGGATCGAGGCGAGGCGCTCCAGATCGGTCAGCGCGCGCTGCAGGACGTCAGGCGCCGGTTCGACGCCTGTCGCCGCCGCTCGCATCCAGCCGAGGACAACGGCGGAGCCCTCCCACAGGTCGGTCCGCGCCGACAGATCGCCGTCGGTCAGATGGTGGTGGCGATGATCCGAGGACAGGAAGGCGTCGATGGCGGCGTCGGCGTCCGCCTTGCGGGGCATGCCGGAAATCGCTTCCACCCGCATCAGGACGCCCCGCCAGTCGGATAGCAGATCGTTGTAGTCGACGAAAATCCGCTTCAGGCCGCGCGTATCCCGCTCCACCGCCAGCATATAGGCCGCCCAGGCCAGCACGGCCGTGGCCTCCGACGTGTCGCCGCGAGCGGCGACCGAGGCGGCGACCTCCAGTGGATGGCGCACCATGATGATGTAGACGGGACTGCGGCCTTCCTTCCGAAGGGCCTCGTCCCAGAAGCGCGTGATCAGGGACGCACGGGGGTCCTTGAGAATGGCGGCTTCCTCGCCGCTGTAGTTCGAGGCGATGAAGGCCCGGGCCGATTGCATATGCTCGGTGCGTCGGTCCCAGACCGCCGGACCCACCCGATGGCCGAACACGTCGTCCCATCGTGATCCCACCGACGCGAGGATGGCGTCGTTCAGCGCGACCATCTCCGCCGGTTCCCAGAACCCCAGCGGATTATCCGGCCCGGGGCGGATGACCTGTTCAGGCAGGCGGCCGCCCGCGAAGGACAGGATGCGGGCCATGGCGGACGTGCCGCTGCGGTGCATGCCGACCACGACCAGCGCAGGGCGCGCCCTCGAGGACGCGGCGGCCGGCTTGCGAGGTTGGATTCTGGCCGAGGGCATGGCGGAGGTTCCCGATCGCTCGAACGGTTAGGCGACGGCCGAGGCCGAGGTCAACAGACCCTCGTTCACCAACCACGCCTGATAGGTGCCGGGACCGCACTGGTAGGGATCGGGGAAGGCGGCCTGAAGATCGGCGCGCGAGCGATAGAGCTCTCGATGCGGCTTCAGGATCGGTGAACCGTCGGCATAGACGCCGAACGCCCACCAGCGGTGCGGGATTCGTGGATCACCGGCCTCCCGGATGAGGCGCTTGTACCAGTTCCAGATTTCGTGGACCTCGAAGTTCGAACCCGCGTAGCGTCGGGTCATCGTATCGCCGGTCGGTCCAAGTTTGGTGAAATGCCAGAACCGCAGGGGCGAGCCGTTCACGGTGATCGCACCGTCCGTTCCGATCCTGATCTTGCGTTTGGACAGGTTCCAGCTGGCGACGTTGTAGCCGGGGTCGCGAAGCACATGGAAGCGGTCGAAGAAGGCCGGAACGTGATCGCACCACCGCTGATCGACAAAAAGGCCTCTTGGAATTTCGTCGTAGCAGAAGGCCAGTAGCCGATCGTTCCACCATTTCGCGAAGCGCGCGCCCTGACCCGTGGTGCGGATGGCGATGAAGCCGAGGTTGAAGATGCCGGTGCGCAAGGTGGCCAGTTCGTTGTCGAGCAAGGCCTGAAGCTCATCCTCCGGCTCAAGAAGATGCGGCGTCAGCAGGCCGTCGTGGGTCTTCAACGCTTCGACCAGTGGAGACAGATCGTTCAACAGCGCGGTGTCGGGATCCAGGTAGATGACGATGTCGGCGGTCCCCGCCTCGCAGACCTGATGCAGGAAGGGGCCCTTGACGGCGGTTGAGGCCTCGATGATGTCGTGACCGAACAGCCAGCCGTGGCCGCGCGCGATGTTGAGATCCTCGAATCGGACGACCCTGTCGAAGGGCTCGTTGGCCAGGTCGAGATCCACGCCGGGCGGCGGACGATCGGGCATCAGCGCAACCAGTTCCCAGTCCGGATGATACTTTCGCACGGTCGAGAACAGGACCCGGGCACGGTCCAGATACGAGAAGGTGAAGCTGGAGAAGACAAGCACCTTCACGAAGCCAACTCCGGAATCAGATCCGCGCTGATGCCGCCAAAAACCATGTCGAACAGAACCGGATCCCGTGCCGCACGCGATAGCGACAGCGCGTCGCCGCTGGCGAAAACGTCGAACAGTGCAGCCTCGTCGGCGATGACGCGTCCGCGGGCCGGATCGGCGTTGACGATGTCCACGACATTGCCGGCAGACGAGGTTGTCAGAATTGCCGCGCCGGCGGCTAGACCCTCGAGCGCGGCCAGGCAGAAGGTTTCAGGCCAGAGCGACCAGATCACCACGACGTCGATCTCGAGCGCCTCCACCGCCGCTGGCATCGGCTGCGGTTCCGCGTCAGTCGGCGAGACGCGGGTGAACCGGGCGGGAACCCGATGCTCCTGAATGGCCGACAGGTGGTGGAATTCGTAGCGAGGATCGTCGACGAGGCCGATCGCCAGATCGGCGAACACCGGCCAGCCCTTGTGGAGCGATGGCATGCCGAGGAAAGCCACGCGCAAGGGTCGATCCAGGGCGTGCGATGCGGTCGGCTGGACAGCGCGAGGTTCGAGCGTCGCATGGGGGTGTACGATCAAGCGCGCAGGCGCGACGGGGAAGCGCGTCCGCCACAGGTCGAGCGCCGAGCGGGACGGCGCGACGACGGTCAGGTCCAGCGCCTGGAACAGCTCCACATGAGCCGGGACCTGGATTCGCCGACGCCGCCCGTAGCTGCAGACTTCGCAAGCGGCGCTGTCCATGGGCGGCGCTCCGCAAGACACGATGTCATTCCGCATCAAGGTGTAACCAGCGCACAGGCTGGAGAAGTCGTGCAGCCAGAAGAAGCCTTTCGACAACCCCGCCCCCGTCAACACCTTCAAAAGGCGCGGCACGGCGTGGCCGATCAGGCTATGCACCGCCAGGGTCGTCGTGCGCTTCCTGAGCCAAGGAGACAAAACGTCCACGATCTGGGCATGGGTGAAGAAGCCGGCGACCTTGCCGTTGAGCA
>Ga0123337_10004924_pt1 | contig 13343 bp, 8 predicted proteins | sample frozenSSSSmetaG_FD_89792 | JGI IMG/M metagenome (GOLD analysis project Ga0123337, IMG submission 89792) | Glacier valley bacterial and archeal communities from Borup Fiord, Nunavut, Canada, to study Microbial Dark Matter (Phase II) -... | ecosystem: Environmental > Aquatic > Freshwater > Ice >...
GTGCTGCTTTCCTCGCTCGATACCGAGCTCAATGTAACTCTGTTGCCCGGAACCTCTCTCAGTGGCTCAGTTGCGGTTGAGGGCCCAGGGGCGGAACAACTGAAAAATCTCCGCGTCGGTTTGTCGCCCGGGGATGGGGGCGGCTCACGTTTTTCGCTCGAAGCCCGCGCCAAATCGGGAACCTTTACGTTTGACGAAATCCCTGCCGGCATCTGGGATATCAACGTCACACCCCTCCCCCGCGGCACCTATATCAAGTCGATGCATCTCGGTCAGCAGGATGTGCTCCTGGAGGATATGGAGATTGGGCCGAACACGAAGGGTTCCTTGAAAATTGTGATCTCAACAGGCGCGCCTAAAGTGGAAGGCACACTCGATACGGCGGCAACCGCAACCGTCCTTGCCGCTCCCACCGGCAAACTCGCCCAGGTGTTTAGCTTTTACGCAACCACCCAGGCCGATGAGAAGGGCCACTTTTCATTCCCGAGCTTGAACCCCGGCGCATACCGTTTCTACGCTTTTCAGGAACTGGAGCCCGAAGCGTGGCAGGATCCTGCGTTTCTCCTGCCTTTCGAAGCGCAATCGAAACCGGCTGAATTGAAAGAAGGGGGAACCGAAACGCTCACGCTTCCCGTCATAGGTTCCACAGCTCAATAAAGAAAAGATCAATGATCAAGAGCCCAATGATCAAGCTCATAGCGATTCTGCCGTTAACAGTGCTTCTTCTTCCGGGGCAGGATCCCCGTCCGCGCCGGATAATGCGCACGGATGGCGGCATCTCTACCGTTCAGCCCGGGAACACTCAGCTTTTCCCCGCAACGCCCGCCGCGCCGGAATACACGGGTCCGAAGGGCTCTCTTTCCGGAACCGTCCTCGATTCCGCAACGGGTGCCCCCATCAAGAAGGCCCAGGTGCGCATCAACTACGCGGGTTCTCAATCGGTTGCGGTTACCGATGCGGCAGGCTCATTCACGTTCCAACAGCTCCCACCGGGCACTTACTTTGTTTCCGCCAACCATCCCGAGTACCCCACCGATCCCACTCTCCGGCAGCCGCCTGAGCCGGTTACGGTTTCCCCTGGCGAACAAAAATCGGGAGTGATTGCAAAACTCACACCCGGCATCAGCGTGACCGGGAAAATTACCGATGACGATGGTGATCCGCTTGCCAACTGCAGCGTCAATCTCTTCTCGCGTACCGTGGGCCAGAACCTGCAAACCACGCACGCCGCCAATACCAATGCCGCTGGCGATTACACGATTCCCAATTTGCCCGCAGGCAAATATTATCTGCAAGCTCGCTGCAATGCGCCTTACCTGCAGCCCCGCGCTTTCGCCCCGCCGACTGCGATTCCAGCGGGCCCCCAACTTGGGTACGCGGCCCGCTTCTATCCCGGCACCACAAGCTTCACCGGAGCTCAAAAAGTGAAACTCACCGCCGGTCAACCCGCCCGCGGTCTTGATTTCCGCATGTCTCTTCAGACCGTCACCACGGTTTCTGTTCGGGTTACCGGTCTCGATGAAGAGCGCCGGAACCGCCTGTTCGCCAGCTTGGTGCCGAACGACAACCCTCTTTCGAGAAACTTCAACAGCATGGCCGGTATGGTGGAACCCCGCACGGGCGTCGCGCAGATTCATCATGTTCCACCGGGTATGTACACTCTGTTACTCACGTCCTCCGGCCCGGAGCGCATGGTGGTGGGCCGTGAAACTGTGCAGGTTGCTGAGGAGCCTCGCGAAGTAACCCTCCAGATCATGCCGGCTCTGCCTCTCTCCGGTGTGATTCATAAAGAGATTCCACCGTCCACCTTGAAGCCCGGAGCTGATCCAATCAAACCAGCGGGAAATGGCGGCATGATCTCGCTCAGTCAGGTTGACGAGCAAGGGATGCTGGTCTCCGCGCCTGTTGCGGAGGATGGTTCCTTCACTCTAAAGGTCATTTCTCCAGGGCGCTATCGAGTCTCTGCCATGGGCGGCTTTATCCAATCCATCAGCATTGGCGGAGAGACCACCGATGGTCCCGAGTTCGTGCTGAAGCAGGGTGCGGCAGGACCGCTCACCGTCAATGTTGGCTTCACCACCGGGATTCTTTCGGGCGAAGTGCAATTGGGCGAATCTCATCCGCCGCAGGTGCTTCTCTTCGCCGTCGCAGGCCAAGGCTCACACACCAGCGTGATCGCGGCGGGCACCTCAGGGCAGCCGCTCAAGTACTCGTTTCCGCTGCCCCCAGGCAGTTACCATGTGTACGCGCTCGAAGTTACGGACATGAAGATTGCCGATCAATTAATGACCAGCGAAGCCTTGGCAGGCCGGGACGAAATAGTGGAGGTTCGGCCCGCCGCTGAAACAACGCGCAACCTGAAGCTGGTCACAGCCGCTGAATTTGAAAAGGCCGATCAGTAGCTCTCCGGGCGAGCGGCGCTCAACGGCAGCTGCGAAATTCCGCGCTGCTCGCAAATCTCCCGCCACTCAGCGAAATCCATCTTGCCGGTCAGCATGCCCTGCATGACCGTAAATGGTGCCAGGCGCATCTCGTTCTTCCCGAACTCCATTCTGGAACCCGCACCGGTATAAAGAAACTGCCAGCCCGCTTTTCTCAACGCGACAGCCAGCGCCATGGCCAACACCTGGCTGGTCCACAGGCGCAACTCTTCAGGTTTATGCAGCCTGCCTTGTCTTTCAAAAATCCGCGCGCCCAGTTCCACGGCGCCATCGCGCACCAGCTTGCACAGACCCCCTGCTGTAAGGCCATACAGTGCCTCCGCGCGCGCATCTGCCGCCTGCTCCCACGCGTGCAGCAGAATTACGCCACCCTGCTCCCATCGTGTGCGCTCCAGATTTTCATTCTGCTTCAGCAAACCAGCCGTTAGCCGTCCTTCCACGGTGTTGGAGCTCCGCAATAAATTAAGGGCCAGATCTTCCTCAGCCACAACGGGTTCACCGGTCTCTGTTCGCAAGCGCCTCCAGTGCCGGGCGAAACCTTCCGCGATGGGCATCAGGTGTCCTGTTTGCAGAAACATCTGCATGTCCGTGGCCCAAAAAAGTTCGAACTGCATGGCCGCTTCCTGGCTTAACTCAATAGCCTCCGTCGTTTGCGCCAGATCACCGCCGGCGCGTTTGCGGGCATACCGCTCCACGTGCCGCAAGTTCGAATCGAAGGCCATTGTGTACGGAAGAAAGTAACGGCCATGAGCCACCATACGGGCTTTCAGAAGCATACTGATCAGCCTGGGGGAGAACGTAAGGATGGTTAGGTGATAACGCAAAAGCGTTTCCAGCTGCGCGCGCGAAAGAACGGCCAGCGCCATCAGGCCGTTGCGCAAAGCAATCTTCGTCTCCGCAGCCAGATGTGCGGCATAGGCTACTGCGGAAACCACGGGCGATAAATCGCTCCAGACCTCAACGGTTCTTTGAATACCGGTTTCCTGCCGCAACCGCCGCGCCATCGCGAAGAGCTCAGGTGCATCACCTTCCTGAAGCGGTTTGCCAGGCGGCTCGGTGGGCTTCAACTCATCGGGAATGGCCTGCAAAGCACGCCACAAGCGCAGCGTGATCCAGACAAACGCTCCCATCCCCAGGGTTGCAACCGACAACTCTCCGATCTGCGCCGCGCTCCATACACCGCGCGCACCGCTCACCAGAACCAGTAACAACACCGCGACCCCGGCCGGCAGCAGCCACAAAGCCCAAAAGCTGGCCAGCACCAGCGAGAGTTGAACGTTCAGCCAGAATTTCTGCACACGTACGGGCTTAAGTGTATCGCTTGGAAGTGTTCACACCGCGGTAACCGCAACAGGCACAATGGTCTCGATGCGCAATCTCCTTCTCTCATTCGCTTTTGTTCTGGCCGCGCGCGCGCAGGACGCTAACTTCATCGAACTCCCTTATCTGCAACTGGGGGATCAACCGCATCTCAGCGCCTCCGAATCACTGGTCCTGCTCTGGCACGCGCCGGACCTTGACGCTTCATGGTCGGCAGAACTTCGCACTTCGAAAGATGCCGAATGGCGCGCAGCTTCGAAGCCATCTTTCCAAACTGCTGGCGTGCCGGATGTCGGTATCGCGCCGCATCGCATCTACCGCGTTACCTTGACCGAACTAGCTCCTGGTGAAGACTTCCGTTATCGGATTCTGAAATCCGGTGCGCCTGTCTTTACAGCCACAGGCAAGGCGCGCAAAGGTGCCGGTCAACCGTACCGGCTGGTCCTGTTTGGCGATTGCGCGCAGAATACTCCGGAACAGCGCCAGATTGCATACCAGGCCTCACTTGCGAAGCCTGACTTCCTGTTCATCACAGGCGATATTGTCTACACCTTCGGCCGCATCTCTGAATACCGCACCAATTATTTCCCGATTTACAACAGCAACGTCGCGTCAATGGAAAACGGCGCCCCCCTGCTGCGGTCCATTCCTTTTCTGGCCGCGCCGGGCAATCACGATACGGCCTTGCTCAACTATTCGCGATACCCTGACGCGCTAGCGTATTTTCTGTATTGGGACCAGCCGCTGAATGGGCCGGTGGCTCCCGTAGGTATGCCGAATACTGCGCACACGCTGATTGGGAATGCCGATGCCCAGCCGGCGTTCCTCCAGGCCGCCCGGCCGCGCTATCCACGCATGGCCAACTTCTCTTTCGATTACGGCAACACGCACTGGACCGTGCTCGATTCCAACCCATACATGGATTGGCAAAATCCGGCTCTCCTCCAGTGGGTGAAAGAAGATCTGGCACAAGCCAGGAATGCTCAGTGGCGCTTCGTAAGCTTTCATCACCCCGGATTCAATTCTTCCGTCAGTCACTTCACCGATCAGTGGATGCGGCTGCTGGCTCCCACCTTCGAACAGGGCAAAGTGGACGTCGTCTTCTCCGGCCATGTTCACAATTACCAGCGTTCCTTCCCGCTTACTTTCAAGCCCAAAAAACAGGATGACGGGAATTGGAAAGGTCCCAAAGGCGAAGTGGCCGGCGAATTTGTTTTAGACAAGAAGTTCGAAAACGGCGCCACGGCGAAACCGAAAGGTATCGTCTACATCGTAAGCGGCGCGGGCGGCGCGCATCTCTACAATCCAGAGCAGCAGGATAACCCGCAAAGCTGGCAACCGTTCACGAACAAATACATCGCACAGGTGAACTCCATGAGCGTCATTGACGTCGATGGCCGCACGTTCCGCATGAAGCAGATCGATACCAGGGGCGAAGAAGTGGATCGCTTCGAAATTAAGAAATAGTGCGTTCAGTTTCGCAATAAGAAAGTAGCGTCCAGCCCCGGGTATCCGGAAACCGTGGCAGTGATATTAAAGCTGCCCGAATAGCTGTTGGGCGTGAGCGCAGGCGCTATCGCGACGCCATCCGCGCCGGTGATTGCAGTCGCGGAGTTTGAGTTCCCGAACACGCCCGACGCGCCATACGCCGGAGCCGTGAAAACCACTCCCGCTCCGCTGACGGCGTTGCCGTTCGCATCCGTTACCTGGGCGCGAAGCGGAAACGTGTTGCCCAAGGCTTTCAGCGAAACCGGCGCGCCCGCTTCCACGATAGTAAGCGAACTCTCGCCTGGATTGAAGCGCGCATCGCCGTTGTAAACCGTGCGAAACACGTGGATTCCCGGCACGAACTTTGTGATGAAGCGGGCGGTACCGTTTATGGGCAGCGGGGTTCCCACGGGTGAAGCGCCATCGAACAGGGTGACGGTGCCGGTGGCGGCGCGGAATGCTTCCGGGGGCGTGGTGACGGTGACGGTGAAAGAGACGGTTTGGCCGAAGGTGAACGGGTTGTCCGCGTCTTTCGTGAGTTGGATTGAGACGTCCGCGGGCGCGCCGAACAAGGTGCTGAAGCCCGTTCCCGTGTAAGCCAGAATGTCCGTTCTGCCATCGCCATTCAGGTCCGCCGTGCGAAATGCAGGTGGCAGCCCCAGCGTGTTGCGGGAAAAACCGCCCTTGCCATCACCGAAGAGCAGAGCAGTGGATGCGGTGTTGTTGCCCCCCAGCCCGACCAGCAGGTCCAACTGTCCATCGCCATCAAGGTCAGCAGCAGCGATGAGACCCGTGACGCGCGGTGCTTCGAAACGATAGTTGGCGCGGGTGTTGAACAGGCCTTTGCGGTCGTTCAATAAGACGGTGACCAGGCTATCGTAAATATCACCGTGGTTCACGACGGCAAGATCTGGGAAACCATCGTTATTGAAATCTCCCACCGCAATGCTGCCCGGGCTACTGCCGCGTCCAAAATTGATGGTCTGGGTAAGCCGGAAGCCACCGCGCCCGTCGCCCGCGAGGATGAAGGCGTTCTCACCTGCAATCTCCACGTAGGCGATGTCCAGGAAGCCATCGCCGTTGAAATCCGCGGCTACAGGTGAGATGGGCATACGTTGCGGAAGGTTACGGAGCTTGGGCAGAGCGCGGAAACCTCCGGCTCCATCGTTCAGGAAAATGCGAAAGGGGTAATCGGGCACGCTAGTCACGACGGCGATATCGGGAAAGCCATCGTTGTTAAAATCGGCAGCCAGGGAGATATTGGCGTTGGGGCTCAAATTTTCGCGGATGTTAGTGAAGCGGCCCGCACGGAAACCGCCCGCGCCATCGCCTTCGTAAATCGCGATACCGGAGCGGCCGATCACAACAGCATCGGGGACGCCATCACCGCTAAAATCCGCGAGCAGTAAGCCGCCATTTTCCAGGAGAGTTGTGCGGGTTCCGATTTCGTCAAAGGCTCCGGTACCGTCATTGAGCCGGATGAAGAGAGCCGTGTCATCTTTGCCCACCAGATCAGGCCGGCCATCGCCATTCAGATCGATCAGCCCGACGGTGGTTTGCGTGGAAATGCTTGTTGTGGGCCCTGGAACCAACCGGCCTGACGGTGCGGCGATGTTGAGTTGCAGCCGCGCGGCGGCACCGAAATATCCGGGAGCCGTGAAGCGCACTGTGCCGGAGTATTGGCCGGCGGACAAGCCTGAGGCGTCGGCCACCAGATTTGTCCCGTCATACCGAAGCCACGGCGAATCGGAACTGGCTTGCAGACCGGGCACGGCAGTGATATTCAGAGGAACCAGTTGCAGGGCTGTTTGTTTCGCGGAGGCATTGAGCTGCACGCTGGCGGGGTTTACTGGAAGTGTCTTCAGCGTGTTGAGCCATACCGGGCCGTTCGCAAACACCACGTCGGGCTTGCCGTCACGGTTCGTATCTACGGCCAGTGCAAAGCCCAGATAGGAGGCACCGGGGATTCGCTGGCCTTCACGGAAATTGCCGTTGCCGTCGCCCAGAAGAACAATGGCATCCGTCGAGTTCGAGGTAAGCAGGTCCAAGTGGCCGTCGCCATCGAAATCAGCGGCCATGAGCGGCACTCTTTGCGATGCCGCAACCGGCAGAATTGCGTGTACGCGGAGGCCGCCGCGTCCATCGCCCAGCAGGATGGTGATGCCACTGGCGTTGGCTGTTGCCAAGTCAGGCAGCCCGTCACCGTTCCAATCCGCAACCACGGCGAAAAGCGGCGAAGAATCAGCAGGCAGTACGGTCTCTGTGGCGCGCCGGAAATTGCCGTTGCCATCGTTCAGGTAGAGCGTGACCGAGTGGGCTGACCTGTTCAGAACGGCAACGTCCGGGTAGCCATCGCGATTGAAATCTCCCGTAACCACGGATGCGGCATCAGAGCCGGAGATTGTGGTGCCAGGCTGAAGTTCCCCGCGCGTGTTTCCGGTCAGGATGGAGACGTCTTTATCTGTGGCGATTACCAGATCTGCAATTCCATCGTGATTGAAATCAGCTTCTGCGAAGAAATGCGCCGTGCCGGAAATCAGACCCGAATCGCTGAGTAAGAATTGACCAGTGCCGTCACCGAGAAAGACGTTGTAAGTGCCGCGGGTGTAATCCGGCGGCCCGCTGAGCGCATTCATGACGGCAAGATCCATTTTGCCATCGCCGTTGAAATCCGCCGCGACTACCTGGAGGGGTTGAGACCCGGCGCGGAACGGGCTGCCGGGCGCCTCTCTGTAACCGCCGTTACCATCGCCCAGCAGCACTTCTACAAGGCCGGAACCAAAATCCGCAAAGGCCAGGTCAGGCACGCCATCGCCGTTGAGATCAGCCACCGCCGCTCCATAGGGACCAGTGCCTGCATCGATGTGCGAATTGGGAGCAAGCTGGAACAGGGGCTGCGCCTGAGCTGCGGCGCAGACGGCACAGAGAAGCAGGGCGGCCTTCATTGGTTTAAATTTGTGATTGCAATATCGGTGGAAACGGAAGGATACCCGGACACGAAAGTGTTTATGTTGTAACTGCCCGCCACGTTATTCGGAATGAACAGCGGGGTGGTGGCGATTCCATCCGCGTCAGTGAGTATGGTGAGCGTGGAGGAGCTCAGGAACGTACCGGTCGCGCCGCCAGCGGGGGCTGAGAAGATGACACCGGCCCCGCGGATCGGGCTGCCAAAGGCATCGCGCACGACAACCGAAAATACGCTAAACCCGAAGACGGTTTGCACCGGCAAAGCTCGAATGGTTGCGGACTGGCCGGCTTCCGCCACGGTCAAATCCGCAGCGCCGGGGCCATACTGCGCATCGCCGCCGTATACGGCGTGAAGTACATGCACACCGGGCGTGAACCGCGTTGCGAAGCGCGCTGCCGGGCCGCTCAACGTCACGGTGCCGATGAGCTGCTTACCATCGAACAGCGTTACGGTTCCCGTGGGAAGCGCGGTAGCTGCGGGATTCGCCGCGACATTCACGGTGAAATATTCGAACTGCCCGTAAGTGAACGGGTTGGGTGCGTCACGCGTGAGCCGCACCCTTGTGGCGGGAACACTGCTTCCAATCACGAAAACCGTTTGGCGTCCGGCGGTGACGATCTCCGGCCTGCCATCTCCGTCCAGATCGGCTATCAGCGGGCGGCCTATGGCGGCGGGCAGGGTTACGGTTCGTAACAATCCGCCTTTGCCATCGCCGAAGTAAACTACCGTGCCTGACGCGGAACCGCCTATAACGTCCAGGTTCCCGTCCCCATCCACATCCGCGATATCCAGCGTGAGCGGGTCGCGCAATTTAGTCGCAATGACCGAACTCAGCGTGAATTGTCCTGAGTTATCCTGCTTCCATAGCTCCAGATCTTGACGAAACGGCGGAATATCGTCCGGCACAACATAGTAGTCAATGATCAGATCGGGTTTGCCATCTTTATCGAAATCACCGATGGCGATGGAGGCAGGCCTTGAAAACCTGCCGCGCTGGATCACCTGAGTGGAATGGAAATGGCCGGTGCCGTCATTCATCAGGATGGCGATGGTTCGCGGAAGAAGGTCCATCATGACAATATCCGGGAAGCCGTCGCCGTTCAGATCGGCAACCTGAATACTTGGTCCTGCGGGAGCGGGCAGACGCTCTGTGAAGGCCGCCGGCAACTCTTTAAAGTCTCCGGTACCGGTCCCCAGATAAATTTTCATTCCATCCCCGAAAAGACCCATTGCGAGATCCGGTATGCCATCACCATTGAAATCCGCCGCAGCAATGTTTTCGGGTGGACCGCTGGTTGGAATGGAGACGCGCTGCCCGGGACCCAGCCCTCCCTTTCCATCGCCTGGATACAAGTAAGTGCCTTGATTGGTGACCGTAACTATATCGGGGCGGCCATCCAGATTGAAATCCGCCACGGTAAAAATGGAGTAAACGCCGCCGCTATTCGAGTTGTAAGGATAAACGATCGCGGCCGGGGAGAAATTTCCCGTGCCGTCGTTCAAGCGCACTGCAAACCCCTGAGCTGCTGTGATCAAATCCGGGTGGCCGTCTCCGTTCAAATCGGCCAGCACTGTTCCGAAGATGCCATTCACCTGGACAGTGGACCGAATGACAAGATCGAATGGAGTGGCAGCGGCTGTGGAAACGGTCGCCGGCTGCGCTTGAGCGCGCAGCACCAGAGCCAGCAGAAGGGCTACCCGGCGCATGGCGGGCTACCGTTTGGCCTGTTTGATTTTGATGTTGCGGTAACGCAAACCGCCGGTGTGATCGCCCTGCAGGTAGAACGGGCCCGGCTCGGCTTCGTGGCTATCGAGAGCGCCGCCGGTGATGCCGGCCAGTTCGACGTGATCGTGAATTGTCTTGCCGTTCCGCACGACCGTGACGGTGCGGCCCACCAGGGTAATATCCATGGTCTGCCATTCGCCGTTGCCCATCGGCATTTCCACGCTGGGCGCGGTGTAACCATAAATCGCACCCATCTCATGCAAGGGTTGCGTGCCGCCCTCGGTGCCCACCTGCACTTCGTAACGCCCGCGCAAATAGATTCCGCTGTTGCAGTGCTCGGGACACATAAACTCGATATGCAATTGAAAATCCTGGTATTTGCCAGTGGTCTTGATGTTTGAGCCCTTTGTCTCATTCACCAACTCCCCATCTTTCGCAACCCAGTGGCTATTCGAGGGATTGTCGACCGGCTCCCAGCCCGTAAGATCTTTGCCGTTGAAGAGCACCTCTTCCTTGCCCCACGCCTTCGGCTCAGCCCGCTTCATCACCGGTGCGCGCACACCGCTTAGTTCGCCATTCTGCGTGTCGCCACGCTTCAACATACCGCTAAGCTTGTCGCCCGCCACGGTCATGTTCCAGGTAGTGGCTGGCTGTTTCTCGGTGGCCGGCGCGAGCGTAACAATCAAGTGAGCGCCATCAATTGCTGCGCCCACAGCGGGACGAACCGCGCCGCCGCGCGGCTGATATCGCACTTTCAAATCGCCAGTTTCGCCCGCAACTTCCATCCAGCCCGGATACATGTCCTGAGCCGTCTTAATATCGATATCCCAACGCCCCGCGAATGGATTCTTCTCCGCCGCCATCAAACTTGCGCACAGTACCGCCGCACAAAATAACTGTTTCATCACTACAACAGTCTATGCGATGGGCCGCCTTCAACCCGCCAAACGAAAGTTTGTTAAGTGGCTACTTCCCGCTAACCCTGACAGAATGGTGTCTGATGATCCAGACACATGGCTACGCTGCGCAGTCCTCCACTTCCGCTCCGGAGCCTTTCGAATACCAGCACCGCGATCCCGGTCCCAACGACGTCCACATTAAGATCGATTTCTGCGGCATTTGCCACTCCGACATTCACCAGGCCCGTAACGAGTGGGCCAACGCCATGTATCCGATGGTTCCCGGTCACGAGATTGTCGGCCGCGTAAAGCAAGTCGGTCCCGCCGTCACGCGCTTCAAAGCAGGCGACCTCGCCGCTATCGGCTGCATGGTGGATTCCTGCCGTGTGTGCGCCAGTTGCAAGGCTGGCGAAGAGCAGTACTGCGATAACAGCGCAACCATTTTTACTTACAACTCGAAAGACAAAGAGGGTAACATCACGTTCGGTGGTTACGCCGACAACATTGTTGCCGATGAGGCGTTCGTGTTAAAGGTTCCGTCCAATCTGGACCCGGCGGCTACCGCGCCGCTGCTCTGCGCCGGCATCACCACATACTCTCCGCTGAAGCATTGGAAAGCGGGTCCCGGCAAGAAAATCGGCGTGATCGGGCTCGGCGGCCTGGGCCACATGGCACTCAAGTTTTCTCACGCCTTCGGTGCCACCACTGTCCAATTCACCACGTCACCATCGAAAATTGAAGACGCGAAAAAATTGGGTGCCGATGAAGTGATCCTCACCAAATCGCCGGACTGGCACATGCCGCACCTCCGCACCTTCGATTTCATTCTGGATTGCGTGTCCGCCGAACATGACCTGGCGCCTTACCTGGCACTGCTGAAGCGCGATGGAACGCTCTGCACCGTCGGGCTTCCTTCCGCACCCATCGCCATTAACGCGTTTTCCGTTGCCGGGGGCCGGAAGAACTTCACGGGTTCCGCCATAGGAGGAATCAGAGAGACACAGGAGATGCTCGATTTTTGCGGCGAGCATAACATTGTCTCCGATATCGAAATGACCAGCTTCGACAAATTGGAAGAAGCCTGGGATCGCGTGGTCAAAGCCGACGTGAAGTATCGCTTCGTGCTCGATCTCAAGACACTGAAGAACGCGCCGCGCTAGCCGCGTGCCTGGAAAATGCCGCGCGCTCTACCCTCGCTATAATTCTTTTATTCCCGGCCATGGCACAACCAGATCACGCAACCGGCACTTTCGAAATCAAAGCCACACCCAAGGAGTCTGAACCCGGCGCGGGCGCAACGCCAACCGGCCGCATGGCCATTGAAAAAACTTTCACCGGCGATCTGGAAGGCACCAGCAAAGTGGAAATGCTCACCGCCGTGACACCCACAAAAGGTTCAGCCGGGTACGTCGCCATTGAGCAGGTTACCGGGACACTAAAGGGCCGCGCAGGTACCTTCGTGCTCCAACACAGCGGTACCGCTCACCAGGGCGCTCAGCAACTCACCATCACAGTGGTTCCCGAATCCGGCACCGGCCAACTGAGCGGCATCGAAGGAAAATTCAACATCCGCATCGAGGGTGGAAAACACTTCTACGATTTCGATTACACTCTTCAAACCGCCAGTTGAATTCTGCCCTCGCGAATGGCCTTCTGAAACTTTTCAAAATCGGCATGCACCAGGTCGGCATACGCCATGCCGTAGCGGGCAATCGCTTTCACCACCCGTTCCGGCGATCCCATGTAGCCCTGAATCGCCACCGCATCGCCTGACCGTGCATGTCCGCGGGCCAGCAACTCACCCGCAATCTGGCCCAGGCTCCTCAATCCCTCGCCTTTCAGTTGCGCCAGATCCACCCCTCCCTTGTGATCGCTCATCTGCCTGACCAGATAATGCTGTTCCCCAATTTTGGTCCAGCCCAACAGAAGGTCTGAGAGAGGCTGGATACGCCTTTGCCCGCCAGCAACACGCTGCCCCTGATTCCGAAACTCGGGCAACTTCAGATACGGGGTATAGGCGGACGCCACTTCCTGCTTAATCTGAAGAAACAGCGGATCTTTCGTACCGTTCCCCCGCATCAGCACCACATAATCCCGCAGCCCCACGCTGCCTGTCCCCACCACTTTGAAGCCAATATCCACCACGCGAAAAAAGTCGAACAGATGCACCCGCTCCGGCGGCAGTGACTTCCGGTACGCCTTCAGGCTCTGAAGCACTTCCCCTCGCCTGCTCCCGCTAACCCTCCACAGCACTTTGCCGATTTTGCGGAATTGAACTGCCCCTTTGGCGTTCGCCTCCGTGTACTTCGCCAGCAACTCGCTTGGGATTGCCCGCTCCGCCTGACGCAGCGCGTCTGAGACGGCCTGTGCCGAAGTCGCTCGGTGGATCTGATAGCGCGCCGCGTCAAGAATCGGCTGCCCGGCCAAATATTCCATTAGTGTGCAGTAACTCGCCGCAAACGCCTCAGCCGCGCTCCTGCAAGCTTCCCGCGTCTGCCCAA
>Ga0123337_10004925_pt1 | contig 13343 bp, 10 predicted proteins | sample frozenSSSSmetaG_FD_89792 | JGI IMG/M metagenome (GOLD analysis project Ga0123337, IMG submission 89792) | Glacier valley bacterial and archeal communities from Borup Fiord, Nunavut, Canada, to study Microbial Dark Matter (Phase II) -... | ecosystem: Environmental > Aquatic > Freshwater > Ice >...
CACGAGGAAATCTCTTGAATCCGGATCAATGTCAAACTCTATGTGAAGACGTTCTTCAAAACGAATCATTTCAAGTCCCAGGTAATCTTTTACAATTTTCAGTTCGTCATCAAATTTTGTAAGTCCTCTCTTTCCTGTAGAAATTGAATTTCTCAAAATATTGGAAAGCTGATTAATTGCCTGCTTGGATTTCGCCGGGTTCTCATCCACCAATGCCCTGATACTATTGAGCGCATTGAAAATGAAATGTGGATTAAGCTGTGATTTTAAATTATTCAACTCTATTTCCCGAACTGATGCCTCGAGCTTAAGCGAAGTATTATAGCGTTCAAAGTAATTATAGATGAAGTAGAGTACGCACCAGAGAAAAAAGATAAATGCGTAAATCCCTGTAAGTCCCAGCGTTTTTGCATCAAAGGCAATTCTACTGCTGAATAATCCGAGTGGAATGGAGATCGGTATTCGCAGCAAATACATAATAATACCTAATACAAAAACACTGATAATTATTCTTGGAATTAAAATCGACATGCTCAAATCAAGCCAACCCCATTTGTTGATAACATTTCTGAATGTGTGTGTCAGGAGGAGACAAAAGAAGGCTTCGTACGTAAGAAATATAATTCGCTGTGCACTTACGCCTTGTCCATCGGAAGCAAACACGCTCACCACGATCTGAATGATCGCATACAGCATCCATCCTCCTACCTGCATTGTCCAATAAAGTCGACTTTTATTTACCATCCGAATAGCAAAGGTAAAGATTCAGAAAAGGAATAAGATAATTTGTTACAAGAGGCTCTTTCAAATTGACAGCAGGCAAAGGGCAGTCGACAAAGTGAACGTCAACCATCACGCGTTTACCTTTGTTCTATCTGAGCTCTAGTTTCAGAAACTTACCTGTATAACCGACGGTAACTTTCGATACTTCTTCCGGGGTTCCCTGGGCAATGATCTTTCCTCCTTTGGCTCCGCCCTCAGGACCTAAATCAATAACCTGATCGGCAGACTTGATGATGTCCATATTGTGCTCGATCACAAGTACAGTATTACCCTTATCAACAAGCTTCTGAAGCACATCCAGCAAATGAGCGATGTCCTGGAAGTGAAGACCAGTTGTTGGTTCATCCAGTATATATAACGTCTTGCCGGTATCACGTTTTGAAAGTTCTGTCGCAAGCTTGACTCGCTGCGCTTCCCCACCGGATAACGTTGTAGCATGCTGACCTAATGAAATATATCCAAGACCAACATCATTAAGCGTTTCAATCTTTCTTAAAATCCTGAACTGATTTTCAAAGAATATCACTGCTTCTTCAACTGTCATATCCAGTACATCCGAAATAGATTTTCCTTTGAATCTCACTTCAAGTGTTTCTCGATTGTACCGTTTGCCCTTACAGGTTTCACAACTCACGTAAACATCCGGAAGGAATTCCATTTCAATTAATCGCAAGCCAGCACCTTCGCACGTTTCACAACGTCCACCTTTCACGTTAAAAGAAAAACGACCTGGTTTATATCCCCTGATCTTTGCTTCCGGTAATTGCGTGAACAAATCTCTTATCTCAGAGAATACACCAGTATACGTTGCCGGATTTGATCGCGGGGTTCTGCCAATTGGAGACTGGTCTACTTCAATAACTTTGTCAATCAGATTAAGTCCTTCAATCTTTTTATACGGAAGGGGATCCGGATGAGAATTGAAGAAGAACTTATTTAGAATCGGGAATAAGGTGTCGTGAATAAGGGTTGATTTTCCGCTTCCGGAAACGCCTGTGATACACGTGAACTTTCCAAGCTGAATCGTTAAGTCAACATTCTTTAAATTGTTTCCAGTCGCGCCAAGTAACGAGATCTTTTCACCATTTGCCTTTCTCTTTTGTTTTGAATAAGGAATGGCTGTTTTTCCGTTTAGGTAATCTGACGTTGTGCTTTTAATTTTTAGAAAATCTTTTGGCGCACCTTCACCTACAATCTGACCTCCATGTCTTCCCGCACCTGGACCAACATCGATAATATAATCGGAATCGAGCATCATGTCTTTATCATGCTCTACAACAACGACCGAATTTCCCAGGTCACGGAGATTTTTCAATGCGTTGATCAATTTTTCGTTGTCACGCGCATGCAAACCAATGCTTGGCTCATCCAGAATATAGAGCACTCCAACAAGCTGAGTACCTATTTGAGTTGCAAGTCGTATTCGTTGTGCTTCACCTCCGCTCAATGTTCTTAATGGCCTGTCAAGATTTAGATATTCCAAACCAACATCGAGCAAAAATCCAATGCGCTTGCGTATCTCTTTTAAAATTTCTGTGGCAATGATGTTTTGCTTGTTTGAAAGTCTATCTTCAAGTCCATCAAACCATTTATTGAGGGCATTGATGTCGAGGAACGACAACTCTGAAATATTTTTTCCGTCCACCTTAAAGTGGAGTGATTCCTTCTTTAGGCGTGAGCCATTACACTCCGGGCAGGTTTTAGTGATCATAAAATCCTCAACCCATTTCTTCAACGCTTCAGATCCATCATCGCGTTGCTTTTCCAGGAAGTTAACAATCCCTTCAAAACGCGTATTCCATTCAGTGCCTGGATATTTTACCGATGCGACTGCAACGGGGACATCATCGCCATAGAGTAATGTCTTAATTACTTCTTTCGGAATTTCTTTTATCGGTGTTGTGAGTGAAAGCTTGTGTCGCTTAAGGATAGCTTCAACTTTTTTGAAGATCCATATATCGCGATATCCCCCCAAAGGAAGGATCCCACCACGCGCGATGCTTAATTTTTTATCGGGAATGACCGAGTCTTCCGTGATCTCTTCAACGATCCCAAGTCCGTTGCATACAGGACATGCCCCGTACGGTGAATTGAATGAAAAAAGATTTGGTGCCGGCTCATCGTATGATAATCCTGTAACAGGATCCATTAAAAATTTTGAAAAGTGATGAAGCTTGTTATTGTCTTCAAGCAACATCATTACACCTTTACCTTCTTTCAATGATCGCGCCACTGATTGACCAATGCGATAGCGGTCCTTTTCATCAGCAATAATCCTATCAATGACTATTTCTATGTCATGGATCTTATATCGATCAAGCTGCATCTTGGCTGAAATTTCTTGTACCTCCCCATCGACACGAACTTTCGTAAAGCCGCTTTTTCTTATTTGTACAAAGAGTTCACGGTAATGTCCCTTTCGTCCTCTTACCAATGGGGATAGCAACGTAAGTTTCTTTCCATTAAAATGTTGAAAGATCCCATTCAATATTTGCTCTTCGGATTGTCGAACCATCTTCTCACCTGTTAAGTAAGAGAACGCTTCGCCTGCTCTTGCGAAGAGAAGTCGCATGAAATCATATATTTCAGTAACAGTACCAACGGTTGAGCGCGGATTTCTGGACGTTGTTTTTTGTTCAATGGAAATAACCGGGCTAAGACCATTAATCTTATCGACATCCGGGCGTTCAAGATTTCCAAGAAAGCTTCTTGCGTAAGCAGAAAAGCTTTCCATATATCTCCGCTGGCCTTCCGCATAGATAGTATCAAAAGCGAGTGAGGATTTTCCGCTTCCGCTAATGCCGGTAATCACAACCAGTTTATTTCGTGGAAAAGAAACGCTGATATTTTTTAAATTATGCTCTCTCGCGCCGATGACTTCGATGATGTCATGGCCCGTAAGGTCGCCTACTTCAGATTTTTTAGTGGTGGGTATCTTCGTCATGAGGGCCGGTTGCCGGCAAATGCGCGCAAAAATACTCCAACAAAATTGATGTTAGGAGAGTTCTTGGAGAATTAAGGCTACGCTTTAATCAAAAATCTCTCGAGATCCTTAAGTTTTAAAACACCTTCGTAGTAGGCCTTTCCAAAAATAACCGCAAAGATCCCCATGTCATTCAAACGCTGGATATCATCAACGCCACGAACACCTCCGCTTGCCAGAACTTTCAGATCCGGGTATTTGTCACATATTTCCTGATAAAAAGAAAAGTCTGGTCCTTCTAATACGCCATCGCGTGATATATCAGTGCATTTGGCATATTTCAATCCCTTATCATAAAAGAAGGTCAAATGGTCAAAAAGCTTCAAATCCGATTTCTTTAACCATCCACGAAAAGCAACCTGCTTTGTTTGAACATCTGTAACATCGGCGCCCAGCGTCATTTTTTCACGACCGTATGTTATGATCCACGCCGCGAATAGCTCAGGGTTTGTGATCGCAATGCTCGATGCCGTTACATAGTCTGCTCCAAATTCAAACGCAGAACTCACGTCTCCATCGGTGCTTACTCCGCCTGTAAAATCCAGTTTCAGTTCGGTATGGTTTGCAATGGCTTCCAGAACATGAAAATTCTTGGGACTGCCTCTTTCGGCTCCATCAAGATCAACCAGGTGAATTACATCAATTCCATGGTCTTCAAAACGTTTTGCGAGATCAAGAGGATTTTCATCGTACGCTTTTTCGCTCGTAGGATCGCCTTTACGCATCTTCACTACTTTTCCTTTTCTAATGGCGATAGAGGGTATTACTTGAATCATGTCCTAAAATAACTCAATTTTTCAAGTGATTAAAGTTTCGGGATAATTTTTCCACGGAACGTAAAAACGCCTGGCCGAAGTTTTGCAGGATAACAAAATGGTTTTCCTTAAATTTAAATGATGAACCGTAAAACACTTTTGCTACTGATTTTGCTTCCAGGCCCGTTCGTTCTCAACGGTCAGGCTAAGCTTCGAAAAATGCCTCCAAACATCAATCATACTTCTGTTAATAATTACGCACCTTTTTTAAGCCTTGATGGAAATGCTATGGCCTACGTTGCTGATGTTGCAGAAGACAATGTGCTTACGCTATGCTATGCGACACGAGATGGGGTAAACTGGAATGATCCTGTCATTCTTCCTAAAACAATTAATACGCGCCTCAATTTTTTAAAGGGATACGGTCTTAGTTCTGATGGACGAACTCTTTATATCTCAAGCTCACGCACAAACGGAATGGGTGGATTCGATCTTTATACAAGTCAGTTCAATGGAACTTCATGGACTGAACCTGTTAATATGTTATTGCCGGCAAATTCAAAAGGCAATGAAGCAAGTGCTTCTCTTTCACTGGATGGAACCATGATGTTTTACATGCGTTGCGATAAAATGGATTTTTCCAAAGCAGATAATTGTAAGATCATGATGATGATGAAAAAGTCAAATGGTCAGTGGGACGCCCCCGTTGAATTGCCTGTCTCAATTAATACCGGAAATTCCCAATCGCCAAGAATCATGGGAGATGGTGAAACGCTGTTATTCTCATCGAATAAAATTCAACCTTCCAAAGGTGGAATGGATCTATATTATAGCAAGCTCATCAACAATCAATGGAGCTCACCGTTGCCGCTTGATTTTGCAAATACACCTACGGATGATCAGTATGTAAGCGCCTCTTCTATCGGACGATATCTCGTAAAGGATGTTAAGGGTCAACGCACCAACGAACTTATTGAAATGCTTTTCCCCATCGAGATTAGGCCTAAAGCAACCGTAAAGATAGAAGGTTCTATTACAGGACTTGATGATCCTTCATCAGCATTTGTCAGTGTCTTCAGTTTAAAAGATCAGAAACAGGTTTTTTCAACAAAGCCTGGAAAAGACGGAATATTTGTTTCCTACCTCAAAGAAGGTGGTTTGTATGATTTGTCTGTTGATCCCGCAAAGGATAATTACACATTCTTCTCAAAAACGTATGATCTTACCGGGGAGAAATTCCCTCTGACTGAAAAAGTAAGCGTAGCATTAAAGCCTGCCGGAGTGGGAGATGAAATTGCTTTGGATGGAATTTCATTTAATCCCGGAACTTCAGAGTTAGCTTCGTCATCTACCCAGGAACTTCGAAGACTTACCAGATTGATCAAAGGGAATCCTGATAAGTTCTTTTCAATTATGATAACACTCGCTGGGTATCAAAAAGATTCTGTTCGATCAAACCCAGATCTTACAGAAATTCATATTGACACTTTAAGATTTCCGGTAACATATAAAATTGATTCAGTCACTATCGGCAAGCGTGATTCATTGATTCTTAAAATAACGTATCACAATAATAGAACACTGAAACAAGCAAAAGCGATTGGCCATTATTTGTTATCTCAGGGAATTGCTCCCAACAAAATAAGCCAATCAGGCAAAGCACTAGAAGAAGCCGTTCTTGAAAAAAGAAAAACGTATGTAACCGTTATTATTCCTTGACCGTAAGTGGAACGGCGACTAATATTTTATCCCAGGCAAGAACCAGCTCAAGCATATCGTCTGCTTTTTCAACAGAGATCGTAAACTGTTCAAATTCCTTTTGAGTTTGAACAACAGTAACGTCGATAACGATAATATCTGTTAAGGTGTCGCGAGCAGCTTCTCCGTTATTCATCACGTCAATTCCCCAGTTTGGAATCGTTGCGTTAAACACCACTGACCAGCTTTGTTCATTTGGTACCGTCCACAATGAGTATTCGCCTGCAGGCAATAGCTTATTATTTATGATAAGGTCTTGATTTGTTTGGAAAACGGTTGCTTCGTTAGCACCGGTACGCCACGTTTTTCCGTAAGGCACAAGTCCGCCGAAAATTAACCTCCCTTTTTTGAAAGGGCGATTATAGAACACACTTACTTGAAGAGGTCCATCAGCGTAGAGAACAGTGCTTTCCGGGCTATATGACTTTGTTTTTTTAAAACCGTAAAAGAAAGCCAGTGCCCCCGCTACTATGATAAAAAATCCCGCTATGAGAAAAAATTTCTTCATTTATTTCACTTGATTAAGTGCGTTTTAAACCCAAATTAAGAGAATAATGTTTCCATAAATTTCAAATATTGTTAGAAAGCACAAAAGGAGTTTAATTTGAGTGTTAAATCAAATCCTTATGACAGGTACATTAGTATTTTATACGATCCTTTTTCTTTTTGCATTGGCAATCGCTTCTGTTTGGTTATTCCCAAATAAGAAGGTCAGTGACAATGAGCATGATATCAAACATTGATTTTTAGTCAAGCATGAATGTCTGTGTTTTTTGCGGATCCAGTGCCGGAAAAGACGCTGTTTATGCTAATGAAGCGAGAGAGATCGGACGACTTCTTGCCTCCTCCGGAAGCACACTTATTTATGGTGGCGGTAAAGTAGGGCTCATGGGAATCCTCGCTGATGCTGTAATGCAGAACGGCGGAAAAGTGATCGGCATTATCCCAGATTTTTTAATGAAACGGGAAGTAGGACACCGGGGTCTTACGGAATTAATTGTTGTTTCATCCATGCACGAGCGCAAGAAGAAAATGGCTGATCTTTCAAATGCTTTTCTTGCTTTACCAGGTGGATGGGGGACCTTGGATGAGCTAGCTGAAATTTTAACATGGCGTCAACTTGGCCTGATTGATCAACCAATTGGCCTCCTCAACACAAATTCTTTTTTCTCACCTCTTGTCAGCCAGATGAAAACGATGGCTGATAGTGGCTTTCTTAATCATGCCAACTTGAATTTTCTTTCTATTGAAAATTCTCCTGCCAAAATGCTCACCACGCTGGGGGTACTTACCGTATAAGTATTTATTGTTCCTAATTTTTCTTGTTAGTTTTATCTGGGGTAATTCCCCGTTATGCCTTTGCGTGGACTTTTTCTTCCTTTTCTACTCGCTATTCCACTCTGGTGTGAAGCACAGTTGGGATTTAATCTCACTGAAGGGAATCATCACATTACATTCCCAATTGAGATTTGTAATAATCTGGTTGTAATTCCAGTCGTCCTCAATGGGCAACTTCCCTTAAAATTTATATTAGACACAGGAGTTCGTACCACTATTCTAACAGAGAAAAGTTTCAGTGATATTCTGAAGCTCACATACGGTCGTCATTACTTTGTATCTGGCCCGGGTGGAGAAAAGATTGTGGAAGCATACGTCACCAACAATGTTACACTGGATATGCCAGGAGTTCATGGAGAAGGACATGCCATGCTCGTTCTGGAAAAAGATTATCTCGAATTGAGAAATTATCTTGGTACAGATGTGCAGGGCATTTTGGGTTATGAAGTATTCAGCAGATTTATTGTTACGGTCGATTATGAAAAGAGAACTTTGACCCTAACTCTTCCGGAATTCTTTCGACCCAAAAGAAATTTTCAGGCGATGTCAATTGAAATTGAGGACACTAAACCGTATATACAGGTTCCTATTGAGATGTCAAACGGAGAAAGGATAAATGCAAAGATGCTGATAGACACTGGCGCAAGTCATAGTATTGTATTGGATCCTTCCACTAATGCAAAAATTCTTTTACCTACAAAACATGTTGAGAGTTTGATCGGCCGGGGTCTTGGGGGTTTAATTATGGGCCAGATAGGCCGAATCAATTCGATTGATTTTGGTAAATATAAAATTCATGACGTTATCGCAAATTTTCCTAATGCAAACAGCTACTTTGATACGCTAAAAAATTCTGATGTTTTTCGCAATGGCTCAATTGGCGGGGAACTTCTTAACAGATTCACTACAACGTATAATTTTCCTGCCGGAAAGATCTATTTCAAAAAAAATTCGTCCTATAATGATCCATTCAACTTTAACATGAGTGGAATTACATTAAAAGCAAAAGGATCGCGTCTTCGCAAGTTTGAAGTTACTGACGTCAGAAAAGATTCACCATCAGAGAGAGTGGGCATTAAGAATGGTGACGAAGTGCTTTCCATCAACGGGTATCCCGCCGGCGAGTTAAGCCTCAATAATATTAATGGTCTTTTTAATTCAAGGCCTGGAAAAAGAATAAAGATAGAGATCCTTCGCGACGGCGAAAGAGTTACAAAAGTATTTGAATTGGAGAATCAAATCTAAGAGCCGACTTTTAGCATCCGCGCAAGCTGACCCTTACGTTTTTTATATGCTTTAACCCAATACTTCTGAGTTTCCAGGAAGCGGGTCGAGTTTGAAAGCTCATGGTAAAGCAAGTCACTTGTAAGATTGAATTTCAAAATATAATTCGTCACACCTGCTCCAATCGTTTCGTGATAATTTGAATTTTTTAATATCGTGATCGGGACATTCCTGGTCTTTTTCCCACTGAGCATATCCACCATACGGTGGAGTTCGCTTCTGCCAATGTTATCATCTATTAGAATATGTTGCGGCTTGAACAGGGTCAGACGATGTAAGATTGTTTGAAGGTCAAAGGCCATTTCGGTCATTACTATTTTTTCAGTAATGCCATGAAGGCGATCGAATATCGGACCCAACTCAATCGGATTATTTCCTACCACAAGTACTTTCCAATGCTCTTGCAATTGCTTTGATTCAATCATAGACTACAACACTATAACGTTTAGTACGCCAATTAGTAATGAGGTAACGCAGGAATATGTTATTTAATTAAGAAAGGACTTTGATGACCCTCTTTTAATGCTTAAATGGTTAATTTTGAAAGTGAGCAAGCAGAAAATTATCATAGCGGGTGGTGGATTGGCGGGATTAATCAGCTCCATTCACCTTGCCCGTGAAGGTGTAGAATGTCATGTAATTGAGAAAAATACATACCCTTTTCATCGTGTTTGTGGTGAATATATATCAAATGAGGTTGTGCCATATCTAAAATCACTTGACGTGTATCCGGATTCATTGCAGCCTTCTTTAATTCAGCAATTTCAGCTTACTTCTGTCAACGGGAAATCCGCATCACTCCCTCTTGACCTCGGAGGGTTTGGCATCAGCAGATATGAATTGGATCTTTTTCTTTATAAAAAGGCAAAGGAATTCGGTGTGATCTTTTCACTTTCCACAGAAGTGGAAAAGATATCTTTTGATGGTGATGCGTTTAATATTCAAACAAGTAAAGATAATTTTAGTTCGAATATTGTTATTGGATCCTATGGCAAGCGATCCAAGCTGGATATTCAGCTTAACCGTTCTTTTATTCAAAAAAGATCACCCTATGTTGGTGTAAAATATCATATTGAGTTAAAAGATTTTGCTAACAACCTGATTGCCCTTCACAATTTCAAAGATGGTTATTGTGGAATCAGTCACGTGGAAAATAATCGTATCAATCTTTGTTATTTGACACATCGAAATAATCTGAAAACGTTCGGGAATATTCCCGCTATGGAAAAAGCCGTCCTTTATCAAAATCCTTTTTTGAAAAAGGTCTTTCGTGAGGCGAGATTTCTTTTTGAAAAACCAGAAACCATTAATGAAATTTCATTTGAAACCAAGCAGCCGATAGAAGATCATGTACTAATGGCTGGAGATGCTGCCGGAATGATCACTCCTCTTTGCGGTAATGGGATGGCCATGGCAATACATTCAGCAAAGATTCTCAGCGAACATATTCTTCACTATTGCAAAAACGAACACTATTCACGTGCGCAGCTTGAAAAAGATTATGCAACAGCCTGGACAAAATTATTCGCAACCAGGTTACGCAATGGAAGAATTATTCAGGGCTTGTTTGGTAATGTGTGGACATCAAATGTTGCCGTCAACATGGCGAGATATACGCCAGTAGTTGCTAATTTCTTGATGAAAAAAACGCATGGAGTACCATTTGGCTGAAGAGGTTTCCCGAAAAGAAGTGGTGAATGCATCGATGGAACCAGCCATATAAAAAAGCCCGAAATCGTATGATTTTTATATAACTTTCTATGCTTAAACCCAACCTCTATGAATCCAACTAATCGCAGAGAATTTATCCGTTCGCTTGGTCTCATGACCGCAAGCTTTGGAATTGTCCCTGGAATAATTTCTTCTTGTTCACCAAAAAAATCTTCAGAAGCGGCTGCATCTGATTCAACTTCCATGGCATCATCCGTAACAAAAGATCTTTTTTTTAAAATATCACTTGCAGAATGGTCTTTCCACAGGGCATTGCAGGCCAAAACATTGGATAACCTTGACTTTCCAGCAAAAGCAAAGAATGAGTTTGGAATCTCTGCTATTGAATATGTGAATCAATTCTTCAAGGACAAAGCAAAAGACACAGGTTATCTTACTGAACTAAAAAAGAGATGTGATGATAACGGCGTTACAAGTGTGTTGATCATGGTAGATGGTGAAGGTGCGATGGCCGATCTTGACAACAAAAAACGAAAAGAAGCAATTGAAAATCATTACAAGTGGATTGATGCTGCGAAATTCCTTGGCTGTCATTCAATACGGGTGAATTGCTTTGGCGAGGGCTCACGTGAAGATGTAGCGAAGGCTGGTGTTGACGGATTGCATAGATTAAGTGAGTATGCACAGACCGCTGGCATCAATGTGATCGTAGAAAATCATGGAGGCATGTCTTCTGATGGTCAATGGCTAAGCGGCGTAATTTCGTCAGTGGGAATGGCTAATTGCGGTACATTGCCGGACTTTGGAAACTTCTGTACGCAACGCGAAAAAAAGGGAGATATGTGGACATCCAAGTGTGTTGAATACTATGATCGATACAAAGGTGTAACGGAACTTATGCCATTTGCAAAGGGTGTTAGTGCAAAGACATATGATTTCGATGACCAGGGCAACTGTGTTGAGACAGATTATTCAAAGATGCTTCCAATCGTAAAGGATGCGGGCTATACGAACTTCATTGGAATTGAATATGAAGGAGATACGCTTTCAGAAGAAGATGGTGTGAGAGCTACGAAAAAACTTCTTGAACGAGCAGGAATGGCAGTTTAAAAATAGCAAAGGCGCTGGATACCTCGGTGTGTCCGACACTTTAATTAAATGCACTGCTGAAATCAACAAAGAAATATATAAAGAAAGCAATCAGGCATGTTGCTGAAATAAAATTCAATAGCATTGTATAATTGAAGTTCGCTTGTTTGGGATCTTTTAAAACCCTTGAGAACCAAAAGCTAAAGAACACTACCACCGGACTCAATGCTAATAGAAATATCCAGCCATATTTTATATCATAATAATTCTTGAAGAATAGAATAAATCCTATTGCTGCAAGTCCGAAGAAAGCCCCGGCGAAATAAAACGTACCGTTGATTCCAAGCATACGGCTAAATGTTTTGTCGCCATGCTTTTCATCCTCTTCATGTTGATACACCTGGGTCATTGGATAATTCGCCCATAACATTATTGCAGTTATTACTGCAGCAGCAAGAACTTTGGGCTGAAGTATATTAGATATGCCAAAATCATTAATACCAACGTAGCACATCATGATGGTAAATGCACCTTGAAACAATCCGGTGACCAACAATCCGGTGAGGGGATATTTTTTTAAACGAATCCATGGATGACTGTATGCCTTTGATACAAGTCCATATATCAAAAGCATCCCTGAAAACACAAGTGATACTTTCAACAATCCAAGAATAATAGCAATTGCATCCAATAAAAGTGACATCCAGTAAAGGCCTTTGTCCACTGGCGGAGGATTCTTGAGACCTCCGATGCTACCTTCATCTTTATCAAAATAACTATTGTAACCATTACTCGCCGGGTACAAAAAGAAGTGAAGAATCACGAAAACCCACAACAATTTAGAATCACCGAGGTTTGGGGATATAGACGCCGCAAATAAAAATACAGGTAAGAGAAAATAGGAGAATGGAATACGTAAGTGAAGTAGTGTGGATTTCGAAAACATACAAATGAACTTAATGTTTAAAAATAACCTTTTTAAAGTATTATTGGGAAAATGAGTTATATCTCCTCCATTGGCGTCGCCACACCTCCGCATTTGCTGAATCAGAAGATGGTTGGTGACTTTATGATAAAAGCCATGGAACTTGGCGATGATGATGCCCACAAACTAAGGGTCCTATTTCGTGCCAGCGGCATTGATGTACGGTACTCAATACTTGAAGATTACGGCAAAACAGACGATTTTCATTTTTATGAGAATACGCACGGAATGGAACCATTTCCCTCAACTAAGCGGAGACTTGAGCTCTATCGAAGACATGCATTATCATTAAGTCTTGAGGCAGTACTTAAGTGTTTCTCGACATTACCTGACCTAAGAAGAGACTCCATAACGCATCTCGTGGTAGTGAGCTGTACCGGAATGTATGCACCCGGCCTTGACATTGATCTTGTAAAGGCGTTAGGACTTCGTTCGGATATTGAACGAACGAGTATCAATTTTATGGGATGTTATGCCGCTTTCAATGCATTGAAAATTGCACGCGCAGCATGTGAAAGTAAACCTGATTCGAAAGTGTTGATCGTCTGTACAGAACTTTGTACCATTCATTTTCAAAAAGAAAATACGGAAGATAATTTTCTTGCCAACGCACTTTTTGCTGATGGATCGGCGGCTGTTATTGTTGAATCAGTTCCAAACAAAGGAATCAATTTACTTCTCGAAAGTTTTCATTGCG
>Ga0123337_10004926_pt1 | contig 13342 bp, 8 predicted proteins | sample frozenSSSSmetaG_FD_89792 | JGI IMG/M metagenome (GOLD analysis project Ga0123337, IMG submission 89792) | Glacier valley bacterial and archeal communities from Borup Fiord, Nunavut, Canada, to study Microbial Dark Matter (Phase II) -... | ecosystem: Environmental > Aquatic > Freshwater > Ice >...
GAGGCCCACAGCCTCAAACCCCGCTCGGTCAAAGTCGCCCGAATGGCTGCAAACTTGTCGGCTAATATCTCGGCGGCGATCATTCAGGATCCTTAACTTTTCCAAGCAAAAAAGCAATATTTGTTTTTGCGGGCGTCCTTAGATAAAATGGAGGTGAGCGATATTCCGCAATTCCCTCTTTGGGGGGGGGGGAGCCGGGCATGGCGGGCATCTGGCTTTCGGAGAACTCGCCCGAAAGAGAGGGTAGCCTCACCAAATGGCGATTGACTACCTTTCTCAACTACATGAGGAAATCCCCATCCGCGGTCGCCTATCGTGGACAATTTGACTCAGACTCCTGCCGCAATCGAAACGATAAGCATCAAAGGCAATGATATGAAATTTCTAAAAATCCATTTAATCCTGCTTTTGCATTCAATGTCACTGCGCGCGGAACTCCCCGCTTCTTACGGTGATGACGCTGCGGCGTTCATCAAAAGCCAGGGAGTGCCACTCGTGGATGCGACTCCGGGCGGCCGAATTGAAGTGCAGGTGAGGGGGACTACCTCCGGATGGCTGAAGCGGGAAATCATCCGGCCTGCGGTGGAGAGGTTTTCCACGCTGAAAACCAAACGTCTTTCCGCGACGTGGAAATCCGCTGTCTGCCTTGATCCGGTTGCCCTCCCAATTACATGATGAAAACCAGAAACACTTCAGTCCTCGTTTGGTCTTCGATTCACGTTATCCTGATCAATTTCGCCTGCGCCGAATCCTTGCCGGAGGAGAAATGGACCAGCCTCTTCAATGGTCGCGATCTAAACGGCTGGTCGGCTCTGATCGGCAAACTCCCGCCTGGGCAGGATCCGGACGGGCACATCACAGTGAAGGATGGCGAGATCCGCATGTATGCGGACGCGCAGGCGGATGCGACCGTGCCTTTCGGCAGCATCGTCTCGGACCGCTCGTTTTCCCGATTTCACCTGAGCTTCGAATACGCGTGGGGCGTGAGAAAATTCAAACCGCGCGATAACGCGATGCGGGACGCGGGATTTCTCTATCACATTGTGGACCCGTCCAAGCGGATCGCCGGACCTTGGCCGTGGTCGGTCGAGTGCCAGATCCAGGAGGCAGACACTGCGGATATCGTTTGCCTCAACACGACGGCGGTGACGTGGATGCATCCGGATCCGCAGTCCGCACCCGCAGGCCAAGGCATGGCGGGGATGCTTCCTGAAAACGGCGGTTCGCCCCGGTTCTGTGGACTGGGGGAAGCCTCTCACACCTACATCGGCCGCTATCCAGAGGCCGACAAACTGGAGGGATGGAACGTCGTCGAAGCCATCGTCCACGCGGACGAAAGCGCGGTCCACATCGTCAACGGCACCGTCCGCAGCCGGATGTTTCAAATTGGTGCGAAGGACGGCACGCCTCTCCGGTGCGGAAGGATCGGCTTCCAGCTCGAAGGAGCCGAGATCGCCTATCGAAACATCCGCGTCCGCGAACTGCCGGAGCCGCTCACCGTTTCCAGCCGCTACGCCACATGCAGCCATGTGAAAAACCTGCTACCCGGCGAGACCACCCTAACCGTAACCAATCCCGGCAAACAGCCCGTGGACCTTGGTCTCGAATTGACAGGTGCGAATGCCAAGAGCTTTACCATCGCGGTCGTTCCGGAAAAGAAATTCCTGCAACCGGGCGAGACGGCGACGGTGAAAGTGACCTTCATTCCCGATGGCCCGAAAGGCCGCTACAGCGCGGGATTGCAGATCGGTCCGCGAGATCTTGGCGCGTTCGTCGTGCTTCAAGGCGTGGCGTTGGAAAAGTTAGAAGGCGAAAACGAACCCGCGCTGCAAAGCGTCGTCGATGCCTGCGGCATCGCAGTGGACGTCGGCGGCAGCGAGTTGAAGCTCGACCGCAAAGCGAAGACGATCGGCGATGGGGTGGCGGTTTCCCGTTTTCAAAAGGCTGGCGATGGCGACGTAAGGCTGACACCGGTCTGTCGTTTTTCACCGCCCGGAGCCTATCCGGTGCGGTGGGTGGCGGACGATGGCAAGAGACAGGAAATTGCAACGATGTCTTCATCGACCGCCGTCAAAGACGCCCATCAACGAACGTTTCCCGCTTTCGAGAATGGTCAGACATTCGCCGGATTCGATCCTGCGGCGCTTCCATTCCGCATCGAACTTGTCGCCGGGAAAAACACCGCGACGATGGACGGGCCGGAAACCGTAAACTCCACCTGCCGGATTTATCCGGTGCGCTCGTGCCAAGGCCGGATGATGCGCGACTCGTTCCTCATCTGCTTCGAGGAAGCCAGCAACGGTGATTATCAGGACGCTGTATTCCTTCTGGAAAACGTCCGTCCATCACCGTGAACAGCCTTTGAAAGAACCTCACCGTTTCTGATCTCGTTGAATCTGATTTGGCAGATTTTGGTATTACAGGCGAGTTCGTAAATCATACGCGCATAGGTTTAGGTGTGGGGAACTGAGTGGTTCAGTCCAGATAAATAAATATCGACTATGAATTATGCTAAACACAAGTATGTGGAGCTACGGGCATTCAGTCATGGCGGCAATCTATTTTCCATGAGAACTTAACTGTCACCAAAAACCCAATGAAAACCTACCAACCTTGCGGCCATATTGCTACCGCCTTCGGCTGCTTGTGCATCTCCGTTTCGGTAAATGCGCAGATCACCAACGTCACCGATCTCGTCAACGCTGTGAACAACGGGGCCGCGAACTCCACGATCCTGGTCGGGCCGGGGACGTTCAAACTCACCTCGCAATTGAAGCCGAAGGCTGGAATGACCCTCAAGGGTGCGGGTGTCGGCCAGACGATCATCAGCGGGGCGCCATCTTGGGCACCTTCCACCAGCAGCCTGCCGGATCCGGAGATAACAACCACGGGTTTGGATTCGGCCGCTTATCTCATCGGCCTGACCAATGCCGAGAACAATATCACGATCTCCGATATGACCATGACCGGCGCACAGCTTCACGGCGCGGTGTATGGAAACGACGTGGACGGACTCCACCTTTATAATATCTCCGTCGATGCCTTCCTCTACTGCGGATTCCGCCTCTTCCGCATGGATGGCGGGAGAATCCATCACTGCGAGTTTCTCAACGCCGGCGGCCGTTGGTCGAACGGCAGTCCCGGTGTGACCGGCGGCATCAGCGGCGGTGCGATTTTTGTCACCTACATGGGCACCTCGGAAATCTCGAACAACCGGTTTACGAAAACGAAAACCGGCGGACAGTATGGCTTTTATGGCATCAAAGGCCGCCAAGGACGGAACTCGCGCATCCATCACAACACGATCAACGTGGACTTCTCTGTCGAATTCCCTTTCGAAAACGATCAGAACATGGAAATCGACCACAACGTCTGTAAAGGTGTCATCTCGATTCCGAAAGACGGCGGCGGCCCCGTCCCCGCCGGCGGTTACACCTTTCATATTCACCACAATTATTTCACCAAGCCCTATGCCATCGAGCTCACCCGAAATGGCGTCAAGGTGGATCACAATCTCTTCGATTTCCAAACCAACTCGGACTACGGCAATCTTTTTTCCTGCTTCGGCAGCGCCGCGGCGCAGGGACCGGTAACCTTCCACGATAATCTGGTGAAAAACCCGGGCCGCGGCGTGTTCTGGGCCCAAGGAGTTTATAACAATCTCCAGTTTTACAACAATCACGTGAAGGCCAGCACCACCGTCACGCCGCGCACGGAGGGGCTTTTTGGATTCAATTCGGGCGGCACATTCAGCACCGTCACGATCCGGGACAACATTATCGAATGCAGCGGCCAGACCCGTCCACTTGTCCGCAACAGCCAAAGCCGCGGCGCGGTGATCGAAAATAACACCCTCGTCAATGTCGGGGATAGCGGGCTCTACGCGAATCCAAACACCGGTGCCGTCCGCGGTCCCACCGCTCCGCTGCTTTTCACCTGCGGCATGAACGATGAATACCGCGTGGATGGCTGGAGTTTCTCCAACAGCCCGCCCGCGCCCGGGATGGTTGTATTGACCTCGAATCACTCCTCCTATTCCAATCAGGACGTTTCGGGGAGCACCGTTGTGAATTCGCCCTCGTCGGTCACCCTCACGGGAAACAATTGGAAGAAATTTCCATTCAGCTACACCATAACCCCCAATACCGTTCTGACTTTCACCGTGGGTGCGGCGGATGCGGGCGAGATCATCGGAATCGGCTTGGAGGACGACAACGATATGTCGAACGCGAGGCGTCTATTCCAGGTGGGCGGGTTCCTCCCATTGGCTGACGGATGGCCTGTCAATCCAAAGTATCTATCCGGTTCCGGCCCCAAGACCTATCGAATCAAGGTAGGAGGAATCTATACCGGCCAAATCCAATGGCTGGTCCTGGCGGCAGGTGATGATGCGGATGCCTCCGCGAACGTGACGTTCAGTGATATCGGTCTTTCCGAAGCCCTGCCGAATGGCGCGGGGACGGCAATAACTTTCACCACCGCAGGCCTCACTCCCTACGACAGCGTGCAGGACGGAGCCAACGGTCGTCCCACTGCCGTAAGCGTGAATCCAACGGGTAGGGAGGTCACGCTGACGGGAAATTCCTGGAAATGCGCTTCGCTGCCCTTGTCCATCCTTCCCGGCACCTTACTGGAATTCACCGTCAATGCCCAGAATGCGGGCGAGATTCTCGGGATTTCCCTCGATGATAATACCGCCCCTACGAGCGGGCGCCGGGCTTTTCGCTTCGGCGGTAGAGACATTGACGTGGCATCCACCGAAGCATGGAGCTGGAAACTCCCCAACATCTATCCTGCCGGCAGCGGCGATCGCACTTACCTGGTCCCCGTCGGCACCTACTTCACCGGCACCGTGAATCATGTCGGTTTCATCGCCGATGACGATGCCAGCGGGGCTGCGGTGGTCACTTTCAAGAACATCAGGATTTACCAGGACACTGATCAATCATGGGCGCTTTGGCAGCGGGAAAACTTCGGAACGGCATGGCAGACGGACTCCATGTCGGGCCCCCAGGTGGTGGCTGCGGGAGATGGATTGAGCAATCTCGTGAAATATGCCTTGGGCATGCCCGCCACCGTCCCCGGAACGATTCCGGCAGCTTTCGCGTTCTCGGATCACACTTGCGATTTCACTTACTCGCGACCGTCGGACCGACCGAATCTCATCTATCGCGTGGAAGCCAGCACGGACCTCACATCCGCCTCTTGGAGTGCGGATGGACTCAGCAACACCCGGGTGGCCGTGGGAGAACCGGAGACCTGGCGTGCCAGCCATTCCAGCACGGGAGACAAAATCTTTTTCCGCCTGAAACTCATCGCAACACCCTAATGGTCTGGCTGTGAAATAGGCAGTGATCGGCGGCGCTTCGATATTTTGGCCGCTGGCTTCGACAGAGACGATTTTCTACTCGGAATTTTGACGAGGATTGGCAACGGCAGATGCGGCCAAAAAGCGGGCCGGAGCGCGATCAAACCATTTCCAAGCCGCGCATCGTGCCGGTGCTGGTGGCGAAGCGTTCGGCGTCGATGCCCATGCGCCGGAGCATGCTGACGAAAAGATTCGGCAGCGGGTAGTTGTGAACGTTGTCGAACGCGAGGTGCTGACCGTGTTTGAATCCGCCGCCGGCGAAAAGTACTGGTAGATTGGTGGTGACGTGGGTGTTCGCGTTGCCGAGGTTGCTGCCATAAAGAACCATGGTGTGGTCCATCAGCGAGCCGCCGGGTTCCTGGCGGGCCTTGAGGTCGATGAAGAGCCGGTCGAGGTTTTTCATGTGTTCGCGGTCGATGGTTTCGAGCTGGCCGAGCTTGGCGTCGTTTTTCCCGTGATGGGAAAGATTGTGATAGGCCTCGGAAATTTTCTCGCCGCCGATCTCGATGACTGGGGAATTCACGCTGTCCAGCATCAGGGTGATCAACCGGGTGGAATCCGTCTCGAAAGCGAGGCGGGCCATGTCATACATCAGGCGGACCTTGTCCATGTATTCGCGAGGATCGGCGGGATCGAGCGGGGGCTTTTCCTTCACCTCGGGTTTGGGCTTGGTCTCCCACACGGCGGAGCTTTCCAGACGCTGTTCGAGATCGCGGACACCGGTTAGATACTGTTCGAGACGCTCGCGGTCGTGGGCACCGATGTCGCGCTGGAGGCTGCGCGTCTGGTCGGCGACGGTGTCCATGATGCTTTGGCCGAGCGCGATCCGGCGCATCTGGGCTCGGACTTCGTCCGGCGAGCCGCGTATGAAAAGGCGTTTGAAGATTTCCGAAGGCTTTTCCTCGCAGGGGATGAGCACGCCGCCGCCAGTCCACGAAAGGCTGCGCAATCCCTGACGGATGTTCACGCCAAGGGTGAGCGAGGGAAAGCGCGTGAGGTGGCCGATCTGCTCGGCAATGTATTGATCGAGCGATATGGTATTGCGGAATCCGCCGCTGCCGGGATGTGGGGCGGCTGTCAGGAAACAATTGTCCGCGGGATGGCCGCCATCGACATCCGGATGCCAGACGCCGCTGAAAACGGTGAAGTCCTCGCGGTGGGCGCGGAGTTCCTCCAGATAGGGCGAGAGTTGATAGCCGCGCCCGGTCTGGTCATGGGCGGGGAAGAATTTCTCCGGCAGCAGGCCGAGGTTGTTGCAAATGGCTAACATCCGACGCGGTGGTACTGCATTCGCAGTCGCCGCCCTGGAAAAGGCGGGGAACATCGAGTCTAGCAGCGGTAGGCCGAGGGCCACGCCAGCTCCGCGCAAGAAGCGGCGACGGGAAAGGGATCGGCCGGTAGAGATGTGGATGGTTTTCATTTGCTACTTGGTTTGGAAAAGCTCGCTCGCGACGAGGTTGTGAATGAGGGACTTGAGGCCGAACCTGGTGGCTGCGGATTGGTCGAGAATCGATTCGACCTTGGGCCGGTCACTGAAATGGATTGGCGCGCCGGTGGCGTAGATGACGAGCTGTTCAACAAAGTTGCGGGCGATCTGGCGCTCGTCGGTGAGGATGAGTTTTTTCAAATCGCGGATGTTTTTGAAATCGCGGCCATCGGGGAGGGTGCCGGACGGGTCAACGGGCTGGCCGGTGCGAAACGCGAAGGGTTGCCCGGACTTGCCGATGCCGGGAATCTTTTCGCCATCGCCGAGCGCCCGATAGTTTTCGCGCCAGCCGCCCATGATGTCGAAATTCTCGAGCGCGAATCCGGCGGGGTCGATCACAGCGTGGCAGGCGTTGCAGCTTTCCTGGTTACGGTGTTTGTCGAGCTGCTCACGGATGGTGGTCGCGCCGCGAGTGTCCGGCTCCACGGCGGGAACGGCCGCGGGTGGTGGCGGTATGTGCCGACCCATGATCCGTTCCATGATCCAGACGCCGCGGGTGACCGGCGAGGTGGTGGTGCCATTGGCAGTTACTTTTAAAACGCTGGCCTGGGTGAGAAGTCCGCCCCGGGGACTCTCGGGCGGTAGCGTCACCCGGCGGAAATCGACACCTTTCACCGGGGGCAGGCCGTAGTGTTTCGCTAGCAGCTCGTTCACCATCACGAAATCGGAATCGACAAGATTACTCGCGGGTAGGTCGTTGTGAATCAGCTCGGAAAAAAAGGCGTGCGTCTCGTCCACGGAGGATTCCACCAGGTAGTCGTCCAGGTAGTAATCCGGGTAAAGCGATCCGTCGGCGGAGGTGTTGTTGGCCTTCCGTAGGTCCAGCCAGTAATCGAGAAAAGCGTTGATGAAGCGCTCGGATTTCTCATCGGCAAGCAGGCGGTCGGTCTGCTGGCGGAGGATGTCCGGTTTTTCGAGCGCTGCTTGTTCGGCGAGTTCGCGGAGTTCGGGATCAGGCTCGGAATTGTGGAGGAAGTAAGCGAGGCGACTGGCGATGGCGTGCTGATCGAGCGGGCCCGGCTTTTCCTCCAAGGTCGTGAAAGCGGGCGAGCACAATACCGCGGCATAGGTGGCGAGTAACGACTCGCTAAAGCTTGAACCAGCATCCAGCGCGGTGCGAAACAGTTTCTGAAATCGAGGAATCTCCGATTCCGAAACCGGGCGGCGATAGGCTCGGGTGATGAATCCCCGGATCAAGGAATCCGCGTCGTTCAGCGGGTTTTCTGAGGCCACGAAGAGCTTCCCGTCCGCATCCTTTTTCAAAGGCAAATCACCGAAGAGCAGCCGCTTGCCGGCCTCCAGCGATGGCTCTTCCAGCGGCCCCTCAATTTCTAGCCAACGAAAGGCGACACCGGGCTGGCCATCCTTTTCAGCAAGGGGGTTTCTCCACGGGCCGGGCGGACGGGAACGGAAAAGCCGCACCGCATCGGGGCGGATGGTCTCATCTTTCAGCAGGTGGACCACCAGTTCGTTGACGGTGGCCTCGGGCTTCACGGTGAAAGTTCCCAGCTTGCGCAAAAGTCGTGGCTTGGTCTCGGAATAGAGGGTGACCGGTTCCTCGGTGCGACCGGCGGAGACCTTGCTTTGGATGGGCTTCCACCACTGGTCCTCACTCTCCGGACCGGCCCAGAACGAGTGCGCCATGAGTCGGACCTTGTAGCGTTCGGCGACGCCCGCCTTGAATTCATTGAAGGAAATCTCGAGAGGCTCATACGTGCTGGCGACGACGCCGACTGATTCGAGTTCTCGTCTAGCAGGATCCTTCGCGCCCGCTGTCATTACCGCTCCTTCTTCCAAGGCGGGCAAGTCCGCTTCATTGCCGATGATGGGATACGTGGCGCGCTCCGAAGAACGGTTAAAGACGCTGAATCTTATCTTTTTCGTGAAAGCAGTCTGCTCGCGGGCGTAGTACCGTGTCACCGCAGGTTTTGTCTCCACGAGATGCCGCGTCAAAATTTCGCCAAGGGCGTACTCCGCAGCGGTCAGGTAGCGCATCATCTGGATGTGGGACACATCGAGCGCGTCGCCGACTTTGTTAAACCGATAGGCCTCCCCATCTTCCGGCAGCATGTCCTTGATTTGTAACCAAGGGGCGCCGAGCAGGTCGCGCAGCGTGTTTTCGTACTCATAGCGGTTCATGCGCCGCCAGGTTGCGCGGCCTTCGCGCGCGACGCGGGAGCCATCGGCGGCGAGCAAAGGCTCCGACAGTGATTTCATGAAAGCGGCTAGTTCATCTTCGCCAGGCCGGGCCTTTTTCTTCGGCGGCATTTCGTGATCGCGGATGCGGTTGTGGACTTTCACCCACATTGCGAATGTGTTTGGGTTTTCCAGATCGAAGGATAAAGCGGTGAGATCGAGCTTGCCTTTTTTCGTCTCGCCGTCGTGACAGTCCGTGCAATGCGTTTCGAGAAATTCCTGCATTTCGGGAGGCTGCGCGGCCATGGCGGAAAGCGTCGCGAGCAGGAGGATGGAAACGCCTAGCTCATAAATATCGGAATCTCAGGTTACGTTCGTATTTCGTGAAAATTTCAGAAGCTGGATCCTGCCCGCCCTCGTTCGCCCGCTCAGGTTCACAGGAGGCTAGAGCGAACAGACCGTTCTCGTCGTCGATAACAGAAGGGGTGAGTGTCGCGCGCCAGAGCGTGGAGTTTGCTAAAAGCGCAATCGAGCTGCGGGCGGCGATGCTCGGAATCACAATGCCAGCATTCATCAATTTCAGAACATTACCGAGACTTTGTTCAACATAGGCATTATCCTTTGCTTGTTCCAGCCAGGAGGTATTTGAATGTCTGGAAGAGTTTCGAGGAGAAATCACTTCATTTCCAGCAGATAAAGAAATGCCTCCGCGCCGTGCCAGGTGTGCGGCGTGGAGAGTTTCTCCGTAACATAGACCGGATCGACGATCGAAAGCGGACGGTAGTCAGCCTCGCTGGCCCTTTGTTCCCAAGTGAGCGGGTAGTCGCGGTTTCCGAGCGGACTCTTGCGGGTGCCGTGGAAGTGATCGCAGGCCCAGCCGAGGTAGGGATAAGCGGCACGGTTGTCGTGATCCTTGCCGGGGACGTAGGCATCTTTGTAGTCCATCCAGAACAGCGCGGAGTAACTGTCCTCGACCTTAGGAACGGTGTAAGGATCCGGCAGGCCGAGGGCGCGTAAGCCATATTTGAGCCACTTCGTCTGATAGGCGGGATGCTCTTTGAAATCGGAGCGTCCTTTGATGTAGGTGGTGCCATTGTCTTTCACCTCGAAACGCGGGATCTCCGCCATCACCTTGGCAACGAGCGGGTGGTTCTTGTCGCTGACGAGGGAAACTAGAAAGAGCGACTGACCAAGATTGTCCGCCTCCGTCTCGCCCTTGTTGTTGCGGTCATATACCTCGCTCAGGCCCATGATCCATCCACGGATGACATCGAGATTTCCGGTTTCCTTGAAGGCAATGGCCATCATCGCGCCATCGCGGTACCAAGGTTTTTGATAGACGAGGAAATTCGGGACCGGCCCGGCAGGCATCACGTTCATGAGCAGTTCGTGATGGAGCACGCGGAGGATTCCCGGGAATTTCCGATCTTGGAAAAGCGGCAGCTTCAGCGGGCTGGTCGTCCCGGGGACAGCGGTGCGTTTTCCACCTTCCTCGATCCAGACCGCAGTCTCGTCCTCCTGGATGCGGATCTTTCCCCCGTCGATAGTGGTCAGCAGCACTTCGTAATCGGAAGGGACAATAAGTTCGGAACCGGTCTTCCATTCGTGGAGAACCCCGCCCGTCACGGCGTTGCGGAGAGCGCCTCTTTGATAGAGAATCTTCGTTCGCTGGCCCATGCCAAAGAAATAGAAGGGCACGTCCGGAAGATTCCGTGCGCCGCCGAAGTCGTTGCGCAGGGTTTCGAGTTCAGCACGGTAGGTGGCGAGGCGCTTTTCGGCAGGGATTGCCTCTGCCCGGCCGGGGGACGCTAGCGATAGGAACAGGCTGATGAGGAACAGGTATTTCATGAAAATGGGAAAGTGAGTCGGGGGTGGGGGAATCTATTCCTTGGGTGCCTTTGACTGGCGGAGGTAGAGAAAGAGGTCGCGGATTTCGGGTTCTTCTAAGCCGTTCATGAGGCCTTCCGGCATCATGGAGTTCACGCTTGTCTCGAGGGTTTTCACCTCCCCGCGAGGGATGGTGACGGGGGCGGCGAGGGTTTTCAGGGTGTAGGAATTCGCGTCCTCACCGATGAGGCTGCCGGCATGCAGTTCGCCGCTTTTGATGGTGATGAAGACTTGTTGGTAGTCGATTCCGACCACGGCGTTGGGATCGAGGATGTTCTGAAGCAGGTAATCCACATCCGCATAACTGCCCGGCAGTTCGGGGCCGATCTTGCCGCCTTTTCCGAAGATGGTGTGGCAGACGGCGCAGCGGGCTTCGAAGATCTCGCGGCCGTGTTTGGGATTGGCGCGGGAGATGGCGTCGTGGGAAAGAAACTTTTTGTAGTTCTCGATTTCCTTCTGTTTGTCCGCGCTGCTGGTTTTCAAGGAGCCGTAGTTTTTTTCCAGCCAGGAGTCGAACGCGGGCTCCTTGTAGCCCTGAATGATGCGGGCGAGCGGGGCGGTGATGATCCTGGCGGAAAGAAGCTTCTCATCGATTGCGGCGAGCAGGGCACGGGTGTTCTGCGGTCGGGCGGTAAGGGTGTTGAGCGAGTCTTCCTGTTCCTTTTTTTCCATGGAACTGAAGCGTCCAAGGATGGCCGGGGCGATGCGGTCGTCCTCAAAAACGGCGAGGGCGCGGAGGGCGTCGGGGCGGAGCGGGCCTGCTTCGGCGACGAGGGCGAGCAGCGGATCCAACGAGGCGGCGTCGCGCTGGACCTTGAGCGAACCGATGGCGGCGCGGCGAGCATCGACGGCAGCGGAGGCATCAAGCAGCACGGCGCGCAACTCGGTGAGCGCGGCCTTGCTGCCAAAGATGATGGCCAGCTTGCGGGCATCCGCGCTGACCCCGGCGTCCTTTTGCAGAAGTTCGTAAATCTCCGCCCAACCTTCCGGCTCGGGGAACGTGGCACGGCCTGTTAGCGCGGTGAGGATGCCACGCAGGAGATGCGGGCAGTTGGGGTTGGAAACGCCGAGGGATTTCACGAGTGCCTCCATCGCGGGAGCTGCCGTGGCACCATTTTCGATGGCCATTGCGGTGACGCGCCGGGCGACGAACTCGTGGAGCTTGGGGATCTTGGCGGCTTGAAGGAACGTGATGCCACGGGCGGGATCGGCCGCGACTGCACCTTCCGTAGCATACCAGATCATGAGAGGAAGATTGCGGTCGGTCGCGTCCTCAGCGTGGCCGGCCAGCGCTTCCAACAATGGCCAGCGGTCCCCGGCAGGGATGCGCTGGGCGGCGGACGCGATGCGCAGCCGGACGACCGGCGATGGATCGTTAGAAGCGAGCTTGGTGATTTTTCCGATCAGGTTTTCGGCAGGTTTTCCGTCCTCGCTAACGCAGGTGACCACCCAGCCGCGGACGTGATCGGACTTGGCTTCCATGGCGCGGAGGGCGCTGGCCGCGCTGAGCGCATTCTGGCCGTGCAGCGCCCACAAGGCGCGGAGTTGGCGGGTTTCGTCAGGGTTTTCGAAAAGGATTTTTTCGAGCGCGGCGGTCGTCTCCGGTTTCGCGCCGCGCTCCTGGAGCAGGAGGCGGGCGTGGCGGACGAACCAGTCGTTCTTGTGAAGCTGCATCGCCACGAGGTCGGCATCGGTGGCGGTGGTTAGATCGGCTTTGACAGGCTTCACGGCGTCGCTGGTGATTCGATAGATGCGGCCGTTGGAACGGTCGGTGAAGGTGCGCTGCTGGTGGCAGGGGACCTTGTCATACCAGTCATTCAGGAAGACGCTGCCATCCGGTCCGTATTGCGGCGAGAGGCCGCGGAACCAAGCGTCCGGGCTTGCGAGGAAGTCTCCGGCGCGTTCGCTGCGGTAGCCGGAGCCGTCTTTCACGAGCCGTTCGGAACGCATCGCGTTCATGTGGATGTCGTGGAAAAAAATGCGGTCCCGATACTCGTCTGGGAACTCGCCGCCAAGATAGATCATGGCCCCGCAGTAGGCGGCTTTTTCATATTTCCCCCAGGCGATAGTCTGGATGTTTTCGTAGATGTGAGGATTGAAATGCTTGCCGTTCTGGCGGTCGTAGCGGGCGCCCTCAATGCCGTGCCACATGTGGGAAATGACGCAGGCGGCGAAGAAGGCCTCGCCGCGGTCGTTCCAATCAAGACCCCATTGGTTGCTGACGCCTTCCGCCCAGAGTTCGAATATTTTCCTAGTAGGGTGATAACGCCAGACGCCGCCGTTGATGGGGACGCGCTTCGCATCCGGAGTGCCGGGGATGCCGACCCGGGATTGGCAGTAGATGCCCATTCGCGTCAGGTTAAGGCTAGGATGCCTGATTCTACAGGGGATTTTCGGATTCGCTTGTCCCGTTCAACGTGCCTCGGGTCGGGATCAAATGCGGCCAACTCTGCTAGATTCCGAGC
>Ga0123337_10004929_pt1 | contig 13332 bp, 8 predicted proteins | sample frozenSSSSmetaG_FD_89792 | JGI IMG/M metagenome (GOLD analysis project Ga0123337, IMG submission 89792) | Glacier valley bacterial and archeal communities from Borup Fiord, Nunavut, Canada, to study Microbial Dark Matter (Phase II) -... | ecosystem: Environmental > Aquatic > Freshwater > Ice >...
AACCACTTCAGGCACCTCCAGCTTGGTCTGCGCATTGAAACCGTAACCGTCCAGCACGCGGGCCAGCATGGTCGAGCGGATAAAAACCATGTTGCGCTCCGCAACGACAACTGGTTTGACGACATAGTCGCGCGGTGCATACGACGTGCCAGCAATCATCGAATTGATGGAACAGGCAACGTCATCGGCGAGCTGGCGCTCCTCATTCCACAGGCTGATAACTGCAGCTTGCTCGTCCTTGCCACGATTCGTGAAGTGCCCGTCGCCCGTGATCAGCCCGAGCAGCATACCCAGCGCTCCGCTGCCCTGGTCGCCGAACTGGCCTTTGCCCGACTGCACCCACAACTCATCACCAACTTTGAGTTCCGACAGCTTGAGCTTGCCTCGGGCCGTGTAGAACTCGTGCCAAGCCGTTGCCTTGATCTGATAGCCCTCGGCCGTGGTGACCTTGAAGACCTCGGCTTGCGCCGCGCTCAGAAATGCCGGTACGGCCGCCCGGGTGACGGTGCCGCGCTGACCCTTGTCAAGCGCGCGGAGGTCCACCGTGCAGCTCAGCGCGGCGCCGTTGGCCTGCAGCCAGCCGATGGGCACGAGGCCGTGCTGCGTCGCCAATCGCGTATCGGCGGTCACGCAAGGATTGGTCGCCTCAATCGACTCGCAGTAACGCAGGTTGTTGTCCTGGTTCATGTGGTCCAGAAACAAGACGCCGGGCTCGGCAAAGTCGTAAGTCGAGCGCATCACGGTGTCCCACAATTCGCGCGCGGCTACCGTTTGGTAGACCCACAGGCCATCGGTGCGCTGGAACGCGCCCTGCGCGAGCAGCGCGGCGCCGGGCCTGGCCTTGTGCACCAACTCCCAGGGCTGGTCGTCGTTAAGGGCCTGCATGAACGCGTCCGACATGCCGACCGACACGTTGAAGTTGTTCCAGCGGCCGGGCGTGCGCTTGGCGGTGATGAACTCCTGCACATCGGGGTGGTCGATGCGCAGCACGCCCATTTGCGCACCGCGCCGCGCACCGGCGCTTTCCACCGTGGCGCAGGACTGGTCAAACACGTTGATGTAGCTGCACGGACCCGACGCCATCGAGGCCGTGGCCTTGACCTCGGCGCCGCGCGGACGGATGCGCGAAAAGTCGTAGCCCACGCCGCCGCCGCGCCGCATGGTTTCGGCGGCTTCGCGCAGGGCTTCGTAAATACCGGGGTAGCCGCCATCGTCAAAGCCCTGGATGCAGTCACCCACGGGCTGCACAAAGCAGTTGATCAGCGTGGCCTGGATGGACGTGCCGGCCGCGCTCATGATGCGGCCCGCGCCAATGGCGCCGGCATGCAGGTTTTCCAGGAACAGCGCTTCGTGCCTGGCACGCTCGGCTTCGGGCTCGACCGAGGCCAGGGCCCGCGCCACGCGCCGGTAGATGTCCTCGATCCCGCTTTCGCCGGGCTTGAGGTATTTTTCCTTCAGCACGTCGTGGCTGATGGGCTGGGTGGCGGTCACGTCTTGCGGCCGGCCGAAATTTTCGCGCTTCATGTCCGTTTTCCTCAAGAAGGCACCGCCGGGCGAACGCCGCCCAGCAGCCATTGCATCAATTCTTGCACCGAACGGATCTGGTCTCCAAACGGCAGCAGGCCAGCACCCCGAAAGTAAAGGCCTTTGTCGGTGTCGCCCGAAAAGGCGTGGCCCAGCTGCTGGTCGATGCAGAACTGGCCCATCGTGGCGTCGCCGTCGCGCAGGCCGCAGCGCGCCAGGCAGTCAAAGGACATGTTGCACTTGGCCTTGGCATGCGCCGCCGCCTTGAGCCGGGGCTCCAGGCGGATGTACTTTTCAAGCCAGGGCGTGCGCACGGCGCGCGCGGGCAGGCCGGCGACGCTGATGAACTCCACCATGTCTTCGGGCTTGGCGTGGGCCAGGACGCGCTTGAAGGCCGGGTCGGCATCGCACTCCTCGGTCACGGCAAAGGCGGTACCCAGCTGCACGGCCGAGGCGCCCAGCGCCTGCAGCCGCACAATGTCGTCCCGGCTGCTGATGCCGCCCGCGGCGATCAGCGGGATCTCGCGCTCGATGCCGGCGGTCTTGAAGAATTCCAGCACCTGCGGAATCACCACCTCGAAGTCAAAGCGCGTGTCCTGTAGATCAGACACCTTGGCCGCGCCCAAGTGGCCACCGGCCAGCCGCGGGTGCTCGATCACGATGGCGTCGGGCAGCCGGCCTTTGCGCTCCCACTTCTTGACCAGCAGCTGCACGCCGCGTGCGTCGGACAGAATCGGAATCAGCGCCGTCTTCGGGTAGTCGCGCGCCAGGTCGGGCAAGTCCAGCGGCAAGCCGGCGCCCACCACCAGCGCATCGGCGCCGCTGGCCAGCGCCTGGCGCACATAGGCTTCGTAGGCGCTGAGCGCCTTCATCACGTTCACGGCAATCAGGCCGCGCCCTTGGGAGATTTCGCGGGCCCGGCGGATTTCGCGGTCCAGCGCTTCGAGGTTGGCCGCGTCGATCAGCTGGCGCGCATCGGGTTCTTTGTCGAGGTGGCCGGTGATGGCCATCAGGTCCGGATACAGGCGCCGCAGGTCAATACAGGAAATGGTGCCCACGGCGCCCAACCGTGCCACGGCACCGGCCAGCCCGCCGGCAGACACGCCCACGCCCATGCCGCCCTGCACCACCGGCAGCAGTTCCTTGCCGGCCAGCCGCAGGGGCCGCAGGCCTGAATCACGCGCCAGCGCCTGCAGGGCGGCGGCGCTTGCCGCCTCGTCAACAACAGGGGCGATTTCAGCCGCGTCAGTCGGAAATAATTTGTCCATCGTGCTCCACATAAGGTTGGTAGGGGCCAGTGCCACTGCTGGAGGCTAACGAAGCCGGCACAAAATTGCCTTGCCGTACATCAAAGATGTGGATTTCACCGGCCTCGATAACGTAATGCCAGCCGTGCAGCGTGAGCCTGCCGCCCTCCACTTCGCGCCGCACCATGGGGTAGTCCATCAGCCGCTCCAGCTGCAGCACCACCGAACGCTGTTCGGTGCGGCGCATGGCCTCGGGGCAAGGCTGCACCGGCAGCAAGGCCTCCTTGGCCAGCTTGAGCCAGGCCTGCAGCGCCACGGCTTCCTCGGGCACGCCTTCGTAGGCGGCGCGAATGGCACCGCAATGGCTGTGACCGCAGACGATGATGCGCTCCACATGCAGCGTCAGCACCGCGTACTCGATCGCGGCCGTGGTGCCGTGCAGGCCCACCCATTGCCGAGCCGCCTCAAAATGGGTGTTCCCCCTCGGGGGGCCGGCGCCATCGGCGTCATGGGGGCTGCTCAAATAGCCGTCATAGGGCGGAATGAAGGCGCCCACGTTGCGCACGATGAACAGCTCGCCCGGCCCGGTGCCGGTCAGCAGATAGGGCACCACGCGCGAGTCCGAGCAGCCGATGAACAGCGTCTTGGGGTGCTGGCCCTCGGCCACCAGGTCCTGAAAGCGCTGCTGGTGCAGCGGAAAGTAATCAGACTGGAAACGCCGCAAACGCAACAGCAACTCGTCGGCGGCGTCTTCGCTCATTGCACCAGAGGCGAATCGGCCCCTTCCAGTTCAATGCCTTCCACCAGCGCCTGGCCCACCAGCAGCGTCATGTACTGGTGCAGCGCGCGGGCGCGCGACTGCATGGTCAGCAGCGCGGCAATGCGCTCGCGCACGTCCTCGTAGGCTGGCTGAATGCCGCTGCGGCGCTCCAGCACATCGATGATGTGAAAGCCAAACCGCGTGTGAAACAGCCGCGGATGCACGCCCATGCTGGTCTGCGCATGTTTCAGGTGAAACAGCTCGCTGGCCAGTTCGGGCGCGCAGTCTTCCGGGCCCACCCAGCCCAGGTCGCCGCCCTGCGCGCTGCTGGGGCAATTGGACAGTTCGGCCGCCAGCTGGGCAAAGCGCTCGGGGTGAACGCCCTTGTGCGACAGTTCCAGCAGCGCCCGTTCGGCATGCACCGTGAGCGCCTGCACGTTGACGCCGGGTGTCACGGCAAACAGGATGTGCCGCAGATGCAGCGCCTGGCCCACCATGAACTGGGCGGTGTGGGCGTCGTAGTAGCGCTGGCCTTCGTCCCCGGTGGGCTGGGGCGTCACCACGTCCTGGTCCACCATGGCCTCGATGGCCTTGCGTTCGGCATCGGACAGCTCGGGCGCGCTCAAGCCGGTGTGGCGCGGCAACAGCCCTGCGCGCACGGCCTGCTGGCGCAGCAGTTCGGAATAGGCCGATTCGCGCAGCGTGGCCGTGTCCGGACGCTGCCCGGGCGCATGCAGGGCAATGCCGTTGACGTACGCCATGGTGGGCACGGAAGCGGCCATGGCTGGGGCGGTCACGCCAGTGGCGACGGAATCGCTGACCGTGCCCGCGCATTGGCAGGCGCCGCTGCCGCAGCCCCCGGAGGCCTTGGCAGGTGTGGAAGTGGGTGCGTTCATGAAATGACTTTCTGGTAGTGGCGTTGCGGCGGTGTTTTAACGGTTGCCATGCGGCTTGCGCGGCGTCACGCCCAGGCGGCGGCTGCGCACCACCTGGTAGGGCCGCACCAGGTAGGCCACCGAGCCAAACCCGCTCCACACATGCACCAGCCGGGTGAACGGAAAGATCAGGAAGATCGACATGCCCAGGAACATGTGCATCTTGAAGACGAAGCCCGCTTCAGCCAGCAACGCCGGCGCGCCGGCCTGGAAGGTCACGATGGCCTGCGCCCAGCCGGCCAGCTTCATCATCATGCTGCCGTCCAGGTGCTGCGCCGACAGCGGAATGGTGGCCAGGCCCAGCGCGAGTTGCAGCCACAGCAGCCACAGCAGCACGATGTCGCTGGTCTTGGAGTTGACGCGAATCCGCGGGTCCGTCAGGCGGCGGTTCAGCAGCAGGGAAATGCCGATGAAGCCCAGCACACCGAACAGCCCGCCCGACACCATGGCCACCACCTGCTTGGCACCCGCGCTGATGAAGGGCTCGTAGATGAAGTGCGGCGTCAGCATGCCGAAGGTGTGCCCGAAGAACAGGAACAGCACGCCGACGTGAAACAGGTTGCTGCCCCAGCGCAGCTGGCCGGCACGCAGCAGCTGCGACGAGTCGCTTTTCCAGGTGTACTGGTCGCGGTCAAAGCGGATCAGGCTGCCCAGCAAAAACACCGCCAGGCAAATGTAGGGATAGACCCCAAAAAGAAAATTGTCCAGCGTGGTCATGCTTGTGCTCCCTCGATAGGACGTCCCTTGCGGACGATGTGGATCGGTTGCGGCTGGTCGGGCCGGGCCTGCCCTTTGGAGGAGCAGCCGTCAAACACGACCGGCTCCTGCCAGGCTGCGTCGATGGACTCTTCGGCGGCCACCTGCACCGGCTGGGCTTTCTCGCCGGCCAGTTCGAGCAAGGCGCCGAGCACGCAGGCGTAAGCACTGCCGCGCTGCTGCAGCGCCGAGAAAATCGCATTGAAAATATGCGCCATCTCGGCCAGGAATTCGCGCGCCTCGCGCGGCGGCTGGGTCGAGGTGAATTCAAGCACCACCGGCAAGAAGTCGGGCAACTCGCCGTCGGCCAGGTACATGCCGGCTTTTTCGTAGGTCTGCGCCAGGTCGATCATGGCCGGGCCACGGTCGCGCGAGTCGCCATGCACATGCTCGAACAGATGCAGCGACGTGGAACGGCCCCGGTCGAACAGCTCGACGTAGTCGGCCTCGACCTCCAGCGGCGCCTTGCGCGCCAGCGTGTCGATCATCGCATCGAGTTCGGCCAGCCGCTGCGGCGGCAAGGCCCGCTCCTGGTGCAGCGCGCCGCGCAGGTCGGCCAGGTGGCCGCGCAGCTCGGCATCAGGGTAGCCCAGCAGCCGGGCCAGCACGCGCAGGCTTTTGGAGGCCACAGGGGGGTTGTTAAAAAGTGCCATGTCTCAGACCTCCACCTTGATGGGAATTGTGCGTTTCTTGTTGCCGCCAAACAGGCTGACCTCGCTGGCGCCGTCGGAGCAGCCGTTGCCAAACGTGAAGCCGCAGCCGCCGCGCATGTCGAACGCGTTTTCGGCGTATTCGCGGTGCGTGGTCGGAATCACGAAGCGGTCTTCGTAGTTGGCAATCGCCATGACGTGGTACATCTCCTCGACCTCGGCCACGGTCAAGCCGGCCTGCTCCAGCACGGCCAGGTTCTGCACCTGGTCCACATGCTTGCTGCGCTGGTAGGAGCGCATCGCCAGCATGCGCTGCAGCGAACGGATCACCGGTGCGGTGTCGCCCGCCGTCAACAAATTGGCCAGGTACTGCACCGGAATGCGCATCTGGGCAATGTCGGGCAACTCGCCGTTGATGCCGATCTGCCCGGCGTTGGCGGCCGAGGTGATGGGCGACAGCGGCGGCACATACCAGACCATGGGCAGCGTGCGGTATTCGGGGTGCAGTGGCAGCGCGACCTTCCACTCCACGGCCATCTTGTAGACCGGGCTCTTGCGCGCGCCTTCCAGCCACGCTTCGGGAATGCCGTCCAGGCGCGCCTGGGCGATCACCTTCGGGTCGTGCGGATTCAGGAAGATGTCGAGCTGGGCCTGGTACAGGTCCTTGTCGTCTTCCACGCTGGCCGCCTCCTGGATGCGGTCGGCGTCATACAGCACCACACCAAGGTAACGGATGCGGCCCACGCAGGTTTCGCTGCATACCGTGGGCTGGCCGGCTTCAATGCGCGGGTAGCAGAAGGTGCATTTCTCGGCCTTGCCGCTTTTCCAGTTGTAGTAGATTTTTTTGTACGGGCAGCCCGACACGCACATGCGCCAGCCCCGGCACTTGTCCTGGTCGATCAGCACAATGCCGTCTTCCTCGCGCTTGTAGATCGAGCCCGACGGGCAGGACGCCACGCAGGTCGGGTTCAGGCAATGCTCGCACAGGCGCGGCAAATACATCATGAAGGTGTTTTCAAACTGGCCGACCATGTCCTTCTGGACCTGGTCAAAGTTGGCCAGGTTGGCGTCCTTGCTGCGCTTGGAAAACTCGCCGCCCAGAATTTCTTCCCAGTTCGGGCCCCATTCGATTTTTTCCATGCGCTTGCCGGTGATCAGGCTGCGCGGCCGTGCGGTGGGCGTGGCCTTCATCTCGGGCGCCGACTGCAGGTGGTCGTAGTCGAAAGTGAAGGGCTCGTAGTAGTCGTCAATCTGCGGCATGTTCGGATTCGCGAACAAGCGCATCAAGAGCTTCCACTTGCCGCCCTGGCGCGGCTCGATCGAGCCGTCAGCCTTGCGCACCCAGCCGCCGTTCCACTTGTCCTGGTTTTCCCATTCCTTGGGGTAGCCAATGCCGGGCTTGGTCTCAACGTTGTTGAACCAGGCGTATTCCATGCCGGGCCGGCTGGTCCAGACGTTCTTGCAGGTGACCGAACAGGTGTGGCAGCCAATGCACTTGTCCAGGTTCAGCACCATGCCGATTTGTGCGCGTATTTTCATGCCACTTCTCCCGTTTGTCCCATTTGTCCCATTTTTCTCACGGCCGCCACATACTCGTCGTCGGTGGGCGAGTCCATCCAGTCGATCTTGACCATCTTGCGCACCACGACGAATTCATCGCGGTTGGTGCCAATGGTTCCGTAGTAGTTAAAGCCGTAGCTCAACTGCGCGTAGCCGCCAATCATGTGCGTGGGTTTCAGCACGATGCGGGTCACCGAGTTGTGAATGCCGCCGCGCTGGCCGGTGATTTCCGAGCCAGGCGTGTTGACGATCTTTTCCTGCGCGTGGTACATCATCACCATGCCAGGCTTGACGCGCTGGCTCACCACCGCGCGCGCCGAAATCGCGCCGTTGACGTTGTAAAGCTCGATCCAGTCGTTGTCTTCCACGCCGATCAGCCTGGCGTCGTCCTCGCTGAGCCAGACGATCGGGCCGCCCCGGCTCAGCGTGAGCATCAACAGGTTGTCGGTGTAGGTCGAGTGAATGCCCCACTTCTGGTGCGGTGTGATGAAGTTCAGCAGGATCTCGGCATTGCCGTTGGAACGGATGCCGTGCACGCCCGCCGTCGCCTTCAGGTTCACCGGCGGCCGGTAGCTGGCCAGGCCTTCGCCAAAGGCCAGCATCCACGGGTGGTCCTGGTAGAACTGCTGGCGTCCGGTCAGGGTGCGCCAGGGGATCAGCTCATGCACGTTGGTATAGCCTGCGTTGTACGACACGGTCTCGGACTCGATGCCGCTCCAGGTCGGCGAACTGATGATCTTGCGCGGCTGGGCCTGGATGTCGCGAAAGCGGATTTTCTCGTCTTCGCGGTGAATCGCCAGGTGCGCGTGTTCGCGTCCGGTCTGCTTGCCCAGCGCCTCCCAGGCCTTGACCGCCACATGGCCGTTGGTTTCAGGCGCCAGCTGCAGCACCATCTCACAGGCGTCGATGTCGCTGTCGATGCGCGGCATGCCCAGCGTCACGCCGGGCTCGGTCACCAGGCCGTTGAGCTGGCCGAGTTGCCTGACCTCGGTTTCGGTGTTCCACGCAATGCCCTTGCCGCCGTTGCCAATCTTGTTGAGCAGCGGGCCAACGGCCGTGAAGCGCTTGTAGACGTTCGGGTAGTCGCGTTCGACCACCTGCATCTGCGGCGCGGTCTTGCCGGGAATCAGCTCGCATTCGCCGCGCTTCCAGTCTTTCACCTCGAAGGGCTGGGCCAGCTCGCCCGGGGAGTCGTGCATCAGCGGCGTCAGCACCATTTCCTGTTCAACGCCCAGGTGGCCTTCGCACAGTTCGCTGAATTTTTTGGCAAAGCCCTTGTAGATTTCCCAGTCGCTTTTGGACTGCCACACCGGGTCCACCGCCGTGGACAGCGGATGGATGAAGGGGTGCATGTCGCTGGTGTTCAGGTCGTTCTTTTCGTACCAGGTGGCGGTCGGCAACACGATGTCCGAATACAGGCAGGTCGTGCTCATGCGGAAGTCCAGCGTGACCAGCAGGTCCAGCTTGCCTTCGGGCGCCTTGTCGTGCCAGACGACTTCCTCGGGCTTGCCTTCCTCGGCGCCCAGGTCCTTGCCCTGCACGCCGTTGGTGGTGCCCAGCAGGTGCTTGAGGAAATACTCATGGCCCTTGCCCGACGAGCCAATGATGTTGGAGCGCCAGACAAACATGTTACGCGGCCAGTTGGACGGGTGGTCCGGGTCTTCGCAGCTCATCCTGAGCGAGCCGTCTTTCAGCGACTTCACGACATAGTCCTTGGCATCGAGGCCCGCAGCCTGCGCGTCCTTGACCACCTGCATCGGATTCGTCTGCAACTGCGGCGCAGAAGGCAACCAACCCATGCGCTCGGAGCGCACGTTGTAGTCGATCATGCTTCCGCCGTAGAGCTTTTTGTCGGCCAGCGGTGACAGCACTTCATCGACACCCAGCTTTTCGTAGCGCCACTGGTCGGTGTGCGCGTAGAAGAAGCTGGTCGAATTCATCTGCCTTGGCGGGCGAATCCAGTCGAGCGCAAAGGCCAGCGGCGTCCAGCCGGTTTGCGGGCGCAACTTTTCCTGGCCCACATAGTGCGCCCAGCCGCCACCGCTCTTGCCAATGCAGCCGCACATCATCAGCATGTTGATGACGCTGCGGTAGTTCATGTCGCTGTGGTACCAGTGGTTCATGCCGGCGCCGATGATGATCATCGAACGGCCTTCGGTCTTCTCGGCGTTCTCGGCAAACTGGCGTGCCACGGTGATGATCTGCGCGCGCGGCACGCCGGTGATCTGCTCCTGCCAGGCGGGCGTGTACGGCGTGTTGTCGTCAAAGTCTGCTGCTGCGAGTTCGCCTGGCAGTCCGCGCGGAATGCCGTATTGGGCGGCCTGCAGATCGAACACGGTGGCGACCAGCGCCGAGCGTTCCTCGCCGGCCTTGCCGAGCGCAATGCGCTGCACCGGCACGGTGCGCACCAGCACATCGGACTGCGCGTTGTTGGGGAAATGCTCATGTGGAATGCCGCCAAAATACGGGAAGCCGACCCTGGCGCTGTCATGGCTGGCGTCGTCGCCTTCCATCACCGACAGCCTGAGCCGCACCTCGTCGCCGCTCCGGGCTTCCTTGGCTTCCAGATTCCACTGGCCCACGTCGGCGCGGCCGTCCGGGCCCCAGCGAAAGCCGATGGCGCCGTTGGGCATCACGACCTTGCCGTTCGCGTCAAACGCGACGGTTTTCCAGTCGGGGTTGTTGGCGGCACCCAGCTTGCCGTTGAAGTCGGAGGCGCGCACATAGCGGTCGGGCACCAGCACGGTGTCGCCGTTTTCCAGCTGGTGTTCCTTCAGCATCACCAGCATCGGCAGGTCGGTGTAGCGGCGGGCGTACTCGTCAAAGTAGGCCGAGCGCGGCTGGCCGTTGCCGCCGAAGTAGAAGTCTTTCAGGATCACATGGCCCATGGCCATGGCGACGGCGGCGTCCGTGCCCTGCTTGGGGTGCAGCCACAGGTCCGACAGCTTGGCGACCTCGGAGTAGTCGGGCGTGATGGCGACGGTCTTGCAGCCCTTGTAGCGCACTTCGGTGAAGAAGTGCGCGTCGGGCGTGCGGGTTTGCGGAACGTTCGAGCCCCAGGCAATGATGAAGCTGGAGTTGTACCAGTCGGCTGACTCGGGCACGTCGGTCTGCTCGCCCCAGACTTGCGGGCTGGACGGAGGCAGGTCGCAGTACCAGTCGTAAAAGCTCATGCAGACGCCGCCAATCAGCGACAGGTAGCGCGAACCGGCGGCGTAGCTGACCATGGACATGGCCGGAATCGGCGAGAAGCCGATGATGCGGTCGGCGCCATGCTGCTTGATGGTGTAGACGTTGGACGCGGCGATCAGTTCGTTGACCTCGTCCCAGCTGGAGCGCACCATGCCGCCCAGGCCGCGCACGCTCTGGTAGTCGCGCCGCCTGGCGTCGTCCTGCACCACGGCGGCCCAGGCCTCGACGGGGCCCAGCGTGAGGCGCGCTTCGCGCCAGTGCTTGAGCAATCTGGCGCGGATCATCGGGTACTTGACGCGGTTGGCGCTGTACAGGTACCAGCTGTAGCTGGCGCCGCGCGAGCAGCCGCGCGGCTCGTGGTTGGGCATGTCCCAGCGCGTGCGCGGGTAGTCGGTCTGCTGGGTTTCCCAGGTCACGATGCCGCCCTTGACATAGATCTTCCACGAACACGAGCCGGTGCAGTTCACGCCGTGCGTGCTGCGCACGACCTTGTCATGCGCCCAGCGGTTGCGGTAGGCGTCTTCCCAGGTGCGGTCTTCTGCGGTGGTGACGCCGTGGTCGCCCGAGAAGGATTCCCGGGGGTTGGAAAAGTGGCTTAGTCGATCGAGAAAATGACTCATTTAATTCTCCGGTAATGGGGTAGAAATGGTGCTGAGATTGCGTTCACGGGTTTTTGATCTCTGCGCCAGGGCGCAGGTAAAACCACCAGTTCAGCACCAGGCACAGGGCATAGAAAATGGCAAAGCCGTACATCGCCAGCTCGGGCGTGCCGGCCTTGATCTGCGCGCCAATCACCACCGGGGCAATGAAGGCGCCATAGGCTGCAATCGCGGAAGTCCAGCCCAGCACCGGGCCGGCCTGCTGGCGGTCAAAGATCATGCCGATGGTGCGAAAGGTGGAGCCGTTGCCAATACCGCTGGCGGTGAACAGCACCACGAACAGCACCATGAACATCAGGAAGTACGCTTCAGGCGCTGGCGACTTGTAGGCCAGCAGCATGACGTAGCCGACCGCCACCGAGGCCGCAACCATGACAGCCGAAATGATCTGCGTCACGATGGAGCCGCCGACCTTGTCGGAAATCCAGCCGCCGATGGGCCGTACGGCCGCGCCGACAAAGGGGCCGATCCAGGCATAGGTCAGGGCCGATGGGGCGTTGGGGTTCTTCAGCGTGTGCTGCATGATGCCGGCCGCGTCAGGCACATGGCTGATGCCAAAAATCACGGTGATGGCCAACGGCAAGGCCATTGAAAAACCGATGAAGGAACCGAAGGTCACGATGTAGAGCACCGTGAGCGACCAGGTGTGCTTGTTGCTGAAAATAGCAAACTGCTTGGCGATGTTTTCCTTCATGGGGCCAAACGCGGTGAGCTTGAGCACCATCAGCGTGCTGATGATGATCAGCGGCATGGCCACCCACATATTCAGCAGGCCCAGGCCCGTGGGCTTGGGCAGGTAAAGGTACAACCCCAGGCCGGCCGGCACGAAGGACAGCGTGTAGAGCCAGATGATCTTCAGGAAAGCCTGGATCGTGCCGCCAATCGAAGGCGACACGGTTTTCAGGTTGTTCATGCCGAAAAAGCACAGGATGGACAGCGGCACCAGCGACAGCAGCCAGGTAAAACCCGCGTTCTGGATCCAGGTTGGCGTGCCAGCGGCAATCTTGCCGAAGATCCAGCCGCTGTCTTTCACCAGCGTCGTCGACTCGCCGCCAAAGCTGCCAAAAACGCTCATGGTCATCACCAGCGGAATGACGATCTGCATCGTCGTCACGCCGAAGTTGCCCAGGCCGGCGTTCAGGCCCAGCGCCGTGCCCTGCAGCCGCTTGGGGAAAAAGGTGCTGATGTTGGACATGGAGCTGGCAAAGTTGCCGCCGCCCACGCCCGACCACAGCGCCATCAGCTGAAAGGTCCAGAGCGGCCACTCAGGGTGCTGCAGCACGATGCCCGTACCAATGGCAGGGGCCAGCAGCATGGCGGTGGTCAGAAAGATGGTGTTGCGCCCGCCCGCCAGCCGGATAAGGAAGGACGCGGGTATGCGCATGGTGGCGCCGGCCAGGCCCGAGATGGCGGTCAGCGTGAACAGTTCGGCCTGGGTGAACGGAAAGCCCAGGTTCAGCATCTGCACCGTGATAATGCCCCACATGCCCCAGATGGCAAAGCCGCACAGCAGGCTGGGCACGGAAATCCAGAGGTTGCGGTAGGCAATGCGCTTGCCGGTGCTTTCCCAGAACTGCTCGTCCTCGGGACGCCAGTCGGCGATGTCGGTGCTCGAATTTTTGTTGGTGTTCATGGTAGTTTCCTGAAAAGAGTTCCGTCTCAAGCTTGCTGCGCGCCGGCCGCGTTTTTACCCATGACTTCCGTGCGACGCACTTCCGTCCAGTACATCCAGATCAGCGAGACCCAGACGATGCCGTACATGAACATGAAGGCGCTGGAGCGGATGCCGGTCAGGTCCATCAGCCCGCCGAAGATGATGGGCAGCACGAAGCCGCCCAGGCCGCCGGCCAGCCCGACGATGCCGCTGATCGCGCCGATGTTGGCGCCGTAGTCGTCGCTGATGTACTTGAAGACGCTGGCCTTGCCGAAGGCAAAGGCGATGCCGAGGAGGAACATCAGCGCGGTGAAGGTGTAGACGTTCAGGCCGAGGTGAAAGGTCGCCGGGCCATTGACCGTCAGAATCGTGAAGTCGGTCTGCGGATAGGACAG
>Ga0123337_10004930_pt1 | contig 13329 bp, 5 predicted proteins | sample frozenSSSSmetaG_FD_89792 | JGI IMG/M metagenome (GOLD analysis project Ga0123337, IMG submission 89792) | Glacier valley bacterial and archeal communities from Borup Fiord, Nunavut, Canada, to study Microbial Dark Matter (Phase II) -... | ecosystem: Environmental > Aquatic > Freshwater > Ice >...
AGTCGATCCCGATTGTTCTGAATATCCGTCAGTATGGATCACGGACCATTCCGACTACCTTTCGACATGGCAGCACGACCCAAGCATCCAATCCATGCTAGTTGTCCTCGATTCGCTGCACGGCTGGTGTGCAGCGAAACAGCCTGATCTGCAAAAAGCTTTGGCTCGGCTAGTGGATAAGGATAGTCCGGCTATTCGCTTTCATGTGCTTCCCATGAAGGCAAACGGTCTGACCGATGCCCTTTACGTTAAGATGAACTCGCGTGGCAAGCCGCTCACCACATTTGAAAATTTCAAGGCTCATTTTGGTGACTTGCTGAAAAAGGCTCACCCCGACAAAGCTGCATATTTTTCAGATAACGTAGATACGGATTGGTCCAACATTCTATGGCCTTTTCGGGGTGATGACCATCTAATCGACGACGAGTTCATGCGTTATTTTAGATTTATTACCGAAGTTTGTGCATGGAAAAACGAAATTGATTTTAAAGATAACGCATATATTGACGACCTAGCCGAGCGGGTCTATGGGGATAGCACAACGATCACAGACGACAACTTGTCGTTTCTTTTCAAAGCCTTCGATGTCTGGAAAGGGAAAGACATTAATGAGATATTTCAGAAATTGTTGACCAGTCATCCTGATGGAGCATCCAATCCCTTACTGATATTCGACTCTTTTGACAAGGAGGGGGTTAATCTATTCAACGCCTGTTGTCAAAATTACGGAGTCTATCGCCAGTGGACGTTGGCAAATACTCTGTTTCTTTTGGGTGTGTTGTTGGGGTATATCCACTGTGTTCCTGACGACAATTTTTTGAAGAGGCTACGCATTCTACGCAATTTGATAGAGGCTTCGAGTGATGAAATCCGAGCTGGTGAGCGCAACAATATGCCGAAACTGTTGGTTGAGGTCGAGCAAGTCATTGTTCATGGAAATTTTCAGCAAGTCATCACATTCAACCAAGTGCAGGTCCGGAATGAAATAGCCAAGGCAGCAATGCTGCAAACCATGCCGTCTTTGGCGGATGATCTCTACCGACTAGAGGATCACGACTTACTGCGCGGTGGTCTTACGGTGTTTGATCTCGAACCCTCGCAATTTCAGAATCGTTCCCAAGCGTTTATCAAGATATTCAATAAGTCGGCTTGCTCTGACAATATGCCGTGGAGACTGATTACAGGTGCCTTGCTTGCAAAGGGGGATTATGCCCGGCGTGGAAATCGCTGGACGGGACATCGTTCATTGAATTTTGGCGCACCAAGGAACGACGAACCGTGGCGAGAGCTTTTCCGAGGCCGGAAAGGTGAGTCCGCGCATCCGGCCTCCGCACCCTTGATGGCATTGCTCGATGCCGTGGCAGCAGGTAAGACGCTGCATGAGGAAATTGCCTCGTATCTCGCTGACGCTAATACACCCAAAGACTGGCGCTACTATTTTGTGAAATACGATGCAATGCGCGAAGGGACTTCCGGCCACTACACAATCTGCAAGGATGGCGGATATATGGCGTGCATGCTTAATTGCTATGTAATGCGAAGCTACTACTATGACCCTTACCTTCTGGCGGCGGTTAAACAAAGTCAGATAAACACGAACAGCATTTCCAACGTGGGATGGCCATGTTGCTTTTACGGATATGAAACCGAGAGGCGAGCATTGATACTCAGGAATAGTGGTCTTCAAATCCAGTGCGTCGAGCAAGGTTGGCAGCTAAGCGAAGTGCCCGCCGACCCGTCTCTAAAAACAGCTTTCGATCAGGTGTGTTCTACTCTTAATGTAGGTGAAAATTTCTTGTATTCCGTGCCGCAAATCTCTGGAATTGATACGGATGATCGAGTGATACTGGGTGGAAAGCTGATAGCAATTTTGGTTGATAATGGCTTCTAAAATGGGTCCAGAATTCACGTCTCCGCATTCAAAAATTGCGATCCTCCATCCTACTAATTTTTCCCTTCATCTTTCTCCATGCTCCCCTCCGTCCTCAGCCACGAACTTATCGAAGGCGTCCGCGCTTTTCTGCATGCTCTTCCAATGATTGACCCTGCACTGGGGCATACAGTCGAATTCACCCGGAATCATCCTTGCAAATCGAAAGCGGTTCTTTTAAAATACAAGAATGATTGCGCGAGCCATTCAAAAAACTGTTGAAACAGCGCTCGGGCGGCAGGCGGCCGTCGCCTTGATCGGACCGAGGCAGGTCGGCAAGACCACGCTCGCCCACGCGGTCGCTGACGGGCGACCGAGCCTGTATCTGGATTTGGAGAATTCCATGGACCGCGCCAAGTTGGCGGAACCGGAATTGTTTCTGGCCCGGCACGAGGACAAATTGGTGATTCTGGACGAGATCCACCGGGTTCCCGAGCTGTTTTCAACGCTGCGCGGCATCATCGACAAGGGCCGCCGGGACGGCCGCCGCACGGGGAGGTTTCTGCTGCTCGGTTCCGCCGCCATCGAATTGATGCGCCAGAGCGAGACCCTGGCCGGAAGGATCGCCTACGTGGACATGGGGCCGCTGCATGTGCTCGAAACCGGACCGGCATCCATGGACGACTTATGGCTGCGAGGCGGATTCCCGGACAGTTTTCTGGCGGCTGACGACGCGCAGAGCCTGGCCCTGAGGCGGGACTTCATCCGCACTTACTTGGAGCGGGATGTTCCGATGTTCGGCCCGCGCATCCCAGCGGAAACCTTGGAGCGACTGTGGACGATGCTCGCCCACTCCCAAGGCGGTCTGCTGAACGCGGCCAAGCTGGCTTCAGGCATCGGGGTGAGCGCACCCACGGTGACCAGCTATCTTGGATTACTGGTGGACCTGCTACTGGTCCGGCGTCTGCCTCCGTATCACCGAAATGTCGGGAAGCGTCTGGTCAAATCGCCCAAAACCTATGTTCGCGATAGCGGCTTGCTGCACGCCCTGCTGGGCATCGGGGATCTCGATGCATTGTTCGGCCACCCGGTCATCGGAGCGAGTTGGGAAGGCTTTGTGATTGAAAATCTGCTCTCCGTGGCTCCGGCCGGCACCAAGGCAGGCTTTTACCGCACGGCGGCCGGAGCAGAAATTGATCTCGTGCTTGAACTCGGAGCCCGCCACGGCGTGTGGGCGATTGAGATCAAGCGGAGCGCCTCGTCTGGGCTCCAGAAGGGCAACCATCATGCACTGGCCGACATCGCACCAAGCCGGTCCTTCTACGTTCACGGCGGCAGTGATCGTTTCCCCATGACCCCCACCACGGAGGCCATCAGTCTGCCCGAAATCGCCGCCGAACTCTCCGCCCTCGGGTAACATCCCTGCATTCTTTTCCCATGCTCCCTTCAGTCCTCAGTCACGAACTCATGGAAGGCGTCCGCGCTTTCCTGCGGGCGACATTCCCGCCATCGACACCCGAATTCAGGGAGGCGTTTGATGCGATTTTGAATGGTGTCGGCCGCGACAAGCTGTTCCAAGGTCCCTACCTGCGGGTTGGACTGCCTTTCCAACCCGGACGGGCGGGCACGGACTATTTTCCCCGGCTTCAGACTGCCTTTCCTCCCTATCGACATCAGGAACAGTCATGGGCGCGTCTGCGGAGAGAAAACCCGTTGTCCACGCTGGTGGCCACCGGCACCGGATCAGGAAAAACCGAGTGCTTTCTCTATCCGATTCTGGACCACGTCCTCGCAAACCCCGCGCAGCGTGGCATTAAGGCGATCCTGCTCTATCCGATGAACGCGCTGGCCGGCGACCAGGCCCGGCGTTTTGCGAAGCTGGTTCACAACAACCCCGCCTGCTTTGGAAAAGTCCGGATCGGCCTCTACGTCGGCGGCGAGGGCGATAAATCGAAGCAGATGACGGAAGACGGCGTGATCACATGCCGACAGGAAATGCAGAAGTCTCCGCCGGACATCCTGATGACGAACTACAAGATGCTCGATTACCTGCTGATCCGGCAGGACGACCGCGCCTTGTGGGCCGAGAATTCACCAGACACCCTGCGATACCTCGTCGTCGATGAGATCCATACCTTCGACGGAGCCCAGGGCACCGACCTCGCCTGTCTAATCCGACGGGTCAAAGCACGGCTCAAAACTCCGCAAAACCATCTTTGTGCGGTCGGCACCTCGGCCACCTTGGGCGGCGAGGGCAGCGCCGATTCGATGATCGAATTTGCGAAGCTGATCTTCGGCGAGGATTTCAAAGACTCGGCTGTCATTCAGGAAAGCCGCAAAACCGCACGGGAACACATCGAAGACACCGACAATCTCGAAATCCGCTACTTCGAGCCCCCCGGGCCCGAGCATCTCGAAGCCCTCCGGCCGGGAAGCTATCAGAAGATTGAAGACTACATCGCGGCCCAGGCGAAACTTTGGTTCGGGCGAGATCTGGACACCGCCACTCTCGCAGGTCGGGTGACTCTTGGGAGAGAACTTCGCGGTCACAACTTCCTCCGAACCTTTCTTCAGCATTTTGAAAAACGGCGGATTCAGGATGGCATTGAGGAAATGGCCAAGACCCCTGTCATTGCTGAGGAAATCCTGCTCGCCGATCTAGCGTCGCGCCGCCCGCTCTGGGAGCCGGAACATCACCGGCTGATTCTTAACAGCTTCATTTCGCTTTGCGCTCACGCTCGCAGCGCACCCCACGCGGAAGCGTATTTCCTTCAACTCCGCTCGGAACTGTGGATGCGGGAACTCTCCCGGATGGTCGCCTCAGTTCATCCCACTCCACAGATCCGCTTCTCGATGGATCTGCCCAAGGATCACCCGCAACGCCATCTCGCCGCGATGCACTGCCGCGACTGCGGCGTGATGGGCTGGGGTGGCGTGCAGAAAGCCAACGAGGATACGCTGATTCCAGAGCTGGACCGCTTCTACTCCGCGTTCTTCGCCAAGAATCCAGACCCGCGACTGCGCTTCGTCTTTCCGGTATCCGACTTTGCAAGTTCTTCGGAGAGCCTCGTGCAACCCTATTTCTGTGGTTCGTGCCTGAGCCTGTTCGAAAGCAAAGACGGCACCTGCCAGTCCTGCGGGATCAAGAAATTCGATCCCCTAGCCCCAACGGAAGCCTGCACCTTCCGGGTGGAAAGCCCGCACCGCACGATCCAACGCCAGAATGTCCGCGTGGCGGACAAGTCCTGCCCGTTCTGCGAAAGCTCCACCGGACTGACCATCGTCGGCTCCCGCGCAGCCAGCCTGACAAGCGTCGGTCTGAGCCAGCTTTTCGGCTCTCCGTTCAACGACGACAAAAAGGCGATGGCGTTTTCCGACTCGGTTCAGGACGCCAGTCATCGCGCCGGTTTCTTCTCCGCCCGCACCTATCAAATCGTTGTCCGCACCGCCCTTCGGCAAGTGTTGGAAAAACTCGGCGGTGAGGTATCCCTCGCCGAGCTATCAGATCGCTTCCCGGCACATTGGCTGGCCAAGCTCGGTCAGAACGATTTTGCCGGCACCTTCATTCCGCCCCAAATCGAATGGATGCAGGAATTCGATGATTTCAAGGCAAGCCACAAACTTCCCCATGGCTCCCGCTTGCCATCCCGCGTGGTGGACCGCCTGAAGTGGGAAGTGGTGCGCGAGTTTGGCATGCAATGCCGCATCGGCCGGACCTTGGAGAAAAGCTCCGCTGCCGCCACCCATCCTGCTCCGAAACCGTTCTCAAATGCCGTGTCGGCGATTGTGGCGGATCTCCATGACATCAGCGGCCTTTTCGGCGAAATCGTCGAAGCCGATGTGAACCGCCTCGTGGCTGGCTTGTGCGAACGACTCCGCACCAACGGCGGAATCCACCATCCCTTTCTTGATTCCTACATCGCAAAGCGGGGCGAAGAGTATCTTTTCAATCAGCACAACGGCGAGGCCCTGCCCAAACTGCCGCGTGCAGGCACTGGCAATCGTCCGATGTTCTTCGCTAGTTTCAGGGAAAGAGAATCCTTCGAACGCCTGATCAACACCGGTGGCAGCCCTTCCTGGATGGAACACTGGGTCCGCAAATGGCTTTCCTCGATCATCGGCGACCGCGCCAAAGATCTGGACCTGAGCCCGATCATCGAGCGCGTGGTGAAGGCCATCACAGCCTCCGGGCTTTGGATCCAGCATGTGATCGCGAAAAAAGCCGGAGAATACGCATGGTCGTTCAACCCGGCAAACCTGCTGGTCTCACGCGAGGTGTCCAATCACGCCTGTCAAACCTGTGGACACCAAGTCACCAGCAGTCTGGCTGCGGCCGGTTGGTGGAACGCAGTGCCATGCCTGCGTCACAAATGCCCCGGCCACTATTTGCCATCGACTGCGGCGGACAACTCCTTCTTCGGCGATCTCTACCGCCGTGGTGATGTCGTCCGCATGAGGGCCGCGGAACACACGGGCATGCTCGACCGCCCCACCCGCGAACGACTTGAGAAGGAGTTCATGCGGAAAGAACCCATATCGACCGACGTGAACCTCCTTTCCTGCACGCCGACGATGGAAATGGGCGTCGATGTCGGGGACCTTTCGACGGTTCTCCTATGCTCCGTGCCTCCCGAACAAGCCAACTACCTTCAGCGGGTAGGACGCGGTGGCCGCCGCGATGGCAACAGCTTGGCTCTCACCGTGGCCACAAGCGACGCCCACGATCTGAGCTACTACGAGGCACCGCTGAAAATGCTCGCCGGCGAGGTCCGCATGCCGGCCATTTTCCTCAGGGCTCCGGCTGTGCTGGAACGCCAGCTTACCGCCTTCTGCATCGACCGTTGGATCGAAAGCAGCTCGTCCGCACGAATTCCGGAGAAAATGGAGGTGCTTTACATCCAGCTTTCCCAGGACACCGAAAAAGAGCAATTGCTTGAAGCATTCCCCAACGCGCTCTATCAGTTCATTGAGTTGAACCTGACCCTGCTGATTGAAGGTTTCGTGGCTATGTTCGACCGCGATGAACTCGACAAGGAAAGCATCGACTACCTCAGGGTTTTCATCCAAGGAGACAACAACGAACAAGGATCGCTATCTTACAAGATCAACAGTGCCCTCGCCGAAGCCCACAAGGATCGGGAATCCCTGATGAATCGCCGCAACACCCTGACCAAGGCCATTGCAGTCAACGACAAGAAGCGCCCCCGCGATGAGAAGCTCGACATGGACCTGGCGCAGATGAAGGCCGAGCGCAAGGGCCTGCGGTCGCTGATTGACGAGATCAATTCCAAGCCCACTCTCAATTTCCTCACCGACGAGGGACTCATTCCTAACTACGCATTCCCCGAAGAAGGCGTGACCCTTCGCAGCATCATCCTGAGAAAAGCGGAAGCGGACGACGAGAGCGGAAAAACCAAGAAGCAGGAGTTCGAGCATGTCCGCCCCGCGGAGGCCGCTATCACCGAATTGGCGCCCGGCAATTCCTTCTACGTCGAGGGCCGCAAACTCACCATTGATCAAGTTTCCATCGACAAGGACGAATACGAATCATGGCACTTCTGCCGTTCCTGCTCGCACCTCGAACCTGTGACCGCGGTCTCGGAGCAATATACCGAATGCCCGCGCTGCCACTGCCAGGCATGGCGCGACACGTCCCTGACGCAGCAGATGCTGAAGATGCGGCAGGTCTTTGTGACGCAGTGGGATAAGAATGTGCGCAACCTCGACCAGAAGGACAACCGGGAACTCACATCCTTCAACAAACAAACGTCCATCGACTATCAGCGGGAAGCCATCCGCAAGAGCTACAGCCTGCGGGCCGAGGGCGCGACATTCGCCTTTGATTTCATCAACGAGATCATTCTACGTGAGGTGAATTTCGGCGAAGACCGAATGGATTCGAACGTGATCCAGATCGGCGGCAAGAGCCTTCACGGCATCGGTTTTCAAGTGTGCGGCTCCTGCGGGAAAATCCAGTCCAAGTTGGTGAAGGCGGAGCGGCGGCATGACATTTCCTGCAAAAACTACGGCAAGGATATGGAAGGGCAATCGTTTGAAAACACCTTCCTGCTCTACCGGGAGCTGAAATCCGAAGCGATCCGTCTCCTCATTCCATCGCTCAATCAGGACGAGGGAAGAGATACCCAATCCTTCGTGGCGGCCATTCACCTCGGGTTGAAGTCGGTTTTCGGCGGTCACCTCAACCACCTCAAACTTTCAGTCCAACAGCTTCCCATCAGCGGCAGCAACATGCGTTCCCAGCATGTCTTCATCTATGACAGCGTGCCCGGCGGCACCGGCTATCTGAAGGACCTGACCCGCAACGAGCACACGTTCATGCGCGTTCTTGAAAAAGCCAGGGACGCCCTGACCGGATGTTCCTGCGTTAACGACCCGACGCTCGACGGTTGCTACCAGTGCATCAAGGCCTACCGCTTCCGTTTCGTTCACAATCAGATCTCGCGGAGCACCGCGCTACGCCAAATCGAAATCATTCTCGCCAACCGGGAAGCCATTGAGGAACGCAGCCCGGATGACGCCTTGATCAACCCGCTGCTGGAAAGCGAACTTGAACGACGTTTCGTGGAATCCCTCAGGCAGACCGATGGATTTCACCTGAATCCGGAAGTCGTGGACGGACGTCCCGGCTATCTTCTGAAAATCGGCAACGCGGCATGGAAGGTCATTCCGCAGGTCGAACTAGGGGCGAAGCAAGGAATCGCGCTCGCCTCACGACCGGATTTCATATTCAAGCCGCTCCGCCCCAGCAAGGGATTGCCCATCGCCGTGTTTCTGGATGGCTTTGCCTACCATGCGGATACCGCCCTCGACAACAACCGCATCGCCTCGGACCTGGCGAAGCGGAATGCCATCCGCATGTCGGGGAATTACCTCGTTTGGTCGCTGACCTGGGCCGATCTCAAGGGACAGATGCCACCACCCGCAACCCTGTTAGCCGTGAACAGTGCGAACATCGCCCCATTGCTAAAAGCCCTCGCACCTGAACTCTCTAACCTTCCGTTGCTCAATCAACCCGACTGGAACAGTTGGCAGCTCTTGCTCGCCCACTTGAGCCACATGGCCCAAAGCGGTGAAACCGAACCGATCCGGCAATGGCATTCCGCCGCCAGTATCGTCGCATGCAATTCCCCCAACAGGACGCCTACCGATGAAAAGGCACTTCAATGCGCTCTGGAGCGGCTGATGCTGGGAGAATCTCCGGCCCCCGAAGCCGTTGTTGCAACACCCACATACGCCGCCAGCACCTCGGAGAGCGGAATCTTCCGGCTTCTGGCAGCGGTGCCCGTGACCTCGTTGCAAACGAAATGTTTCGATGCGGCCTTCTGCGCCATTTGGTTCGACGACACCGGGGACAAACCCGCTGCCGAGTTCCAACAGGAGTGGCAGGAACTTCTCAGGATGAACAATTTCCTGCAATTCACTCCTCGTTTCGTTTGCCTCACTCAACACATGGTCGAAAAGGGTCTCGTGTCCAACGCCATTGCCTGGCTGCTAGATGAGGAACCCCAGTCCGTCGCTCCGGAACCCGATTCCAAGCTCACCGAAAAACAGACTGAGGAACTCGAGTTGCTCGATCCTTCACTCCAGCCGGTTCTTGTGCCTCTGCTGAAATCCGGCTCCATCCCATGGCCGGAATTCGGCTATGAGGCCACGGATGATGAAGGACGCTGCGGCACATCCATGATCGAAGTGGCATGGCCACTTCAAAAAATCGGCATCGCTCTCCCAGCCAATGAGACCAAGGATTTCGAAATGAGCGGTTGGACCATCCTCCCTCTTGAAAATCTCGACGCCGCCGCAATCGAAACACTCTTCAACCCCCAAGCCTGAATTCCATGAATGCCATCAAACCCGCCGTTTCCATCGGCGACTCCTTCCTCAAGTCGATGTTCGCATTGCCGGATCACATCATGAAAAAGGCGCGGGAAACGATCACCAAGTTCCAGCACGATCCGACATCCCCCGGCCTGAACTATGAGAAAATCCAAGGAGCAAAAGACCAGCGCCTCCACTCGATCCGCGTCGATCAGGACTACCGGGGAATTGTGCTGAAATCCGAAAAAGGAGACGCCTATATCTTGTTGTGGGTGGACAAACACGACGACGCCTACGCGTGGGCACGAAAAAGAAGCTCCAGCGTTCATCCGCTGTCGGGGGCAATTCAGATCGTGGAAGTTCAGGAGACGGACGCGAGTCCGCCGGAGAGCCCCGTTGAGACACCGACCGCGTCTGCGGAAAAGCCCGACGTTTTCGCATCCTTCAGCGACGCGGATCTCCGGCAATTGGGCGCAACGGATGAGATGATTCCCTTGATCCGCTCGATCAAGGATGAACCCGCATTGGAAACCCTCAAGAGGAGGTTCCCCCCTCAGGTGTATGAAGCGCTTTTCATGCTGGCATGTGGAGAAGGCTTCGACTCGGTGCTCGATGAAATGGGAATCGAGACCGGCAAACAATACGCCACCGACGACTTCGCCACGGCACTCGCTCTGGACTCTAACAAACAGCACTTTGCCGCCATCACCGACGATGCCGAACTTGAAGCGATCCTCAACGAACCCCTCGCCTTCTGGCGCGTCTATCTTCACCCAAGCCAGCGGAAGCTCGTGCAGGCCCAGTTCAACGGCCCGGCTCGCGTGCTGGGTGGAGCCGGCACTGGCAAGACGGTTGTCGCGATGCACCGGGCGAAGTTCCTCGCCTCCCAATGCGCGGAGAACGAACGGATTCTTTTCACCACCTTCACCAAGTCGCTGATCCACGACATCAAGAAAAACCTCCAGAAGATCTGCTCCTACGATGAGATCAAGAAGATCGAAGTCATTCACTTGGACAAATGGGCGGAGAATTTCCTGCGCAGCAAGAGCTACAAGCATCAGGTCGCCTACGATGATCGCCACTCGCTGCGGAAGAAACTTTGGAGCCAATCCATGGACGCGGCAATCAACAGCGAGTTCTCTTCGGACTTCCTCAGGGATGAATGGGAAAAAGTCATCCAGTATCACGACGTCACCGAATTCACCCAATATGCCGCCCTGCCCCGGCCCGGACGCCAGGGCCGGCTCAGCCGGATCCAACGCAAGGCAATCTGGCCGGTGTTCGAAGAATACCGAACCCTGCTCAACGAAAACCAGATCTGGGAACCCGCCGACATGTTCCGGGCCGCCCGTTCCATTCTAACCGCAGAAAACCTCAACGCGGGCTTCAAGCACATCATCGTCGATGAAATCCAGGATTTCCATCCTCAAGCATTCCGCCTGCTTCGTGCGATGATCCCTGCCGATCAATTTTCCCGCAACGACCTTTTCCTGGTAGGCGACGGCCATCAGAATATTTACGGCCATCACATCATCCTCGGCCAGCTCGGCATCGACATCCGTGGCAGAGGGCGACGCCTCAAGCTCAACTACCGCACGCCGGAAGAAACCCGCCGCTGGGCCGTTTCCATCCTCCACGATCAGGACATCAACGACCTCGACGGCGGCAAAGACAGCAACAAGGGCTACCACTCCAGCATGTCGGGACCGGAACCCACCATTGAGAAATGCAGTTCCTTCGATGACGAGGTGAAGAAAATCGCCGCGTGGCACCACCGGATCAGGGAAGCCAACGGCGCTCACGTGGCCTGCATCGCGGTCAGGACAAATGACGAACGAGAGCAATTCTCAAAAGCCCTCGCTCAACAGGGCTGTCAAGTCCACGAGATCACCGGCGAGTCCATGGACATTGACGATCCTGCCCCACTCCGCCTCGCCACCATGCACCGCATCAAGGGCCTCGAGTTTGACCACGTTTGTATCGCCGATTTTGATGAGAATCGGTTGAAGAACCTTTCGGCGGAACGCCAAGTCAGCGATCGTTGTCTATTTCACGTGGCCGCGACCCGCACCAAGAACTCACTTCTAGTGATCCACCGTTAGGTTCGATTGGACGGTGTACTTCCCCAAAAACCCACTTGCCCATGAAAATCAGCATTTCCGGCGTCTGCGAACGCGACATGGACCTTTTCCTGATCGAAGAACTGGTCGCGGACCAAGATTTGCTTGTTTGGCTTTTTGATCGCTGTGATCTCGGCGGGGAACCGGATTTTGAAGAGCTCGCCTTCACTCACTCCGCGGTCGTCGGTAATGGGGAGTCGGACGTTGAAGTCCGGGCCAAACTCAGGGATGGGCGCAGCATCGTGATCTTGATCGAGAACAAGGTGGATGCCTCATTCCAACCCCGCCAAGCAGAGCGCTATCGCGAACGAGCGGAAGACATTTGCCGGAATGGGTTGGCTGATGCTGCCGTGACTCTGCTTTTCGCCCCGTCCTGCTACATCGGTGGAAATTCAGGACGACACGGATTTGACGTCACCCTGAGCTACGAGGAACTCCGCGAATGGATTGTGGGCCGTGAAAATCGCGGTGGGCGCACACGCTACAAAGAAATGCTTCTCCAAGCCGCCATCGAGAAAAGCAGCCGAGGTTATTCGCCGCTGGTCGATGGTGCGGTATCGTCATTCCACCACCGATATTGGGAAATGGTCTGCACGCTCGAGCCGGACCTGCTGATGAACGAGCCGAAGGGAAGACCATCCGGTTCCACTTTCATTCAGTTCCGCTCCACGGGATTGCCGAAGAGGCTCGCCGTGGTCCACAAAGTGGACCGTGGATTTGTGGATCTCCAGTTCGCCGGATGGGGCGAGCGAGTGCCTGCATTGAGAGCCTTCACTGAAGCAATCCGCGAAGATACCATGACCGTCGAGTGCGCGGAGGGGTCCGCAGCCGTCCGACTCCGTGTTCCAAGTCTAAATGTCGCCCACGCTGCTGATGACCAGGTCGATGCCATCAGGGCGGGCATCGCCGCCGCCGGGGATCTCCACCGATGGGTGTGGCGAAATCAGGTGACGCTTGAATCTCTTCTCACCACCTCGTTGAAGTGATCAAGCCCGCCCACATCACCGCCGAGCGCCGGGCCAAGAGCAGAGGACGAGCAGGTCGCCTGAACGGCCACCTCCCCACCGCGCCAGCAACACCAAAAAACAATGGGGCTTGAGAACCTCAATTTGATTGCTCCTCTAACGCCGATTTCGTCAAATCCGCCCATGAGCTGCTTTGAGTCCCCTTTCCTCGCCGTTCCGGCGAGGAATTGGCTCTGCTCAAACGACTTGGCCTTCGCGATTTTCGACGGCTTGCCGGCCTTTCCCGGACATGAGGAAAGCGATGAGCGCGAAAACCGCCACCTCCCGGGATTCGTCGAGGCACCCGCCCAAGGACCGATTCATCCGCCTCGTCCCCGTTTACAGCCTCGAAGCCGACCGCGAACGCATCGAAAGCCAGATGCCACCGCCATCAGCCCGCAAACGCGCCTCGCGAAAATCGAAATCCTGAGCCGCCGCCACATGACCACCATCTCCAACCATCGCGTGGGGCAAAGCCCTTTACGCGACCACTCCGCCA
>Ga0123337_10004933_pt1 | contig 13324 bp, 9 predicted proteins | sample frozenSSSSmetaG_FD_89792 | JGI IMG/M metagenome (GOLD analysis project Ga0123337, IMG submission 89792) | Glacier valley bacterial and archeal communities from Borup Fiord, Nunavut, Canada, to study Microbial Dark Matter (Phase II) -... | ecosystem: Environmental > Aquatic > Freshwater > Ice >...
GGGTGGCCTTAGCGAGAGGGCCCCACCCGTTCCCATCCCGAACACGGAAGTTAAGCCTCTCAGCCCCGATTGTACTGCACGCGCGAGTGTGTGGGAGACTAGGAAGCCGCCCGGTTAATTCACAAACCCAGCCCTAAAAAGCTGGGTTTTTCAGTTATGGAACTCGAAGTTTTAGTCCCATCTGAGAGACCAATTTTCCCGGTGCCGCGTAAGGTTGGAATTGTAGAAAGGGTCCCGCGCAATCACTCCCTGCCACCTCGTCTTCAGAGCCAGCGTTTCCGCGGGATGCGGGTGTAATTCTTTCTCGGACTTCGAGAACGCCTCATAATGGTAAAGCTGCGCATGAGGAGTATAGAGAATCCGATACCCTGCCGCCCCAATCCTTAAACAAAAATCGATATCGTTGTAAGCAATTGGAAACATAGTTTCTTCAAACCCTTGTATCTCGTCGAATACTTGGGCTCTCACCATCACGCATGCAGCGGTTACCGCACTTACGTTCCGAATCAAATCCGGAAAATCATAATAGTGGAGCTCATCGGCTCGACCGCCTTTGAACGAGTGCCCGCAGATTTCGGCCAAACCCATCGTGACGCCTGCATGTTGAATTTCGCCATTGGGGTAAAGTAACTTTGCCCCTACCGCGCCAACCTCCGGCCGTGCCGCTAGTTCCAACATCGCGTCCAGCCAACCATTTGAAATTCCTTCCGTATCGTCATTCAAAAATAGAAAGTAAGGAGACGTACAAGTCGAAGCAGCTTTATTGTTCAGCCGCGAATAGTTAAAGAGTTCATTGCGCTGATCGAAGTGGCGGACGGGCCTCCCTTTATCGTGTAACTTTTGAACGTAGTTAATGACCGTCCGATTGTCATCGCCTTTGCTGTTATCGATTACCACCACTTCATAGGGCGTTGCTCCCGCTGTGTTCCAAAGAGCTTTCAGGTTGCGGTCGAGAATATCGGTTTTACCGGCGGTCGGGATTAAAATGCTCACGCGGGCATCGGGGGGAATTGGATACCGCACACGCCAACGCCCGGAATACAATCCGCTTTCCACCTGAGCCGGTATCCCGCTTTCTATAAGATGCGCTTCGATCACCTTTCTCGAAGAAGTGAAAGCTTTCTCTTCAGAATGCGAAGCGCGCGACATGGAGGCCAGACTTGTGCGCCAGTGGTAAAGTACTCGGGGAATGTGGGCGATGCGGTTGGCAACGCGGCTTAAGCGAAGCAGAATGTCGTGATCCTGACTTAGGTCGAAAGCCGAACGGAAGCCGCCAACCTGCAATGCCAGTTCGCGCCGGAATGTCATCAGATGGCAAACATAGTTCTCCGAAAGAATCAGATCGGGCGACCAGTCGGGCTTAAAGAAAGGAGCAAACCGCCTTCCCGATTCGTCCATATGATCTTCATCCGAATACAGCAGGTCGGGACGGTCCGACGACTGCAGCGCATCCACCATATAAAAAAGAGCATCCGACGCCAGAACGTCGTCGTGATCCAACAGCGCCACGTAATCACCAGTGGCCATCTGCAGAGCGCGGTTCGATGCGGCTGAAATGCCAGCTTGTTTATCCTGGAAAGCTACTTTGATGCGGGAATCCAAGCGCCCGAACTGCGTTAACAATTCAGTAATCTGGCTATCCTCAGACCCGTCGTCCACCAAACACAATTCCCAATCCTGGTAACTCTGGTTCAAAACCGACTCGATGGTTTCCCGGAGTATCACCAGATTGGTGCGAAAAACAGGTACCAAAATGCTAATTACCGGCAGGTAGGCGAAGCTTGTAATTTTCAGCCGGACTAAGCGTGGTTCGGGATGTTCAAATGCCTCCAGCCAGCGCGAGTACTCGCTTGCATAGCCAACAGTCTGGCTTATGAGTAGTGGAACTTCAATTTCTCGTGTCTTGCCGTTCTTGGCCCGCGCAGATATTGTGATCCGATGAATTCCGTCATCGAATTGCCGTGTATCTAACGTAACGACGAAGCCCGCGTTCATGGAATGCGCCACGTGAGGAAAGAGAGCTGCCAGATCGTGGCGGGGTGACCCGTATTCTGTGCTGATCGGCGGACCGTTGTCTATCGAAATATCGACGCCACTAATACCATCCGGCGAAAGCGCCCACCCGCGAATTTCAATGTTCCCGCAAAGGGGATCCTTTGGCTCCATCGGCAAAGTGTCGCAGCGCAGTTGAATCTCGTGGCGACGATCGGTTGTAGTCGATTTGGCAGAAGCGGACTGCTGTGACCGACGCCCTGTCGGCGTCAAACGCAGAAGCTGCAAAATCACAGCCCCGCCGCCTTGCAGGGTTTTCCAGATCCGGCTCTCTAAAATCAGATTGATGATGGATTGGGTGTGCTTGGCGGATTGCTCCAGAACGAGGACACGACGGTATAAATCGGATTGGTGCGAGTTTTCAGAATCCGCCCGCCCGATCAGATAATCGCGGAGAGCGTCTATCTGTTGGGACATCTCGCGCTGCGACTTGATTAGCCGCTCCAACTGCTCCTCAGAAGTCTGGTGTAGGCTTTCGGAATCTGATAACGATGGTCTCGCGGTCAACTGCTCCCCTAAATCGATTGCGGATTGCTAAACCATTCATGTTAGCGTTTCCTTCCGGTGAATGCGGATGCCCGGTGATTGTAGGGATTATAATCGACGGCAGATGACAGTGCGTAACCTTGCTTTCGCAATCGGTATACTTTGCAGCATAGGATCCCGAATGGGATTCGCTGCCCAAGACAAGCGAGTGGAGCAGCCGAAGGGTTACCACATCGTTCAAAACCCTGCCCGCACGGGGGAGACTCCTGCGGAGGTAAAGCAGCAAAAGGCCGAAGAAGACAGTAATTCCCAGCGCAGAAAAAATACAACAATTGGAGATCAATCCGCCCCAACGCGTGAGCCTGAATTAAAGCCAAGGGACATTAAGCCATAAAATTTAATAAATCGGCGGCCGCGTGGGATAAAATAATCGCCATGCAACAGATTACCCGGCGATCCACCTTGGGGGTACTAGGTTCAACTCTACTTGGACCCGCTCCTCTTCTTATGGGTGCCACAAATAAATCCGCAAATGCTAAGCCAGTCATTGGTGAAGGCGATCACCGCTATGAAGTTACCCACGACTGGGGCGAACTGCCCGCCGGCTTGAAATACGGCAACACACATGGCGTTTGCGAAGACTCGCAAGGCCGCATCTATGTGCACCACACGGTGAATGCTGCTAGCGAAAGCCACGACACCATGGTGGTATTCGATGGCGCCGGGAAATTTGTTAAATCCTGGGGTAAGGAGTTTGCGGGCGGAGCCCACGGACTTCACATTCGGAAAGAGGGTTCAACAGAGTATCTCTATCTTTGTGATACGAAGAACGCTGTCGTCGTAAAAACCACTCTGGATGGCGAACACGTTTGGAGGCTTGGTTATCCCGAGGAAGTGGATGCCTACAAGCCAGGGGCGGATGGCAAGAAGATCAAATATAGCCCGACGAATGTGGCGATCGCTCCCAATGGGGATGTTTACGTGGGCGATGGCTATGGTTCAAGCTATATCAATCAATATGATTCAAATGCCAAGTACATTCGTACTTTCGGCGGCGTGGGCAAAGAACCCGGCAAGCTCAATTGTCCGCACGGTTTGATAGTGGATACACGTGGTGCCACGCCTAATCTGACAGTGGCGGACCGGTCCAATAAGCGCCTGCAACGCTTTACCCTCGACGGGCAGCACATGGATTTTGTGGAAAACATGAATGCGCCCTGCCACTTCGGCATCTACAAAAATGGCGACATGGTCATTCCTGATCTTTTTGCCCGTGTGACTGTGTTGGATAAAGATAACCGCACCGTGGCGTTGCTGGGTGACGATTCCACCAGCAAATACATGGCGGCGCGCAAACTGGGGCGCGATGCCTTCACGCCCGGCCGTTTCGTATGTCCCCATGGAGCTTGCTTCGATCATGCGGGCAACATATTCGTTGTGGAGTGGGTAGAGATCGGCCGGGTTTCCAAGCTGCGAAAAGTGGCATAGCGCCGGTTGCAGCAACGCGCCAGAACGGAACCGACGGTAAAATGAGGCTTGCGCCTTCTTGCATTCCTTCCGTTTACTATTGCGCTTTTCGGCGCAACCCTCAGCCCGGAACAGAAACACGCCAATTTGGATTCCTTTGAATATGTCTGGACTACCATTCGGGACAAACATTGGGACAAGAGCCTGGACGGTGGCGAATGGAAGGCGGTTCACGACGAACTTCGGCCAAAGCTGGATAACGCCGACAGCATGGAATCCGCCCGTAGGGTGCTAAACGAGATGATCGGCAGGCTGCACCTCACCCATTTCGGCATCATTCCCGGTGACCTGTATTCAGAGCTGCACGGCGGGTCGGAAGCAATGGATGTTCGCCTTATCGGCGGGCGCGCCATACTTTTTCGTGGCAAGCACCAGGGGTGGGAAGTTGAGGGTGTTCAAGACACTATCGCCAAGGTGAGTAAACTTTACGAGCATTCCACCATGCGTGAGCTGATGGTATCGAGAGCGATTGCTTCGTGGGCGGGAGCACATGATGTCACGTTGTCAAATGGCCACGGGCTGAACAGCAAGCCCGACCCCAGCGAATTTGCTCCACATGGCGAGCCCACCTCGTTCGGGAACTTGCCGACACAATATGTGTGGACGGAATCGCGGCAAATCGGGACTGCTGGTTATTTCGCATTCAACATGTTCTTGGACCCAGGCCGAGTAATCCCCGAACTTGGCGGCAGCGTGGCTGAGTGCAAGAAGTGCTCCGGCTTCATCATCGACCTTCGCGGCAACCCCGGCGGCATCGGTGCAATGGCCATGGGCATGGCTGGCTTCTTTATTCAGAAGCCGGGTCAACTTCTCGGAACCATGCAGATGCGCGATAACGCATTGAAGTTCGCCATCAATCCGCGCGTACCCGGATTCACCGGCAAACTGGCCGTGCTGGTGGACGGGCTTTCCGCTTCCACCTCTGAAATTTTTGCGGGCGGACTGCAGGATTTGGGGAGAGCGCGGGTATTCGGTTCACCAACCGCCGGAGCGGCTCTTCCGTCCGTCATCGAGCGCCTTCCGAATGGCGATGCTTTTCAATATGCGATTGCGAACTATGTTTCGCAGAGCGGCACCGTGCTGGAAGGAAAGGGCGTGAAGCCCGATGTCGAAATCCGGCCCGGCCGGGAGAGCCTGCTTCACGGAAAAGACGATACGCTGGAGCGCGCGCTACAGTGGGTGCAGCGGCCAAACTGATGTTTACCCTTCTTCTTTCCCTTCTGTTTCTTGCTCCGGAAGAGTTTCCCAAAGGTGAGGCCGTGTTGGCCCGGTTCGTGGAAGTAACCGGTGGGCGCGCCGCATATGAGCAGGTGCGCGGAAGCATTTCTAAAGGCACCATAGCCATGGCCGGGCAGAATTTGAAAGGCACCATGACGGTCTACGAATCAGAACCCTCAAGACAACTTACCGTAGTGGAATTTCCTGGGATCGGCCGTATGGAAGAGGGTACGGACGGAGTAATTGCCTGGTCCAGCTCCGCGCTGGAAGGTGCGCGTTTGAAAGAGGGCGAAGAAAAAGCCTTGACCCTGCGCTCTGCTAGCGGCCAGAGGAAATTTCTGGATTGGAAAAAGCTATTTAAAAGCGTGGAAACCACCGGCATTGAGAATGTAGATGGTAAGCCCTGCTACAAAGTGGTATTAACGCCGCTGACCGGAAAACCGGACACGGAATATTACGACAAAGCGTCAGGTCTGTTGGTGAAGGAAACAGCCACGGTCGTGATGCCAATGGGCGAGGTGCCGGTCTCCATGGCGATAGGCGGCTACCGAAAAGAAGGAGCTATCCTGCTACCTCACTCTCTGCAGCAGAGCCTGGCGGGCCAGCGGATTGATATCACGATTGAGAGCGTTTCGATCAACCCTGAATTTCCACCGAAACGATTCGATCCGCCCGCGGACGTCAAGGCTCTTATCAAGTAAGTTGCCGGTTCTATGCCGCGCCGGATTGCTGGCAAAAGCTGCGAAGTCCGCCGCTGCGGCTCGGGTGGCGCAATTTGCCTAATGCTTTCGCTTCAATCTGGCGGATCCGCTCCCGGGTAACCTGAAAATCTTGCGCCACTTCTTCCAGGGTGTGTTCGTCTCCGTCTTCCAAACCGAAGCGAAGTCTTAGAATTTTCTCTTCCCGTGGATTGAGTGTTTTCAGAACTGCGAGGGTCCGCTCACGCAGGTTTGACCCGATCAGTTTGTCTACCGGGGACAACTCATTCCGGTCTACCAGAAAATCCCCAAGCTGCGCGTCATCGTCTTCGCCGACGGGAGTTTCGATAGAGACGGTCTCCTGCGCAATCCGCAGCACTTTGCGCACCTGATGAATCGGCAGTTCCAGCTTGGTTCCTAATTCCGCATCCGTGGGTTCGCGCCCAAGTTCCTGCGCCATCACGCGGGTGGTCCGCAAGAGCCGGTTGATTGTCTCCACCATATGGACAGGTATGCGAATGGTGCGCGCCTGATCAGCCAATGCTCGGGTAATGGCCTGCCGCACCCACCAAGTGGCATACGTGGAGAACTTGAAACCCCGGCGGTACTCGAATTTATCCACCGCGCGCATAAGGCCGATGTTGCCTTCCTGGATCAGGTCCAGAAAATGCAGACCGCGGTTGGTATACCTTTTCGCAATACTCACCACCAGCCGCAGATTGGCTTCAATCAGCTCCTGCTTGGCCCCATCTGCTTCCCGCTCCGCCTTCGAGATGATGCGTATCGCGTGATGCAGTTCCCGGGCTTGGGTACCGAATCGCTCTTCCAGGGCTTTCATTTCCTGCGCAAGCTGACGGTGTTCCCGGTGCAAATCGCACCGGGGAGAGGCGCCCGTTTCCAGTTGGCGCGCGTTCCGGGCCAGCTTGCGTTCCAGTGGTTTGAACTCTTCCACCGCTGCCTTAACCAAGGCGGTTATCTCCAGCGCAACCGCGCTTTGAAGGTTGAGCATGCGCATTTGCCGGGAAATCAGAATCACGAGCCTGCCCAGACTCCACCGCAAATGGAGATGCTGTTTCGGCTTCATAATGCGCGGCACCAACGTGAGCCTTTGCCTTGGCTGCAGCGTTTTTCGATAAAGCCTGCAGATCTCGGCGCAAACTGTCTCGAACTGAGCGGATTGCGTTTGCCAGCATTCGTCGGACCCGAGTGAAGTCTCGGAACATTGAAGCACATCTCGAATCGTTAGCGCGCCAGATTGCACTGCCTCGAACAAGCTCAACACCTCACGTACCGCGATGGGTGAACGGGAGAGTGTCTTACGGGCTGCATTTTGATTCCGCTCAATGCGGCGCGCCAGCGCTACTTCCCCTTGGCGCGTTAACAGTGGAACCGTACCCATATCCCGCAAGTACAGCCGAACGGGGTCGTTTGTTGCTTCGCCGGAAAGAAGCTCGGAATCGAGAGGTGATTCGTCATAGACGATCTTTTCTGGGTCACCGGAACCAATCTCAGCTCCCAGGATGCAATCCTCGAAAGCTAGCGGCTCTGGAAGGGGCTCGCCGGCGGCAAACTCAGCGCCCGGAATTTCACCTGGGTCATCGAACAATACAGCTTCTTCGTCCTGGCCTGAAGGGCCGATAAAACTTGCACGATCGAATTTGTCAGCGTTTGCCACGAACACTCCTGCTCAGGGCCAAAAACGGTCCCTAACAATCTACATAGCGAAATTCAAGTGAGAATCAGATCACTTGTAGAAGAAAGTGTTCGTACTAAGCGGAACGTGACAAGCTTTTCATCAAAGCGAGGGCGGTATCCCAATCGCCGGTGCGTTCCGCCTCGCGAATTTGCGCCTTCACATCAGCTACACGCTGCGTGGCGTCCCGGCGCTTCAGGCTTTCCAGACAAGCTTGCGCGGCCAAGAGAGTCGCCCCTTGCTCATTCGCGTGTTGGGAGAAAAGGGATGCGGCCAGCAGCTTGCGGTCGCCCTCTTCCAAACGTTCATGCAAGCTTGCAACGGATAGCGGGGTACCGGCATCGGCCAAGCCGAAGAGCGCCAAATAAATCCGGCTTGCCGGCGACAGTTGCAGGGTGGCGATTTTCTTGAGTTCCGGAACAAGAACCGAAGCAGAATCGGGGTCGGTTAGCAATACAGAAAGCAGAATGCGGTCACTCTCGGGAAGCCGCGCTTGCTCCACCACCACCACGTCACGCTTATCGCCGGCCATCTTGCGAAAGTTTTCCAGCACCAGGCCGCTGGGCACGTTCAGATAAGAAGCAAGATCGTTCGCGACGGCAACGCGTTCCAGTTTGTCGGTTAAACCCTGCACTGCGGGAAGCAGGAATTGAAAGACATCGACACGCCCTTCCACGGTACGCATATCGAACTTTGTGCGCGCCCGGTCGGCCAGCCAATAGAAATAGCTCTTCGCTTTTTCGACACAGCCCGCATATGCTTCGGCCCCGTGCTGGCGGCAATACTCGTCGGGGTCAAGGCCGCCTTCGAGTTGCACGATGCTGATGCGAACGGATTCCGCAAGAAGCAACTGGATCGATTTCTCGGCTGCATTGGAACCCGCGGCATCGGGGTCGAAATTTACGGTCACCACTGGGGCGTGCCGCTTCATAGCCTGCACCTGCTCGCGCGTGAGCGCGGTGCCGCAGGTTGCAATGACTTCCGCAATACCGGAGCTATAGACCCCGACGACATCCATGTACCCTTCCACTAGAATCAAGCGCCCGGATTTGCGCGCAGCCTCCTTGGCGCGATGCAGGTTATATAGGACCGTCTTCTTCCGATAAATAGAAGTTTCCGGGGAGTTTATGTATTTGGCTTTGTCTTCAGGATCCAAGGCGCGGCCTCCGAAGCCGATCACTTTGCCGGTCTCGCCATGGATGGGAAACATCAGGCGATTGCGAAATAGATCGTAAAACCCGCCTTCTTCGCGGCGCACCACCAGGCCGCTGGCCGCAAGCTGGTCAGTGGTGAAGCCATTCGATTCCAAAAGCCGCAGCAGAGACTTTCCGGCAAACCCGATGCCGAACTCCGCAACGCTTCGGTCACTGACGCCGCGCTTTTTCAAATACTCCCGCGCGCCCGAACCCTGCGAAGCGGCCAGTTGCGAGGTAAATTCCTTTTGCGCCAGTTCGTGCATTTGATAGACGGCGGCACGCAGCTTGGTATCGTCATCCGCGTATTCAGACCGCTTCGGCAGTGGGATGCCATTCCGCTCCGCAAGGGAGTTCCGGGCTTCAAAGAAACTCAAATGCTCAATCTTCATGATGAAATTGAGCACATCACCGCCTTCGTGACAGCCATGGCAATAGAAAAATTGCATGGATGGCGTGACAGTGAACGATGGATTTTTCTCGTTATGAAACGGGCACAGGCCAACGTAGCGCTGGCCGCGTTTGGTGAGGCGAACGTAATCCTGCACTACGCGGACAATGTCCACTTGCGCTTTTAGCTGCTGAACGAAATCCATCGGGAGGGAACGTTTCTATTATCCGACGGGCCGTTACCAGAGTGAAGGGCTACGCAGCCTTGAGGGGCTGAACCTGCTGCTGAATCTGTTTTCCCGATTCTTTCTCAGCGGCCCGCAAGTCGTAAAACACTTGCAAGTTCATCCACAGTTGCGGAGACGTGGAGAAGTACCGCCCTAGCCGCAGCGCAGTATCAACCGTAATTGAACGGGTCTCCTTAACAATGCCGCTGATTCGAGTAGTGGGAACTCTCAAAGCGAGAGCAAGGCCGTTCATGGTCAGGCCAGCCGGTTTCATGTACTCTTCAAATAGTATTTCCCCGGGGTGCACCGGGTCAGTGACTTTCTTTCTTTTCATGGCTCCATTCTCCATCCTAGGGATAATCGACGATTTCAACGTTGTAGGCCTTACCGTTCTTCCAAAGAAAACATAAACGAAACTGTTCGTTGATCCGAATGGCATGCTGCGCCTTCCGGTTCCCACGAAGGGCTTCGAGCGAGTTCCCAGCACCTGTTAAGTCAGAGAGAGCCGTCATTGCTTCCAGCAAGATGAGCTTCCGAAACGCTGCCCGTTGGATATTGCCATATCTTCTGCTGCGTTGCTGCTTGTAGATCTTCTCGGTTTCCGAGCACCGAAAAGAAGCGATCATACGTTCATCGTATAACGTCTGACGTTACACGGCGCGCAAGCGTACAGGTTGCGCTCAGACTTTCATCCGGTCCAACTTCCGGTAAAGCGTTTTCCGCTCGATTCCAAGAATTTGCGCAGCGCGGCTCTTGTTCCCACCCGTTGCGGAGAGCACGCGCTTGATCTGGTCTTCTTCCGCATCCGCCAAGGTTTCCACGCTGTGCTCGCGCGGCTCCATCGCCTGCAGCGCATCCTGCACGGCTGTTCCGGAGATCAATCCGCCTGGAGCCAGAATCGCGAGCCGTTCCACAAGATGTTGTAACTGGCGGACATTGCCTGGCCACGTCTGCTGCTGCATCATCTTCACGCCGGATTCCATCAACCTGGCGCTTTGCCCGTAACGCGCGTTGTAGTGATCCAGGTAAAATTTGGCCAGAAGCGGGACGTCCCCCCGCCGCTCCCGCAAAGGCGGAATCTCAATCCGCACCACATTCAAACGGAACCAGAGATCCTCACGGAAAGTTTCGGCATCCACCATGTTTTGCAGGTTACGATTCGTGGCCGCAATCACGCGCACGTCAACGGGCTTCGACCGTGAACTGCCCACCGGGCGAATCTCGCGCGCCTGCATGAAGCGCAAAAGCTTCAATTGAAAGTTCAGATCCACTTCGCCGATTTCGTCCAGCAGCACCGTGCCACGGTTGGCAGATTCGAACACGCCCACGCGGTCGCGATCGGCACCCGTGAAAGCGCCCCGCATGGAACCGAACAGTTCACTTTCAATTAGAGTAGGCGCGATGGCCGCGCAATCCACCGGCACAAAAGGCATGGACGCGCGCAGGCTGTTGCGATGAATCATGCGCGCCACAAGTTCCTTGCCTGTCCCGGTCTCACCTTCGATCAACACCGTGGCATCTGTCGGCGCGACCAGCGATACGGTCTTATAAATTTCGATCATGCCGCCGGAACTGCCGATCATCTCGGTATCCGGCATATCGTCGATCGTGGTTTCCTTTTCCGTTTCCACGCGCGATGATTCGGCCCGGCGCACCGTCTCCAGCAGCCGATCCAGTTCGAAAGGCTTGGCGAGATAATCGAACGCGCCCCCACGCGTCGCTGCCATCACGGTTTCCATGGTGCCTCGCGCCGACATCAAAATCACGCGGCATTCGGGATCTTGAGAGCGCGCAGCATTTAGAACGTCCAGGCCGGTACGGCCGTCAATGTAAACGTCGGAAACAATGACTGGGAAGGATGTCGCGCTTAACAGGTCGAGCGCTTCATTGGTGGAAGAAGCAGCTTGTACGTCGTAGCCTTCCAATTCCAGGAACGTGCTTAGCGTGGTGCGGACGCTGGCGTCGTCCTCAACCAACAAAAGCTTCGTCATGAGCTACCTCCGGTATGGCACGGTCTTCCTGATCCTGGTATTGCAATTGATAAAGCTTCCAATACAAACCTCGTGCGGCCAGCAATTCCTGATGCGTGCCGCTTTCGCGCAGGCGCGCCTTATGCATCACCAGGATACGATCGGCGCGTTGAATAGTGGAAAGCCGGTGCGCGATCACGATGGAAGTGCGGCCCTTTACCATCTGCTGCAGTGCCCGTCGCACGCGCAACTCGGTTTCCGTATCCACGCTGCTGGTGGCTTCATCGAGGATGAGGTAGCGCGGCCGGTGAGCCAGTGCTCTGGCAAAGGAAATGAGCTGTTTCTGACCGGTTGAGAGCGAAGCCCCGCGTTCGCGAATCGGCTGATTGAAACCTTCGGGCAGCGTGCGGATGAAGTCAGTCAAGTTCACCTGCTCCGCAGCGTCGGCAATATCTTCCAGGTTCACGGATTCCGTTCCCAGCCGGATATTATCCGCTACCGAACCGGTGAACAGGTAAGGGTCTTGCAGAACAACGCCGAATTGACGCCGCAGCACCAGCGGATCCATGTGCCGTATATCGACGCCGCCGATGCGAATGGCCCCGCGCTGCACGTCATAGAAGCGCAGCAACAGGCTGATGATGGTGGTCTTGCCAGCGCCGGTATGGCCGACGATGGCGACCGTCTCGCCGGGCCGGATGGTGAAACTCAGGTCGCGCAGCACCCATTCCTCGTCCTTGTACGCGAACCAAACCTGATCGAAGACGATGGCTGCATCACTGCTGGGAAAGGCCGCCGCCACAGCGGGCGCAACGATTGTTGGTTGTGTATCCAACAAATTGAAAATGCGCTCAGCGGAAGCCATGGCTGCTTGCAGAATGTTGTACTTTTCGCTCAAATCCTGAATGGGCCGGAAGAAGCGCAGACCATATTGCAGGAACGCCACCATCACGCCCAGAGAAAGCAATCCGCCTTTTACGCGAAAACCCCCGTATGACAGAATCAGCGCAAGCGAGAGATACGCCAGAAATTCGATCACCGGATAGAACCATCCGTAGGCGCCGATGCTGTCTTTGAACGCAATCATGTGCTGCTTGTTGATTTCTTCAAACTCAGCGGTACTCTTGCTTTCGCGGTTGAACAGTTGCAGCACGGCCATGCCGGTAATGTGCTCTTGCAGATAAGCATTAATACGCGCGATGGCAACCCGGATGCGGCGATAGCTTCCGGATACGCTGGTTCGAAAAAGGGCTGTCGCCCACACCACGAACGGCAGAATACCCAGCATGATCAAGGTGAGCCCGACGCTCATCTGCAGCATGGCGGCGACAATGAACGCAAGTGTCAGCAAATCGCCCAGGATGGTGACCAGACCAGAGGCGAACAGGTCGTTCAATACATCCACATCGGTAGTGAGCCGGGTCACCAGCCGGCCGACGGGGTTGTGATCGAAGAAGGCTAAATCCAGCCGCTGTATGTGCGCCATCAACTGGCGGCGCAGGTCAAACATGGCGAGCTGCCCTACATACTGCATTAGGTACATCTGTGCAAACTCAGTAACGAAAATTCCGGCCAGTACCGCGAGATAAATCGCGGCAATCTGCGTCAGGCCAGTAAGAGGGTCCGCGGCCAGCCACGGGTCAAGCAACGATTTCTGGCCAGTGGGGGACAAGTAGCGGTCGATCGCCAACTTGGTGAGCAGAGGCCCTGAAACCTGCAATCCGGAATAGAGAAACAGGAAGGCGAGCGCTGCCGTAATCCGCGCGCGGTAGGGCTGCATGTAGCGCATCAAGCGCCGCATCACCCTGCCGTCATAAGCTTTGCCGAGTACTTCTTCTTCCACCTGCTTCAGGTTATCGGATAAACTACC
>Ga0123337_10004938_pt1 | contig 13321 bp, 12 predicted proteins | sample frozenSSSSmetaG_FD_89792 | JGI IMG/M metagenome (GOLD analysis project Ga0123337, IMG submission 89792) | Glacier valley bacterial and archeal communities from Borup Fiord, Nunavut, Canada, to study Microbial Dark Matter (Phase II) -... | ecosystem: Environmental > Aquatic > Freshwater > Ice >...
CACATCTTTGCCTTTTGACAAATTTATTTATTTTAAAATTTGCGATGTGTGTTCTTTAGTATCCACTTTTGTAATAATATCAGTTATAATTCCTTTCTCATCAATTAAAAAAGTTGTTCTGACAGTTCCCATATATTTTTTTCCATACATGGATTTTTCTTTCCAAACATCGTACAAGCCAACGATTTTTTTATCAGTATCGGCAATTAAAGTAAATTTTAAATCAAATTTTTGTATAAACTTTTGATGCGATTTTTCATCATCAGTACTTACACCAATTACTTCATATCCTTCTTTATGAATTTGAGGTAAATTTTCATTTAAATTACATGCCTGGGCAGTGCAACCGCTTGTATTATCTTTAGGATAAAAGTATAAAATTATTTTTTTGCCTAAGTAATCAGTTAATTTTAAAATATTCCCATTTTGATCTCTCCCTTCAAAATCAGGTGCTTTATCTCCAATTTTTAATGACATAATTTCTGTTTTTAAATTTAAAACTTTATAAAACTTTCTCTAAAACACTCACATTACCTGCATTATCAGTTACCTGCAAAACAAAATTACCCCTTAATGGTTTTTTTTCATCCAATTTTTCTGACCATAATTTTGAATATTTAGGATCATAATTCATCAACAACCATTCACCATTAATTGTTGCCTTATAAGATGCGATGCCTGACATATCATCCAAAATAGTGCATGTTATTAAATTTTGCGTTGATTTAGACCTAAATTTAACGGTTGGCGGTGTTGTATCTGTTTTTAAAATAAAAGTCCCTAGTTCTTTAGTGGTAAAAACTATATTTTCACCTTTCCATGCACCACCCTTGTACAATCCCCTTCGCCATTTTAAATTATAAATAGATGTTCTTTGCTTATCTACAATTTTTTTTGCAGGGGTAAAACTAATTATAATATCACTTTTTAAAGGTATAGTTAATCTTCCAATGCTTATAGTATCTTTTTGCTTCTTAACTTCAAGGAAAAGAGTATCGAACAGTGAATTAGGTAAAAATGATACTTTTAAAGAGTCGTTAAAAAAAGAGAATGACTGATTAATATAAGGAATAATGACATCCTTAAAATTAAAATTTTGTTTCTTTTTATTAATTATCACAGAATCTGGCAAACCATTATTTAAATCCCATAAATAAACACTTTCATTTTGTTTAGAATAATCACTTTTTAAAATTGTTTCTTTTCCTTTAATATAATAAACCGCATTTTCATTAAATGATGGTTTGTATTTAACTTGAAGAATATTTTTAAATATATTATATTTTATTTGTGGTTTTACATAACTCACTCTCGAAAATTCAGAGTTTTGTTTAAATTCTGATCCTTGCAAATTAAAGTTTAATGTTGAAGCATTATCATAGGCATCCTTTATAATTACTTCTATAGAATGAATTTTATTATCATAAATTTTTATTTTCCCTTTATTATTATCGGTTTTATAAATGTTTAATTCGTTTCCATTTTGCACATAACAATTTTGATATCGTATATTTCTTGTTCTTTCTTGTTCATAATCAATGTGGAGGTTAATAAATCGTGTTTTTTCCATTAAATATGAACTTAAATCATGTGAATAAATTGATTTTCCATCTATTTTTACTTCAATTGAAGTAACTCCGTTTCTACCCCACGAACCTTCGGACATATCATGAACCGAAACTTCTAAACCCAACACACCGTGAGCAACAATCGGATTTTTAATTAAAAATTGATTATTAGAAATTTTTTGAGGATAAAATTCAAAAAAACCAAAATCATTATTTATTCTGGAGTTTCTATCTAAAGTTCTTATTGCAATAGAATTAAAAGTTGGTGAAACCTTATCTATCAGTTCTATAAAACCAAATTGGAGAGGATTGAGTACATAATTATTTTTATCTCGAATTTCAAAATGCAAATGTGGACCTCCAGAACTTCCGGTATTACCTGCACTTGCAATGCTTTCGCCTTTTTTGAATTTTAAAAGTGAAGTTGAATCAAATAAAATTTCTAAAGCAAATGTTTGTTTTTCATATTGTTTTTGACGGACATAATCAGCAATTTTTTTTGTAAATTTTTCCAAATGTGCATATAAACTCGTTGTTCCATTTGTATGTTTTAACATGATAGCGTTTCCATATCCATATTCTGAAACAATAATTCTGCTTATATAGCCATCAGCTGCTGCATAAACAAGAGAAGAATTATCTTGATTTGTTCTAAAATCCAAACCTGCATGAAAATGATCAGGCCGAAGTTCGCCCATATTTCCATTTAAATAATTGGGCTTACCAGGATGAACAGGACATAAATAATAATCTTTTAAATTTGATTGAGCAACTGCAGATAATGAAAAAAATAGTGTGAAAGCAAAAAACTTTACCTTGTTTATATAAACACTCAAAATATAATTTGTAAATATTATCTTAAAACTATTTGATTAAGAACTTTTATTTTATATCAAACATTAATAATTTTTGATCTTCGATAAAAGCCTCTAATTTATCACCAGGTTTAATAGCAGCCACACCTTTTGGAGTTCCTGTAAAAATTAAATCTCCTTTTTTTAATGTAAAAAATTTTGAAACGTAGGATATTATTACATTAAAATCATATAGCATTAAACCTGTATTTCCTTCCTGACGAAGGTTGTTGTTTACCTTAAGTGAAAAATTAATATTCTTTAAATCCTTAAAATTTTCAATAGGAATAAAATCAGTTGAAATGGGAGCAGAGTTATCAAAAGATTTTGCAATTTCCCATGGAAGTCCTTTTTCTTTTTGCTTTTGTTGCAAATCCCTGGCAGTAAAATCAATACCAATTCCTATTGCATCATAATATTTGTGTGCAAATTTTTCCTCAATATATTTCCCTTCTTTATTGACTCTTAGCACTAATTCAACTTCGTGATGAATATCTTTAGAAAATTCGGGATGGTAAAATGGAGAATTATTCTTCAAAAGGGCAGTATCTGGTTTTATAAATACCACTGGAGCATCTGGTCGATCATTATTTAACTCTTCAATATGATCTACATAATTCCTACCTATTGCAATAATTTTCATAATTTTTTATCTGATTTAAAAACATCATAATTGATTTTATGATGGCTTAAAATTTTTATAGCATCAAATAATACCATTTTTTAATTACACAAAAGTAGTACATATTTGTTTTCAAAAAAAAGTTTAATAATCCCATCAAACAAACTAAAATCATGATTAAAAACATTATTTATTTAACTTTTATTTTATTAATTGTTGTTGCTTGTAGGCAGGTGCCGGTTACTGGCCGAAGTCAATTTAGTTTACTTCCAGATTCTGAAGTAAATACAATGTCTTTACAATCTTACAACCAATTTTTAACAGAGCATAAAGGAAGTGTTTTACCTGAAAATAATCCCGAAGCCATTAAAGTAAAAAATATTGGCGAAAGAATTAAACAAGCCGTAATTGCACATTCTCAACAAGAAAATTATTATGATAGAATTAAAGATTATAATTGGGAATTTCATACGGTAGAAGATAAAACAGTAAATGCATGGTGTATGCCAGGAGGTAAAGTTGTTGTTTATACTGGTCTTATTCCTGTTGCACAAAATGATAATGCTTTAGCTATTGTAATGGGTCATGAAATTGCTCATGCTGTTGCAGGTCATGGTAATGAAAGAATGAGTGAACAAGTTTTATCTCAAGGTTTACTTGAAGCAGGTAGTGTACTTTCTTCACTTTCTACTAAGTCAAGTGCAATTAAAAATGTTGCATTACAAGCGATGGGTGCTGGTTCACAATTAGGTTTATTGGCTTTTTCTCGCAGACAAGAATCAGAAGCGGATAAAATTGGTTTAATTTATGCAGCAATAGCAGGATATAATCCTGATGAAGCTATTTTATTTTGGAAACGTATGGAAAGTATGAATAAAGGTCAAAGGCCTCCTGAAATTTTAGCAACACATCCAACAGATGAACATAGAATTGCAGCTCTACAAAGTCAGCTACCAGAAGTGAAAGCTAAATATTATAAGCCAAGAAATTAATTATTGATGTAATTAAAGAAAAACTTGTATTAGAGATCAATCTCAAATACAGGTTTTTTCTTTTAATTTTTTATGAATTAATATTGAATTTTTGTTAACTCAAATGATTTTGAGGGATTTAATTTACCATCAGCTCCATAAAATTCATATTTTATAAGTCCTACATTTTTTGCAAAGTAAAATTTTTCAAGTTTTGCCAATTTATTATTTTTCTTACGGTCGTTAAAAGTTTGTGTGGCCACAATTACACTTTCATAAGTAGGTGAATTAATTGAAAGCCCTGAAACAATTTCTGAAGTTGTTTTAATTGCAAAATCTTCTTCAATTTCCTCATGTTCATCTCTTTGGCCAACTGCGGGAATTTTAAAAAAAAATCTTTTAATATCGGATTGAGAAAAATGTGTGGTACCATCATCATCTCTATATGTTTCCGCAAGTAATCTTAAATAAATTCCATCTTCTGCTAATTCAAAACGATATGTAGTTTCTTTTATGCCCATTCCTACAAATTTTCCGTAAGCTTTCCCAGGTAAATTAGTTGATTCAAAAGTAGCACATAAATATTTTGTGCCTGCAGCTTCACAAGTTCGAGAAGCAACACATTGCCAGGTAATTGGGTAATCTAGACTTTTATTTAAAAAACGATAATGATATATTTTTTTTAAATCAGATTGAGAAACTTTAAAAAAATAATCTGCAGGTTGCTGCGCAAAACTATTTATTAAAAAAAACATAAATATAAAAGCAAAAAATGTCTTATTCATATGTGTTGTGTAGGTTGAAGTAGTAAGTTATCATTTTACTACAGGCAAAACAATATTCAACTCAAATAAATTTTGTTTAATACAAAAAAAAGGATACCCGATTTAGGATATCCTTTTTTGTTTTGTATTTTACAATAGAGTTTTGTTATTTTTTATAATGATCCATCATTGTTTTTGATAATATACTATAAATTTCTATCCATGCAGTTTTATGTTCCACAGTCCATTTATTTCCCAAGCCTTCTTGTAAAGTTTCAATTAAAGCATCACCAACTATGGGATAATATTTAGGTTGTGCCTGATAATTTTCATGACGAATAGCAAGGTATTTAATTTGTTCCTGCAAGTCATCAAGTTTATCCGCCTTACTAACAATTAGAGAAACCATTGCAACTAACTTTTTTGCCTGTTCTTTTATATCACCTTTAAATAGAGTGCGTATTTCTGGTGCTTTTTCAAATAATTTTCCATAAAATAGATTTCCAGCTTCTGAGACATTGGTTATAACGTAGGCCCATGATTTTTTAATAAGTTCAATTTTGTGTTGCTCCATAAATTTACTTTAATTCTTTCAAGTTTAGGAAGTAGAGATTTAAATTCTTAATAGTAAACTATATTATTTGTAACCTGCTTTCTATAAAGAAAATAATCAAAGGAGAAAAATAATTGTTGAATAGTAAGAAACCAAATATCACATTGCAAATACTTTTCTTTTAAATTCATAATATTCACCCAAATACGCTTTTCTTACATCAGGGTCATTAACAAGATCTTCAGGTTTACCTTGTTTAAATATTTTACCATCACCCATTATGTAAGCCCTGTCTGTTATTGATAAAGTTTCATCAACATTATGATCTGTAATCAACACACCGATATTTTTTTTCTTTAACCCTACCACTATCATTTGAATTTCTTCAACAGCCAGAGGGTCAACTGCTGCAAATGGTTCATCAAGTAAAACAAAATTTGGTTCTACTGCAAGAGCCCTTGCAATTTCAGTCCTTCTTCTTTCTCCACCTGAAAGCATTTTACCCTGACTTTTTCTAACTTTTGTTAATTTAAATTCTTCAATAAGCATTTCTGTTCTTTCTTGTTGAATTTTTTTTGGTAATCCGGTCATTTCCAATACAGCCAAGATATTATCTTCAACAGATAAACTTCTAAACACTGATGCTTCTTGAGCTAAATAACCAATACCTAATCTTGCCCTTTTGTACATAGGGAATTTTGTTATGTCTTGATCATCAAGAAAAATTTTTCCGCCATTTGGTTTTACCAAACCTGTGATCATATAAAATGTGGTTGTTTTACCAGCCCCGTTTGGTCCAAGTAAACCTACAATTTCTCCTTGATTAACTTCTACAGAAACTTCGTTAGCAACTATGCGATTACCATATTTTTTTACAAGATCTACTGAATATAATTTCATGATAAAGGTTAGGCCTATTAAATAAAATAAATTTAAACTACTTTAATGTCTTTAATTATCAATTGAAGTGAAATATTGCCATTATAATTATTTTCACAAATGTGGTAACATATTTTAAATGGTTTATTTACTGCAAGTATCTGATAATAATGTGCCATACCAAAACCAATCGCCTCAAAAGTTTGTGAATTTTTCTGACAAACACTCAATTTCAAATGCGTTTCTTTTAAAATTCTTGCCGGATTAGATAAATAAACCTCTTCAGTAACAAAAACAGGATCCATATTTAATGGACCATAAGGTGACATTTGTTTAATAAGGTTAAACATTTTTGGATTAATTTGATTGAAATTAATTTTAATATCAATTTCAATTCTTGGCAACATCATTTCGTCTGTTAATATATTTGAAACGACGCTTTCGAATTTTTCTTTAAAAGGATTAATATTTTCGACTGGCATTGTTAAACCTGCAGCAAATTTATGCCCGCCAAATTGATCTAAAAATTCGGAACACGATGAAATAGCTTCATATAAATCAAAACCAGGGATAGAACGGGCAGAACCTGTTGCTTTATTATTTGAATTTGTTAAAATAATGGTTGGTCGATGGTATTTTTCAATTACCCTTGAAGCAACAATTCCGATTACACCTTTGTGCCAACTTTCGTTGTATAAAACAGTCGTTTTGGCAGATTTTAAATTTTCATCTGCTTCAATCATTTCAAGTGCTTCGAGTGTAATTGTTTTATCAAAGTTTTGCCTTTCTCTATTTCTTTGGTTAACTACATCTGCATAATTATTTGCATCTATATCATTTTCAGCAATTAATAAATTAACAGCATCATTAGCATGTTCAACTCTACCTGCTGCGTTAATTCTTGGAGCAATTCCAAAAACAATGCTTTTTACATCCATTTCATTTGATAAGCTTGCTATTGTTTTTAAAGCTTTAAAACCTAAAGATGGGTTGGAGTTTAATTTTTTTAAACCATAAAAAGTAAAAATTCTGTTTTCGTCCACAATCGGAACCATATCTGCAGCAATACTAACAGCCACCAAATCAAGGTATTCATAAAGAATATTTAGATCAATATTTTGTTTAATACATAAGGCCTGCATTAATTTAAAACCCACTCCACACCCTGATAGCTCTTTAAAAGGGTAATTACAATCTTTTTGTTTCGCATCTAAAACTGCAAATGCCATAGGCACATTTTCACCTGGTAAATGATGATCGCAAATAATAAAATCAATGCCTATTTTTTTTGCATAATCAATCAATAATTCAGATTTTATACCACAATCTAAACTGATGATTAAATGAGCACCTTCATTTTTTGCCCAATCAATTCCTTCAAGTGACACTCCATACCCTTCTTTATGCCTATCGGGAATGTAAAAGGCGATATTAGTATGTAATCTTTTTAAAAAACTATAAGCTAAGGCGACAGATGTTGTACCATCCACATCATAATCGCCATAAATAATTATTTTTTCATAATTTTTAATTGCTTTTAAAAGTCTTTCAACAGCTTTATCCATATCCTTCATCAAAAAAGGATCATGTAAGCCATCTAAAGTAGGGCGAAAAAAACTTTTTGCATCATCGTGCGATTCTTTACCTCGTTGAATAAGTAAAGTAGATATAACATAACTTATATTAATAGCTTTTGATAGCGAGTCAATTTTATCCTGAGGAGGGATTGATTTTAAAATCCAATTTTTATGCATAGAGTGGTGTAATATTCACCGACTGCAAGTTAAGAATAGAAAAAATCATTTTATTTAAAAATAAATTTTTTGAATAAAATGATTTTCAAAAAATAAAAATAAATATCAAAAAAATGATATCGGTATATTCATAATTTATGATTTCAATTTATAAAAATATATTTCTCTTCTCATTTGACATATTTTTTCAATTTAAAAGCAGATAAATTATTAATATTAAATTATAACGGAAAAAAGCAATTCTAAAAGATTTAAACATTATCTCTATCCAATATTTAATTACGCCAGAATGTCATAATTTTGCAAAACGGCAAAAAAATTGTTTAATTTCAAATACAAAAAACCTAATTATTTAAATTTGCAGAATAGTTAATTAATTCAATTTTTAAAATGATAAACCAGGATACAAATTCAGAACATACAGAAGAAGAAAATAAACCGGAGATAGAAGAAAGTGAGACCTCATTGGAGCAAGTTCTGTCGGAAAATCAATCTTTAATAAAAGAAAAAAATACTTTAAAGGCAGAGGTTGAAGAACATAAAGAAAAATATTTGCGTTTATATGCAGATTTTGAAAATTTTCGCAGGAGAGTAGCTAAAGAAAAACTTGAACTTACCCAAACAGCTGCAGAAGGAGTGATGGTTTCTTTAATTCCTCTTTTGGATGATTTTGAAAGAGCGATGAAATCGATGGATACTGTTACTGATATAGCTTCTGTTAAAGAAGGTATCAATTTAATTTATACAAAATTCTTTAAAACTTTAGAACAAAAAGGCCTCAAAGCTATGGATTCCATAAATAAAGATTTTAATATGGATATTCATGAATCTGTAACACAAATTCCTGCACCATCAAAAGAATTAGTAGGTAAGGTAGTAGACGAGTTAGAAAAAGGATATTATTTAAATGATAAGGTGATTCGCTTTGCTAAAGTTGTAATTGGCGCTTAACACCCTACATTCCCGATAAAAATAGATTAACTATTGCAAATGGCAAATAAAAGAGATTACTACGAAGTATTAGGTATTGACAAAAGTGCAAACGAAGATGAAATAAAAAAAGCATATCGAAAGATGGCTATTAAATTTCATCCGGATAAAAATCCAAATGACCCTTCAGCAGAAGATAAATTTAAAGAGGCAGCAGAGGCTTATGAAGTATTGAGTAATGCTGAAAAGAAAAGGCGTTACGATCAATTTGGGCATCAGGCAAGTGGTGGCGGAAATTACAATGGAGGGAATATGAGCATGGATGATATATTTTCTCAGTTTGGAGATATATTTGGTAATGGAAGCCCTTTTGAAGGATTTTTTGGTAGAGGCGATGGAGGAAGACAAGTTAGAAGAGGTTCAAATTTAAGAATAAAATTAAAACTCAATCTGGAAGAAATTGCTGCCGGTGTTGAGAAAAAAATAAAAGTTAAAAGACATATTTCCTGTACAACTTGTAGTGGAACTGGCGCAAAAAATGGAACTGCTTTAAAAACTTGTACTACTTGCAATGGTGCTGGTCAAGTTAAAAAAGTTGTAAATACCATGCTTGGGCAAATGGTTTCTACTGCAACATGTCCTACCTGTAACGGAGAAGGAAAAATGATCATTGATCGTTGCGATGTTTGCTATGGAGAAGGAAGAGTTTTAAATGAAGAAGTAATTTCAATTAAAATTCCTGCAGGTGTTGCAGAAGGAATGCAACTATCTATGAGTGGAAAAGGAAATGTTCCTCCAAGAGGCGGTATAGCGGGCGATTTGTTAATTGTAATTGAAGAAGAAGAGAATGAATTATTAAAAAGAGATGGTAATAACATCGTGTTTGATTTATATATCAATTTTGCCGATGCAGCTTTAGGATCTAATTTAGAAGTACCTACTATCGAAGGTAAAGTGAAAATAAAAATTGATCCAGGTACGCAAAGTGGAAAAATTTTAAGATTAAAAGGCAAGGGAATTAAAGATATTAACAGTTATGATAGAGGTGATCAACTGATTCATGTTAATATTTGGACACCTAAACAATTAAGCGTTGAAGAAACTGCTTTTTTAGAAAAAATAAGAACTGCCCCTAATTTTCAACCTAAACCCGGTAAAAACGAAAAAGGATTTTTCGAAAAAATGAAAGAATTCTTTCAATAAGAGTATAAATATTTAGTAAAGTATAGATTTTATTTTACTCAATATTCATTACTACTTCCTAAAAATAAACATGAAGGATTTTATTTCGCCTCCCGCACTGCAAAAAGGTCAAACCATTCAATTGATTTCAACTGCAAGGAAAATTACAAAAGAAGATATTCTTATTGCTATCAACATTTTTGAAAGTTGGGGTTTAAAAATAAAAATTGGAAAAAATTTATTTAATGAATCTGGTCAATTTGCAGGAACAGATGAGCAAAGGACTGAAGATTTACAAAATGCTTTAAATGACCCTGAAACAAGTGCTATCATTTGTGCCAGAGGTGGGTATGGTACTATAAAAATTTTAGATTCAATCGATTTTAATCAATTTATTAAAAATCCGAAGTGGATATCCGGCTTTAGTGATGTTACAGCTTTGCATACACATCTTCAAAAATTAAATATTCAGAGCATCCATAGTACCATGCCTATTTGTTTTGATACAGATGATGCTATTTCAATAGAAAGTTTACGAAAAATTTTATTTAATGAGGAAATTAAATATTATTTCTCTCCTAACTCTCTCAATCGTACTGGTTTTTGCGAGGGTATTGTAATTGGAGGAAATTTATCACTGTTGTGTAATGTAATTGGCACTGAATCGGATATAAATTATGATGGTAAAATTTTATTTATTGAGGATACTGACGAATATTTATACCACCTTGACAGGATGTGGGTGCAATTAAAAAGAGCAGGAAAATTAAAAAATATTGCTGGCCTTATGGTTGGCCAGTTTTCAAAATTACAAGATAATGGAATTGCTTTTGGAAAAACGATAGAAGAAATTATTTTCGAAGCAGTTAAAGAATATAATTTCCCGATTTGTTATAATGTCCCGATAGGGCATTCAAACGAAAATGTTGCAATCCCATGTGGTAGAATTGCAACATTAAGTGTTCAGGAGACTGAAGTAAGCTTAATTTTTTAAATTTTAAACTTTGTTTTATTTTCTTGATGACAGTTTAAAAGTCTGCCAACTTAATTGGCAGACTTTTTTATATTTATATCTTTTTAATGAAATTTTTATAATTTAAGCCTTCTACAAAAAATATATCAATGCCAATTATTAATAATAAACTTCAAAATTATCGCTCTCGAGTGGACGAAATAGTAAAAGATTTACATAGCCTTACTATTTTTATCGCGCATAAAGAATTGGCAGAAACTGTAAGCGAATTGCGAAACAGAATTAATGAGCCATTTATGTTTGTTATTGTTGGAGAAGTAAAAGCAGGAAAAAGCAGTTTCATTAATGCATTACTTCAAACAGATAAAGAAATTTGCAAAGTTTCTCCCGCACCAATGACTGATACCATACAGCAAATAACTTATGGTGATGAAGAAGCTGAAATTGTTGTTAATCCTTATTTAAAAAAACTCTATTACCCAATTGAAATTTTAAAAGAAATTTCAATTGTAGATACTCCTGGAACCAACACTATTATTGCTCACCATCAAGAAATAACTGAAAGTTTTATTCCTGCATCCGACCTTATAGTTTTTGTTTTTGAAGCAAAAAATCCTTACAGACAATCAGCTTGGGATTTTTTAGATTTTATTTATTCTGATTGGAGAAGAAAAATTATTTTTGTTTTACAACAAAAAGATTTATTAAATGAAAATGATTTAATGATTAATATGAAAGAAGTTTCGGAATTTGCACAGAAAAAAGGAATCGTTTCACCACAAATATTTTCCGTTTCGGCAAAAGATGAACTCGATAAAAAATATGAAATTAGTGGATTTCCAGAAATAAGAAATTTTATTGAAAAAAATATTACTGGAGGGAAAGCTTCTTTTTTAAAATTGGAGAACAATATTCAAACATCCATTAACATTAATGAAAGAATATTTAAAGGCCTATCCGATAGAAAACAGCAACTGGAATCGGATATTATTTTTAGAAATGATATTAAAGAAACGTTAAGCACACAAGAAATCAGGTCTTTTAAACAAGTTGATATATTGGTAGAAAATTTATTGGCTGGCTATGATAAAATTACATTAAAAGCAGAAAAAGATTTAGACAATGAATTATCTTTTATTCTATTATTAAAACGAACATTCACTTCCATTTTTAGTAAAAAAACATCATCAAAAGCATGGTTGGAAGCTTTATCCGCCCAATTAGAAAACGATCTTTCATCTGATTTAAAAAGAAGATTAGAAGATAGTGCAAATGATCTTGCTGATACTATTCAACAAATGGCTAAAATTATTGATTTAAAAATTCAAAGCAGTAAAACAATTCTAAAAGATAACCATGATATTTTTTCTGATATATCTGATAGGCGTGCTCATGTTTTAAAAGAATTGCAAGAAGCATTTGGTAAATTTATCAATCGATCAGAAAATTTTAGTGGAGAGGAATCTATTAATCAAAATCAGGCAATTGCACCAAACATTGCAACTGGTAGCGGCTTAGCGATAGTTGGTATTGTGTTGGCAACAACTACAAAATTGGCTGTGTTAGATATTACCGGAGGAGTTTTAACTGCAGTAGGTGTTTTATTTGCAGGCATAACAATGGGAGTGAGCAGGTATAAAATATTAAAAAATTATAGAGAGGAAGTTATTAAAGGACGAGAACGCTTGTCAGACGAGGTAACAGAAAAATTAAAATCTTATATCAAAATCATAAAATCAAAAATAGATAGCAATTTTATTAATTTTGATGCAATGATCGAAAATGAAAACCAACAAGTAAAGTTAATTGGTGAAAAACACAACGATTTAAAGAACAGGCTTTTAATTTTAGAAAAAGAAATTCACCAGGTAATAGAATAAATTATTATGGCTAAATAATATGTATAAAAGCCTACCTATAAATATTGATTTTTTTGCATTTTTTATTTTCCTTGGTGCAATCCAGGGATTTTATTTATCCTATTTTTTTCTCACCCATAGCCCCTCATGACCTGGGAGACCATATTATTGCAGCACATATTGCTCTTGTCATTTATATTATTAGTTTTAGTATAATGAGAAAGTCAATATTTTTTCATCAGATAAATGAAAAAATACAACCTCAAAAAAAATATGAAAAATCATCATTGTCTTCAGAAATGGAAGAACATATTTTAAAAAAATTAATTGATTTTATGGAAACAGAAAAATCATTTCAAAACAGTTCTTTTTCATTACCCGAACTTGCAAAAAAATTATCTGTTTCCCCACA
>Ga0123337_10004940_pt1 | contig 13320 bp, 15 predicted proteins | sample frozenSSSSmetaG_FD_89792 | JGI IMG/M metagenome (GOLD analysis project Ga0123337, IMG submission 89792) | Glacier valley bacterial and archeal communities from Borup Fiord, Nunavut, Canada, to study Microbial Dark Matter (Phase II) -... | ecosystem: Environmental > Aquatic > Freshwater > Ice >...
GCTGCTGTCGGGTATCTTTTTTGCCCACAAGGTCGGGCGCTTTCTGCGCATTGACCGCAGCAGCGAGGACGATGGCCGGGTGCGCGTCTACAGCGTGGTCGGTCAGGTGTTCTTTGCCTCGTCAGAAGCGTTTATCGGTGCGTTTGATTTCAGGGAAGCTGTGCAGCGGGTGCGCATTGATGTGAGTCGCGCGCACTTCTGGGACATCACCGCCATCAGCGCACTCGACAAGGTGGTGCTCAAACTCAAGCGCGATGGCACCGAGGTCGAGGTCGTCGGCCTGAACGAGGCCAGTACTACGCTGGTGGACCGCTTTGGGGTGCATGACAAGCCCGGCACCGTTGAACAACTCATGCACTGAAGGACGCACGATGAACAAAGTTTATGCCTGCATTGACGGGCTTGCCCATACGAGCGACGTGATCGACTGGGCCGCCTGGTCCGCGCTGCGACTTGATGTGCCTCTGGAGCTGTTGCATGTGCTGGACCGCAGCCCGGCCCCCCCGCTGATCACCGACTACAGCGGCGCTATCGGGCTGGGTGCGCAGGAGTCCCTGCTCGATGAACTGAGCGAACTCGATGCCCGGCGCGGCAAGCTGGCGCAGGAAGCCGGAAGGCGACTGCTGGCCGGCGCCCGTGAGCGAGCCGCAGCCGCCGGTGTGTCGCGGCCCGATGTCCGGCTGCGCCATGGTGAGCTGCTCGATAACGTGCTGGAGATGGAACCCGACGCGCGCCTTTTCGTGCTGGGCCAGCATTACCGCGCCAGCGAAGCCTCGAAGATCCACCTGGACCACCATGTCGAGCGCGTGATACGTGCCGTGAAACGTCCGGTGCTGGTGTCGACGGGCGCGCCATTCAAGGCGCCCCAGTGTTTTGTCATGGCGTTTGATGGCAGCCAGACCGCACGCAAGACCGTTCAGACGGTGGTGCGCAGCCCCATGCTGAAGGGGTTACGCGTGCTGGTGGCCATGGCTGGCGCAGAAACCACGCTGGCGCACCAGCAGCTTGAAGAAGCCCGGCTGGCCTTGGCTGCGGCCGGCTTTGACGCCGAAGTCCAGCTGGTGCCGGGCGAGCCCGAAGAAGTTCTGCCAGCCCTCGTGAAATCGCAGGGCGCCGATTTGCTGGTGATGGGCGCCTACGGCCACTCGCGCATCCGCCAGTTGATCGTGGGCAGCACCACGACCACGCTGCTGCGGCTCAGCGAGGTGCCGGTGCTGGTTTTGCGATAAGGCGGGTGCGCCTGGGCAACGTCTGCCGGCGCACAAGCTGCGGCCCCTGACTCAGGGGCAAGGCGGCTCAAGCCGGCGGTGATGTGGCCGGCGCGGCATGGTCCAGATCGGGCCGCCGCCACGGATCCACATGGGTCATCAGGTTGAGCACGCGGTGCCGCTGCAGCACGCGCTGCCTGGCTGCCACGGCGATGTCGTGGCCGGCCTCCACCGTGATGTCGGCGTCAACCTCGATGTGCGCGTCCACCACAATCATGTCGCCCATCTTGCGTGTGCGCACGTCGTGCACATCGCTGACGCCCGGTGTTTCCATCAGCGTGCGGCGAATGGCCTCGACTTCCTCATCGTTGGCTGATCGGTCCATCAGGTCGTGCAGCGCGTCCCAGCCGAATCCCCAGCCCATTTTGGCCACCATGAAGCCGACGATCAGCGCCGCGATCGGGTCCAGGATCGGGTAACCCGCCAGATTCCCGATGATGCCCAGGCCCACCACCAGCGATGACGCTGCGTCCGAGCGGGCATGCCAGGCATTGGCCACCAGCATGCTCGACTTCACGCGTTTGGCCACCGTCAGCATGTAGCGAAACAGCAGTTCCTTGGCCACCAGGGCGATACCCACCACCCAAAGCGCGGTGATATGGACTTTTTCGATGTTGTCGGGCGATTGGAGTTTCAGCACCGCCGACCACAGCATGCCGACGCCGACCGCCAGCAGCAGGGCCCCCAGTGCCAGTGACGCGGCATTTTCGAAACGCTGGTGGCCATAAGGATGGCCTTCATCCGCGTCCTTCTTGCTGTGGTGGCTGGCAAACAGCACCACAAAGTCGGCGACCAGGTCTGACAGCGAATGGATGCCGTCGGCAATCAGGCCCTGTGATTTGGTCAAGATACCGGCGCTGATCTGGGCAATGGTCAGGACGATGTTGACGCCCACGCTAACCCAGGTGCTGCGGGATGCCGCCGCCGCGCGCTCCGCCAGGCTGTGTTGGGTGTCTTCGGGGTCATCTGCAAGCGTATTGAAATTCATGGGTATTTTTAAAAATTGGACTGAATGCTGAATGCAGCAGCTTAAGGGCGTCTGAGCGCATGCCGCCCCGCTTAAGAAAGCCCTAAGGACCCGGCAGCATCATAAAGGCAACAAAAAACAGGCTTCACCATGAACTTATCGCTTTCCTGTAAACCTCCGCTTCGCGCCCTGCTTGTCGCTGCAGGGCTGGCTTGCGCCGCGTTCTTACCCGCCGCCTATGCGGCCACGCCCGCTGAAATGTTGGCCGGCTATACCGCCCAGGCGGGCGCGCCCGCCGTACCGGCCCGCGGCCAGCAACTTTTTACCAGCCGCCATGGGGGGGAGTGGAGTTGTGCATCGTGCCATGGCGCGGTGCCCACCCGGACCGAAAAGCACGCCTCCACCGGCAAGTCGATAGCCCCGTTGGCGCCAGGCTTTAGTCCCGAGCGTTTTACCGACGTGGCCAAGACCGAAAAGTGGTTTCGCCGCAATTGCAACGACGTGATGAAACGCGAGTGCTCGGCCGCCGAGAAGGCCGATGTACTGAGCTGGCTCATGACGCTCAAGCCTTGAGCGTCCGCACTTTATTCCCGCCATCAGGAGAACCAGACATGTCATTTCAACTTCATTCCACCGTGCATCAGGTCTTGTTCGGCCTGCTGGCCGCCATCGGTATCAGCCACACGGCCCAGGCGGATGGCGACAAACGCATGGTGCCCTTGTTGCCCAAATACAAGCAGGAATGTGCCGCCTGCCATGTGGCCTACCCGCCTGGCATGCTGCCAGCCCCCTCCTGGAAGCGGGTGATGACTAACCTGCCACAGCACTACGGTACCGACGCCTCCCTGGACCCGGCAGCGGTCAATGAACTCGGGACCTGGCTGAACGCGAACGCCGGCACCTACAAGCGCGTGCGCGAAGAGCCGCCGCAAGACCGTATCACCCGCTCGGCATGGTTTATTCGCAAGCACGACGAAGTGAGCGCTGCAACCTGGAAGCTGCCCGCGGTCAAGAGCGCCGCCAACTGCGCGGCCTGCCACACCCGCGCCGACAAAGGCGACTTCGACGATGACAACATTCGTATTCCCAAGTGAGGCCGTTATGAGCACCCATACGCTTCCGCCTTCCGGAACCTCCGAAGCGCCGAGCAGCGCGCAAACCCAGGCGCCCCGGGCCGCGAGTCGCCGCGTCGTGGACGCCACCACGCGCATGCTTCACTGGCTGATGGCGCTGAGCTTTACCGGCGCCTACCTCACCGCCGACGGCGAGCGCTGGCGGCTGGTGCATGTCACGCTGGGCTACACCCTGGGCGGGCTGCTGGTCTGCCGCTTGTTGTGGGGCCTGCTGGGGCCGCGCCAGGTTCGGCTGTCGGTGCTGCAGCGCAAATTGCAGGGCTTGCCGGGGTGGTTGAAGTCACTGCCCGCAGTGCGCTCACTGGACACCTTGCAGCCCGCCTGGCGCCAGGGGCAGAACCTGCTGATGGCTTTGGTCGTGGCACTCATTCTGGGGCTGATCATTCCGCTGACGCTCAGCGGCTACGCCGTCTGGGACGAGTGGGGTGGCGAATGGCTTGAGGACGTGCACGAATTTTTTGGAAACACCCTGCTCATCGTGGTGCTGGCGCACATCGGGCTGATTGCCCTTTTGAGCCTGCTGCGCCGCAAAAACCAGGCCCTGCCCATGCTGACCGGCCGCGCTGCCGGCCCCGGGCCCGACCTGGCCAAGCGCAACCACGGCATTCTTGCGGCGCTGCTGCTGGCCTGCGTGCTGGCATTCTGGGCTTGGCAGTGGAGCGAGGCCCCGCAAAGCGCGGCGGCCTATGACGCAGTTGCGGCCGATAATCACCGCGACAACGACAGCCACTGAGAGAACATTCACCCATGCGCATTCTGCTTGCCGAAGACGACGCCCTGCTGGGGGATGGCCTGCGCGCCGGGCTCCGGCAGTTGGGATTTCTGGTCGACTGGGTACGCGACGGCGAGGCCGCAGAGCGCGAGTTGCGGGCACAGTCCTACGAAGCGGCCGTGCTCGACCTCGGGCTGCCCCGCAAAGACGGGCTCGATGTGCTGGCCGCCATTCGCCGCGCGGGCATCGCAACGCCGGTGCTGGTGCTGACCGCGCGTGACGCGGTGCCGGACCGCATACGCGGGCTGGATGTGGGCGCCGACGACTATGTGGTCAAGCCAGTGGACCTGCACGAACTGGCAGCACGCTTGCGGGCGCTGGTTCGCCGCGCGCACGGCCAGCCGCAGGAATGCCTGAGCGCGCAGGACGTGGTGCTGGACCCGGCGGCGCGCTCGGTGCGTCAGGCCGGCGAGCCTGTCACGCTGTCAACCCGGGAGTTTGACTTGCTGCAAGCGTTCATGCTCAGCGCCAACCGCGTGCTGTCCCGCGAGCAGCTTGAGCAGCAGCTTTACAGCTGGGGTCGGGAGGTGGAAAGCAATGCCGTGGAGGTGCATATCCATAATTTACGCCGCAAGCTGGGTACGGCGCTGATCCACACGGTGCGTGGCGTCGGCTACATGCTGGTGCGTGACGCGCCTAAATCATGATCCAGTTGCCCCGTTCGCTGCAAGGGCGGCTGCTGGTGATGGTGCTCACCGTGGTGGTGGGCGTCTGGCTGGTCACGGCCGTGATGACCTGGTTTGACGTGAGCCACGAACTTGATGAGCTGCTGGACGGCCACCTCGCGCAGGCGGCCGCGCTGCTGGTAGTGCAACAGGCGCAAGAAATTGAAGACGATGATCGCGGCATCGATGCGCCCACACTGCATCGCTATGCGCCCAAGGTGGCATTCCAGGTTTTTCACGAGGATCGCCTGGCGCTGCGCTCGGCCAATGCATCCATTGCGCCTATGGTGGGTGCCAACAAGGATTTCAAAAACGGGTTTGACACCCTGCAGATTGACGGCGCTACGTGGCGGGTTTTTGCGGCTGAAGGCGCCGAGCGCGATGTGCAGGTGTACGTGGGCGAGCAGATGAGTTCCCGGGACTCCATTTTGTGGGCTGTACTGCGCAGCACACTCTGGCCGATGGCCATGGCCTTGCCTCTGTTGGCGGTGGCGCTGTGGTGGGCCGTATACCGCGGGGTGTCGCCGATTCGCCGGCTTGGGCGGGCACTGGCTGAGCGCCAGGCGCTGGCGTTGAACCCGGTCAGACTTGACGACGCACCCTCGGAGATGGCGCCCATGGTGGACGCGCTGAACGGTCTGTTCGAGCGTATCGGCACGCTGCTGGAATCCGAACGCCGCTTTACGGCCGACGCCGCGCACGAGCTTCGCACGCCAATTGCAGCCATACGCGTCCAGGCGCAGGTGGCGCTTGGCGAGGCCGACGATGCGCAGCGACAACATGCGCTGCTGAGCACGCTGGACGGCTGTGATCGCGCCACGCGGCTGGTAGAGCAGTTGTTGACGCTGTCCCGGCTGGAAGCTTCTGCCGTGCCCGTGATGGCTGCGGTTGATTTGAGCGCCTTGGCACAGCAGGTTGTGGCCGACTTGGCGGCTAAGTCGGTCGGGAAAAAACAAACCCTGGAGTTCGAGGCCACTCAGCCCTGCCTCATTCCAGGCAATGAGACACTGCTGACCGTGTTGGTGCGCAATCTGGTGGACAACGCGGTGCGTTACAGCCCGCCGTCGGCGCGTATCAAGGTTGCCGTTGAGCGGCAAGACGGGCAGGTGGTCTTGAGCGTGGAAGACAGCGGACCGGGCTTGGCCGAGGCCGAACGCCTGCGGCTTGGTGAGCGCTTTTTTCGGGTGATGGGCAGCCTTGAGAGCGGTAGCGGACTGGGCTGGTCCATCGTGCGGCGCATTGCCGCCGTGCATCAGCTGGACATACAGGTCGACTTGTCGGCGGCGCTGGGTGGCCTTGCCGTTCGCGTCATCGCTCAGGCGGGTGCCCGGGCCGCTTGATAGTCCTTGCGGCCCGCCGCAGGCAGATTCAAGGCTCGAACGTTGACCCCCATCGCCCCGCTGCGATGAAAACACTTATGCCAGGTCGGCAGGAATGAGCGGCATACCCTCAATGTCGATGGCGGGCAGCCAGCCTCGCATTTCACGTTCGCGCGCCTTGCGCAGCGACTGCGCAAGGCGCGCCATGTCGCCGGCCCAGACATCGATCAGGTCGTCGATGGACACAATGCCGAGCAGTTCCTGCGCCGGCCCGGTGACCAGCAGGCGGCGCACGCCTTCACCTTCCATCGCAGCGATGGCATCGGACAGCGTGGCATCAAACGGAACCGCCACCACCCGGCCGCTGACCAGCGTGCCGACGCTCACACTCGCGCCGTCGCGGCCGCGCGCCAGCACCTCAATCGCGAGGTCGCGGTCCGTCACGACGCCCAGTACCGCAGGACCTTCGGGGCCAGTGCCGGTCACCACGAGGGCACCCACATGCTCATCACGCATGCGCTGAGCGGCTTGATGCAGGTTCATATCGTGCTCTATGGTGACGGCCTCGCGCTTGCAGAGGGATCCGATGTTCATTTGCTTCTCCTTGGGCTAGTTTTTCAGTGAATACCCGGGTTTTCGAGCGCTGGTTGAGCGCCTGCCGCGTGCGCGGGAATGCGCGCCCCGCGGCTCATGGTGCTGTCGAGCAGAGGCCGCAGCGCTTGCAGCGCGCGGGTGTTGAGCACGTCGTGCGCCTCCAGCCAGCCGCGGCGTGCCTGGCCGACGCCGAACCTGAGGTTGTCCAGTTCCAGCGTGCTGTGCGCATCGGAGGCGATGCTGACCAGCACCCCTTCGTCTTTGGCCATCCTGCAGGCCAGATCGGTCAGGTCAAGCCTGGCCGGATGGGCGTTGAGTTCCAGAAAGCAGCCGCGCTCACGGGCTTTGCGGATCACGCGCGGCAGGTCGATCTCACAGGCGGGGCGCTCATCAATCAGTCGCCCCGTGGGGTGGGCGAGGATGCTGAAACAGGGGTGATCCATGGCGCGCAGCAGCCGCTCGGTCTGCCGGTCGCGGGACAGGTCCAGGCGGTGGTGCACGGCGCCGACCACCAGGTCCAGCCGCTGCAGCAGGGCATTGGGCAACTCTAGCGAGCCGTCTTCCAGAATCTCAACTTCCACGCCCTTGAGCAGCACCATGCCGCTGAGACTGGCATTGAGTTCGTCAATGCGGTCGATCTGGCGTGCGAGTCGATCGGCGTCCAAGCCGTGGACCAGTGCAAGGCCCTGTGAGTGGTCGGTGATGGCCAGGTACTGCAGGCCGCGCGTCCGGGCGGCTTCGGCCATCACGTCCAGATTGTCGCGGCCGTCGCTTTCCCGGGTATGCGCATGCAGGTCGCCGCGCAAGTCCGGCAATTGCACCAGCGTGGGCAGGCGATGCGCACGCGCGGCATCGATTTCCCCGCGGTCCTCGCGCAACTCGGGCGCTATGAAAGGTAAGCCGAGGGCTTGGTAAACGGACGCTTCGGTATCGCCTGCGATGCGCTTGTCTCCCCGGTAGACGCCATACTCGTTCAGCTTTAACCCTGCATCTTGCGCCAGTTTTCGCAGTGCGATGTTGTGCGCCTTCGAACCGGTGAAGTACAGCCAGGCTGTACCAAAGCTCGCGGGCGCCACGGCGCGCAGGTCTACCTGCAGCCCGCTTTTGAGCAGCACACTGGCCCGGGTGCCGCCTTTGGACAGCACCTGGTCCACGCCGGGGCTGGCTGCGAAGCTGTCCACCACGGGGCTGCCGCGCTGCCTCGTCACGAGCAGGTCCAGGTCGCCCACGGTTTCGCGTTGACGCCGCAGGCTGCCAGCGGCGACCGCCTGCTGCACGCCCGGCATCGCCGTCAGTTCCGCCAGCAGCGCTTCGGCCACCTGGGCGGCCATAGGCCGCTTGAAGCGATGGCCCTCCTGAAGGTGTGCAGCCGTAGCCTGCAGGATGTTCTGCTCTGTCTTGGGTCCGAATCCATGCACTGCGCGCACCTGTCCCTGCTCGGCAGCGCGGTGCAGTTGCTCAAGCGTCTGGATACCCAATTCCTGATGCAGCGCACGTACCCGTTTGGGGCCAAGTCCCGGAATTTTGAGCAGTTCTGTGATGGCCGGCGGCAACTCCTTGCGCAGTCGTTCCAGCTGTTCGCAGGTTCCCGTGGTCACAATTTCCGTGATTTTTTTGGCCAGGTCCGGGCCTATCCCTGGAAGGGCGTCAAGATCCTCGCCTTGGTCCAGCAGGATTTTGACGCTCCGGCCGAGTTCACTCAGCATGCGCGCTGCGTTGCGGTAGGCCCGGACGCGAAAGGCGTTGGCGTCTTGCACTTCAAGCAGATCAGCGATCTCGTTGAAGACAGCGGCGACGTCTGCGTTGACGATGGGCATGGGATGGTTGGCCTTGTCGGGGTCTGCAGGAATCTGCTGAAATTTTCGCCAGCGTCGTATTAGGCCGCTTGTGGTGACCAAGTGGCCGGGCGTACCACCGCCTGCGAGTCTTCGGCTTTTTGTATGGCCGTGCCAAAGGCCTGTAGCCAGCCGGCGCAGCTGCCGTCCTGAACTTCGCGCGTGGTAAATGCGGTACTCAGCATGGGTGAGCGGCCTAGCAGTTGCCCGATTTCTGCGACCGCGTTCGGCGCGCCGCTGTTTCCCATCACCGACACCACGGCAACATCCGGCAATTGGTCGCGCATCTGGGTCACGAAACTGCGCATGGGGCCGGCCAGGCGATAGGCCCAGATCGGCGACACCAGTACCACGGCATCGAATTGGTTGGGTGGCGGGCCGTCGTAGTGAATTGAGGGGCGCCGGTGCAGCCAGGAGTCGATCAGGCAGCGCGCTGTGCCTTGCAGGCCGCTGCGCGGACTGCTCTCGCTAATTTCCGCCATCGGCCAGCCTTGCTGGCTGCACAGCAACTGCGCCAACTGACGGCAAGTGCCTGTGTACGAGTAGGTAACCACCAGAACCTCGCTCATTATGCGTCTCCCCTTGGTTTTTTGATGTTTAACTTTAGGCCTTGCGATGCAGCCGGCGTTGCGCTGGATCAAGTGGCTGCACTGTATGGCCCCTGTTTGCAACAACTGCGACTGGGCAAGCTCTCTACGCGAGGGCGGGCTGGCGTAGACTGCCGCCATGGACCCCACTATTGCTTCCCTGGAACCGGTAGAGCGCACCCTGATTGATGCGCTGCGCGACCGCCTGCAGGCCGACACCGGGCAGCCGGTGGAACTCCAGGAGACGCATATTTCCTGGGTATTGCTCACCGATCGCCTGGCCTACAAGTTGAAAAAACCGCTTCGTCTGCCTTTCGTGGACTTCAGTACGCTGGCCTTGCGCAAGTATTTTTGCGAGGAAGAGGTGCGCCTGAACCGGCGTTTATCCCCGTCGCTTTACCTGGGGGTGCTGCCGGTGTGCGGCACCGCGCAGGCGCCGCGCATCGGGGAAGTGGGGGATGGTGGCGCGCCGATTGACTACGCCGTTTGCATGCAGCGCTTTGCGCCTGGCGCGCTGCTGAGCGAACGGCTGGCGGCGGGGACGCTGCTGCCAGTGCAGCTTGATCGCCTGGCCAGGCGTCTGGTCGACTTTCATCGGGATGCCTCGGTGGCGCCACCAGCGCCTCCGGATAATGCCGCAGCGCAGGCGGTGCAGCCTGTGCTCAAAGTGCTGCAGCAACTGCAAACCGGCGGCGACTCCCCTTACCTCAATGAAGTGCGCGCCTGGGTCAATGGCCAGGTGCCGGCTTTGCAGCAGGCCTGGCCCGCGCGGCGCCTGTCGGGGGCGGTGCGCGAGTGCCATGGCGATCTGCACCTGGCCAATGCAGTGCTGATCGATGACGACGTTACCGCCTTTGACTGCATTGAATTCGATCCCGCCTTGCGCTGGATTGACGTGATGAGCGACGTGGCTTTTCTGATCATGGACCTGAAGGCGCACGGCCGCAGCGATTTGGCCTTTGGCTTTCTCGATGCCTACCTGCAGCGCAGTGGTGACTACGCGGGCCTGCAGGTGCTGCGGTTTTACGAGGTGTATCGGGCGCTGGTGCGAGCGCTGGTGGCGCGCGTCCGATGGCAGGTTACCGGCACGGCTTTACCGCCGGCCAGTCCTGACTACCTGGCCTGTGCACGGCAACTGGTGCTGACGGCTGGTGGTCCGGCACGCCTGCTGATTACCCACGGCCTGTCCGGGTCGGGAAAATCGACGGTGGCCGGCCAATTGCTGGCTCTGACCGGCGCCATCCGCTTGCGCTCGGACGTCGAGCGCAAGCGGCTGTTTGGCCTTGACGCACTGCAGCGCTCTGTCGGGCACGACGTCAACATTTATACACCTGAGGCAAGCCGACGCACCTTCGATCATCTGAGGGCGTGCGCACGTACCGCCTTGCTGGCCGGCTATCCGGTCATCGTCGATGCCGCCTTTTTGCGGCGTGCCGAGCGCCGTGCGTTTCAGTCGCTGGCAGCCGAGCTGGGCGTGCCCTTTTCGATTCTGCATTGCGAGGCCAGCGAGGCGCTGCTGCGCCAGCGGGTGGCCGCTCGCACTTGGGGGGGCAACGACGCCTCTGAGGCTGATGTGACCGTGCTGGAACACCAGCTGACGGACCATGATCCCCTGGATGAGGAGGAGCGCGCCATTGCGCTACAGCTCGTCACCGGCGTCGCTGTGGATGTAGCCGGATTGCGCGCGCGCTGGCTGTTGCAGGTTTGAGTGCAGGGGGCTGCAGCCGCTAACGCACGGCTATTGACGCAGATCAAGCTGTTTCTCTGGGGAAAGAACATCCTTGAAGACATGAATACCTCAAATTCCTTCATGCCACTGCGCACTTGGTTGCTTGCACGCGAAGCCGAACTGCTGGCCGAAATAGGCGCGGCGCGGGAAGCCGATATCGACGCAGCTGCCGCGATCGGCATTGGCGCCACGGACGTCAACGACCTGGAAGACCAGGCGAGCAAGCGTGAACGTACGACGCTGCAAGATGCCGAGGCGTTGCGCGATCGCAAGGAACTTGCCGATGTCCGTGCCGCGCTGCTTCGGCTGAACGACGGAACTTATGGCACCTGCATCGATTGCGCCCAGCGCATTGATCTCCAGCGCTTGACCGCCATGCCTTCGGCGGCGCGCTGCATGGTGTGCCAGACGCAATTCGAGTCGCGTACCGTTTCACCAGATCTATCGACCCGATCCTGACTTGGTTTCGGCGTTACTACTCTGAGCACTGCAGTGGCGATACTGCAGTTTCCCCGGGCTGATTTTTTTGTTGCGCTACTGGCGACTCCTGCTGCCGCCGGATTTTCGGCCGGCAGAAGTCTTCGCTCAAGGTTCAACGGTCAGATCGTTCTCTACCGTCGAGACACCAGGCGCTGCCCACGCCGCACCCTGGACTGCCCTTAGTTCAGCCCACGAGTGAACCTTTCCGTGCAACGTGACGCGGGAACCGTCGACCTTGATCTCCAACTTCCTCGCTTCCCGTTCGGCTTGCCGCACCAGCGCGTCGTTGATATTTTTTTGGATATCACCGGTAGCTACTTTGGGTTTCACCTTAACGAGATTGGTGACGCCAACGATACCTTGCAGATCACGCACTGCGCGCTCGGCAGCTTTACGCTGGTAGTTCCACTCCACCTCGCCGTTCAGGGTGAGCCAGCCTTTTTCCACCTTGGGCTGTATGCAGTTGTCCGGTATAACCACGTTCCAGTCGATGGCGTGCTGCACGGCTGTAGCGATGTCAGAGTCACTTCGCTTGTAAGACGGGGAGAGCCGTACCTCGATTTCGACCGCCAGCGCCTTCACGCCGCTGACCCGGCGCACGGCCCGCTCTGCAGCGTACTTTTCCGCGTAGTTCGTGAGCTGGCCGGTCAGCGTCACCACGCCATCCTTGACGATAACGCCGATGTCGGTCGCGTTGATGGCCGGGTCCCAAGCCAGTTCGGCAAGGATGTCTTTTTGCAGTTGAGCATCTGTTTTCATGAGTTTCCCTTTCGTGGACATTGGGCGGCGCGCATCGCGTTGCGCATTGAAAGCCGTCGACATGGCGGCTTTCAAAATCCCGCAAGCTTGACTTTAGAAAGTGCCGGCCCTTGCGGCGTTGCGCTGGATCAAACGCGGGCAATGCATCGCAGATGCTTGCTGCCGGCACCCAGTTGTCGTGCAGTGAAGCTGATCGTGAGTCCAGTTTTTGCAGTCTGCCGGGGCGCCCTAAACACGGCCTGTTTGATGCAGGGCAAGGTCGGCGCTGGTAGCAGGCGTATTTTTCAAGGACCTGATTGAAACAAGGGAGATGGATATGAAAAGCTTACTGATGGCGGTCGCCACGGGCTGTTTGCTGGCGATGTCTGGTTGTTCCCAGCCTTATGGCATGGGCGGGCGGGGCTATGACTGTGGTGCTTGCGGCCAAGGCATGGGGGCGGGAATGATGGCCGGTGACGGTTGGGATCATGGCTACCGACAAGGCCGGTACGGCATGAGCCCGGGGATGATGGGAGGCTTCGGCAGGGCTGGCCTTGAGCTCACGAGTGAGCAGCGCGCGAAGATCGCTGAAATTCAGACGGAGTTCAGCCGCAAGCAAGGGGCGCTGATGGCGCAAATGCATGCCTTGGGTGGTCGCTCAAGTGAGGTCTATCGCGATGGCCCGTTCGATGAGCAGGCCGCGCGCAAGGCGCATGACGCGAGGACCGGCCTGCGCCAGCAGATGTTCGAGAACGCGCTGGAAGCACGCAAGCGCATCGACAGCGTGCTGAGCCCGCAGCAGCGCGAGCAACTTCGCCGCCGCGCGGGCGGCTCATAAGCACCACGGAGGCCTGAAATGTGGGATCACATGATGACGTGGGGCGGCGGCTGGGGTTGGGGCGGGTTCGGGTTGCTGCACCTTCTCTGGTGGGGACTCATCGTCCTTGGTATTGTCGCGCTGGTTCGCGTGAGTTTTGGCAGGGGTCCGCCTGGTTTTCGCCGCTCCGAAGAAGACAGTGCCCTCGCAATTTTGCGTGAGCGCTTCGCGCGTGGCGAGATTGACAAGGCCGAGTTCGAGGAACGCAAGCGCGACCTCAGTGCATGAATGGCGGAGGGTGTAAGAAGTTTTGTGTAAACGGTCTTTTGGCAGGAAACTGCCGTCTTGCATGGAGCAAAGATGACCGTAGAACAAAAACCATTACCTACCGAGCTGATTGACGCACTGCTGGCCGA
>Ga0123337_10004942_pt1 | contig 13318 bp, 5 predicted proteins | sample frozenSSSSmetaG_FD_89792 | JGI IMG/M metagenome (GOLD analysis project Ga0123337, IMG submission 89792) | Glacier valley bacterial and archeal communities from Borup Fiord, Nunavut, Canada, to study Microbial Dark Matter (Phase II) -... | ecosystem: Environmental > Aquatic > Freshwater > Ice >...
GATGACCACGCTGCGCGAGTTCTATTCCGCCGTCAGCCTGGGCGAAATCCCGCTCGACGTGATCACGATCGACGGCATGATGCGCCGGCCACCCGGCAAGTCCGATGCCGCCGAGCGTCGGCGCGCGGCGCTGTGGGTGGAACAGAAGTCGCTGGCGATAGGCCGCGAACTGTTCGAGGTGCGCGTGTGCCAGGGCTGCCACGAGGTGTCGCATGATCCCTCGGCCACCGACGCGCCGTGGTCGATCGCTCCGGTCACCGCCAACCCGCACTGGCTGCCCAAGGCCCGGTTCGACCACGCCAGCCACACCAGCTTCGAATGCAGCAGCTGCCATGCCGCGGCCGATTCAAGGCTGAGCAGCGACATCAACCTGCCCGACATCAGCGACTGCCGCGGCTGCCATGCCGGCCAGTCGCCGGCACCCGGACAGCTGGCCAGCACCTGCGCCACCTGCCATGGTTTCCACGGGCCCGGTTTGTCCAGCGGACTGCCGTCACCCTCGCTTGCCGGGGAGAAGCGCTGATGCCTGCACGACTTGCCCGCGTTGCCCTGGCCTGCCTGCTGGTGCTGCTGCACGGCTGCGGCAGCGGCGGTGGCGGCGACGGCATCGGTTGCGGCACCGGCTGCGGCCCACCGCCGCCCGGCCCACCACCGCCGGGACCCACGGCGGCGCTGACCGTAGCCGACGTGCAGCAGGTCATCCGGCAGGCCGTGGGCGAAGCGCAGGCGCGCAACGCGCGCGCCACGATTGCCGTGGTTGATCGCTCCGGCAGCGTGCTGGCGGTGTTCCGCATGACCGGCGCCGGCGCCACGTTCCGCATCAGCAGCGGCCGTGGCGTCGCCGGCGGCCTGGAGGACGTGGCGGTGCTGCCCGACGGCTTCGCGGCCATCGCCAAGGCCATCACCGGGGCTTATCTTTCCAGCGGCGGTAATGCCTTCACCACCCGCACCGCCGGCCAGATCGTGCAGCAGAACTTCAACCCCGGCGAGCTCTGGCAGCCGTCCGGGCCGCTGTTCGGCGTGCAGTTCTCGCAGCTTCCCTGCTCGGACCTGATGCAGCGCGAGAGCGACGGCGCACTCGGGCCCAAGCGATCGCCGCTGGGGCTGGCCGCCGATCCGGGCGGCTTGCCGCTGTACAAGTCAGGGCGGGTGGTCGGCGGCATCGGCGTGATCGCCGACGGACTGTATTCACTCGACCTCAACATCACCAACCTCGACAGCGACCTCGACGAGCTGGTGGCGGTGGCTGGCAGCGTGGGCTTCGCGGCGCCCGAGGACCGTCGCGCCGACCGCATCACCCTGGATGGCCGCACGCTGCGCTTCACCGACAGCGAGTCCCTGGCCAGCACGCCCGCCAATGCGCCGGCCTTTGGCGCCCTGCCCGGCGCACTGGTGGCGGTGCCTGGCTATGCGCCGGCCGCGGTGCAGGCGGGCACGCCGTTCGGGACCGCGGCCTCGGGCGTGCGCGCCGACGGCGGCTTCTTCGCCGACCTGGAGGGCAACGTGCTGGTGGACGCCGCGAACGCCAACCGCTTCCCCGCCATCGCCGGCACCGACGGCGGCCTGAGCCAGGCCGAAGTGATCGAGCTGATGCGCAGTGCGCTGAAGGTGGCCAACCGCACGCGGTCGCAGATCCGTCGGCCGCTGGGTTCGCCGGCACAGGTGAGCATCAGCGTGGTGGACACGCACGGTGTGCTGCTGGGCCTGGTGCGCTCGCCGGACGCACCGGTGTTCGGCGTCGACGTGTCGGCGCAGAAGGCACGCAGCGCCGCCTTCCTGTCGCGCACGGACGCTGGCGCACAGCTGCTGGCGCTCCCGCCCGCCAACTACATCGCGCCGCCGGCGGCGTCCGCCATCGGTGCCTACGTGGTCGCGCTGCGCGCGTTCCTGGGCGATCCGGCCGCGCTGGCCAACGGCACCGCCTTCAGCGCACGCGCCATCGGCAACCTGTCGCGGCCGCTGTTCCCCGACGGTATCGACGGCATCGCCGGCACCGGCACCGGCCCGCTGTCGAAGCCGCTGGCGGGCTGGAGCCCGTTCAACATGGGCCTGCAGCTGGACCTGTCCTACAACGCCATCGTCGCCGCCGCCGGGGGTGACCTTTCGTTCGGATGCACCGGCCTGGCGGGCCTGCGCAATGGCCTGCAGATCTTCCCGGGCAGCGTGCCGGTGTTCCGCAACAATACGCTGGTGGGCGCCATCGGCGTCTCGGGCGACGGCGTGGACCAGGACGACATGGTCGCGTTCCTGGGCGTGGCCAACGCCGGCGCGGCGCTCAACGGCAGCATCGGCCACGCTCCTTCGGCGCGGCGCGCCGACACGCTGGTGCCGCAGGGCGCGCGCCTGCGCTATGTGCAGTGCCCGCAGGCTCCGTTCATCGACTCCACCGAACAAAACGTCTGCGGGGGGCTCTGAGGCCATGAGCTGCGCCCACCGCCACGCCACGCCGCCGCGCTGCCGCGCGTGGGCTGCGCTGCTTCTGGTGGCGCTGCCGTTCGCGGTCCCGGCGCAGGACGCCCCCACCCGCGGCCCGGCGCAGGACCAAGACCATCAGGAAGTTCTGCGGCAGCGCCCCCAGGGCAAGCCGCTGGACTACCCGCTGCCGGACATCGACCCGACGCGCGTGGCGCCGCCGCAAGCCGCCGTGCGGCGCGAGAGCCTGCCGGTGCCGGACCGCTGGCGCATCATGGACAGCCTGGGTGGCGAACGCCGCTGGTGGGATCCGTACAACCCCAACGTGCTTAAGGGCGATCGGCCGTTCGAGCCGTTCCAACGCTGGGGCGAGGACTGGTTCCTGGTGCTGACCGGGGTTTCGGACACGCTGGTGGAAGCGCGCCGGCTGCCGACACCGGTCGGTGCCCAGTCCAGCGAACGCCCCGGCTCGCTGGACGTGTTCGGGCAGGGCCGGCAGTCCACTTTCAACCAGAACCTGATCGTGGCGGCAGCGGTGATCAAGGGCAACACCACGTTCAAACCGCCCGACTACGAGATCCGCGTGGCGCTGGCGCTCAACTACAACCGCAGCCAGGCCGGGGAAGTGCGGGTGCTGCGGCTGGACCCGGGCGATGGCCGCATCCGCATCGACCAGCACGTCGGGCTGCAGGAGCTTTTCTTCGACAAGCACCTGCGCAATGTCTCGGACCGCTACGACTTCGACAGCCTGCGCATCGGCGTGCAGCCGTTCATTTCCGATTTCCGCGGCTTCGTTCTGCAGGACAACGCCTTTGGCGTGCGGGTGTTCGGCACCCGCGACAACAACCGCTGGCAGTACAACGTGGCCTGGCTGCGGCGCATGGAGAAGGACACCAACAGCGGGCTCAACGACGCCGGGGTGGCGCTGCGGCGCGACGACACGCTGGCTTTCAACCTCTACCGGCAGGACTTCCCGGTGCTGGGCCACACCACCCAGCTGACGGTGCTGCACAACGACAACCGCGAGGGCGGCCGGGTGCTGCGCAACAGCAACGGCTTTCAGGAACGCCCCGCGATCCTGGGCGACGCGCGCGGGCACGACTACCGCGTCACTTACCTGGGGCTGAGCGGCGACGGTCATTTCGGGCGCTGGAACCTCAGCTCGTCGCTGTACGCCGCGCTGGGTCGCGACCAGCGCCACCCGCTGGCGCAGCGCGAGAACCGCATCGAAGCCTACTTCGGCGCTGCCGAGCTGTCGCGCGATTTCGACTGGCTTCGCGTGCGCGGCACCGCCATCGCCGCCAGCGGCGACGACAACCCGTTCGACGGACGCGCCACCGGCTTCGACGCCATCCTGGAAAATCCCCAGGTCGCCGGCGCCGACACCAGCTTCTGGATCCGCCAGGCTATACCCCTGGTGGGCGGTGGCGGCGTGGCGCTATCGGGCCGCAACGGCCTTTTGCCCAGCCTGCGTTCGTCCAAGGAGCTGGGCCAGTCGAACTTCGTCAATCCCGGCCTGACCCTGTTCGGGATTGGCGCAGACGTGGACGTGTCGCCGCAGGTGCGCGTGGTCGGCAATCTGGCCAAGCTCGACTTCGTCAACACGGCTTCCTTGTCGGTGCTGCGCGGCCAGGGCGCAATCAGCCGCGACATCGGCGTGGACCTTTCCGCCGGCGTGCAGTACCGCCCGCACATGAACCAGAACCTGGTCTTCAACGCCTCCGCCGCCGCGCTGTTCCCGGGCAAGGGCTTCCGACAGCTCTATGCCCATGGCGGCACCCAGTACTCCCTGCTGCTCAACCTGGTGCTGACCTACTGATGGCCCTTCCCAGCCGCCGCCTGCTGATTCTTATCCTGCTGGCTTGCCTGATGGCGGGCGGCCTGGCCGCGGTGGTCGCCGCCGAGAAATCAGCGCCGGTGCCGCGCCAGTACGTGATGCATGCACCGGCGCCGGCGGCACAGACCCGCGTGGCGGCCGCGGCCAAGTCCGATGGCTGCCAGAGCTGCCACGCCACGCCCGACCACGCCACCATGCACCAGAACCCGGCCGTCATCCTGGGCTGCACCGACTGCCACGGCGGCAATGCACTGGTCCGCCAGCCCGCAGGCAGCCAGTACAAAGGCGACGGCCACGCCGGCTACGTCGCGGCCATGGACCAGGCGCACGTACTGCCGCGCTACCCGTCCGACTGGCATGCGCCGTCGTCGGCCAACCCCGAGGGCAGCTACACCCTGCTCAACCGCGAGGCGCCGGAGTTCGTACGCTTCATGAACCCCGGTGACCTGCGCGTTGCTCGCTTCTCCTGCGGCGCCTGCCACCTGCCCATCATCCAGGCCAGCGAACGCAGCCTGATGGCCACCAGCGCCATGCTCTGGGGCGGCGCTGCGTACAACAACGGCATCCTTCCCTACAAACGCTACCTGTTGGGCGAGGCCTACACGGCCGACGGCCAGCCCGCCTTGCTCAAGGCGCCGGTCCCGGTGGACGAACACATGGCGGCCAAGGGCCTGCTGCCGCAGCTGCTGCCGCTGCCTGCCTGGGAAACGGTGCCGCCGGGCGACGTGTTCCGGGTGTTCGAGCGGGGCGGTCGCGTGATCCCGACGCAGTTCCCGGAAGTGGGTTTGCCCAACGTTACCGGCCAGATCCAGCGGCTGGACGAGCCCGGCCGCCCCGACATCCGCCAGTCCAACCGCGGCGCCGGTACCGGCAGCCGCATCGCGGTGCCGCTGATCAACCTCACCAAGACCCGGCTCAACGATCCGCACCTGTGGTTTCTGGGCACCAACGAGCAGCCCGGCGACTATCGCTCTTCCGGCTGCACCGCCTGCCACACCCCGTATGCCAACGATCGTGACCCGCGACACTCCGGGCCTTACGCCTCGGCCGGGCACCTGGGCCAAAGCCAGAGCGCCGACCCCACCATCCCGCGCGGCGAATCCGGGCATCCCATCCAACATGCCTTCACCCGCGCCATTCCCTCGTCCCAGTGCATGACCTGCCACATGCACCAGCCCAACATCTTCGTCAACAGCTACTACGGCTACACCATGTGGGACTACGAGTCCGACGCCGAGGCGATGTGGCCCAAGCAGCAGCGCTACCCGACCGATTCCCAGATGCGCGAAATCCTCGACCGCAATCCCGAAGGCGCTGCGGTGCGCGGCAACTGGAGCGACCCCACCTTCCTGCGCCAGGTGTCGGAACTCAACCCGCAGCTCAAGGACACCCAGTTTGCCGACTACCACGGCCACGGCTGGAACTTCCGTGCGGTGTTCAAGCGCGCGCGCGACGGCACCCTGCTCGACAAGGACGGCCTGGCCGTCGCCGACACCGACCCGGACCGGTTCAAGAAAGCCGTGCACCTGAGCTCGTCGCACCTGGACGCGGGCATGCACTGCGTGGACTGCCACTTCGGCCAGGACACGCACGGCAACGGCCACATCCAGGGCGAGGTGGCCGCCGCCATCGAGATCGGCTGCAAGGACTGCCACGGCACCACGCGCGAATACCCCAGCCTGTTCACGTCCGGCCCGGCCGCCGGTCCGCAGGGCAACGACATGAAGCTGCTGCGTACCCCCGACGGCGGCCGCCGCTTCGAGTGGCGCGAGGGCCGGCTGTTCCAGCGCTCGGCGGTGACGCCCGGGCTGGAGTGGGAGATGAGCCTGGTGAAGGACGCGGTGACGCCCGGCAACGCCCATTACAACGCCAAGGCCGCGCGCGCCAAGACCATGAGCTCGGGGGCCGCCGGCCGCATCGACGGCACCTGGGGTGCTGCGGTGCCCGCGGCGGACTACGCCCACGACGACGACGAGATGACCTGCCACTCCTGCCACACCTCGTGGACCACCAGCTGCTCGGGCTGTCACCTGCCGATCGAAGCCAACTGGAAAACCGAGCGGCTGCACTACGAGGGCGGCGAAACGCGCAACTACGCCACCTACAACCCGCAGGTGGTGCGTGACGACGTGTTTTCGCTGGGCCGCAACGGCACCATCTCGGGCAGCAAGATAACCCCGGTGCGCTCGAGCTCGGCCCTGGTGCTTTCGTCCACCAACGCCAACCGCGAACGCATCTACGTGCAGCAGGCACCGATCGCCGCCAGCGGATTCTCCAGCCAGGCCTTCGCGCCGCACTACCCGCACACCGAGCGCAAGACCGAAACCAAGACCTGCACCGACTGCCACGTCTCGGAAGACAACGACAACAACGCCATCATGGCGCAGCTGCTGCTGCAGGGAACCAACTTCGTCAACTTCATCGGCCTGCACGCCTGGGTGGGCGCCGAACGGGGCATCGCCGCGGTGCAGGTGACGGAGTGGGAAGAGCCGCAGGCGGTGATCGGCAGCTATCTGCAGCGGTACGCCTACCCTGACTGGCACGCCGCGCATCTGGCGCGCGGCCGCGAATTGCCCACCGCCGCCACCCACGCCACGAACGGTCCGGCGCGCTGCGTCGCCGTGCGCGGCGAATATCTGTTCGTGGCCGAGGGCGCTGGCGGCATGCGCGTCTACGACGTCGCCTCGGTGGCCAACAAGGGCGTGTCCCAGCGCATCGTCAGCGCGCCGTTCTCGCCGTTGGGACAGGACACCCACGTTGCCAGCCGCAATGCCACCTGCGTGGCCCTGCCCACCAACCAGCCCATCGCCCCGCTGCGCAACCAGGGCGAGCTGATGCGGGTGACCAACCAGGAACAGCCGTTCCACCCGATCTACCACTACGCCTTCGTGGTGGATGCGCGCGAGGGCCTGATCCTGGTGGACGTGGACACGCTGGCCGACGGCGAGCCGCGCAACAATTTCCTGGAGCGCGCGCTCACCTGGGACGGCGACGGTGCCCTGGCCGGTGCGCGCCACGTCACGGTGGGCGGCCATTTCCTCTACATCGCGGCCGATGCCGGGCTGGTGGTGGTGGACGTGGACACGCCGCTTTCGCCGCGCGTCGCCGCGGTGCTGCCGATGCGCGACGTGCGCGCCACCGCACTGCAGTTCCGCTACCTGTTCGTGACCACTGGCGCGGGGCTGCAGGTGGTGGACGTGACCCATCCGGCCACGCCGCGCCTGGTGCCCGGCGCCAGCGTGGCGCTGGACGACCCGCGCGGCCTGTACGTGGCGCGCACCTACGCCTACGTCGCCGCCGGCCGGCAGGGGCTGGCCATCGTCAACGTCGAGCGGCCGGAGCAGCCGCGGCTGCTAACGCTGTTCACGGCGCAGGGCAAGCTGGACGACGCCCACGACGTGGTGGTGGGTTCGACCAACGCGTCGCTGTTCGCCTACGTCGCCGACGGTCGCAACGGCCTGAAGGTGGTGCAGCTGACCGCGCCCGACACGCAGCCCAAGTTCTATGGTTTTTCGCCCGAACCACGGCCGCAGCTGGTGGCCTGGCACCGCACCGCGTCGCCGGCGCTTTCGCTGGCCAAGGGGCTGGACCGCGACCGTGCGGTGGACGAGACCGGCGGCCAGATCGCGGTGTTCGGCCGCATCGGTTCGCGGCCGCTCAATGCCGGGGAAGTAAAGCGTTTCTTCCTCAACCCCGACGGCAGCCCGTGGACCGTGCGCGACCGGGACCCGCGCACGCCGCGCTCGCCTGCCGCTGCCGGGAGTCCGCCATGAAACGCTTCGCCCGCCGTGTCTGCCTTGCGCTGCTGCTTTGCGCCGGCCAAGCCTGGGCGCAAGGCGCCACGCCGCTGCCCTACCAGGCCAGCGACCAGTCGCTGGGCACGGTGAACTGCGCCAACAGCCTGTGCCACGGCGCGATCACGCCCTGGCATGAATCACCGGTGCTCCAGAACGAGTACGTCACCTGGTCGCGGCTGGACAAACATGCCCGCGCCTACCGCGTGCTGCACAACGAGCGGTCGCGATCCATCGTCGGCAAGCTCGGTTCAACCACACCGGCCTATGAAACCAAGCTGTGCCTGGACTGCCACGCGCACAACGTGCCCGAAGCTCGGCGCGGCGAACGTTTCGAACTCTCGGACGGCGTCAGCTGCGAGGCCTGCCATGGCCCGGCGGAGCGCTGGATCCAGTCGCATGTCGAGCCGGGCGCCAGCCATGCCGGCAATGTCGACCAGGGCCTGTACCCGACCAGCGACGCCGCCAGCCGCGCCAAGCTGTGCCTGTCCTGCCACTGGGGCAACCCCGACAAGTTCGTCAACCATCGGCTGATGGCTGCGGGACACCCGCGCATGAGTTTCGAACTCGAGACCTTCACCGCCATCGCGCCGGCGCACTTCCGCGTGGACACCGACTACCTGGCGCGCAAGCCTGCCGTGGACGGCGTGAAAGTTTGGGCCATCGGCCAGGCGCTGGCGGTGGAGGAAATGATGGACCTGCTGGCCGATCCCAGACGCAGCCGCAACGGCCTGTTCCCCGAGCTGGTGCTGTTCGACTGCCACGCCTGCCACCACCCGATGTCGCAGGAGAAGTGGCAGCCGCGCACGCAGTTCGGCCCGCACGCGGGCCCGGGCATGGTGCGCCTGAACGACTCGGGCATGCTGATGCTGCGGGCGGTGGCGCGCGAAGTGGACCCGGCGCTGGGCCTGCGCGTGGGCCGCCAGGTTTCGCGCCTGCACCTGGCCGTCGCCGGGCAGGGCGACGCCAACACCGAAGCGCGTGTGCTCAAACGCCTGGCGGCCGAAGTAGCGTTGCGCATCGAAACGCACGCGTTCTCGCCGGCGTCGCCGGGCCGCATCGCGCTGGCGCTGGTGGACGAAGGCCTGGCCGGCGGCTACGCCGACTACGCCGGCGCGGAGCAGGCGGCGATGGCGATCGGCAGCGTGGTGGACCACATGCACAAGCGAGGCCTTGCCGCGCCGGCCGACGCGCTCAACCGCGCACTCGAGCGCCTCAACGCCACCCTGGCCGATGACGAGGCGTACCGTCCGGCCCTGTTCCAACAGAGGCTGCGCGAGATGCGCGTCCTGCTGGTGGCGAAGTGAGTGCGCCGATGACCCGGAGAACACCCGCATGAGCGGCAAGTTCCACATCGCCATCATTGGCTCGGGCCCCGGCGGCCTGTCGGCCGCTGCCCATTCGGCCGAGCTCGGGCTTTCGCACATCCTGCTGGAGGCCGAGCAGCAGGCCTCCAACACGCTGTTCAAGTACCAGAAAGGCAAGCACGTGATGGCCGAGCCGGGCATGCTGCCGCTGCGCAGCCCACTGGCGTTCGCGGCCGGCACCCGGGAAAGCATCCTCGAGGGCTGGAACCGGTCGCTGCACCAGCACCAGGTCAACGTGCGCTACGGCGCCCGTGTCACCGGCGTGACGGGGCAGCGCGGCGATTTCCTGGTCACCCTGGCCGACGGCGGCAGCGTGCAGGCCCAGGCCGTGGTGCTGGCGATCGGCCTGCAGGGCAACATCCGTAAATTCGGCGTGCCCGGTGAAGACCTGCCCAACGTGCAGTACCAGCTCGACGACCCCGACGAGTACAGCGACGAGACCATCGTGGTGGTCGGCGGCGGCGATGCCGGCATCGAGAACGCACTGGCGCTGACCGCCGGCAACCGGGTCTTCGTGATCAACCGCGAAGACGAGTTCAACCGCTGCAAGGACGCCAACCTGAGCCTGCTCAAGGCGGCCATCGCCGATGGCCGGATCGAGCCGCGCTCGAGCACGGCGGCCAAACGCATCGAGGCGCAGGCCGAACCCGCGCTGCCGCTGTGCTTCGTGGCGCAGACGCCGCAGGGCGAAGAGCGCATACCCTGCCACCGGGTGATCGGACGCCTGGGCGCCAGCCCGCCGCGCACCCTGGTGGAAAGCTTCGGCGTGGTTTTCCCCAGCAAGGACCGGAACGCGGTACCGGCGGTGTCCGACCACTATGAATCCAACGTGCCCGGCATCTACATCATCGGCGCACTGGGCGGCTACCCGCTGATCAAGCAGGCGCTCAACCAGGGCTACGAGGTGGTTGAGTACATCCTGGGCAACGCGGTGGAGCCGGCCGACGAGCCGCTGCTGAAGGCCAAGTTCACCGGCTACCGCAGCGCGGGCACGGTCAGCGAAGCCATCGCCCGGATCCAGGCCGCAGTGCCGCTGCTGTCGGGCCTGACCACGCTGCAGCTGCGCGAGTTCCTGCTCGACAGCCAGATCCATCTCCCCAAGAACGGCGAGACCGTGTTCCGCCGCAACGACTACACCAACTCGCTGTACTGCATTGTCGAAGGCGAGGTGTCGGTGCTGCCCGAGCTGGCGGACGACGACACCCGCATCCGGCTCGGCACAGGTGCCTTCTTCGGTGAGATGGGGCTGATCTCTGGACGCCGGCGCAACGCTTCGGTGGTGGCCGGGCCGGGCTGCGTGCTGGTGGAGACGCCGCGCCGGTCGATGCTCAAGCTGCTCAGCTCGGTCGAATCGGTCAAACGCATCCTGGACCAGGCCTCGGTGCAGCGCGCGGTGCAGTCGTTCCTGGGCGCAAGCGTGTCCGATACCGAGCTGCATTACCTGGCCCAGGGCGCCCAGATCCGCAGTTTTGCCGCCGGACAAGTGCTGTTCCAGGAGGGCGACCACGCCGACGGGCTGTACCTGATCCGGCGCGGTTCGGTCACCGTGTCGCGGCTGCTGGGTGGCCGGGAGATCGTGCTGTCGTACGTGGCGGCCGGCAACTACGTGGGCGAGATGGCGCTGATTTCCAGCGCGCCGCGCTCGGCCACCGTGCGCGCGGCGGTGGCTACCGAGGCGGTGGTGCTGGCGTCCGAGCGGGTGAAGCGGGTGCTGGCGGGCAACGAAAGCCTGCGTGCCGAAGTGGACGCCATGGCGCTGGGCCGCATGCAGGACAACCTGGGCATGGAGCATGACGCGGCGCCCGGCGACCTGATCAACTTCCTGATGAAGCAGGGCATCGGCGAAGCCACGGACGTGCTGTTGATAGACGCCTCGCTGTGCGTGCGCTGCGACAACTGCGAGAAGGCCTGCGCCGACACCCACGGCGGCACGTCGCGCCTGGACCGCGAGGCCGGACCCACCTTCGCCCAGATCCACGTGCCCACCTCGTGCCGGCACTGCGAACACCCGCACTGCATGAAGGATTGCCCGCCCGACGCCATCCACCGCTCCGCCGACGGCGAAGTTTTCATCAGCGACAGCTGCATCGGCTGCGGCAACTGTGAGCGCAACTGCCCTTACGGCGTAATCCGGATGGCGCCCGTGCAGGGCGAACGGCGCAGCGGTGGGCTGCTGTCGTGGCTGCTGCTGGGCCTGGGCGACGAACCGGGCACCGAGCCCAAGGCCGTGCCGGGCGCCAAAACCAACAAGGTCGCGGTGAAGTGCGACATGTGCAAGGACCTGGCCGCCGGCCCGGCCTGCGTACGCAGCTGTCCCACCGGCGCGGCGATCCGCACCACGCCAGAGCGCTTCCTGGACTTCGCCGCGCGGCGCCAGGCGCGCTAGGAAGCCAGGCTAGGCCGGGTCTTCGCCCGACTCCCGGGCCGGCCGGCGGCGCCTGGCCCCCGGTGCAGGCGTTTCATCGTCCGGTCCAGGACGCGCGGCCGCCTGCCTTTCGGGCATGTCGCGCACGTGCAGGTCCAACTGCGGGTAGGCGAAGGCGATACCGTTTTGCTCGAACAGTTCGATCAGGCGCATGTTGAGCTCGTTGCGCACGGCCAGCCGTTCGCCCATCGCACCCACGAATACCCGCAGTTCGAAGTCGAGCGTGCTGGCGCCGAAGTTGAGCAGCCAGCTGGTGGGCGGGCGGACGGACTGCACCCTTGGGTTCTCGGCCGCAGCCTGCTGCAGCAGGCGATGCACCAACGCCGGGTCGGTGCCGTAGTCCACGCCGACCTTGATGGTGATGCGCGTGGTCTCGTCGCTCAGGGTCCAGTTCACCAGCTGGCCGGTGATGAAGGTCTTGTTGGGGACGACGATTTCCTTGTTGTCGAAGTCCAGCAGGGTGGTGGCGCGCGTGCGGATGCGCATCACCGTACCGTCGAGGTTGTTGACCGTGACCACGTCGCCCACCCGGAACGGCCGTTCGAACAGAAGGATCAGGCCGGAAACGAAGTTGGCGAAGATTTCCTGCAGGCCAAAGCCCAGGCCCACCGTCAGCGCCGCCGCCATCCACTGCAGTTGGCCCCAGCGCAGGCCCAGAAGGCCCAGCCCCACGACCACGCCCACCAGCACGATGGCGTAGCGCGACACGCTGGTGATGGCATAGCGCGAGGCCGCGTCCATGTTCACCTTCGACAGCAGCCCGATTTCGATCAGGCCGGGCAGGTTGCGCGCCGCCACCACCGTGAGCGCCAGCACCAGCACGCCAAGCATCACCGCCATCAGCGTCACCGGCATCAGTACGTCGATGCCGTCCAGCCCGGTTTCGGTGATTGACCACAGCGCGAACTCGTCGAAGCGCGCGAACGCCGGCAGCACGCCCGACCAAACCCAGGCCAGCCCAACGGCCAGCAAGGTCAGCGTGATGGCGCGAAGCAGGCTGCGGGTCTGCGCGTTGACCTTTTCCAGCGTCAGCACGTCTTCCTCCGCCGCTATCGCCTCGCCGCCGTCGACGGTTTCGCCGCCACCCTCGGCCAGCGCCTGGGCCTCGGCCTCGCGTCGTTGCTCCAGCCGGCGCAGCGCCAAACGCCGCTCGCCCAGCACGAACCAGCGCAGCAGCATCCCGCGCAACACGGCCACCGCCGTGACCATGCCGACGCTGGCGACCATGGCGCCGAACACGATGCCGGCCGAATACACGTAGCCGTCCATCGCCAGCACGGCGCACGCCACCAGGGCGAAGGGCAGCAGCACGCGCAGCGTCCGGCGCTTGCGGGAAGGCTCGACGCTGGCGCCGCGCCGATGCATCAGCTGGTCGGGGGCCAGCACGCGCCAAAGCATCCAGGCGGTGAACAGCGAGGCAGCGACCATCGCCAGCCGCGCCTGCACCGCGATAGCCAGCTCCTGGTTGCGAATGAACGCCAGC
>Ga0123337_10004948_pt1 | contig 13301 bp, 8 predicted proteins | sample frozenSSSSmetaG_FD_89792 | JGI IMG/M metagenome (GOLD analysis project Ga0123337, IMG submission 89792) | Glacier valley bacterial and archeal communities from Borup Fiord, Nunavut, Canada, to study Microbial Dark Matter (Phase II) -... | ecosystem: Environmental > Aquatic > Freshwater > Ice >...
GATGGTCATCAGCCATGACCGCTGGTTCCTGGACCGCATTGCCACGCACATCCTGGCCGCTGAAGGCGACAGCCAGTGGACTTTCTTTGACGGCAACTACCAGGAATACGAAGCCGACAAGAAAAAGCGTTTGGGCGAAGAGGGTGCCAAGCCCAAGCGCATGCGCTTCAAGGCGCTGCATTGATGCCAGGCCTTCAAGCCGTGAGCGACCAGGATGTGTTGGCGCAGACCCGTCACTGGCTTGAAAAAGCCGTGATCGGGCTGAACCTTTGCCCGTTCGCCAAGGCCGTCTATGTGAAGAACCAGGTGCGCCTAGTCGTGAGCCAGGCTCGCCATGCCGACGATCTTCTGGAAGAACTGGACCGCGAGTTGGCGCTGCTGGTCAACACGCCGGCTGCCGAAGTCGATACCACGCTGCTGATCCACCCGACGCTGTTTGAAGATTTCCTGGACTTCAATGATTTCCTGGAAATTGCCGAGGGCGTGGTAGACGAGCACGGGCTCGAAGGCGTAGTGCAGTTGGCCAGCTTTCACCCGAAGTTCCAGTTCGACGGCACCGAGCCGGACGACATCGGCAACTACACCAACCGCGCGCCGTTTGCGATACTGCATTTGCTGCGCGAGGAAAGCATTGACCGCGCGGTCGAGGCTTTTCCGGAGGCCGACGCCATTTTTGAAGAGAACATCAAGACGCTTGAAACGCTCGGCCATACGGGCTGGCAAGCTTTGGGCCTTTCTTCCTGAGTTTTGAGGCCCTGCGGGCATGGATAATTTTTTGCCTGAAAGAACGTATCAATCGTCATGACAACTTTATTACAAGTTCCTGGTGCCGCCTACCAGTTGTGTGTTGACGAGGCGCTCAGGCAAGCGCCTTTCCTGATTGATCGCTGGTGTTCAAGACTGGTAGATGCCTTGTATGGTCGCTCGATTGCCATCCAGGAGCCTGCAGAAAGGCACCAGATTCAAAATGCGATTGCAGCGCTCAAAAAAAATCGGGTCTTCATTGAAAAGGAGTTCCCGGTCGAATTTAAAAAGTCCATGGCTGATGATGCTTCGGCAGGATCCGGCCGGAAAGCTGTCAGTTCTGCCGGTTCACTTTCATCCGTCAGCTTTGACGAACTGGAACTGATGGAGGACAGCCAGGTTCAGGACGCCGTGGAAAGCGCGCGCTTGCAGCAGTTCATCCGGCTCGGCTGCGAGCCAGGGCTGGCCAGTTTTACCGCGCGACTGAGTACCGCGCAGGGTTTTTTGATGGTCAAGGCTGACAGCAATCCACTGCGCCCGGAGATTGTTGCCCAGGCGCTGCTCAGGTTGCTTCTGGCTCTTCCTGTGGCAAGTCAGGCGCGCGCCTGCTGGCTGCTCGATGGTGCCCAGCTCATGGGTGAAGAACTGCAGTCGCTTTATCTGCTGCTCAATGACCTCCTGGCTGCCCAGGGCATCGCGCCTGCTGCTTATGGCGTCATTGCCACGCCTGACAGCCGGGCTGGAAGAACTTTTCAGCGCGAAAGCGCCGATGCTTTTCTGCGGCCCAAAAACAATCCTTTCAATGCGGGATTTGCGTCGGGCAGCCTTGAGACAGATGAGGAATCGACCCGGCCCGGTGGCAAACAGTTGCTCACGCTCGACCATCTGCATCATCTGTTGATGGGCGACTATGACAATACCGGCCGTGATCTGTCTTCAATTCCGGTCTACGGATCGGAGGAAGTGCTTCACCAGGAGTTTTCGCACACCCTGCCTTTTGCGCTGGACGTTCTAAACGAACTTGAAGACCACGGTGAGGGCGCGATAAAGGGTAAAGCGTCACGGCCTGCGCCAACGCAATCGCTGGCGCAATTGCGGGCGCATTTGAAGACGGAGGCCAAGAGCCTGGGCCAGTCGCTGGCCATTGAAGTGGTCGGGTTGATGATCGAGCAGATGGCCCACGATGATCGGTTGCTGATGCCGATCCGGCAGGTGATTGCAAACGCCGAACCGGCTTTTTTGCGTCTGGCGGTATCGGATCCCCGGTTTTTTAGCGACAAGAGCCACCCGGCAAGACGGCTGCTGGATGGCATCACCAGCGCCAGCCTGGGCTATGCCAGCGAGAATGCGCCGGGTTTTCAGGAGTTCATGCAGAGCCTTCAGGAAGTTGCCGACTTGCTCAAGGAAGAGCATGCCAGCGACGCTCAGCATTTTGCTGGGCTGCTTCGGGAGTTTGAACGCAAGCAGAGTCGCAACACGCCTGCCAACCGCCAGGCCCAGCGCCGTGCGGTGCAGGCTCTTTTGCAGGCAGAGCAGCGCAATCTGCTGGCTGTAAAAATTGCCGCTGAAATCAGGGCCCGTCCTGATTATGTCGAGGTCAACCGCATCATCACGGCCTTCCTTGCCGGCCCCTGGTCTCAGGTCATGGCCAGGGAACGGTTGCAAGGCGAGTCCGTCCCGCCGGATTCCAGGTCAGCGGTTTTCAGCCGGATGCTTGATGATCTGCTCTGGAGCCTGGACCTTGCAACGGTTGGCAGCCACCGCAAGCGGCTTCTTGAAATGATCCCCGAGATGCTCAAGACGCTGAGCGAAGGATTGCAGTCGATTGGCTATCCGCCAGAGCAGTCGCAGCCCTTTTTTGATGCACTCATGGTGGTCCACCAGGCGGGTCTCAGGCGCCTGCCCGAACTGCCTGGGGTCATGCCCAAAAGCACACATGCCCTGCATAAAATGTTCGAGGCGAGAGAAGATGAACCTGACATGGCGCCGCTGTGGCTGGCGCCTCAGGAAGTGCAGCATTCCGGCTTCATGGAAAACTGGGACGTTCCCGCCAACTCCGGGCCTGAACCTGACTCGCTTCGTACGCAGGATGCCGCCAGTCCAGCAGGTGCTGCATTGCCTGAAGCGGTTGAAAGCATCGACTTGCATCTGGGAGACTGGGTTGAACTGCTCGTGGACATGCGATGGCTGCGCGCCCAGCTGACATGGGTCAGCCCCTTCAGCACTTTGTACATGTTTACCAGTGAGGGCGAGCGCAAGCATTCGATGACTGTTCGTATCCTGCGCCATTTGCTGGAACTCAAACTGGTCAGGGTGATCAGCCAGCAGGGCGTGCTGGATGGTGCGCTGGACGGCGTGACACGCACCGCCATGCGAAACAGCGTGCAAGGCGAGGGCAGCTTTTAGGTCACGGCGGTATCCGCGACCACGCGCAGCGTGTTCAGCCAGCGGCTGGCCAGTTGCACCCAGTAGGTGGCGCCCAGCGGAATTAACTCGTCGTTGAAGTCATAGCTGGGGTTGTGCAGCGTACAGGGACCACCCCCGTGTCCGATCTCGCGGTGAGCGCCTTCGCCGTTTGATATGAAGCAATAGGCCCCGGGCCTGGCCTGCAGCATGTAGGAAAAATCCTCGGCACCCATGGTGGGCTCCTGTTCCATCACCTTGTCTGCGCCCACGATATCGCTCATGACCTGCCTTGCAAAATCAGCTTCAGCCGCCGAGTTGATGGTGGGCGGGTAGTTGCGCGAGAACTCGAACTCGCATTGCGCTTCAAAAGCCGCGCAGGTGTGTTCGGCAACCGCTTTCATGCGCTTTTCAATCAGGTCCAGCACCTCGATGCTGAAGGTGCGCACGGTACCCTGGAGTTCGCAGAAGTCGGGCACGACGTTGGTGGCTTCACCGGCGTGAACCATCGTGACTGAAATGACCCCGGCATCCACCGGTTTTTTGTTCCGGCTGATGATGGTCTGAAAAGCCAGAACCATCTGGCACGCCACCGGCACCGGGTCGATGCCGTTGTGCGGCATGGCCGCATGGCTACCCTTGCCGCGAATGATAATTTTGAATTCGTTGCTCGACGCCATGACTGGCCCGGCACTGACTGCGAAAGTGCCGACTTCACCGCCCGGCCAGTTGTGCATGCCGAACACCGCTTCCATCGGAAACTTTTCGAACAGGCCGTCCTTGATCATCTCCTGCGCGCCGCCGCCGCCCTCTTCAGCCGGCTGGAAGATCAGGTACACCGTGCCGTCAAAGTCGCGGTGTTTTGAAAAGTGTTGCGCGGCGGCCAGCAGCATGGCGGTGTGTCCGTCATGGCCGCAGGCATGCATCTTTCCCGCGTTTTGACTGGTGTGGGCGAACTGGTTGAACTCCTGCATCGGCAGGGCATCCATGTCAGCCCGCAGGCCAACGCCACGCCCGCAAGCGCCGCCATCGCGCCCATGCACGATACCGACGACACCGGTCGTGCCCATTCCACGGTGGACAGGAATGCCCCAGTCCGCCAGTTTTCGGGCCACCAGGTCAGCCGTTCTAAGCTCCTGAAAGCACAGTTCCGGGTGGGCATGAATATCGCGTCGAACCGCGGCAATTTCTGCAGCGTCCGACGCGAGGGAGTCAATAATTTTCACGTTGATAACCTTTGGGAAGTGGGTTGAAGCCGGGCTTGGATTAAGGATGGTGCTCCAGCATGGTGTCATGCCTTGCGCGCCATTGAAACCAGCACGTCGCAACTGCCTTCGGAAAGTACGGATTTGGTCACGCTGCCCAGCAGCAACTCTTCGGCGGCAGACTGGCCATGCTTGCCAAGCACCACGAGGTCGCAGTCACGCTCTTGCTCCTGCTCAACGATGCACTGCCACGCTTCGCCTTCCACGACGCAGGCATTCCATTGGTCTGGTTTGAGTCCGGCCTGGTGAGCCAGTATTTCGAGCTGCAGCCTGGCCTTGCTGCGAGCCTGTTGGCGGTAGTGCTCGATGGTCAGGCTGTCCACGCCAGCGAGCTGCAGTTTGCCTTCAAACGGCACTTCAAATGCGTTGAGCAGCACCAGTCGTGCGTGCGGCGCCACGCGCCTGGCGGTTTCGATGGCGTGTGCCGACCAGGGCGAGAAGTCCAGTGCCACCAGCACGCATCGATAAGGCTCATGCGGCGTTTGCCTGACAACCAGCAGCGGCCGCGTCGCGCGCCGCAGCAAGCGCTCGGACGTGGTGCCCAGCGCCAGCCGGCGCAGGAATCCGGCGCCACGAGCACCGATCACCAGCAGCCCGGCGTTAATCGCCTCTGCGTGCTGGCTGATCACATCCAGCACCGGGCCGGTGGCCAGGTGTGTCTGCACCGTCACCTGCCGCGCAGCAGCAAGCTCGTCGGCCAGTTGCTGAAGGTTCTGTCCGGTTTCAGTGAGCAAGTGCTGCTCCGCCCGGTGACCAACGCCCAGCCAGCGCCGCAACTCATCGACCGCGCGGTTGGAGACCGCGTGCATCAGCGTCATCTGCGCGCCGGTTTCATGGGCCAGGCGCGCTGCCCGGTCTGCAGCGTGGCGCGACGGTGCCGAGAAATCGGTGGCGGCCAGAATAGAGATGAGTGGATTCATGTTGGGCTATTCCTGGAACGAATCTGTGCGGCAAGACGTTGCGCTGCATGGTCTGCTGCATCGTCGAATGGGTTCAGGATGTACTTGACGCCTGCTGCCCTCAGGGCTTGGCCGTGCGCCGCATCGCGTACAGCGCCTGCGACATGGCCGCGAAAGTGACCGGCCTGCAGTGCGTGCAGCAGCGCACGGTTGGAATCCCATTGCGGAAAGGTTGTGATCACCCAGTCCACTTCAGTCAGTGGCAGCGACTCGACAAAGTCCGGGTCTTCGCCGTCGCCGAACCGCACGGGCAACTGCTGGTGACGCAACTTGCGCACCGTTTCGGGATCGAAATCAACCCCCATTGCCTCGATGCCGGCCGCCCTCAGTTGCACCAGCAACCGGTTGCCGTAGCGGCCCAGGCCGAAGACGATGGCCTCAATGTGAGCGTCACTTTGCTGCTGGCGCTCGACTGCCAGTTCGCGAAACGGCCGCTTGCGCTCGAACAAGGCGAGCCACGGGGCGAGTCGTGCATAAAGGGGCTGTGAATACAAAATCATGTAGGTCGAGACCGTGATGGTCACCAGCCCGACCAGCGTTGTCAGCCCCAGCACCTCGACACCGATGTGGCCGAGCGAGATGCCCATCGCCACAAAGACGATGGAGAATTCGCTGATCTGTGCCACCGTGAGCCCGGCCAGAAAACTGGTGCGTCTGCGATAACCCATGTAGCCCATGATGGCCATTACGATCAGCGGGTTGCCGATCAGCACGAACAGCGACAGCAGCATGGCCGGTGCGATCTCGCTGCCGAGGGTCGAAAAGTCGAGCTTGGCGCCCAGGTCGATGAAGAAAAACAGCAGCAAAAAATCGCGCAGGCCGGTCAGCCGTGCATTCATCGCTTCGCGGTAAGGCGTTGAGGCCAGCGAGAAGCCAGCCAGAAATGCGCCGGCCTCCTTGCTAAAGCCGAACCCTTCACCCAGCGCTGCCAGCGCCACGCCCCAGGCCACCGCGAACACCAGCAGCAACTCCTGCGAGCGCGCCATCGTGGCCACCAATCTGGGCAGAGGCCAGCGCATCAGCACATACATCATGGCTGCCACGGCGCCCAGGCGCCAAGTCAGCGACAGCAGGACATCGCTCCAGGCGGCCTCGCTGTCGGGGCCGCCAAGCGCGCTCATCGCCATCATGGCAATCACGACCGCCACGTCCTGCACGATCAGGAAGCCGACTGCGATGCGGCCATGCAGGCTGTCGAGTTCGCGCTTGTCGTTCAGTAGCTTGACGATGATGATGGTGCTGGAAAACGTCAGCGCCACCGCCACGTAAAGCGCCTCCATGGGCGCCTTGCCCAGCAGCAAAACCAGGACAAAGCCGAATGCGACCGTAAACGCCAGTTGCCCCAAGCCGGTGGCCAGCGCCACCGCCCCGATGTGGCGTATGTGGTTCAGGTCGAGCTTGAGCCCGACCACAAACAGCAGCACCGTGACGCCGATCTGCGCCAGCAGGTCGATCTGGTCATGCGCCGCCACAAAACCAAAGCCCGCCGGCCCGACTGCAATGCCGACCACGATGTAGGCAATCAGCACCGGCTGGCGCAGCCGCACGAACAGCGCGCCGGTGAAGGCGCACACCAGCAGCAACAGGGCAAATTCGGCGAACGGACCGTGCGAAAAGCTCATGGTGGTTTCTTTTTATCACGCCCGCTCAGCCGCCGCCATGTAAAAAGACCAGCGCTGCGTTGAAAAGATAGGTTGCCAGCAGCCCCGCACTGACCCAGCTCAGCACTCGCAACTCGCGCCCCTGCGGCCGCATCACCAGGCCTATCATCACCAGTCCGCTCATCACCACCGCCGAAATGGCCGTGCCGCCATGCACCGGCGAGGCGTCGATCAGCAGCGGGCCATGCGTGTAAAAAATGTCATCAATGGCCAGAATCGCCACGTTGAACAGGTTGCTTCCAAGCAGGTTGCCAATCGCCATGTCCAGCGCGCGCAGGCGCAAGGCCGACAGCGTCACGGCGATTTCGGGCAGCGTGGTCACGAAGGCCATGAACAGCGTGCCGACAAAGCTCCGGCTCCAGCCCATCGTCTGCGCCAGCTGGTCGGCAATCGACGGCAGCCAGCTTCCTGCCGCCAGCACCACCGCAGCCGCCAGGCCGAAACGGCGCCATTCGCGCTTCAGTTCGGACCTGGATTCCGGTGGGGATTCGGCTGTGGGTATCGCCTCGTCCTGTGGGCGCAGGGCCTGTTCGTGCGCAAAAACGCTGCGCAGCGCCAGCAGGTAAAGCGCCAGCAGCACCGGGCTGTACATACCCAGATGCAGCATGGTCGGCGTGGCGGCAGGCAGCAGCAGGCTCATCGCCACAAAGCCGAGCATCACGACGCCGAAGGCTGCCGACAGCAGATGCGCCGCGCTGGCACGGCGATAAATTGGCTGCTTGCGCTGCAGTGCATCAATGACCACCAGGAAAACCAGGTTGAACACGCAGGCGCCCAGCGCATTGCCGACCGCCAGATTGGGCGCATCCATCACGGTCACCGCGCTGATGCCCGAAGCCAGCTCGGGCAGCGAGGTCACGGTGGCCAGCAGCGCCAGACCGATCCAGCCGCCGGTCAGGCCGGTCGCCTGGGCGATGCGGTCGGCACTTTGGCAGAGCACATAACCCGCACTGCCGATCAGCGCCGCGCACAGCAAAAATTGCAGCGTGAGCAGACCCGGCGTCATGCCCCGCGCCCGTGGCCCAGGCGCGCGAAGAGCTTGCGCAGCTCTTCAGCCCAGAGCACGCAACTGGCCAGCGCGGCCAGTGGCAGCAGCGAGGCGGGCGCCAGCGGGACGGTATGAAACAGGGTGTTCATGGGCGGCGCATACAGCACCAAGGCTTGCAGCGACATGCTCAGCGCCAGCCCGCCCAGCAGCCAGGGGTTCTTCAGCAGCCCCAGCGCCAGCGCCGAGCGGCTCGCCGACTGGCAGTTCAACACATTGAACCACTGGCACATGGCCAGCACCGTGAAGGTTTCGGTGCGCACCAGCTCGATCGGCACTTCCTGCCCGAGTCGCCACCAGAACCAGCCAAAGGTCACGCCGGCGATCAGCGGCGTCATCAGCAGCACGCGCGCCAGCGTCTCGCGGCCCAGCAGCCGGTCGTCTCGCGGCACCGGCGAGCGCCGCATCTCCTCGCCATCGGGCGGGTCCATCACCAGGTTCACCGTCACGGTGCCCTCGGTGACGATGTTGATCCACAGGATCTGCACCGCCGCCAGCGGCAGGGGAAAGCCGCCCAGCAAGGCCAGCAGCAGCACCAGCACCTCAGCCATCGAGGTGGCGAACAGGTACAAAATCACCTTTTTCAGGTTGCCATAGACCACGCGCCCCTGCTCGACCGCGCCGACGATGGTGGAAAAGTTGTCGTCGGTGATGATGATCTTGGCCGCGCTCTTGGCCACCTCGGTGCCGGTGATGCCCATGGCCACGCCGACATCGGCACGCGCCAGCGCCGGTGCGTCGTTGACGCCGTCACCGGTCATCGCGACCACCTCGCCGCGTGCCTGCAGCGCTTCGACAATGCGCAGCTTTTGCGCCGGATGAACGCGCGCAAAGACGGCGATGCGGTCGAGCTCGTTGCGCAGGTCGGCCTCTCCCATGCGCTCCAGCTCGGCGCCATCGACCGCGCGATCGCCTTCGAGGGCGATGCCCAACTGGCGGGCAATCGCCAGCCCGGTGAGCTTGTGATCACCGGTCACCATGACTGGCCGGATGCCAGCGGCCCGGCATTCGGTCACGGCGGCCTTGACTTCCTCGCGCGGCGGGTCGGTCTGGCCGACCAGGCCGAGCAGGCGGGCCCGGCCGGCCAGTGCGTCGAAGCCCGCGTTGACATCGAGCAGGTCGTCCTCGACCACGGCAAAGGCCAGCACGCGCAGCGCGCGCTCCGCCATGGTTTCGGCGGCCGTGCGCGCCGCCTGGACCGCTGCCGCACCCTCGGCCGCACACAGGCTGAGCACCGCTTCAGGCGCGCCCTTGACGAACACGCGGCGCGGCGCATCGGCAAAGCGGTGGCGCGTCGCCATCATCTTGGTGTCGGAATCAAAAGGCAGTTCGGCTTCGCGCGGCGCGTCGCGGGTCAATTTTTCCAGCTCAATGCCGCCCTTGGCGGCCAGCACGATCAGCGCGCCTTCGGTCGGGTCGCCCAGCACCGACCATTGGGTGCGCGCCTCTTCGGGCGGCAGCAGTTGCGCATCGTTGCACAGCGCGGCTGCCTGCAGCAGCGCCAGGGTGGCGGCATCGTTCGCACTGAGCTTGCCTTCTGGTGCGTAGCCGATGCCGCTGACGGACACCTCGATGCCGCCCGGCAGCCAGAGCTGGCTGACGGTCATTTCGTTGCGCGTCAGGGTGCCGGTCTTGTCGGTGCAGATCACCGTGGTCGAGCCCAGCGTCTCCACCGCCGAGAGGCGCCGGATGATGGCGCCGCGCCCGGCCATGCGCTGCATGCCGACCGCCAGCGCAATCGTCATGGCAACGGGCAGGCCTTCGGGCACCATGGATACCATCTGGCTGATGGCCACCATCAGCACATCGGCCAGCGGCAGGTTGCGGTACAGGCCCAGAGCGACCACCGCGACAAACAGTCCCAGCGCCGCTGCCACCAGCCAGCGGCCGAACTGCTCGATGCGCTGCTCCAGCGGCGTTTGAGGTTCGGCCGCGCTTTCGGTCAGCCCGGCAATACGGCCGACTTCCGTCTGGCTGCCAATCGCCACCACCAACGCCCGGGCGCGCCCGGCCGTGGCGTAGGTGCCCGAAAACACCATGTTGTGGCGGTCGGCCAGACCGGTCGCTTCGGAAAGGACCGGTGTCGCCTTGCTGACCGGAACCGATTCGCCGGTCAGGGCCGCTTCGGCGACCTGCAGCTGGGCGGTCTCGATCAGCCGTGCATCGGCGCCCACCGCGTCGCCTGCCGCCAGCAGCAGCACATCGCCAGGCACCAGCTCACGCGCCTCGATCGACATTTCCCGGCCATCGCGCAGCACCCGCACCCGCAGCGCCGACAGCTGCCTGAGCGAAGCCATGGACCGCTCGGCGCGGCCCTCCTGGAACGCGCCTATCAGCGCGTTGACCCCCACCACCAGCAGTATCACCACGGCATCGCCGTAATGCGACAGCACCATCGCCAGCACCGCTGCCACCAGCAGGATGTAGATCAGCGGGCTCTGAAACTGGCGTGCGAGGATGGCCAGCGTCGAGCGGCGTGGCGGCTCGGGCAGGGTATTGGCGCCACACTGCGCGCGCCGCTGGTCAGCCTCTGTGGCGCTCAAGCCCGATGCGGGGTCGCAGCCGAGCTGGGCGAGCACCGTCTCGACCTGCAAGGCATGCCAGGGCGGGGTTGAATGCATCGGGGTGCCAACCGGTGCGGGGGTTGTGGTGGTCATAGACCCAAAATTCTAAAATTTCAGCGTGGCGCGCATCTGCGGTAAATCAAACGATGGCCCGGTACTTTTTTGCTGCGGCCTCAACAGGCACGCGCACAACGCGTGGCGATTCATGCATTTTTGGTGTGGGAAGATCAGCATTCCCATGCTTCGTCCAGCATGCCCGCCCTGGGCAGCCGATTCATCCGTCATTCACTTCAAAACACAATACACACCACACAAAAGGCTTATGGGAACGCTCTCCATCGTTATTTCGCTGGCGCTTCTGATGTACCTCGCTTACCGCGGCATCAGTGTCTTGCTGCTCGCGCCCTTGCTGGCGCTGTTCGCCGTGCTGATGGCTGGCGACGCCGCCATGCTGCTGCCCACCTACACCCAAGTGTTCATGGCGGCGATGGGCGGCTACATTGTCCAGTTTTTCCCGCTGTTTTTGCTGGGCGCGCTGTTCGGCAAACTAATGGACGATTCCGGGTCGGCGCGGGCGATTGCGCAAGGCATTGTTGACAAGGTCGGGCCCGACCGGGCCGTGCTGGCCATCGTTCTGGCCTGCGCCTTGCTGACCTATGGCGGCGTCTCGCTGTTCGTGGTGGCCTTTGCCGTCTACCCGATTGGCGTGGCGCTGTTTCGCCAGGCCGGCATCCCCAAACGCCTGCTGCCCGCCTCGATTGCGCTGGGCGCCTTCACCTTCACGATGACGGCCTTGCCCGGCACACCGGCGATCCAGAACGCGATTCCCGCGCCGTTTTTCGGCACTGACGCGTTCGCCGCGCCAGGCCTGGGGGTCATTGCCGGCTTGATCATGTTCGGGCTGGGCACCTGGTGGCTGAGCGGGAAAGCCAAGAAGCTGATGGCGGCGGGCGAGGGCTACGGCGACCACAAGGATGAAAAGAAAAGCACCGAGCCCGCCAGTGCGCTAGAGAATCAGCGCCCCGTGGGTTTCTGGCTGGCCGTGCTGCCGATTCTGGTGGTGATTGGCATCAACTTCCTGATGGCCAAGCAGGTGCTGCCCAACGTGGACACCAGCTACCTGGCCCAGCCAGAATTTGGCGGGCTGAAAGACGCCGCTTCGCTGATCGGCATCTGGTCCATCATCGCGGCGCTGGTCACCGCCATCATGCTTCTGGTGCTGATGCACTGGCGCCGCTGGACCGACCTGAAAACCACGGTCAACGACGGCGCCTTCGGCTCCATGCTGCCCATCCTGAACACCGCCACCGAAGTCGGCTACGGCACCGTCATCGCGTCGCTGGCCGGTTTCGTCGTGATACGCGACCTGGTGCTGGGCGTCGCGCCGGGCAACCCGCTGATTTCCGAAGCGGTGGCGGTCAACGTGCTCGCCGGCATCACCGGATCGGCTTCGGGCGGCATGTCGATTGCGCTCAAAGCCTTGGGCGCGGACTACCTGGCGATGGCCAACGCCGCCGGCATCAGCCCCGAACTGCTGCACCGCGTGGCCACCATGGCCTCGGGCTGCATGGACACGCTGCCGCACAACGGCGCGGTGATCTCGCTGCTGGCGATCTGCAAGCTCTCGCACCGCCAGTCGTATGGTTTCATCGCGATGAACACCGTAGTGTTTCCGCTGTTGGCGCTGGCCGTGGTGATCACGCTGGGCACCCTGTTCGGCAGTTTTTAAGCGGCCGGCGGCTGCGGCTCGCGCCGCTGCAGTTTCTTGCGCACCAGCTGAATGTTGCTGCGCAGCGCATACAGTTCGTTGGCATACGACAGCGGCACGCTGATCTTTTCTGCCCGGTGTTCCAGGTCGTTCAGGTCTTCCCGCAGCGCGTCCGGGTCGCCCGCGCTGTCAATGCGGTTTTCAATGTCGCGCAGCTGGCCGTACCACCTGAAGATGCGCGAGCGCACACGAAATTCATACAGCGGCGGCACGATGCGCGACAGCGGCAGCATGATCGCCAGGATGATGCCCATCACCAGCCACATACGCTCGACCAGGTTGGCCACCCAGAACGGCAGGTAACGCTGCAAAAAGGGCTGATCGTTCTTGATGCTGCGTTCGGCCTCGGCTGAAATCGGCACCTCGCTGTTGGCCAGCTTGGGGTATTCGCGGGCCCGCTTGAACCAGCCCGCGCTGCCGTGGATTTCATTGCCGGCCAGCGCAAACAGTTGCAGCAGCGCCGGGTGCGTGCCGATGCGCGTGAGCAGGGTGGTGGTAGGCGCGACCAGGCGAACGTCTTGCGGTGGAATATTGGCCGCCAGATCGACCACGCCCCGCGGCAGCACGGCGGGGCTTAAAAAAGCAAAGCGGCGCGAATAGGCTTCGTTCTGTGCAAAATCCATCAGCTTGACGCCCGGCGTCTGCAGCAGCATCTGCACCATCAGCGATTCGGGGGCCGAGGCAAACACGATGGCGTCGAGTTCACCGCCCAGAAAGGCGACGGTGGCCGGTGTTTGCTCCAGCTGGGACAGTCGCAAGGCGCTGGCCTCGATGCGGTTGCTTTCAAGCAGTTTGCCCATCAGGCTGGGCAGGCCGCTGCCGGGTGTGCCGACATTGACGCGCAGCCCCTTGAGCTCCGTTAAAGAAGTCAGCGTGGCCTGGGTGTTGACCC
>Ga0123337_10004950_pt1 | contig 13296 bp, 11 predicted proteins | sample frozenSSSSmetaG_FD_89792 | JGI IMG/M metagenome (GOLD analysis project Ga0123337, IMG submission 89792) | Glacier valley bacterial and archeal communities from Borup Fiord, Nunavut, Canada, to study Microbial Dark Matter (Phase II) -... | ecosystem: Environmental > Aquatic > Freshwater > Ice >...
ATCACAGCACTTCTGTCCGGAAATTTAGAAACAACAGTCTTCCCCCCGCATTGCCTGAATAGCAACTGACGGTTTATGCTTCCACTGAAGCCTTGAAAAAGTGTTGAAGTATGAATAGCCATTTTCTTAATTCCTGATTGAATTTAAGAATAAATACACTGTTAATCAATAACTTAAATTAAAAACAGAAAAAATAAAGCTAAAAGAGAGGTCTTAGGCAGGTCCTAGATTCGTTTGGTGTATAGACATTTTACGTTCAGTTGCTATTAAAACGGGGTTTTGGTCGGCTCTGATTGTCAAATGCAAAAGTTCTTTGACCCCCTCTGGAATAATTCCGGAAATGTTACTTAAGATCAGAAGCATTTGCAATCATTCTTTTCTCTTTAGGTTGGAAATATGCTTAGCCCACAAATTTGAACTTGATCCAACAAACGTTGATTAAGCGACCTACAACTAGATTCTATTCGCTTGACACAAAATAACCCGAATAATTTACTCGTATTATAAAAGAAAATATCCAAAAATACTTGGGGGTACACGTTAGCCCGTCAGCAGGGGACAGCATGACGAATAGGGGATGGCATAATCCAAAGGATACTTCTTGTGGTTAAAATCTTACAATAGATATGGAACATTCAAAGGAAATTGCCAAGACAAGAACCTTAATCAATATTAGCAGGATTTGCTCGCGGTCAATTTCAATATGTCAAGGTAATTGGTTTGTACGCCAGCAGGAGCACAGAGCCAAAATGTCTGTAAACAAATATAGATTTGAACAACTGCATAAAATAGGAATATCCTATTATTATCAATTTATTACAACCACACCTTTGGCTTCATACGCCAATTGTTCTTTTGGCGTAGTGATTGCAGCGATTTCGGCTGCAGTTTTACCGCCATCTTTTGCATAATGCCTGAGTGTTTCAATTGATGTTGTATCAGTATAAGCAAAGCCATCCAGAATAACTTCTTTTCCTGTAAGGTCTTTTGGAACAAAAATCTTATAATCTTTAAAAGTTACACGAATTTCATTACCATTGCCCAGATCCATGATCATCCAGCAGCCTTTACTCTTGCATACTTCCTTTACCTGTCCTTTTATCTTAATATCCTTCTTACTTTCGCCGACCATTGCCGTTTGAAGGGCAGTGATCTCAATAACATTATCATTTTTAACAGAATCACCATAAACGGCGGTTCCCTTTACATTTTGAACAGCCTGTAATTCTGTTTTTGGGGTAGTATTACATGAGGCAAGAAAAGCCAATGCAATTACTGATAGTACTATTGTTTTCATTTTTTCAATTTTTCAATTGCCAAATTTCGCAATAATAATTATCTTTTTTCTTAAAAATATGTCTTATGACATTGTACAGAGGGAATAGGCTATTACCCAAATAGAGCATTAAAGACCTCTTCCACTTTTGATACTGTTTTTATTGTGATCTTATACTTCTGCCACTCAGGGGATGTTTTAACACCTCTGCCAGCCGGAAGGTTATATTTAGAGATAAATATTTGTTCGAATCCAAGTTTTTCAGCCTCCGCAATACGCTGTTCAATCCGGTTAACGGCCCTGATCTCACCGGATAAGCCAACCTCTGCAGCAAAGCAGATCTTAGAATCAACTGGCATATCCTCATGAGATGATATGATTGCCACTACCACAGCCAGGTCGATACCCGGATCTTCTACTCTTAATCCGCCTGCAATGTTCAGAAAAACATCCTTTGCACTCAATTTGAAGCCACAACGCTTCTCAAGAACGGCAAGCAGCATATTCATTCTTTTAGTATCAAAGCCAGTGGCAGAGCGCTGGGGAGTTCCGTAGGCAGACACGCTGACCAATGCCTGTGTCTCGATTAACATTGGCCTCAGGCCTTCCATCATTGCCGATATGGTAATACCACTCAAGGGTTCATCTCTCTGTGAAAGGAGGATCTCTGAAGGATTAGACACCTCTCTTAAACCACTACCCTGCATTTCGTAGATACCCAGCTCTGAAGCAGAACCAAAACGATTCTTCACTGCACGTAAGATGCGGTAAACATGATGTCTGTCGCCTTCAAACTGTAATACGGTATCAACCATATGCTCCAGAATCTTAGGACCAGCGATCATCCCGTCTTTAGTGATGTGACCGATCAGAAAAACTGGAGTCCCGCTTTCCTTAGCAAAACGAAGAAGTTCTGCGGTGCATTCCCTCACCTGTGAAACACTTCCTGGTGTAGATTCAATATGGGCAGAGTATAGGGTCTGGATAGAATCTATGACCACCAGATCGGGTTGGAGGATCTCTATTTGCTTAAAAATATTCTGAGTTGAAGTTTCTGTTAATATATAAGTGTCAGCAGATTCTGAAGCTTTTTTCCCTGAATCAGGCACTAAGCGTTCGGCGCGCATTTTTATCTGCTGCTCACTTTCTTCACCTGAAACATAAAGCACTTTAAGCCCTGGCAGGTTAAGTGCAACCTGCAGCATTAATGTTGATTTCCCTATACCAGGTTCACCGCCAATTAAAACAATGGAACCACTTACAATACCACCACCCAATACCCTGTTTAATTCCTTATCGGGAGTAATTAGCCGGTTCTCTTCAGAAAATACAATTTCATGGATAGCAGCAGGTTTATTGGAGCGCTGCGTGCTTGTAGATCCGGCTTTCCAGTCAGGGACAGATTGATTGGCCTTCTCAATTATTTCTTCAACAAATGTATTCCATTGATTACAGGATGGGCATTTTCCCAACCATTTGGCAGATTCGTATCCGCAACTTTGACAGAAATAAGCGGAACGTGTTTTAGCCATGGTTTTAAAATTTAGATTGCTAATTTATTGAAAAGAAAGCTATCAAATACAAAACAGAGTATTCGTAAATAAAAAATGTGCAAATGGGTTTATCTCATTTGCACATTTATAATGTCAAGGTAAGCTTTACAGCTTAATCTCTTCTTCCTTAGAATTCAGAAAATGAAACTCAGTCAGATAGTAAGAAGGAATAGCTTTCACCTTGATCCACTTGCTGAACTTAAAGAACCATTTCCATTGAATTGAAATCAATCCTTTTTTAATATAAGCTTCAATATAAGGATGAACGCATAAAGTAACACTGCTTTCATTCTGCTCATTGAGAATATAGTTCAGGTTGTTCTCTATATCGTCCATTAAAATGATACTCGCTTTGATCTCTCCTGTACCATTGCAGGCAGGACATTTCTCATTAGTAACAATATTCATTTCAGGCCTCACACGCTGACGGGTAAGCTGTACCAATCCGAATTTACTCGGAGGCAAAATAGTATGCTTGGCACGGTCTAGAAGCATCAGATCCTTGAGGTAATCAAACAGTTCCTTTCTGTTCTGGGGTTTATGCATATCGATAAAATCGATCACCACAATACCACCCATATCACGAAGGCGTAATTGTCTGGCTATTTCCTTTGCAGCTTCCATGTTGATCATCAGGGCGTTTTGCTCCTGATTTTCAGTATTTGCTGTACGGTTACCACTGTTTACGTCAATAACGTGCAAAGCTTCGGTATGTTCAACGACCAGATAAGCTCCACCTGGCAGATTTACAGTCCGCCCAAACGCTGATTTGATCTGCTTTTCAATACCAAAATGTTCGAATATGGGCTCTTTACCACGGTACTGTTTAACGATCTTTTCCATTTCAGGAGAGATCTCATGAACATAAGACCTGATCTCTTCAAACAATGCAGGATCTCCAATGTGGATATTGGTGAAGTCGGTATTCAATATATCTCTCAGGATAGTTGAGGTACGACCCATTTCACCAAGGATCTTTTTGGAAGGCTCTGTACCAGGTAAGCGGGTAGTAAATTTCTCCCACTTATCGATAAGATCCAAAAGATCTTTTTGAAGTTCTGCAACACCTTTACCTTCAGAAACAGTACGAATGATCACTCCGAAATTCTTCGGCTTAATACTTTCAACGATCTTCTTAAGACGATTTCGCTCTGTATTACTCTTTATTTTTTTGGAGATCGAAATAACATCCGAAAAAGGTACAAGCACAGCAAAACGGCCTGCTATTGAAATATCTGAGCTTAAACGCGGACCCTTTGTTGATATTGGTTCCTTTGCTATCTGCACAGGTAGCAACATATTCCGGTTCAGAATTTCTGAAATTTTACCGGATTTACTGATATCCGTTTCCAGTCTGAAACTATTGAGCAGTTTATCTTTGTAACTGCCTCCCTTTACAATCTTTGTCAGCTTTAAAAGCGACTGAACCTGCGGACCAAGGTCTAGATAATGCAAAAAAGCATCCTTTTCATAGCCTACATCTACAAAAGCGGCATTGAGTCCGGGCATGATCTTCTTGATCTTACCGAGATAAATATCGCCAACAGCATAATTGTTGCTGACTTGCTCTGTATTTAGTTCTACGAGTTGCTTGTCTTGCAGTAAAGCAATAGTAACCCCGCTAGGGGATGAATTGATAATTAATTCCTTTACCAATGGCTAAATTTAAGACACCGGTCGAAGACCGGCATACGTTTAAAATATAGGAAAAATAAAAACAAACGAATGATTTAAACCTCCGGCGCAGAGATGCGGGAGGTTTAATTATTCAATGAGTCTTAAAAATAACCTGACCTTAAAAGATCAGGTCACTCAGACTATTTTTTCTTATGTCTGTTTTTTCTTAAGCGTTTTTTGCGCTTATGGGTAGCCATTTTATGTCTTTTTCTTTTCTTACCGCTTGGCATAATGTTGTTTTTTAAAATGTTTTATAATCTAATTACTTAATTCGTTTATTTTCCGATCAACAAACTGACTCATATTCGGATCAGCTGCAATCTCTTTTGTTTTTAAATAAGCAGCAATTGCGTCTGCGTTCTTGTCCATGCTTTCATAGCTTGAAGCAAGGTAGAACCATGCTTCAGCACTTGGAGCTATTGCAATTACTGTTTTAAAACGCTCAACAGCTTTATCAAACTGACCTGATTTCATTGAAAACAAGCCTAAATTCAAATTAGCCTTTAAATTTTTAGGATCCTGCTTTACTACATCAAGTAATAAAGTAATTCCCTGCATTGGGTTTGGGGTCCCGGTAACGTAAGCTATACCCAATCCTGTTTTCACTTCAAGGGTATTAGGTTTTATTTTATCAGCCTTCTGATACGAACTGATCGCCTTCTGAACTAAAGCAGGCTGAACCAGAGTGTCCATACTTTGCTGATAAGCATCTGTAAATTTATCCCCGGCTTTAAGCCATGAATTAAAATCAGGTGTCTTTTCAGCGATCATCTCATAATACAATGAAGATGGAGTAGAAAGATTAACATCATCCCACTGCTGGGCAAGCTTCTTGTAAAGATCTAATTTTTCACCATCAGAAGCACTTTTCAACTGAGCTTCAAGATTACTTATCTGCGACTTTAGACTGGCAGTTAAACCTTCCTTTGCGGTCAGGGATACCTCGTCCAATGAAATTGCTTTAACAGTCGACGCCGCAGGAGCAGCAGCCTTAGCCGTAGCACCTTCACCTTCGCCTGGCTTAACCAAACCCTGAATATCTAAGGAAAGCATAAGGCCCATCAGCACAGCTACTGAACCCACAACAATTATCTGCTTCCTGTTTAACATACTCTGGTTGATAAAAATTTAATTATTTGTTGCCTGTTTTTACTTTCTCAACAAAAACCTTAGCAGGTTTAAAACTTGGAACGAAGTGCTCAGGAATAATAATTGCTGTATTTTTTGAAATATTACGGGCTGTTTTCTTAGCTCTTTTCTTCACAACAAAACTTCCAAAACCTCTCACGTAAACATTCTCTCCATTTATCATGGAATTTTTTACCACTTTGAAAAATGCTTCTACAGCTTCTTGTACATCTACCTTTTCTATTCCGGTTTTATTAGAGATCTCTGTTATGATTTCTGCCTTGGTCATATCTAATTTCTTTTATTTTTTATCCTAAATACTTAACTTATTTGGGGTTGCAAAAGTATTGGTTTTAATTGAATTTGGGAAATAAATCTGCTTTTTTTTAAACCAAGTAGCTATAAAACAAATAGTAAGATACTTTTGCACTGTTAAATGTGCTAATACACTCTATCTCAAATGAATTTTGCTGAAGAAATAATTGAATGGTACCAGAGGAATAAAAGGGATCTTCCATGGAGAAAAACAGAAGACCCGTACATCATCTGGCTATCAGAGATCATCATGCAGCAAACCCGGGTAGAGCAGGGAACACCCTATTTTAATCGCTTTGCTGAGAAATACCCGACAGTTGAACTTTTCGCTTCGGCCAGTGAAGATGAAATACTAAAACTCTGGCAGGGTTTAGGCTATTATTCCCGGGGGAGAAATATGCATCAAACCGCCCAGCTAGTCATGGAAGAGCATGCCGGATATTTTCCAAAAAACTATGATTCACTGATCAAATTAAAAGGAATTGGTGAATATACTGCTGCCGCCATTTCTTCATTTTCATCTAATGAAGCAAGGGCTGTGGTAGATGGAAACGTTTTCAGACTGTTATCCAGATATTTTGGCATTGATACTCCGATCAATACAGGAAAAGGAAAAAAATTATTCACTGATCTGGCAAATGAATTATTGGATAAATCACAGGCAGGAAAATTCAATCAGGCCATCATGGAGTTTGGATCATTGCAGTGCAAGCCCAAAAACCCTGATTGCCTGTCTTGTCCATTACAGGCCTCATGTGAGGCCCGAAAAACAAACCGGATCAATGAGCTTCCCGTCAAAATTAAATCCCTGAAGATCCGGGAGCGATACTTTAATTACATAATTGCTCAAAAAGAGGGTAAGATCCTCATTAACAAGCGGGGAGCTGGGGATATCTGGGAAAACATGTTCGATCTTCCACTTTTTGAGACTGAATTTACAAGCCATGCACACGATCTGATCAGATCAGAAAAGTTTATCAGCTGTTTTGGAGAGCAGGTGAAAATACGGTCTGTTTCAGCACCGGTAAAACATATCCTCAGCCACCAGAAACTTCATGCCAGCTTTATAGAAATTGAAAGTTTTTCTGACAGATTTCTTTCAGAAAGATCATGGTTTTATGTAGGCCAGGATGAGCTTGAAAAGTTGGCACAACCAAAACTAATTTTCCATTTCTTCGAAAATTTCCATAAATTGAATACTTAAAATTTTTACATTTCAAATATCATGTCGGGAATTAACAAAGTCATTTTAGTCGGGCATTTAGGCAAGGATCCTGAAGTACGGCATTTGGATGGGGGTGTTACAGTAGCTAGCTTCCCTTTAGCAACTTCAGAAACCTACAACAAAGACGGTAGAAAAATAGAACAGACCGAATGGCATAATATTGTTATGTGGAGGGGCCTGGCTGACATTGCATCGAAATATCTTCAGAAAGGCAGGCTGGTTTATATTGAGGGGAAATTAAGAACACGTTCCTTTGAAGATAAGGAGGGTCATAAAAAATATACCACCGAAGTTGTTGCCGAAAACTTTACCATGCTTGGCAGAAAAAGTGATTTTGAAAACGAACATGGCGACAATTCACAGCAGAATAAATCAGAAAATGGAATTGCAAAGGAAGACCAGCCAATGAACTATGACAAAGGAACGGCGGCTGATGATGATTTACCTTTTTAGATCTATTCAGTATTTATTCGTGTAAAATTTAATTGATTCTTAGCCCATAAGAATTCAGGAATGAACATGCCAAATTCCTGAAAATGTTTATTCACTACCATCAAAAGTCATGGCAAATTCCTGTTTAAATCCTAAAAGGATCTATCTCATGGCTTGCTGCTTTTTTTTATTACTTTCATCCTTTATTTTAAAGTGGACTGTATATGAAAAAGCATTTTTTGTTGTCAGGTTTAGCCTGGATTATTGTCTTAGTGGCTTACGGTCAGGAAAATTTATTGTTACGTCATCCTTCAATCAGTGGTAACGGATCGCTTATAGCATTTTCTTACCAGGGTGATATATGGACCGTTCCGGTAACAGGAGGTCGTCCGGCCAGGCTTACAATTCATGAAGCATATGAAAGCAATCCTATTTTCAGTCCCGATAGTAGATCAATAGCTTTTTCGGGAAGCCGATACGGCAATAATGATATTTATACCATTCCCGTTGAGGGAGGTACATCAAAGCGACTAACTTATCATTCAGCTGCCGATAATATTGCCAGCTGGACGAATGATGGTTCTATCATTTTTACAACAAGCAGGGAATTCCGGCAGATTGAAAGGGATCCTGAAATGTATTCTATTCCATTAACTGGTGGAACCGAGCAGCGAATTACAGATATTCTAGGATTTGAGCCGGTTACTTCCCCGAACGGAAGATTTATTGCTTTTACGCGTGGTGGAAGTAATCCTGTTGCAAGAGAAGACTATAGAGGCTCTTCCGACAGAGAAATATGGATAATGGATACCAAAACCAAGAGCTATAACAAACTTCCGCTTTTTTCTACCAATGATATAATGCCCCAATGGAGCAGCGACAATATGCTGTATTTCCTCAGTTCTACTTCAGGCACTTATAACTTGTACAGAATTAACATTGATGGTAATGGAAAAGCATCGGGTAAACCAGAGCAGATCACAAATTATAAGGATGAAGCTATCAGGCATTACGCAATTTCCAAAGATGCATCCAGTATAGTATTTGAAAAAGACATGAATCTATACCTCCTGAAAAACAATAGGGGACCGGCAGAGAAGATCGATATACGAATGAATACTGATGAACGGCTTGATGCTTCAGAAAGCAAAATTTTAACAAGCGGGGCAACCGAATATTCACTCGCACCCAATGCAAAGTTATTTGCATACACCATCCGGGGAGAAGTATTTATTAAGGAAACTGATAAAGAAAAGACCAGAAGCGTTAATATTTCAAACCATTCGTACAGAGATATGAATCCGGTTTGGTTGAATGATTCCTCACTGGTATTCACTTCAGACCGAACAGCCGGAAACTTCAATCTTTTTATGGCCGTTTCCATTGATAAAAATGAAACCAATCTGTTCAGGACGCTGAAAACTGATATCATCCAGATAACCAGTACTTCAGAAGATGAAACATCACCTGTAGTATCTTATGATGGGAAAAAGATCGCTTTTATAAGAGGAAGAGGTAAGCTGATCGTGGCGGATATTTCCGGAAATGGCCAGTTGAAAAATGAAAAGATCTTAAGCGACAGCTGGGCTGCACCCTCAGGAATAGCCTGGAGCCCTGATAACAGGTGGCTGGCTTATTCACAAAGTGATCTATACGCCAACAATGAGATTTACGTGCAGGCAGCTGATAATTCTTCCAGGCCTGTGAATGTAACCATGCATCCCAGGACAGAAAGAAGTCCGGTTTGGAGCCCTGATGGTTCAAAACTCGGTTTCCTTTCCTCAAGAAACAATTTAAGCAGTGACGTTTGGTTCGTTTGGCTAAAGAAGGAAGACTGGGAAAAAGTAAATGAAGATTGGCAGGATACACCTGCTGCTGTACCGGCTAGCGCAGGTAAATCAGCAAAAGCTGGAATTAAGCCTGTTCAAATAGATTTTGAAGGCATCAGTGAAAGAACTGTTCAGGTAACCAGCTTCCCGGGCGATGAGGGCGATCTGGCTATTTCTAAAGATGGGCAGACGTTCTTTTATACAGCAACAACCAGCACAGCAAGAGGCAGGGATCTGTACAGTATCAAATGGGATGGAAAAGAATTGAAGGAGCTCACCAAGGGCGGATCGAATCCTTCTTCTCTTTCAATAGATAATGAAGGTAAATCTGTCTATTTCTTCAAACAGGGTGGTTCACTTGCAAGGATAGATACAAAAACATCTGTACAGGAATCTTTGCCTTATTCAGCCAGGTTAAAAATTGATTATCCAACAGAAAAGGAGCAAGTATTTGAAGAAGCATGGAGAGCAATTCGTGATGATTTTTACGACCCCAAAATGCATGGTTATGATTGGAATGCCCTTCATGATAAATACAAGAAAAGAGCTGTCTCCGCATCAACCAGTGCTGATTTCAGGGATATGTTTAACCTAATGCTGGGTGAACTTAACAGCAGTCACATGGGCTTTAATCCCGCTGACAGAACAGAAACGCAAAGAGAAACAACCGGACTCTTAGGCGCCGAGCTAATTCCTACATCTGAGGGAATGAAAGTGGTTCGCGTTATCCCTGATGCACCGGCAAGCAGAACAGGCAGCCGTTTAATTCAGGGTGATATGATTACCTCAGTTAACGGAGAGGCCCTTAAAAAGGATGAAAACTTCTATAGCTATCTGACAGGGACAGCAAACGAAAAAGTGTTACTGCAGGTAAAAGGAAATAATGGGATAACAAGAGAAGTAGTGATCAGGCCGGTGGCGAGCGAATCAAAGGTTCTTTACGACGAATGGGTGTCTGAACGCAGAAAGCTGGTTGATAAATACTCAAATGGAAGGTTAGGATATATACATATACAAGCTATGGATATGCAAAGCTTCGAGGATACAGAGAGAGAATTCACAGCTGCCGGGTATGGTAAGGACGGTTTGATCGTTGATGTTCGTTATAATGGCGGTGGTAGCACAACTGATTACCTGATGACTGTTTTAAATTATAAACAGCATTCATATGCTATTCCAAGAGGAGCTACTGAAGATCTGGAAAAAGATAAACTGAAGTTCCGTGATTACTATCCTGTTGGGGAGCGTTTGGTTTATGCTGCATGGATGAAGCCATCAATTGCAATATGCAATGAAAACAGCTACTCCAATGCAGAGATCTTCTCTCATGCTTATAAGCAATTAGGCATTGGTAAGCTGGTTGGTACCCCAACCAATGGATCTGTTATTTCTACCGGGGCAAAAACATTAATTGACGGCTCAACAGTACGCATACCTCGCAGAGGCTGGTATGTAAAGGCTACAGATGAAAATCAGGAGCTTGGACCTGCTGTTCCTGATATTTTAATAGATAATACTATAGATTATAAAGCAAAAGGTGTGGATGAGCAACTGAAGGCTGCTGCTGACGAGCTTATGAAGCAGTTACCAAAAAAATAAAAGCAAATTGCCTGTAAATAATAAAAGCAAATAAGAACAAGCATGTTCTTATTTGCTTTTATTTAAATTTTATTTTCGGCTAAGCCTGAACGAAAACTACTGCTTTGCCATATCCATGTAATCCAGAGTCAAGCCTGTTAATGCTTTTACTCCAAGCTTGAAAGAGCTTTCGTCGATGAAAAAATCAGGGGTATGGTGTGAAGGGGCAGTTTTAGGATCCGCTCCTTTTGGCATTCCTCCTAAGAAAAAAAACAATCCGGGTACTTTTTCCTGAAAAAACGAAAAATCTTCAGCACCGGTTATTGGTGGTATAAGCTTCACATTCTCAGCGCCTGCCACCTTTGCAAGGCTTGGAAGCATCTTTTCTGTCAGTGCAAGATCATTGTAGGTTACCGGATAATGATTGCTGTAAGGTATTTTAACCTCAGCAGTTGCTCCTGCAGCTTCAGCCGTTTTTGTAGCTATAGTTCTGATTCTACTGATCAGTAATTTCTCATCTTCGACACTAAGCGACCTGATAGTACCGAGCATTTCGGCCTGCTCAGGAATAATATTTGATCTGACACCCGCATGAATAGAGCCAATGGTAACTACCCCAGCATTTTCAGTGATATTCAGATTTCGGCTTACAATTGTTTGTAAATTATTAATGATCTGTGCTGAAACAACAATTGGGTCAATTGATGCCCAGGGTGCTGCACCGTGAGCCTGTCTTCCCTTAACAATTATCTGCATGTCATTAACTCCTGCCATCATTCCACCAGGACGGTAAGTAATTTTTCCTGCTTCTGTTTGTGCCCAGATATGCAATCCGAATACAACGTCAACCTTAGGATTTTCAAGTACACCTTCTTTAACCATTAATTCTGCTCCGCCTTCCACTCCGGGCGCTGAACCTTCTTCAGCCGGCTGGAAAATAAACTTAACACTGCCCTTAAGGTCGGCTTTCATTCCTGCCAGCACCTCTGCAACACCCATCAGCATCGCAGTATGAGAATCATGTCCGCAGGCATGCATTACACCAATTTCTTGTCCGTTATATTGTGTTTTAACTTTTGATGCAAATGGAAGAGAGCCTCGTTCTGTTACAGGAAGTCCATCCATATCAGCCCGCAAGGCAACTACAGGTCCTGGTTTTCCACCCTTTAGAATACCAACAACACCCGTTCTTGCAACTCCGGTCTTAACTTCCATTCCCAGGCTTTGCAGATGTTTTGCAACAATTGCGGCTGTTCTGGTTTCATTGTTTCCCAACTCAGGGTGTTCATGAAAGTCACGGCGCCATTCAATGACCTTTGATTCTATCTTATCAGCTGCCATACTGACCTTTGTTTTTGATGGACTTATTTGAGAAAATGCAGGTAATGAAAGTAAAAGCAATCCTGCCAGATATGATTTGTTCATGTTAAATGTTTAGAAATTAAAAGTACAGAAAAGAAAAAGAAATTCAAGATTCAATCAGATGAATGATTCATCAGATCAGGGATAGGATCTCCTTTAATTTTGAAACGTTTTCAACAGAAGTTTCAAGGGCATGGTAAGGTTCTCCATTGATCGGGTCAATATCATATTCAATCAATTTTTTTGCGGTAGTATGAAATTCAAAAGCAACAGTTTCCTTTGCGATTGCATGCAAATTCAGTTCATTAATGCCTGAACCAGGCATAATGGAGATTCTTGAGCCTGCCTGAAGTACCAGTGATTTTAATATTTCAATTCCTTCATAAGCAAATTCTCTGCCACCGGAAGTAAGCACACGGTGACAACCCAGTTGTATTATGTCCTCCAGGCTCCTTTTCATGTCATTACAGCGGTCAAAAGCCCTATGGAAGGTAAACTGCATAGCTCCGGCAAGGGCGATCAGCTCAGAGCACCTGTCGGTGTCGATACTGCCATCCTTCCTGAGGATCCCAATAACAATTCCCTCACATCCAATTTCCCTGCAGCAGATCACATCTTCTTTCATTATTTCAAACTCATCTTTTGAAAAAACAAAATCCCCACCGCGGGGCCTGATTATTGGATAAAAAGGAATTTGAAGTAGTTTCTTACATTGTACGAGCATCCCGTAGGAAGGAGTAGTACCTCCTTCAGAAAGGTTATCACAAAGTTCGATCCTGTCTGCACCGCCAGTTTGAGCAGCCAAAGCAGATTGCCATGAACCCACACAGATCTCCAAATTGTTTAACATAAATACACAAATTTAAAGGTCTGAATCAGATGAGCTATCTGATAAATTATCTGTTTCAGGTCGCAAGCCAT
>Ga0123337_10004951_pt1 | contig 13296 bp, 12 predicted proteins | sample frozenSSSSmetaG_FD_89792 | JGI IMG/M metagenome (GOLD analysis project Ga0123337, IMG submission 89792) | Glacier valley bacterial and archeal communities from Borup Fiord, Nunavut, Canada, to study Microbial Dark Matter (Phase II) -... | ecosystem: Environmental > Aquatic > Freshwater > Ice >...
AATTTCTTGATAATGCTCCTAATAAATAGTTTTTAGCAGTTATAAGCTCTTCATTATCAATTAATTCTGTCTGTAATTTTAATATTTCTTTATTAATTTCTTCTTTTACTTGCTCTGTAAGTATGTTGTTACATTCACTACTGATTTTAAATAAGCTGAAGTTTTTGAACGGGGTAATACTCGAGTGTATCCCATAAGTTAATCCTTTCTCTTCCCTGATGTTTTTCATCAAACGAGAACCAAAGTATCCCCCAAGTATAAGATTAAACATACTAATTGAAAAATAGTCTGAATGTTCTCGGGACGGTAAAATTTTGCCTAATCTTAGTGAATTTTGAGTGGAACCGGGTTTATGAATGAATTCCTCTTTTGAAGTTACCGGTATTTCTATGCTAGGCCTATGTTCAGGAAATACAAGATTATAAATCTCAAAACCCGAATGGGTTAATATATTCTCAATTTGAGTCTGATCGGAACCCGTAAAAATAAAATATGGCTTTACTAGGTGTTTTTTGTTAAAATTAAGTAAATCATCCCTTTCAATCTCATTGATTAATGTTTCAGAAGATGAATAGCTATAGTGATGCGTATCGCCTAATAGTAATTTGTTTATTGATCTGTTAGCTAAATAGTTGGTTTTATTTATATTAATGTTTAATTCACTTATTTTTCTTAATTTATAAACTTCCAATTCTTTTGAGCTATAAAAGCAATTAATCAAACTATCTTTTACAATTTCTATTAATTTGAGAATATTTTCATTCATTCCAAATATTGTCACACTTGAATTATAATAATCACATTCTTTAAAAACATAACCACCTAACTCATCAATTTTATTTGCTATTTCATCAGAGTTTCTGCTGGATGTACCACTAAGCAACAAATCCATTCCAAAAATTCCATGGAACTTATTATTTATCAAACCATATCCTGCATTGGGAAATATAATCTCTAGTTTAAACACCCCTTCCTCAGAAACCAGCTGATAGAAATTTTTGGTCTTTTCTGGAAAACCTGTTATAAGCTGGCTAATTGTTTTTATTTCTGGTGCTATGTGACGGTTCATGGTTTTATTTGATATTTTAATACACTATGATTGTTTTGCAAAAGGTAAGTTTCGCAAGCGCTACGTATCATTTCTTCACTAATATGTTTCATAATGTCTACTTCATGATTGATGAGATTAATATCACCCAGTCGATGCGCGTAACATAAGCCCATTGCTTTATTTAAGACTGATGTTTTACTAAATAAGTTGCTTGTTATAGATTTGTTTTTTACTTTTTCAAGCTCACCAACAAATAAACCAGAATCCTGAATCTCAGATAATATATTCAATATGGCGGCTTCGGCATCTTCAAAACTTGTTTTCTCTGATAATTTACCCTCAACAATAAATAACCCCGCATCAATATCCCCTGTTAGGTACGCATGAATATGTGTAAAAAGCTTTTGCTCTTTTACAAGTAATTTCATAAACCTGGAGGAGTCGGATCCCGAGAGGATATCAGATAATAAATCCAAGGCAAAATACATTGGATGCACTCTTTCAACAATATTAAAGGCCATATAGATGGCATTTTGTGGAACATCTGATTCTACCGTTAGAGCTTTCCTAATCTTTTTTGTAGGCTCTTTAGCATAAGCATTATCATTTTTTATCCCTGAAGGAATATCTCCAAACCATTTTTCAGTTAATTTAACCACCTCTGTGAACTCAATATTTCCGGCAATGCAAAGAACTGCATTAGATGGATTATAGAATTTTTCAAAGAATTGAATCACATCGTTTAGATTGGCATCTTCTATATGACTAATCTCTTTGCCAATTGTTGCCCATTGGTAGGGATGTGTCTCATAAGCTAAAGGTCTTATTTTTAACCACGAATCCCCATATGGTTGATTGAGATAACGTTGTTTAAACTCTTCTATTACAACCCCCTTTTGTGTTTTAAGGGATTTTTCTGAAAAATCAAGTCTTAGCATCCTGTCACTTTCAAGCCATAATGCTGTTTCAATATTTTCAGAAGGAAGCGTGATATAATAATTAGTGATATCATTACTTGTGAATGCATTATTTTCACCACAGGCCTTTTGCAATGGGGTGTCAAAAGAGGGAATATTAACAGAGCCACCAAACATGAGATGCTCAAACAAATGTGCAAAGCCTGTTTGATTTGGATTTTCATCCCTGGAACCCACATTATAGAGTAAATTAGTGACACATAAGTTCGTATTGATATCAAGATGATGAATCAATGTTAAACCATTTTTCAGGTGATGTATATTATAAGAAATCACCTTGCAAAGATAATACATATAAGGCAAAACAGTGAATAATCACCGTTAGCCCTGTTCATCAATAAAAAGGAAAACAAATTTAAAAGAGCTAAAAAAATCGATGTTAAGTTGTATTCTTAACTCATTTTTTAATATAATTTCACTAAAATACCGATTAGTCGCAGGGCTTTCTATTAATGAAGATTTGCCAAATAAAATAATGTTTTCAAACATTTTAAAGTGTTTAATCGGTTGTAATTCAGATGATAATAAAATAGAGTTTGTGGTGCTTTCAAGCCTTGAAAAACTAGAGAAAATGGTTTTACCAGGTTTATCAATAGTGAGATACGGAAGTTTAATTTCTTGAAATAATTCAATTAAGTTCTGCTCTTCAATTACAGGAACGCCAAGTTGATATTTAGCATTAAGATCTGAAATTTGGTGCAATAAATCATACATTCCCTTAAAAGTATGAAAAAAAAAGCCTTTATCAACCCATGATTTTACGAAATCTTCATCTTTCAACAATACGGTCTTTTTTAGAATATCCTTTTCAAAATTTAGCAACGGATATTTATTTGGCAAAGGCTGAACCAAGCCTTTCCTTATATTTTTTAAAAGTTGTTCTTTAGGAGTTATCTCAAACACAAGAAATTTAATAATAAATTCTACCTTTGCAAAGAAAATCAAATAACCTTATAAACTAAAATTAAATTGTCCTCATCCAAAAATGCCATTATAGAAACTATAAAAAGTATCAAACTATTATTGGATAAACCAAGTCTTAGAAAAGGAAAGCGTTTATTGTTTCTAACAGGTTTGGTATCAATAGCTGATGTATTGGCATTAGCTGCTGTAGTTCCGGTATTGATGTTAGCAATTGATGGGGATTTCTTAGCAAAAAGCAGAAAATTGCGGTATGTTTATAAGCAAACCGGAATAACAAAAGAATCTTCATTTTTAATATTTCTCATGATGGGGGTGGTGTTTTTCTTCATTATTAAAAATATTTTGGCAATTATAATTCAAAAAAGAGTCAATAAACTATGTACACAATTGGTTCAGAATTTTACAGAAACTACTTTTTATCATATTATAAATCAACCATTTGAAAAAATAATTAGTAAAGGAACTACAGATTTTCTCAATAAAATTCACTTCAATTCGATGTATTTTGCTACAGGTGTGCTCATTCCATTTGTAAATGTTGTTGGAGAAAGCTTGGTCATTATATTGATCCTTACATTTATCATATGGTTTAATCCAACTATATTTTTTCTTATTGTAATGGTAACGGCACCGGCCTTTTATTTCATTAATAGTAGTATTAAGCAAAAAATATATAACCTAGGAGAAAAGACTAAGGGTAAGCGTGAGGACACAATCGAAAGCTTAAATATTGGAATGAATGGGCTAATAGATGTTAAAGTTAATCACTCTTCCGGTTTTTTTATTAAGGATTTTCTGCAAAAGCAAAAATTCTTGATCGATTGTGACCTAAAGTCAATTTATTATCAAAATATTCCAGCCAGAGCTAATGAAATAGTTGTTTTAGCTGGTGTTATTATATTAGTAATTTATGGATATTTTTTTTCTGATAATCCTGCAGGATTAAGAGCTTTGGCGGCTGTTTTCGTTTTATCTGTTTTTAGATTGGTGCCGGCAATTAACAGACTTCTAATTGGGGTCATGAAAATGAAATTAAATCAACATACAATAGATTTTCTGCAGCACAGTCATGTAAATAATAAAATGAAGAAAGAATCAAATCTTCATTTTAGAAATAATATATTGATTAACAACATATTATATAAATATGATGATTCTATTGACCCGCTTATAAAGAATGTATCATTCAGAATTAATAAAGGGGAAGTATTTGGCATTACAGGCATTAGTGGCAGTGGAAAAAGCACTTTAATGAAGATTATATCCGGATTAATTATCCCAACAGGGGGTGAAATTAAAATTGATGATGTCATTCTCAATGAAAATAATATTCATTCTTGGCAAAATCAAATAGGTTTTGTTCACCAATCTCCCTTTATTTTCAACAAAACAGTGTATGAAAATATAGCTTTAAATTCAACATTTGACAATGAAAAACTTCAAAATGCAATTCTGTTGTCTGGTTTAAATAAATTTATTGACCAATTGCCTAATGGCATTCATACTTTATTAGGGGAGCAAGGATCCAAAATCAGCGAAGGACAAAAACAAAGAATAGCAATAGCCCGGGCACTGTACAAAGATGCTTCAATTTTACTATTTGACGAAGCTACAAGTTCGTTAGATTCCATTACAGAGGACATAATCATAGAAAGTTTACAAAATTTAAAAAAACAAAAAGTTACAATCATTATTATTGCACACCAAAATAGGATTATTAAAATTTGTGATACATGTTTTAATGTTGAAACGGCTAAAATAGATAAGAATGAATGATAGGAAAATAAAATTCGCAATTGTTGGAAGTGGTCATATAGGTAAAAGGCATGCGGAAATGATTGATAGACACCCAGAAGCTGAATTAATAGCTTTGTGTGATATTAAGCCATACACAATTATGGAGTTAGGCGCTTACAATGTGCCTTTCTTTAATACAATAAATGAATTATTTACATCAAATCTTGAATTTGACGTACTATGTGTTGCAACACCTAACGGTCTTCATGCAGAACATTCTTTGATGGGGTTAGAACATAAAAAACATATAGTAGTTGAAAAGCCAATGGCTCTGTCTAAAGCAGATTGTGAAAAGATAATTTTTAAATCTCTGCAGGTTTCCAAACAAGTTTTTTGTGTTATGCAAAACAGATACTCTCCTCCTTCGGAATGGATTAAGAAAATTGTTTCTGATGGTATACTTGGAAAGATTTTCATGGTTCAGATTAATTGTTATTGGAATAGGGATGAAAGGTATTACAAAGAGAATGGATGGAAAGGTAAATTAGATCTAGATGGTGGAACTTTATTTACGCAATTCTCTCATTTCATTGATATTATGTATTGGTTATTTGGCGATATAAAGGATATACAAGCTAAGTTTAACGACTTTAATCATAAAAATCTTACAGATTTTGAGGATAGTGGAATGGTAAATTTTAATTTTTTAGATGGAGGAATGGGGTGTATTAATTATTCTACCTCAGTATGGCAACAGAATATGGAAAGTAGTCTTACTATTGTAGCCGAAAATGGCAGTGTTAAGATTGGAGGTCAGTATATGAATGAGGTGGAGTATTGTAATATAAAGGATTATGTTATGCCAAAACTTAAGGAATCTAATCCAGCCAATGATTATGGCCCATATAAAGGTTCTGCAGCAAATCACAATTATATTTATGAAAATGTTATTGATACGCTAAAGAATAGAAACACAATTACAACAAATGCTTTAGAAGGTCTTAAAGTCGTTGAAATTATTGAGAGGATATACGAATTAAACCCATATTTAAAAAGTTAATTAAATGTCAAATAAGAAGTTATCTATTATCATACCGGCGTTTAATGAAAGCAAAACAATTCATTTGATTCTCAACAAGATAAAAGCAGTTGATTTAATAGAAAATATTGAAAAAGAAATTGTTATTATAAATGATTGTTCTACAGATAATACAGAAGATGCAATTAAATCTTATATTGAACAAAATAGTTCATTAAATATATTCTATTTTAAACATGAAATAAATCAGGGAAAAGGAGCTGCAATCCATACAGGTATAAAAAAAGCAAGCGGTGATTATATTATTATTCAGGATGCGGATATGGAATATGATCCTAATGAATATAATCAGCTGATAAAACCGATTCTGGATAATTTTGCGGATGTGGTATATGGTAGCCGATTTATGGGAGGCAATCCTCATAGAATTTTGTTTTTTTGGCATTCTATAGGAAATAAGTTTCTTACATTTTTATCAAACATGCTTACTAATTTGAATTTAACGGATATGGAAACTTGTTATAAGCTTTTTAGGTCCGAAATCGTTAAATCTATTGATTTTAAGGAAAAGCGATTCGGTTTTGAACCTGAGGTGACGGCAAAAATTTCTAAAATTTCTAAAATCAGGATATATGAAGTCGGAATTTCCTATTATGGCCGAACATATGAAGAGGGTAAAAAAATAGGTTGGAAAGATGGTTTCAGAGCCATATTTTGTATTGTTAAGTATAATTTATTTGTAAAATGAAAATTAATGAGTAGTTTTGCTACTCAAAATTATGATTCAGACACTTATTTCATCGAAAACAAGGGTAAAGTTATTACTCAAGTTTTTTTTGAATAGTGATACAAAATCTTATCTCAGAAATCTCGAGACAGAATTCGGAGAATCAACAAATGCCATAAGGCTGGAATTGAATAAATTTGAAAAGGCGGGTATGTTATTATCTGAAGTGGATGGCAACAAGAAATATTTTAAGGCCAATATCAAGCACCCATTGTTTAAGGACATCAATAATATTGTTTTCAAGTATATCGGGTTAGACTGGATAATTGATTACGTGGTTGGAAAGCTTGGAAATTTACAGAAAGTTTACTTGACAGGTTCGTTCGCAAATGGCCTTGACAGTGAATCAATTGATTTGATTTTTGTCGGGGTCATCGATGAGTTGTTTCTGCAGGAATTATGTTATAAGGTAAAAAAGAAAGTTCACAAAGAAATATCGTATCAAATAATTGAAAATAAGGATTTAATACTACTTTTGAAACAGCAAAATGGTGCCAGTTACCTGTTGTTGTGGGAACGGGAAAAAGGGTGAAAACAAGTGGGTAATAGTTTATTAGTATACTATTATCACAAAAAATAAAAGAATAGCTGAAACCATTGGCACAGGCTATTCTGCGAACGCAAAACAGTTTTATATTGGGACTGAGGGGGCAGCGCCTTGAAAAATGGAAAAACAGATAGTGTGGCATGTCATTTATACAAAATCAAGACAAGAGAAAATTGTTGCGGAAAAATTGGGTGCTGCCGGCTATGAAATCTATCTACCTTTGGTAAAAGTCATCTCCCAGTGGAGTGACCGTAAAAAAGTAGTAGAAAAGCCTCTTTTTAATTCTTATGTATTCATAAAGGATGTAATAGATAATGACAAAATAAAAACCTTTAACGGAGTAGTTGGGTTTTTAAAATATGATCGTAAGCTGGCCATTGTACATCAGCACGAAATCAACACGTTGAAGTCAATCATCAAGCATGGTTATGATGTCACTGAACTTGGAAACCAGGAAGAACTAGTTTTAGGCAGCAGAGTCATGATTATGGCCGGCCCCTTAAAAGGGAGTGTCGGAGAGCTTTATGCAAATCCTGAGAGCGAATGGTTTATTATTCATTTTGAAAATATCGGTAATTCACTTAAAGTTAAAATTCCCTCTAAATTGTTGAAAAAAATAGAATGACTGAACACGAAGATTATACTATAGTTATTAAGCCAAAAAGTTCGATATGGGACATCAATTTTAAGGAGATATGGCGTTATAAGGATTTGTTGTTTCTGCTGGTAAGAAGGGACTTCGTATCCGTTTATAAACAGACTATATTAGGCCCGGTTTGGTTTTTCCTGCAACCCGTATTAACAACTGCAACATTCACATTGGTTTTCAGTATGTTAGCAAAAATTCCAACGAATGGCATACCGCCCCCCCTGTTTTATCTAATTGGTGTGACCTTCTGGAATTATTTCTCAACTTGCCTGACTACCACTTCCTCAACATTTGTAAGCAATGCGGCGGTTTTTGGCAAGGTCTATTTTCCAAGGTTGATTATGCCGCTTTCAGTGGTGATCTCAAGCCTCATTAAATTGTCTATACAATTTCTCCTATTGATCATTGTGTGGGTGTATTACCTCGCAACTGATGTTTCAGTGATTCCTAATTTTACAGCATTGATGTTGCCCGCTTACATCGTTTTAATGGCAGGCCTTGGTCTTGGATTTGGTATCATTTTATCCTCTATCACGACAAAATACAAGGACTTTTCCTTTTTGATCGCGTTCGGTGTTCAACTTTTAATGTATGCAACACCTGTCATTTATCCCTACAACCTGATTCCTGATCCGAGGATTAAATTGCTTGTTTCACTGAATCCTATGACAGGCTTAATTGAAGGCATCAAATATGGATTAACGGGCTCAGGCACATTTGACATAATATTATTGACGTACAGTTTTGTTTTTACATTGGTGATTTTATTTATCGGGGTAATTGTTTTTAATAAAGTTGAAAAATCTTTCATAGATACTGTATAATGGGAAATATTGTTATAAACGCAGAAAATGTATCCAAACAATACCGTTTAGGAATGGTGGGTACAGGCACATTGTCTCATGATTTTAAGAGATGGCTTTATAAAATGAGGGGCAAGGAAGACCCTTTTTTAAAAGTGGGGGATGCTAATGACAGGACCACCAAAGGTACATCTGACTATGTCTGGGCTCTGAAAGATATCAATTTTAAAGTGGAACAAGGCGAAGTGCTAGGTATCATAGGCAAGAATGGAGCCGGTAAAAGTACCTTGCTGAAAATATTGTCAAGGGTTACCACACCTACCACCGGGAGCATTTCCGTCAAGGGAAGAATGGCGAGCCTGCTCGAAGTTGGAACAGGTTTTCATCCCGAACTGACAGGCCGTGAAAATGTATTCCTGAATGGTGCCATCATGGGCATGAGCAAAGCCGAAATTAAGGGAAAATTTGATGAAATAGTCGATTTTTCAGGGGTGGAAAGATATATTGATACCCCGGTGAAACGTTATTCTTCAGGCATGTACGTGCGCCTTGCATTTGCTGTAGCAGCTTATCTTGACCCTGAAATCCTCGTGATAGATGAGGTGTTGGCGGTCGGAGATGCCGAGTTCCAGAAAAAATGCATTGGCAAGATGAAGGATGTCAGCGGACAGGGCAGGACCGTCCTATTTGTCAGCCATAATATGTCTTCCATAAGGTCTATCTGCAACAAGGGTTTATGGATTCATCAGGGTGGTATTAAAGAATATGGTGAGATAGAAGATACCATCACTTCCTATTTAAGCCAGTCAGAAGCCCAGACTGAAAAAAGCTGGTCAAATGAAGAGGCTCCTGGCACTGATGTCATTAAACTTATTCATACCAGGATTTTTAATCCAGGCAGCGCTGTCAGTGCTTTACATATTGATAAAAAACTAGTCCTGTCTTATACATTCGATTCAAAAATAACTGAAGATGTGGAGTTTACCTTTTCATTCTGTACCGAAGATGGCATCACTATATTTGCATGCAATTATAAATTCAGCCTGACCAAAGGGGAAAATGAACTGGAGGTTAGCATATCTGAAAACCTGCTGAATGATAATTATTATACTACTATCATACAGGTTTTTTCAATCTCTAAAAGATTGCTGGTAAGGATAGATTTTCCGATAATTTTTAAACTAGATGCCTTCATCAATAACCAGGAATACCTTGGCAAGTGGGGTGGTTTGATCAGGCCAGAAATAGAGATTAAGAAATTATGACTACAATTGTTAAAATATATGGTGGTTTAGCAGGGCAGATGACCCAATATGCCTTTGCCAGGTATCTGGAATTAATGAAAAAAGAACCGGTTAAGCTGGATATCTCCTTTTTCGGCCAACAAACTCTCAACAACTCATTCCGGAAATTTGAACTGCTGAACTGGAATACACAATGTTGTATAGCCTCTGAAAAGGATTATGACAATGTTTTTTCTGAAGTGAAAATAACGGACAAGATAAAATTCAGGCTTTTAAAGAAAGAAGTGGTAAATACCTCTTATTTTTATGAAAAAACGCCTTTCTGTTTTGATTCTGATGTGTTGAAAGCCAATTACAAAATTTATGATGGATATTGGGTGAACAATGAATACATGGCTCAGGTTAAACAACTTCTGAAAAAAGAATTCACACCTCGTTATCCTATCAGTGTTCAAAACAATGAAATTCTGGATAAGATAAAAGCCACCAATGCGGTGGCAATTCATTTTCGCCGCGGTGATTACGTGAATTCAATACATGATGTGATAAAACCTGATTATTACAAGGAAGCACTTGCCCATATCAGTCAGCAGGTCGACAAGCCGTATTATTTTGTATTTTCTGATGATATGGAATACGTGAAACAACATTATGATTTTTCGGACAGGGTAGTATATGTAGATCACAATAAAGGCGAGGAATCCTATTGGGATATTTTCCTGATGAGCAAATGCCGGCACAATATCATTGCTAACAGTGGTTTTAGTTACTGGGGTGCCTGGCTCAATGAGAATGACGGTCAGTTAGTGGTGGCACCTTCCAGCTGGATGCGGACCAATAACCAGATTGTAAAAAACCTGCTGCTGCCCGGCTGGCATATTATTTAAAGTAAAAATCAATGGAATTATATTTAGGCATAAATTTTGAAAGTCACGATACAGCCGTGTATGTGATGGATCCACAAAAACAGGATGTATTTGCAATTTCTGCGGAACGTATCTCGCGTTTCAAGCACGATACTATATTTCCCTTAAAGGCTCTTGAAAAATACCTTACGTATTCGGGAATAGATGTCAACCAGGTAGACCGTATTATCTGCGGCAATTCAAAAATGTCCCAGAAATCCATGCGTATCTGGTTAAACCATTATGAACGTGAAATGTTTTTCAGGGATCTTTTCCAGGAAAAATATATCAAGGGGTATAAGTCCAAAAGAGCGGAATTCCAATCGGCCTCTTCTTTAAAAAAATTCCTTACCCTCTTTTTTAAAGGTAAATACAGGACTTACAGGAATATAGAAAGGTCGGAGGAGACTATTTTCCAGGGGGATTTATTAATCCAGGTTTTGCAAAAATATTTTCCAAAGGCTAAAATCGAACTACAGTATTTTGACCATGAGGAATGTCACGCAATTTCCAGTTACGTTACTTCCCCGTTCGAACGGGAAGCTTTATTAATCACCATGGATGGTCACGGTGACCACAATTGTTTTTCCAGGGCTTATGTTGTTAAAAACAATGCAATGGAATTGGTCAGTGAATCTATTTCGCCTGACAGGTTTTTAAGTTTTACAGGCAAATACACCCAATACTGGGATGAATGTTCTATAGGAGGCATGTATACTTATTTTACATGGAAGCTTGGTTTTGCTCCAAATGCTGATGAAGGAAAGGTGGAAGCCTTGGCGGCGTTCGGTAACCACGATAATGAAATCTATCAGAAACTGTGGAAATGTTTTTCCATTACTGAAAATGCTGTGAATATTGGAATCAAGGTACACAAGGAAGAAGCTGAAATCTTATTTTCGCAGGATGAGTTCAACGACTTTATGAAACGTTTAAAGAAGGAGGATATTGCCGCTGCAATACAAAAGTTTCTGGAGGAGTTTATGTTGTTGTACATTAAAAAATTGATCGCAAGGACGGGTATAAAAAAATTGTGTTTCAGTGGTGGTGTTTTTGCCAATGTCATTTTGAACTTGCGTGTCTTTGAGGAATTGACGGAAGAAATTTATATCATACCGGCCATGGCTGACGATGGCAGTGCTGAAGGGGCATGCTATGCAGCTTACTTGGCGCAGGACAGAAAACTTGACGAACTGGCCTGGATGAAACAAAAACACATGCCATATTTTGGCACCGCTTATTCAAGACAACAAGTGCTAGATGTGCTTAAAACAAAGCAGCAGGTTAATTGCGACGATTTAAAGGACCAATGGCCCGAAAAAGCGGCTGAACTGGTGGCTTCAGGCAAGATAGGGGCTGTTTTTCATGGCAGGATGGAATGGGGTCCTAGGGCATTGGGAAACAGGAGTATTGTTGCAGATTGCAGAAATCCTGAAATCACAAAAAAAATAAATGGATCCATTAAGAATAGACCTCTATTCCAGCCATTTTGCCCATCTATACTTGAGGAAGACAGGGAAAGATTATTCGAAAAATCATACCCCAATAAACATATGACTTGTGCTTTTAGAATGAAAGAAGAGTTTAGGGATAAGATACCTGCTTCTGTTCATATAGATGGGACGGGTAGGGCGCAGTTTGTCGAAGAAAAAGACAATCCGATGTATTACAGGTATCTGAAAGAACTAAAACGACTTACAGGGTTTGGTGTAAGTATCAATACATCTTTTAATAAACATGGACGGACTATTGTCGAGACACCTGAAGATGCTATTCAGGATTTTCTAGATACTAATATGGATTTTGCGATCATTGAAGGATATTTAATAACAAGATGAAAAGACCTGAAATCATAAACTTTAAAAAGATTGGGAATCCTGCTGAAGGATATATTTCAATCTTCCAGAATGGGTCCGACTTGCCGTTTGAAATCAAGCGGTGTTTCTGGACGTATTATACGCCCCAGGAGATCATCAGGGGTCATCATGCGCATCATGAAACTGAAATGATACTGATTGCAGCAGCAGGCAAGATCATTGTGCAGACAGAAATGCCCGGAGGTATTAAAAATGAATTTATACTCGAAAACCCGGAACTCGGTTTATTCATTCCAAAATTGTGTTGGCATACTATGCAATACTCACATAATGCAGTCCAATTGGTATTGGCATCCACTGCATACAGTGAAGCGGACTATATTCGTAATTATGAAGATTTTAATAAGTGAAAGATAAATGAAAAAAATATTAATTGCTGGTGCGGGTGGAGCCCCTTCTGAAGGGGTAATTAACTCTTTACTGCGAAGTAAAAAGCAAGAAACTATTATTGGTATGGGCAGTGAACCAACAGATTTAGTATTATCAAATGCTCAGGAAAAGTTTTATGTTCCGTATTCTGATGAATCTGATTACAAGGAATCTTTATTACATATTTTAAAAACAGAAAAACCGGACTTAATACATTTTCAGAATGATCTGGAAATCTATCATGCATCCTTATTTATTGATGACATACATAAGTGTGGAGTTAGTACTTTTATGCCAAATCATGAAGTAATAGATACATGCGTACACAAGTATAAAACATATTTAAAATGTAAGGAAGCGGGTATTAAAGTTCCAATAAATAGTATA
>Ga0123337_10004953_pt1 | contig 13293 bp, 14 predicted proteins | sample frozenSSSSmetaG_FD_89792 | JGI IMG/M metagenome (GOLD analysis project Ga0123337, IMG submission 89792) | Glacier valley bacterial and archeal communities from Borup Fiord, Nunavut, Canada, to study Microbial Dark Matter (Phase II) -... | ecosystem: Environmental > Aquatic > Freshwater > Ice >...
ATAGCCTTTAGCCTTTATGGAATCTTCTCTTGAGTAGAATGTATAACCCAACTCTGTTTCGAGCGCCCTCCTGCTATTGATGAAATTGTATTCGTACCCAACTTTGACTGACTGCATGTAAAAGTAAGATAGTTCAGCAAGTGATAACCTTACCCTGTGGCGATTCTGGCTAATGTCAATATCCTGCCCATACAGTCCTGATATGTATGATAATACTATCATTAAACCAGCCGGTCTTATCAATTTTCGATTTAATCTGTATATTGGAAGCATATTGGGTCGGTGGTTAATGCGCCGGTGGTCCATCCAAAAATGATCCTTTCAGTATTTGTCGGACATTGGAAATAATATCTCCATACACAGTTATATTGATAGCAATAATTATGGCGTGTGAGGTACTTTCTTATTCCAAAAGAAATAGGGGGCCCATATCCGGAATAATCGAATACGAATGACTCGGCAACAGGGGAATCTGGGTTGCTCATATTGATAATAGCTTTGCCAATGGATGTACTGACGGTCAACTGATATGGATTGCTGGAATCTGCATCGTATGCTCCTATCACCTTGAGGTAATATCCGGGATCACCTATTTTTTTGTTATAGATAATCAGGCCGTAATAAGGGTCTACAAAGACAACATGTCCTTGAATAAATGTTTTTGGCAGTTGCCAGTATTTTTTATAACTTTCGTTTCCCTTGAAAGTGTCAATCATTTTAGAAAAATCTTTACCTATAGTGCCCGCCAGAGAAATGCCTGTATCTGCTGGGTTAAGATACAGGTGCAAAGCGCCCTCCTTGTTTTGCTTGACAGTCCTATAGTCATCCCACCGTCCCCATCGGGTGCAGCCAGAAAATAATATCAGGGGTAAAGCAAATGGGATTAAACGTCTCACTTCTACAAAAATAACTTGTTTTTCGAATTATTTATCTAAAATTAATGGCTTCTCGAATATCTTTGATTTGGTAGGAATTACTTCATCCTATTCTTTCCTGTATAACACCAGCCTCATATAATCACCAAGAAGAAGGGTGTCGTTTTTTAAACAGATAATACCAAAACACTGTTTGTTTTCCAAATTTGAAATCACTTTTTCAACGCTCATATCCTTGAGGTTCAATGCTAGAATATCGAGTGAGTCGCCGGCGATGAAAACCTTTTCACCTGAATTGGACACACATAAATCACTGACATAAGAACTAGAAACTTCCATGTTTTTTGTCAGGCCAGTTTGAATATTTAGGGTGTAAATGTTTTGTTCGATATTAAAAATCAATAGGTTTCCACTTTTTCTAAGATTTTCAATTTCTCCCGGAAAGGGTCCGAATGTCTTTGATTTTTGCCAATTGGCAGTTGAATACACCTCAATTGTTTTCTTGTTGGTGCTGGTGTAAAGCACAGAATCATGTTCAGCCAGACAGTAACTCGCAAAAAACTCGCCTTTGCTCTCGCCAACATTTATGACATCTTTGCTTAATTTTTTGCGCTCATAATTATAAAGGCTAAAATGTCCATTCCACGAAATTAACAAAACGGGAGAGGTATGGTAAAATTCCAAATGACTCGCATTGATAGTGATATGGTCCGTTTTTTTATCGCGGATATTGTAAATCTGTACCTTTTGTTTGTCTCCATATTCCTTGTAAGCCAGATAATGCTCATCATATGAGAAACTAATACCTCCTCCGCCCCATAAGATATCGTAGGTGAATTCCGCAAGCCTATTAAAAGCGGAATCCATGAGCACGGACTTTTCCGAACCTACAGAAAATCCGATGTAGCGTCCGGAAGCGGAAGTAGCAAAAGAACTGGCATAATCAGGCTGTTCTGATGTGAATGGTTTTCTGATGTATTGCTGGCCATCGATTCCAGAGCAGACCAATGTTGTTATGAATAAAAGTAAATGTTTCATCATGATTCAAATGTATGCCTTTCGGATTTTATATGAAAAAATTATTTGAAAGTCTTTAATCAATCCTAACAATTAAATCTTCTCGCATCTGCATTTGAGAACGCACGAGAATGGCATCAATTCCAACCCTTTCAGCACCTTTAGTATTTTCGGGATTGTCGTCAAGAAACAAAGCCTGTTCTGCTTTGATGTTAAGATTGTCCAATACCATCTGGTAGGCTGTGCTTTCGGGCTTGCGTGTACCCATGTGCGGTGAACTGAAAATCTGTTCAAACACACTTAATGTATCCTTGTATTTTACTTTCCATACCTTCTCGTGTATCATATTGGTATTGGTGAGAGCAACCAGGCGAAAATCCTTTTTCAGATCGGCCAATAAACGCCCAATTCCCGGGTATACATCCAAATACAGATTACACCAGCCAGTATCAAATGCTTCATTTGATTATGTTAACCCTAATTTATCAGATATTCTTTTTCTGAAGTTGTCTGCAGAGATGGCGTTTTTTTCAAAATCCTCAAAGTCCTGATCAAAATGGAAACGCGATTTGATGGTGTCAAAACTTTGTCCCGATGCCTTGGCCCAATAGGCAAAACAAAGATCGAATGACACATCAAAGACCACTTTTCCCAAATCAAATATAAGTGCTTGATAAGGCATTTTTTGAAGCGATTAATCAGGAATCACTTGTCCGCAGCAACTGCATTTTTTAACAGGTTTGTCCTCTGTTGCTGATTGAGGATAACCTGAGAGATCAAACATCAAACCAAAACTCATCATCACACCTGTTCTTACCAGATTGGCCTGAATGGTTGGATTAGCGGAACTCATTTCATTGGCTCTTACGATAAAGATGTCATCGGTATACATGGTGGCAGGACTGCTTTTAGAATCGCCCGGAGTGGTTGAAATGGTGATATTGTTTTTATACCGGCTGCTTCCGATACTGGCACTGCAAAATAGTTTTGTATGTGGAGTGATGGCATATTGCAGGTTGAGGCCATACTGCACATATACATCCGTATTCTCAATGCTCACCTCACTGCCCGCTTTCAGGTCAAAAGCTTCATGTGCCCTCAGATAGGGGTGGTACCCGTCTAATGGTTTAAGATTGGATACCTTACAGGAGTTGGCCGATGTGCCAAGTTCAAAATCGGCAACCAGCCTGAAGCGTTTATAGGTAAAAATCTGAGGTGAAATTATCAGTCCGCATTGTACCATTTCAGCTCCTGAAGCTCCGGCGTATCTCAAGGAAATTCCACCCTGCACTTTTTGGGTGTAATTCCAGCGCAGTGCGGAATAAAAACCGAATAACTGCATAGGACTTGTAAAATAGTTGCTGAGAGGAATCCTGAACCTCGATTCTTTGCTATTGGGGTCCTGAGCTCTCAGGCCATACAGACTACAGTCTGAAATATCAAAGTCCTGCATGCCCGTGCCTTTCACCTGAGGCATATAGAGTCCGATATCAAATGAGCACTTATTACTGAACCAAATGGTCTTTGGTTTTTCACATAGTGGTCTGCCGTTAATGTCCTGGCTAAACGCATGATGACAGATGAACAGCATCAGCATCATAGAAAAGAAGTGTTTCATATCAAATAGCTTGTTGTTTTAAGTGAGAAGTTTTAACAAATTTAAAATTATTTTAGTAAAAAACAAATTATTAAGTATTACCATTTTGTTGATTCATTGTATTTGTACCGAATGATGAGATATTTAAACCTTTTTTGCTCTAAGAGTCCATGCAGTTTGGCAATGGTTTTATCTCAGATAAGGCCATAAAAAAACCCCTGAAAATATCAGGGGTTTTAAAAAGATTATAAGTAAGGATTAGTTGTTGCCAACAATCATTTTTCTTGTTACTGAATTGGTGCCTGTTTTAACTGTGTAAAAATAGACACCGCTAGACAGATTGTCGCCATTCAAAGTCAATGCATGGTTACCTGCACCTAAATCACTGTATGACTGTGTGCTGATGACTTGTCCTGAAATGTTGGTAATTTCGATGGTAACGTCTGTAGTAGTGTTTAACCAGATAAGAACCTCAGATGTGTTGCTGAACGGGTTAGGGAAGTTCTGTGATACAACAAATACTTCTTTGTTGGCATCAAACCTCTCAACACCTGTTGTATTGATTGATCCGTCAAGGATTTTAGATACAGGGATAGCAGCATACATAATTTCATTGATACCCGCAGGGTGGTTGTTGTCAACCGCACTATTGTTTTGAAGGTTATTACCTGCAAGACCGTCTCTCTGGAATACGATGTGAACGAAGTTGTCAACCAGTCTTCCAACTGAAGCGAATTCTTCTTCAAAACCCTGCATTTGTGTAGCGTCTTGTGGAACTGACCAATTAGCACCTGAATCTGTAGAATGCACCAACATAATATCTCTTAAATTCACATTATTGGCATCCACATCTTCTTCAAGCGGGAATGAGAAAGTAACAAAGATTGCTCCGTTGGCATCAATACCTGCAGAAGGCATGTGCAATAAGGCCGTATTACCTAATCTGGCTACACCCGATACACCTGCATTTTTAAGTCTTTGGGGCACGATATCGTTTTCAAGTGCACTTGTGTTACCACCTGAAACATCTAAAGTTCCGTTTTTGTTTCTGTCAAATTGGTTACCACCTGCAATAAAAGTTTGGGTTTGGCTATATTCATTCCAATAAGACAATAAGGATGTACCCGGGAAAAAGCTGTATGATTCATCCGTGGTATCATCATCAAGCACTCTGGTAGTTCCCCAGAAAGCGTGAATTTTACCGTGGTTGTCAATTAACACTTCAAGTGAACCGTCGCATACGTTCGGTGTGTCAGACATCAGGATTTTTGCATTGTAAGGTGCATATTTGAAGGAATCGATAATAGTTCTTGTAAACGTAAGACCATTGTTGGTAGATTTCCACAACATCACATCTTTTAGCAAACCACCGGTAACAATAGCTACAACAGAATCTTTCACGTCGATCGCATATTGGTCACCACCGCCCTGATTAAATCTGGTATCATCATAACCCGGTAATAAACTGTGTTGGATATCCCATGTCTGGCCACCATCTGTCGAACGGCTATAAGTCATTGGAGCAAAAACGCCATTGATTTTTGGTGCCCTTGGCTCACCGGCTTTTCCGGAGTCTGCATAACTGGCGATGCAATGAAAATAATTTCCACTGTTCACTGTACGTCCCCAGATAGGTCTTCTGCCAACCTGATCAAGCACTGCTGCACCATTACTCCATGAAGTACTGCCGATTCCGGTATTGTTGGAAATAACAAAACCACCGTTTTCTGCATCATGCGCCATCACCCATTCTTTAGTTCCATTGACACCAATTGAAGGCCATCCTAAACGGATAGTTTCAAGTCTTGGCGTAGGATTCGCTACTGTAAGCCAGTTAGTAAGGTTATAGTGATTGTAACCTGTTCCGCGTTTGGTATAAGCAATGTCAGCAGAAGTTGACCAAACAAGTGATACCTTACCGTCAGGATACACATGTATTCTTCTGCCCATACTGGCATTGGTTTGTAAATCGTAATAGGTTGAACCTACTTTAATAAAACTGTAAGTAATAAGACCCCTTTTTTCTGTGACATTTCTTGGTGTAACAGGTTTTGCCTGAACCATAGAATCAAAGGTGTGGAAATCAGTTGCCTGGTTTTGATTGAGCTTGATTTTTTCAGCCCCACCTGCTGTATAATTGCCAAATGTGTTGGCATCAGGTGTCTGTGAAAATGCCATGAAAGGCATTATCAGAGTAAAAATAAGTAAATTTTTTTTCATGATTAACAATTATGTATATATTTTTTTAAAGTTGCAAATTAAACCAAAAAAGCTAAATTATAAAATAAATGTTATTTTATAGCTTTAATTTTTGATTATCGACAACCTTAAAGAAACAAGCGTAAAAACAAGGTTTTGTACAAAATATTTATTCTCAGAGAGATAGAATATTTAACACGTATGTCCGCCGTTTTCAGGCGACTGATTTAAATCATTTTCAACTGAGTTGGAATTTCCACAATCCTCAAGATTCTCACCACCATTTCTATCATCAACTGACCTTCGTCCGTGCCGGTATCATTCACACCTTTGGAACGCAAATCATAATATTTGAGAAATCCAAAAATCTGCTCAATGTGACCCGGGTAATAATTCACGCTGGCCTGCCTGTATTCATCGACAAAAAACTCATTGATGCCAAGGGTCAAAGCGATTTCTTTCTTAGGTCTGCTTTTGATGTTGTGATAGGTGTATATTTTAGAGAAAAAGGAATACAGATTCGCAATGATGGGAATAATGGAATGCTGTTTGGTGTTGGATGCAAAATAATTGGTAATCTGAATTGCTTTATTGAAGTTTTTCTGCCCTATGGCTTTTTGCAATTCAAAGATATTGTAATCCTTACTGACACCAATGTTTTGCTCAATATGCTGTTCTGTAATAATAGCCACTTCCTGTTTGACATTGATCAGCATTTTATCTATTTCATTGGCAATTTTTCCAAGATCGTTGCCCAGATAATCACTGATGAGTTGCACGCCTTTCACATCAATATTCCGCCCCTTGGCCTTCACATATTTTTCAATCCAGGTGGTCACTTCATAATCCCTGAGTCTTTCAGAAGTAAAATGGGTGTATTTGCCAAAAAGTTTACCTACTTTTTTTCGTTTATCTACCTTTTTTCCCTTGTAACACAAAACCAATATCGTTGTGCTTAAGGGATTTTCTAGATAATCTTCCAATTGGTCGATATCACCAATATTTTGGGCCTCTTTGATAATGATGAGCTGATATTCAGACATCATCGGATAACGTTTGGCCGCCATTTTAATATCAAGAGGAGAGATGTCCTTCCCATATGCGATGGTCTGGTTAAAACTCTTTTCTTCAGGTTTTAATACATGTTCCTCAAGCGCCTTTGTAATTTCATCAATATAAAAAGTTTCCTCACCTTCCAGGAGATACACCGGCGTGAATTTCCTTTTATGGATATCACCGATAATCTGGTCAAATTTTATAGTGGTGTTATTGGCCATTATGTTTTAAGTTCGCAGAGTTGAATATAAATTTTAAAACCTACAATTTTACTACAAAAAAAGAAGAAGGTAATACACTAATTTTCGACATTATCCGCAAAAGGTATGTCAGGCTAACTCCCGAGGAGTGGGTCAGGCAGCATGTGATATGGTTCCTGATAGAGGAAAAGGGGTATCCTAAAGGTCTTATTTCTGTGGAAAAATCATTGAAATACAATGGTTTGCAAAAGCGTTTTGACGTTTGTGTAGCCAGACAAAGCGGTGAAATGATTTTGCTGGTGGAGTGCAAATCTCCCAACGTAAAAATTTCTCAGGAAACGATAAAACAGGCCGGAATTTATCAAAAAACACTGGGCATCAATTACATTTTTATTTCAAACGGACTGGTGCATGTCTATATGAACCTCAACAACGAGACGAATGTATTTGAATTTATCCCTGAACTTCCTCACTTTTCGGATCTGATTTAAACGGATGGCGTTTCTGCCATTCATCACCAATTTTGCTTTCAAACCATTTGCTCAGAAAATTGACAACTAATCTGGCAAATCCCGGTTTAATCCAGATATAATTAAAATTTTCGACCGGATGTGCCCCAGCACTGGCTTTGGCCTCTCTGGCGGTGCGCCCCATTTCTATCTTAAGCAGCTTTTTTTCAATGGCAGTTTTTATGCCGTCAAAAAGGATATTAAAATAAAGCTGGTGTTTGGGATTGGCCTCATAATCCAAACCAATATAATGGATTTCCATATACTGCTTTTCAGGGTAATAGATATGGCTGCTGAAGGCCAGCATATTGTCCTGCCTGAAATAAGCAAACACTTTAAATTTATCGCCGAGCGCCGCTTTCATTCGGGCAAAATAGTCGGCATTTAATATGCCGAGTGCCAGACTCTGTTGCCTGACAATATTCAGGTAAAGTTGATTGATTTTATCTTTATATCGGCTTAAGTCTTCAAGAGATAAATCGAGCACATGGATATCCTTAAGACTTGTTTGTATCTTGGAGGCTCTTTGCCTGTATTTTCTGCTTAATGCGGAAGTGTAATCGGTAAAGGTGGCCCACTTATCCTGTATATCAAGTTCCATGGTAAGGTCTTGCGTAAATGAACGGAAACTGTGGCAGCCAAACTGGATCTGATTAAACTCCCTTGAACAGTCTTTTACCAATATACCGCTGAAGTTCTTTTGTTTGTGAACACTCTCTTTATAGTTGAGCAGACAATTAAAAATTAAATCTCTACGGCTTTTATCCTTAAAATAAAACCCCTGAAAGTTGACCCTGAACAGGTTGCCACAAACCAAAACATAAGTTTTTTGCCTGACTGCAAATCCTTTGATGTATTTGAGCACAGGACGATCAAATAAACTATGGTCATAATGTTTTTGGTTAAACATCAGACATTGCAGATACATGATGCCGATAAGTTCACCGTTTTCAATGATGTTGACATACCTGAATTCTATATCTTCGGGTTTTGAAGCTTCAAGTGCCTCAATATCGGGACTTAATAAATGATGTGACTCGTTGACAATATTTTGCCAGCTCGCCAATACTTCCTTATACACCGTGTGTGTCTCGAAAGTAATGCCGGGCAACTGTTGTTTGAGATAATACAATTAGATTTTATTATGTTTTTTCCTCAGGCGGATATTTAACATCTCCACAAAAAGACTGAATGCCATAGCAAAATATACATAACCTTTAGGTACATGCACCTCAAAGGCTTCAACAATCAGCATAAAACCAATCATTAATAAAAAGGAGAGTGCCAGCATTTTTACCGTAGGATGTGTTTCAACAAACTGGCTGATAGTGCCCGAAACCAGCAACATGATCAACATGGAAATGATGATACAGATAAACATAATGTAAAGGTTTTGTGTAAGTCCTATAGCGGTTACGATTGAGTCGACGGAGAATACAATGTTTAACAAAAAAATTTGCAGAATAATCGCATTCAGCGTTTTTTTGGTTTTCCCTTCTTTTTCTACATGATCATCCACATTAAATTTGTGGTGAATCTCGGTAGTCGATTTGTAAATCAGAAAAAGTCCGCCGGCAATCAGAACAATATCTTTGATACTGATATCTTTTCCATCAAAATCAATAGGAAGAGTAAACAAAGTTTGCTGAGCTTCAATGATCAGTTTAATGACAAATAACAACAATATACGCAAAACCATTGCGAGTACAAGACCGATGTTTCTCGCTTTTTTCTGTTCATGTTTTTCAGCCCGGCCTGCAACAATACTCACAAAAATGATATTGTCTATACCGAGCACGATTTCCATAAAGGTCAGTGAAATGATACTAATGATACCACCCGAGGTTAAAAGTTCTTCCATAAAGGGCACAAAAATAATTGATTATCGTTTAACTTATGAGTTCCTTTTGTAAATTTCAGTATTTTCCAGATAAAAGTCATGCATTAACTGACTAAATGCTGTGGTTTTGTATCCATTATCGTCATATAACAAAAGTTCGTGCGCCATTGTTTTTACATTTTCTTGTTGAGAAAAACAGCAGATATGCCTGAATTCTTTGCCAGGTTTATTTTTTACTTTAATCTCTTGATGCAAAAACAGTCCTTCTGCATGTGCTTTTGATTGGAAGAGTTCCATTTCATAGGCAGGGTATATCACCCATAAATATCCGCCCGGATTCAGTGTTTTAATCGCCTTTTGTATGAATCCCTCCATGGGCATAGATGCGTTGTGTATGGCTGTGTTTTTTTCACTCTTTTGCCTTTGCAGGTGGTTCACAAAATAAGGCGGGTTACACACAATCAAATCAAATGTGTGCTTGTATGACATCAACAAAGCATCGCCTTCCAGTATCTGTATGCGCTCTTCAAAATCTGACTGTGAAATATTGTAAAAGGCTTGTTCGGCAACAGCTTTTTCAAGTTCTACAGCTGTAATATGTGCTTGTGGAAATCTCTGGGCAAGCATCAAAGCGAGAATACCGGTTCCCGTGCCGATATCCAGACAATTAAGAGGGTGAGGGTGTTGAGCCAAGGCACCTAAAAGACACGCATCGGTGGTAACTTTTAAACCGGAGCTTTGTTGGAGAATACTAAAATGCTTGAAATGGAAGAAGGATTGCCCCAAAACCAGTTGTGTTTTACAAAATCAGCATGGCATCGCCATAAGCCTGAAACGAATATTTCTTTTTAATCGCTTCTTTATAGGCCTCCATCACATAGTCATAACCACCAAATGCTGTAGCCAGCATCAATAAAGTGCTTTCCGGTGCGTGGAAATTGGTGATAAAGGCATTTGCAATAGAAAAATCGTAAAGAGGTGATATGAATTTATCGGTCCAACCGGTGCTGGCATTTAATGTGCCAACAGAGGATACTGACGACTCTAAGGCACGCATAGAACCCGAACCAACAGCTACAATCCTGTGTTTGTTGATTTTGGCATCATTCACCATTTGGGCCGTTTTTTCCGGAATGGAATAACTTTCAGAATCCATTTTGTGTTTGCTCAAATCTTCCACTTCAACGTTTCTAAACGTTCCAAGTCCTTGGTGAAGGGTTAATTCAGCAAATCTAATACCTTTGATATCTAGTCTCATCATCAGCTCACGACTAAAATGCAGACCCGCAGTAGGAGGGGCCACAGCACCTTCAACAGTAGCAAATATGGTTTGATATCTTTCTTCGTCTTCTTTTTTTACACTTCTTTCGATGTATTTAGGAATCGGAGTTTCTCCAAGTTTTCTGACAATGGTATTAAATTCTTCTTTTGAACCATCAAACAGGAAACGAATAGTTCTTCCTCTGCTGGTGGTATTGTCAACAACCTCTGCAACAAGGTCATCATCTCCAAAATACAATTTATTTCCTACTCTGATTTTACGGGCAGGATCTACCAATACATCCCATAATTTATGTTCTTCGTTCAGCTCTCTCAGCAGGAATACTTCAATTTTAGCACCTGTTTTTTCCTTATTGCCATACATTCTGGCAGGGAATACCCTGGTGTTATTCAAAACAAAAATATCTTCAGGTCCGAAAATTTCCAAAATATCCTTGAATTTTTTATGCTCAACCTTCTGTGTTGCCCTGTTAAGAATCATTAATTTACTGTCATCGCGGTTCTTTGCAGGGTCCTGAGCAACCAGGTTATGGGGTAATTCGAAGCTGAATTTTGATAATTTCATTGGGATGTAATTAGGGTAAAAAAGGGTGCAAAATTAATATATTTATTCGAAAAGTCAATAATAATTAATTATTATCGTTTTTTAACGCTCTTATGAACGTTAATGGTATGGTATGCCTCATAACATCATTGATTTTCAATGATATATCAGTTTTAATAATAAGCTCTCAGGTTTATTTTTGTCCTGTTTTCAGACTTTCAGCCAGTTCTTCCACATTTTTTTGGCATCTTTCAAAAGCAAGGTCGGTGTCAACAACCGGTTTTAAGACGGTTTCTGCGAATCCATAAAGTTTTAATGCGTCTTCTTTTTCTTTTGCAAAATATGTCAGAAAGGTTCCTTTTTCATATTCTTTACTGTGGGCAGATTCCTTCAGCGTTTTTAACTGAATAAACAATTCTTCCAGTTCCATGACAATGGGCTTAAAACTATCAGCAGCCCTGCCATATATTTTTCCGTAATTCTTGTATTCATCTACCAGTCGTGAAGTTTCTTCGTCAATTACCAGGCCCTGCTCCCTATATTGCGCGTCACAGTATGTATAATTGTGCTTGATAATATCTTTACGTTCCTGAATTTCTTCAAGACTCATTTTATCCAACCAGCCTTTCACGGTCTGTAATCTGGCATTAAGTGTATCAATCATTTGAAGCTCTGCCTGCACTTCATAGTCGGCTTTGTATTGGTTAGTGCATGAAACAAAAATTATGAGGCTTAAGACAAAATATTTAAACATAGTGCAAAATTATGTTATTTTTTTGTTTTAGTTTTGAAAACTCTTCATAATTATTGTTAACCAAAGCCGATTATAAAAAGGTTCGTGATATCGTTTTTTTAAAGGATGTCTTTTCACTTGCTATCACTGCATTTGGTGGTCCTGAAATGCACATTTCACTTTTCCTGAAGAAGCTGGTGCATGAGAAAAAATACGTCACAGAATCTGATTTACTGGAGTTGAACAGTCTGTGTCAGATATTACCCGGACCCGCTTCCACGCAGACACTTACAGCGATCGCCTACAAAATGGGTGGACCCAAGCTGGCTTTCCTTTCCCTGATGATATGGATTTTGCCTGCTACACTCCTGATGTCGTTTTTTGTTATCGTAACAAGCCATGTGGATGCAGGTGTATTCAGGTTTATTGGCCCCATGGCAATTGGATTTATCGTGATGGCTGCCTTGAACATGACAAAGTTATTGAAGAAAAACTCACTAAGTATTTTTCTGGCTGTGGTCGGATGTATTCTCTCTGTGATGTTTCATACCCCTGTTGCCTTTCCCGTTTTGCTTGTCTTTGGCGCATTTATGACTGTTAGGTTCGGCAACAAAAATTTTATACCCAATAATAAACCATTGCTCAATATTAAATGGGCCAATCTGACCCTGATGGTATTGATATTGATAACAGCGGCCGTGATAGGTGTGTTTACCAAAAACAAATTTCCCAAGTTATCAGAACCAGTTCGCCTGTTTGAAAATACGTACCGTATGGGCAGCATGGTATTTGGTGGGGGAAATGTGCTGTATTCGATGGTGCTGACGGAGTTTGTGGAATTTAAACCAAAACAATACCTGACGCACGAAGAGTTTAACACAGGTTTGGGGCTTTTACAGGCCGTTCCGGGTCCCACGTTTACCATCGCAACTTTTGCGAATGGTATGGCCATGAAAAAACTGGGATATGGCACTATGGGACAAATGATAGGATGCGGGGTGGGTACTCTGGCTATCTTTTTACCTGGTACGCTCTTGATATTTTTTGTGTATCCCATCTGGAAACAAATCAAGGAATATCCGATTATCTACAGGTCGCTCGACGGAATTATTTCTGTTTCCATCGGATTCTTGTGGGCGGCGGCTATCTTTATGATGATGCCTTATATGATTTCTATCAGTCTCAATTTTAATCAAAACATCAGTTCTATTGTTGTTTTTGGAATAACATTGTTATATTTGCAATACAAAAAACTACCCGCCTTTGTTTTAGTGATTGTAACTATTCTGGCAGGTTATTTGTTTTAAACACATCATGAGGAGCAAGATTCTTATTACTGCATTGTTTTTAATTGGTTTGAATTCGGTATTCTGTCAAAACAAACCGACGGTTAAAAATAAACGCGACAGCGGACTGATTCAGTTCTCTGGCATTCTTCTCTC
>Ga0123337_10004956_pt1 | contig 13290 bp, 11 predicted proteins | sample frozenSSSSmetaG_FD_89792 | JGI IMG/M metagenome (GOLD analysis project Ga0123337, IMG submission 89792) | Glacier valley bacterial and archeal communities from Borup Fiord, Nunavut, Canada, to study Microbial Dark Matter (Phase II) -... | ecosystem: Environmental > Aquatic > Freshwater > Ice >...
AAAGCCCGGTAAAGCGATTGCGACCGATTGCACGGCGCGCGCTTGCGCGGCGTGTCGGCGCGGGTCAGGGCGTCGCAGTCGGCGCCGGATAGCGCTCCGGCAACGTGACGTGCACCGTCGTGCCGCGGCCCTCGACGGATTCGAACTCGACGCTCGCGTCGAGCAGGTCGCAGAGGCGCTTGACGATCGCCAGGCCGAGGCCTTCGCCTTGCGACTGGACCATCGGCCTGCCGTCGTCATCTCCAGGCAGCGGGACTTCGGCTTCTGGTGCGTCGGCACGGTGCAACGGTTCGACGGACTTGGCTGCGCTCAAGGCATTGGCCAGCGGCGCGCCCGGACCAGCATGGAACCCCGGGCCGGTGTCCGTGACGACGAATCGCCACCGGACGCAATCGCCGGGCACGCCGTCGTGCCAGGAGAGCGCGACGCCTCCGGTGCGGGTGTACTTGAGCGCGTTGAGCAGCAGGTTCTGCGCAATGCGCCGGACCTTGACCACATCGCCGTCGACAGTCAGCGATTCGGGTCCGTCGGCGGTGAGCGTCAGTCCCTTGTGCTCGGCCAGCGGACGCAGCTCGTCGGCGAGCCGGCGCAGCTCGGCGGCGGCATCGAAGGGGCCGACACGCCGTTGCTCCTGCCCGGCCTGCAGGCGGGCGAGCGACGTGACGTCGTCGAGCAGGTGGTGCAGGGAGGTGACGTTGTTGCGCAGCAGGCCGAGGAAGTCCTGACGCCGCGTCGCCGGCAGGTCGGCGAAGGTCAGCCCCTGCGCGACGTTCGACACCACGCCGAGGTTGCCGCGCAGGTCGTGCGCCGCCTGCTGCCAGAGCTCGCCGCGCCGGCGCTCGAGCTCGCGCACGTCGGCGAGCGCGCGCTCGAGATCGAGGACGCTGCCCGCCGCCTCGACCCGCTCCAGATGGAAGTAGCGCTCTGCGCTCAGGCTGGTCGCCTGGCTGATCTGCTCGGCGAGCTTGAGGCGCGCCTCGGCGAACGCGGCGCGCGGCAGCGCCGGCTCGGCGTCGGCCATGCGCTCGAACTCGAGCACCAGACAGCAGTGCAGATGGCCCCATTCGCGCGTGACGTCGTGCAGGTCGTAGCCCTGCTGCCAGCGCTGCAGTCCGTGGATCTTCGCGTCCTGCGACTGCCGGTCCTCGGCGCGCTCGCGCTTCGCGCCGCGCGCGGCGGCGAGCAGGTCGGCAAAGGCCGCGAGCCAGGCGGGCAGATGGTCGTCGAGCTGGGCCCGCGGCAAGGCGTCGCCGGCCGTGACCTCGCCATCGCCGGCGATGGCCGCGCGCCACGCCGCCATGCTCGCGTCGATGCGGCCGCGGAACAGTGCTGCCAGCGCCTGTCGCGCGGAGTCGGCCGGATCGTTCGTCACGCAGGAATGCTAACGTCTTCGCGACGCGCGACCAGGCTCGACGCCCCGGTGCCGAATCAGATCGCGGGCGGATCGGTCTCCCGCTCATAGTGCCGATGCAGCGCGAGCGCAGCGATGAAGCCGGCGCCATCGTCGCCGCGCAGCACGCCGCGGTCGTCACCGTCGGGCAGCGTCGCCTTCTCGGCGAGCGCGTCGCCCATCAGCAAGATCGTCTTGCAGTGCCGGTACTGTTCCTTGACGAACTCGACCGCCTGGCCGAGGACAGCGAGCGCATCGTCGCCAGCGGGCACGACGACGCCGTCCCACAGCACCGCAGGCGCCGTCTCCATCGTCACCTCGACGTGGATCGGATCGCCCGATGCCGGCTGCACGCGGCCGAGGCGCGCGCCGACGAAGCGCGGCACCGCGCCGGCATCGGCGAGCGCTGCATGCACTGCGCGCAGCGAGGTCGCGTCGATGCCGTCGGCGACGAGCAGCGCGACGTGGCGCGTCTTGACGCCGCCCTCGCCCGGACGCGCCATCAGCGAGAGTGCCGGCGACGACTCGACCTCGGGCGCCGCCGGGTTCTCGAGCACGCGCGGCTGCGACGGCGGCACCTCGATGCCGAGGCTGTCGGCGACCTGCTGCGCGAGATCGTCCGAGACGTTGGCCAGGATTGACACGACGCGCTCGCGGATTGCCTCGACGCCGACCTTGGTCAGCTCGAAACGGAACGCGCCGGCGATGTGCTTCTGCTCGACCGGACTCTGGCTCTCGTAGAAGAGCCGTGCCTGGGTGTAGTGGTCGGCGAACTTTTCCGGCTTGCCGCGCACCTTGTCTTCCATCACCGGCTGCGGGAACGAGACGAAACCGCGCATGCCGGCCTGGTACGGGCAGCCGCCGCCGAGCGAGTTCGGCTCGTACGACACGCGGCCGCGCGGGATCGCCTGGCGATGGATGCCGTCGCGCTGGTTGTTGTGCGCCTGCGCGACCGGCGCATTGATCGGGATCTCGTGGAAGTTCGGCCCGCCGAGACGGCTCAGCTGCGTATCGAGGTAAGAGTGGTGGCGACCCTGCAGCAGCGGGTCGTTGCTGGTGTCGATGCCCGGGATCAGGTTGGCGGTGCCGAAGGCGACCTGCTCGGTCTCGGCGAAGAAGTTGTCGGGATTGCGGTTCAGCACCATCTTGCCGACCTTCCGCACCGGCACGAGCTCTTCCGGGATCAGCTTGGTCGCGTCGAGGACGTCGAAGCTGAACGCGTCAGCTTCCTCTTCGGTGAACACCTGCAGGCCGAGCTCCCATTCGGGGAAGGCACCGGCCTCGATCGCTTCCCACAGGTCGCGCCGATGGAAGTCCGAGTCGGCGCCGTTGATCTTGACCGCCTCGTCCCACACCACCGAGTGCGTGCCGGCGAGCGGCTCCCAGTGGAACTTGCAGAAGCGCGACTCGCCGGTCGCGTTGATCAGCCGGAAGGTGTGCACGCCGAAGCCCTGCATCATCCGGTAGCTGCGCGGGATGGCGCGGTCCGACATCACCCACATCAGCATGTGCGCCGACTCGGGGCTGAGCGAAACGAAGTCCCAGAACGTGTCGTGCGCCGACGCCGCCTGCGGCATGCCGTTGTGCGGCTCGGGCTTGACGGAGTGGATCAGGTCGGGGAACTTCATCGCGTCCTGGATGAAGAACACCGGCATGTTGTTGCCGACGATGTCCCAGTTGCCTTCGTCGGTGTAGAACTTGACCGCGAAGCCGCGCACGTCGCGCGCGAGGTCGGCCGAGCCGCGCTCGCCGGCGACGGTCGAGAAGCGCACGAACACCGGCGTGCGCTTGCCGGCGGCGGTGAACGGCGCGGCGCGGGTGATCGGCGCGAGCGGCTGGTAACACTCGAAGTAGCCGTGCGCGGCCGAGCCGCGCGCGTGGACGATGCGCTCGGGGATGCGCTCGTGGTCGAAGTGGGTGATCTTCTCGCGCAGGACGAAGTCCTCGAGCAGCGTCGGCCCGCGCAGGCCGGCCTTCAGCGAGTTCTGGTTGTCGCTGATCGCCACGCCCATGTTGGTCGTGAGCGGCCTGCCGCCCGAATCGACGCGAACGCGGTCGAGCGACTCGTTGCCGGGGTTGTAGCCCGACGCTGGCTCGCCCGCGCCGACCTTCGCCGAGGACGCGTCTTCGGTGACGGTGCTGGCCGCATCGATCGGATCGTGCGGATCCATCGGCAGCCCGGGCTGCGGCGCGTGGCCGGCATCGAGGCCGTGATCGCCGGCCTTGAGCGGATTCGCCGGCATCGCCGCCGCAGCGAGCTGCGCGCCGACCTTCTGCGTCGCCAGACGGCGCTGCGGCTCGGTCGCGAAGGCCGACGCATCGCTCGGCGCCAGGCCCGCGGTCGACGGACCGGAAAACGTCGACAGTACGGTGCCGATGCTGTCCCGAGCAGCAGCGACGGGACTGCCGCGCCGGGTCGGGGACGAAGGAGAGTTCTTGCGGGTACGCGTGGCCATCGAAATCCTGCAGAAAGAGAGAGAAGTCAGAGGCTGTCGATGGCAAGGCATGTACCCGCCGATGCGTCGGACGCAAAAAAGGCGCCCCGAAGGGCGCCCTTTGCCGACGCGACCTCGCGGCTACTTGCCGTCGCGGTCCGAGTCGCCCGGAATCGCGCGCTCGACGCCGTCGCTGAGCCGGTCCCAGGCATCGCGGGTGGCGTGCCTGGCGCGATCCCACGTCAGTCCGGACCGGCCGCGCGCGCTGTTCCAGCCACGCGACAGATCGGGCTCGACCTCGTCGAACGAGCGATCGCCGAAGCGCGAGTACGTGCCGACGCCGTACGCATATGCAGGGCCGTAGTCGTCGAAGCTGGCGCCGTTCGTGTACGGACGGCGGCCGTGGCTCTCACGCCAGAAGGCGTCTTCGAGCGGGACGGGGATCCCGCGGCAAATCCTCATGCGGCGACGCGATGCATGTCGATCTTGCACCTGCAAGCGCGCGCGCCGGCTGACGCAGTCCCCCGCGCGGGTCAGCGCGGGCGTGCGCCGATCGTCACTGCGCCGGCCACATCTCCGAGGGCGGGATCGCCGGCGTCGCGCCGTCGGTGCCGGCAGGGCGGACGCTGCGGTATTCCTCGGCCAGCGGAATCTCGACCGTCCGCCCGTCGGCCGTCTTCTTCTCGAGCACGACCAGCGGCCGGATCTGCGCCGCGACGACCCGGGTGTCGCTCGGCGCCGTGCTGGCACCGGCTCGCATGCACCCCGATTGCGAAACCGCGAGCGCGGCGACGAGCAAGGCGACGGGCCAAAGGCTGCTGCGGACCGAGGGCGACGAAGCGTGGATGGACGAGGTCATGACGGTTCTCCTGAAGTCATATCCGGGCAAGCGGATTTCGACCTCGAAAGTGGACATCCGGCCAGCGTGAATCGCATCCCTCCGGCAGTGGACGAACGAAGCGGCCGCGAAAACCCCGCTGCGCCGCCTTGGTCTTTGTGATGTGATGGGCCAAGGCGGCAGCCTGTCGCCCTCCGTATGGAGAAGTCGATGCGCCTCTCGTCGCTCCTTCTGGCCTCGGCCCTGACGCTGGTAGCGTGTGCTCACCCCCATACGCCGCCAGCCGAGCCCCAGTCACTCCTCGCCGACCGCCTGTTCAAGCCGGCCACCGAAGTCGTCCGCACCGACGACGTGTTCGAGATGAGCGCCGCGATGCGCCGCTATCTCGACGTCGACATCGCCGATTCGCTGCGCATCGACGGCAAGCAGGCCGGCCTGCTCGAGGCCTTGCGCGAGCGCGCCAAGCTCAAGCTCGAGTACGACGCGGCGCGCACCAAGACTGCGGCCGACACCTTCGTCGACCGGACGGGCAACTGCCTCTCGCTGGTGATCATGAGCGCAGCGTTCGCGAAGTCGCTCGACCTGCCGGTGAGCTACCGCAGCGCCTATCTCGACGAATCCTGGAGCCGCAGCGGCAGCCTGCTGGTCGCGAGCGGCCACGTCAACATCACCGTCGGCCGCCGCCTCATCGATGCCAAGACGCAGCGCGACCTGAGCCCGATCACGATCGACTTCCTGCCGCCCGAGGCGATCAGCGGCCTGCGCTCGCGTGCGATCGGCGAAGCGACGATCGTCGCGATGTACGCCAACAACCGCGCCGCCGAGGCGCTCGCCGCCGGCCGGCTCGACGATGCCTATGCCTGGTCGGCGGAGAGCGTGCGTCGCGATCCGTCGTTCAGCGGCGGGTTCAACACCCTCGGCGTCGTCTACCTGCGCCACGGCGACCTGGCCGAGGCGGCGCGCGTCTTCGAGCGCGTGCTCGCCAACGAGCCGAAGGACACGCGCGTGCTCGCCAACCTCGCCGAGACTTATGCGCGCCAGGGCCGCAAGGCCGACGAGCAGGCGATGCGGCAGCGCCTCGTGGCGATCGAGCCGTATCCGCCGTTCCACTTCTTCAACCTCGGCATCGAGGCGATGCGACACGAGGACTACAAGGCCGCGCGCGAGCTCTTCGCACGCGAGGTGGCGCGCGCCGACACGTACCACGAGTTCCACTTCTGGCTCGGCGTCGCTGACTGGCGCCTCGGTGACGAAGCCGCGGCGCGGCGCCACCTCACGCTCGCGGTCGACAACAGCGTGACGCGCGGTCAGCACGACCTGTACGCCGCCAAGCTGGCGTGGCTGCGGGCGCATCCGGCGCACTGATCGCGTCGATCCCGCCGCGCCGCGTGACCGCGGCGCTCATGCTCAGATCGTCATGCCGCCGTCGACGCAGAACGCCTGCCCGGTCGCGAACTTCGATTCGTCGCTGGCGAGATAGACGACCATCGGCGCGATCTCCTCGGCGAGCGCGAGCCGGCCCATCGGCTGGCGGTCGACGAAGGCCTGGCGCGCGGCGACCGGATCGGCATAGGCGTTGATCCGCCCGGCGAGCGACGGCGTGTCGACGGTGCCGGGGCAGAGCGCGTTGCAGCGTATGCCCTGGCGCACATAGTCGGCCGCGACCGCCTTGGTCAGGCCGATCACCGCCGCCTTGGTCGTGCCGTAGACGCAGCGGCTCGCCAGGCCCTTGATGCTCGACGCGATGCTCGCCATGTTGATGATGCTGCCGCGGCCGGCGGCGAGCATCTTCGGCAGCGCCTCCTGGATCGTCCAGAGCTGCGCGCGCACGTTCAGGCGAAAGGCGAGGTCGAGCTCGTCGTCGGTGGCCTGCAGCGTCGTGCCGTTGTGGACGATGCCGGCGCAGTTGAAGAGCACGTCGAGCGCGGGCAACTGCCCGAACAGCGCCGCGATCGCGGGCCGGTCGAGGACGTCGAGGCGCGCCGTGCGGACGTTCCTCACGCTCGCAAAGCGCTCGAGCAGGTCGACGTTCATGTCGGTGGCCCAGACCTCGGCGCCCTCCTTCGCCAGCGCCAGGACGCTCGCGTGGCCGATGCCTTGTCCGCCGGCAGTCACCAGTGCCGTCTTGCCCGAAAGCCTCATCGCATCTCCTGTCTAGCCTCGATAGAAGTACGGGTCGAGGACCGAGACCTCGGTAATCTTGTCGACCGGCAGCTTGTTGCGCTCGGCGACCTTCCTGATCGACTCGGGCGAGGGGCCATCGTAGACGCAGAAGGTCTTCGCGCGGTCGCCAGCGGCACCGTGGCCGCGGGCCGCGCGCTCAGCGCCGCGAGCACGCGGCCGTGCAGCTCGATCGCGCGCGGCGGCGGGATCGATTCCTCGACTGCCGTGCGCGCGAGCTCGTGGCGATAGCGCAGCGTCTGGCTTTCGGCCAGAAGCAGTCCGTCGAAGAGGCAGGCCTCGATGTCGTCGGTCGCCGACCCGAGCACGGCGGTGACGAGCGACAGCTCGAAGCGTCGCTCGGCACCTTGCGCTCGCTGTCATCGTCGCGGTAGCTGAGCACCAGGAGGGCCGGCAGGCGATGGATGCGGCGGCCGACGAACTTGACGAGGTCGAGGGTCGCGTCATCGGCCCAGTGCATGTCCTCGACCGACGGTGCCGCGATCAACGCGCGATCACAGACCCGCCTGGGTGATGAACTTCGGGTTCATGTACGACTCGATCGCTTCGCTGCCGCCTTCGGAACCGTAGCCCGAATCCTTGACGCCGCCGAACGGCGTCTCGGGGATGCCGAGGCCGACGTGGTTGATCGAGATCATGCCGGTCTCGACCGACGCGGCAATCGCGTTCGCGGTCTTCGCCGACTTCGTCCACGCGTACGCGGCGAGGCCGAACGGCAGGCGGTTCGCTTCCTTCACGGCGTCGTCGAAGGTGCGGAACGGATTGATGATCGCGAGCGGCCCGAACGGCTCCTCGTTCATCGCCTTGGCGTCGTTGTCGAGGCCGGTGACGACCGTCGGCTCCCAGAAGTTGCCCTTGTCGCCGATCGCATGGCCGCCGGTGCGCAGCTTGCCGCCGTGGCGGCCGGCGTCTTCGAGGTTGACTTCCATCGACTTCGAGCGGCGCGGGTTCGCGAGCGCGCCCATGCGCGTGTCCTTGTCGAGGCCGTTGCCGACCTTGAGCGCCTTGGCGGCGGCGACGAACTGGTCGACGAAGCTCTCGTAGATGCCTTCCTGCACCAGGAAGCGCGTCGGCGAGATGCAGACCTGGCCGGCGTTCCTGAACTTGCTCGCGGCCATTGCCTTCGCGGCGACCGCCGCATCGGCATCGTCGAACACGATCACCGGCGCGTGGCCGCCGAGCTCCATCGTCACGCGCTTCATGTGCTGGCCGGCGAGCGCGGCGAGCTGCTTGCCGACGACGGTCGAGCCGGTGAACGAGATCTTGCGGATGACCGGATGCGGGATCAGGTACGACGAGATCTCGGCCGGATCACCGTAGACGAGATTGACCGCACCGGCCGGCACGCCTGCATCGGCGAAGGCGCGGATCAGCTCGGCCGGAGAGCCCGGCGTCTCCTCGGGCGCCTTGACGATGATCGAGCAGCCGGCGGCGAGCGCGGCGGAGAGCTTGCGCACGATCTGGTTGATCGGGAAGTTCCACGGCGTGAACGCCGCGACCGGGCCGACCGGCTCCTTGACGACGAGCTGGTAGATGCCTTCGCCACGCGCCGGGATGACGCGGCCGTAGGTGCGGCGGCCTTCCTCGGCGAACCAGTCGATGGTGTCGGCGCCGTTCAGGATCTCGGCCTTTGCCTCGGCGACGGTCTTGCCCTGCTCCATCGTCATGATCTCGGCGATCGATTGCAGGCGCTCGCGCATCAGGTCGGCGGCCTTCCTCATGATCTTCGAGCGCTCGTAGGCCGAGACCTTCTTCCAGGTCTGGAAGCCCTTGTCGACGGCGGCGAGCGCACGGTCGAGGTCGGCGCGATCGGCCCACGCGAACTTGCCGATGATCTCGCCGGTGGCGGGATTGATGACCGGATGGGTGCGGCCGGAAGCGGCAGCGCACCAGGCGCCGTCGATGTAGAGCTGGATGTCGGGATACATGAGGTTCTCTGCGGAATGAAGTGAATGAATGCGGATCGGCGCTCAGCCGGGCTGCGGACCGTCGTAGCCTTCGACGACGACCATGTCGACCGTCGACACCGGCAGGCGCAGCTTCACGGCCGCCTGGTAGTCCGGCGAATGCCAGCAGTCGAGCGCCGCCTGGTACGACGGGAACTCGAGCACGACGTTGCGGCTGCGGCTCGACCCTTCGGGGTTCTCGTAGCGGCCGGCGCGCACGAGGAAGCGCCCGCCGAAGCGCGCGATCGGTGCGGCGTTGGCCGCGACGTAGGCCTTGTAGGCCTCGGCGTCGGCGACGTCGACGCGCGCGATCCAGTAACCCTTGGCCATGCGATACCTCGGTCAGATGAGACATCCACACCGACGAGCCGGCGCGGGCGAGCCGATGATTTTGCGCTTCGCGGGTGGATGATGCGTCCTCGAACGCCAACGACACCGGAGACGGCCCATGCATTTCTGGTCACGACCCTTCGCCTCCGCATGCGCGGGCGCCGCGCTCGCGGCGCTGCTCGCAGCCTGCGCCACATCGTCGACGAGCCGAGCCGACAACGATGCAGCACCGCGCTACCGCGTCGACGCGACCTGGCCCGCGCCGCTGCCCAACGGCTGGATCCTCGGTCAGGTGAGCGGCATCGCGACCGATCCCGACGACCACGTCTGGATGCTGCAGCGGCCCGCGAGCCTCACCGAGGACGAGCGCGGCGCGACGCTGACGCCGCCGCAGTCGACATGCTGCGCGCCGGCGCCGCCGGTGCTCGAGCTCGACGCCTCGGGCAAGCTGCTTCGCTCGTGGGGCGGCAAGGGCAGCGGCTACGACTGGCCGCAGAACGAGCACGGCATCCACGTCGACGCCAACGGCTTCGTCTGGATCACCGGCAACGGCGCCGACGACGGCCAGGTGCTGAAGTTCACCCGCGACGGCAAGTTCGTGATGCAGATCGGCAGGCTCGGGCCGCAGACCGGCAATGCCGACACGGGCCGGCTCGGCCAGGCGGCGGGCGTCGAGGTGGATGTCGCGGCGCACGAGATCTACGTCGCCGACGGCTACTACAACAAGCGCGTCATCGTGTTCGACGCCGACACCGGCGCGTTCAAGCGCCAGTGGGGCGCGTACGGCCGGCCGCCCAGCGATGCCGAGAAGCCCAACACGCGCCGCACTGCGCCGCCGACCGACGCGCAGCTGACCCAGTTCGGCAACCCCGTGCACTGCGTGCGCATCGCGCGCGACGGCCTGGTCTACGTCTGCGACCGGCTCAACAACCGCGTCCAGGTGTTCCAGAAGGACGGCCGTTTCGTCAAGGAGTTCTCGGTCGAGCCGCGCACCTCGGGCAACGGCTCGGTCTGGGACATCGTCCTCTCGCGCGACCCGGGCCAGCAGTGGCTGCTGATGGCCGACGGCCGCAATAACCAGGTGCTGACGGTGCGTCGCGACACCGGCGAGGTGCTGGGCCGGCTCGGCCGGCCGGGGCGCTATGCGGGCGAGTTCCATTGGGTCCACGACCTGGCGATCGACTCGAAGGGCAACCTCTACGCGGGCGAGGTCGACACCGGCAAGCGCGCGCAGAAGTTCGTGCGCGTGGAATAAACGCGGCCGGACCGTCATCTCCTGGAATTCGGGGCTTGCTCGACTTCCAGGAGATCAGACATGAGAGAGACATCGCGATCGCCGACGATCCTCTGCGCGCGCGTCGCGCGACTGGCGGCTCTTGCCGCGGCCACCATCGGCCTGGCGCTGCCCGCCGAGGCCGCCTTCCTGCAGACCAACCTCGTGTCGAGCATCCCGGGGTTGGCGACGATCACCGATCCGCTCCTGATCAACCCCTGGGGCATCTCGCGCAGCCCGACGAGCCCGTTCTGGGTCTCGAACCAGGGCACCAACACCAGCACGCTCTATGCGGTGACGGGCAAGACCAACGTCAGCGCGGTGACCGCCGTCAACGCGCACGGCTTCGTCGGCATCCCGACGACGGCGGCCGGTCCGCAAGGACCGACCGGCCAGGTCAACAATATCAACACCGCCTCGTTCCAGCTCACGCCGGGAACGGCGAGCACATCGTCGCGCTTCCTCTTCGCCGACCTCAACGGGCAGATCTCGGGCTGGGCCGGCGGGCTGTCGTCGACAGCGCTGGTGACGACGCCGGGCGCGGTCTACACGGGACTCGCGATCAACGCCGCCGGAACCCGCTTCTACGCCGCCAACGACGCCGGCGGCGGCTCGATCAACGTCTTCGACAGCAGCTTCGCGTCGGTGAGCCTGACCGGCGCGTTCGTCGATCCGAACCTGCCGGCGGGCTTCGTGCCGTTCGGCATCCAGGACCTGGGCGGCAAGGTCTGCGTCACCTACGCGCCGGCCGGCTTCGGCGAGTTCGGCGGCGATCTGCTGGTCGGCAACTTCAGCTTCGCGACGAGCGCGATCAACGCCTTCGATGCGGTGACGGGCGCGCTCAAGGGCTCGATCGGCATCGACGTCGGCGCGGGCAACACGGCGGGCGGCCTCTGGGGCTTCATGTTCGGCAGCGGCGCGGGCAACGGCGGCGACGCCAACACGCTCTACTTCCTCGACGGCATCAACGGCGAGACGGCAGGGCTCTTCGCCGCGATCACGCCAGTGCCCGAGCCGGAGACGCTGCCGCTGATCGGCCTCGGCCTTGTCGCGCTCGGCTGGGCGAAGCGGCGCAAGTCCGCGGCATAGCGATCGCCCGAGTCACGACTTGAGGTCGAACTCCACCTGCACGAAATCACCGCGGTAAGTCACCTCGGCGAGATAGATGACGCGCCGCTTCGGCCCGGTGAAGACACGCCGCACCTCGGCCACCGGCGCGTTGACGCTGACGCCGAGATGGCGCGCAACCTCGAGGTCGGCAGTCGAGATCGTGAGCACCTGGCGCGCGGTCACGATCTTCACCGTCGGCATCGACATCAGGAGCGGGATCACCGTCTCCTTGCGAAAGCGCCGCGGATGGCGCGCGAAGATCCCGGCGTCGAGCCAGATGTCGATGACGCAGTACGGCCGCCCTTCGTGCGAGTGGACGCGGCGCATGTAGGCGTACTGCGGCGCGGCGACCCCGTCGGCCTCGGCCAGACGCGGGCTGCGCGTCGACGATTCGTCGATGGTGAGGATCGTCGGGTGGGTGTCGCGGTAGACGTCGGCGAGATTGCGCAGCGAGGTCTCGACGCGCAGCCACCTGTCGGGCCGCGGCGCACCGGTGACGAAGGTGCCGCGGCCGCGCTGCGGCGAGACCAGGCCGTCGCGGGTCAGGCGATCGACGGCCTGGCGCACGGTGACGCGGGCGACCTCGAACTCCTCGACCAGCTTGTCGAGCGAGGGCAGCTTGTCGCCTTCCTTCCACACGCCCTTGACGATGCGCTGGCGGAACAGCTCGGCGAGCTGGACGTTGAGCGGCACCTGGGCGTTGTCGAGGATCATGCGGCGGTCGTCGGTTCGCCCGTGCGCGCTGCGGCGCCGACGCCGGCCGCGTCCTCGAGGACGAGCGCAGCGCCCTTCTCCCCGATCATGATCGCCGCTGCGTTGGTGTTGGTCGAGACGATGCGCGGCATCACCGACGCGTCGATCACGCGCAGGCCTGCGACGCCGCGCACGCGCAGGCGCTCGTCGACGACCGAGTGCGCGTCGCCGCCCATGCGGCAGGTGCCCGCCGGATGGAACACGGTGCCGCCCTTGGCGCGTGCGAATGCCTCGAGCGCACCCGGCGTCGAGATGCCGGCGCCGGGCAGGTACTCGTCGGCGACGAGGCCGCGGAACGACGGCTGGGCGTAGATCTCGCGCAGCATGCGCAGGCCCGCGACGAGCACCTTGGCGTCGCGCGGATCGGTGAGGTAGCCGGCGCGGATGCGCGGCGGCGCGAGCGGGTCCGCGGAGCCGATGCCGACCGTGCCGGTCGACTCGGGCCGGCACTGCGCCGCCGACGCCGAGAACCCCGAGAACCGGTGCAGCGGATCGCCCGGCTTGTCGACCGAGAGCGGCATGACGTTGAAGAGCACGTCGGCGCGGCCGCCGGTCGCGTGCTCGGTCGCGACGAGACCGCCGACCTGACCGGCGCCGACGGTCAGCGGGCCGCGCTGGTCGAACAGCCATTGCGCGCCCATCTTCGCGAGCTTGAGCGGGTTGCGGACGTCGTCGTTGAGCGACATCGGCCGCTTGAGCCGGACGATGACGCGCGCCTGGTAGTGGTCCTGCAGGTTCGATCCGACCTCGGGCGCGTCGACCGCGACGTCGATGCCGTGCGCGCGCAGCAGTGCCGCCGGGCCGATGCCAGAGAGCTGGAGCAGCTGCGGTGACTGCAGCGCGCCGGTCGCGAGGATCACCTCGGCGTCGACGCGTGCGCTCTTGCATGCGCCGGCCTCGATCCACTCGATGCCGGTCGCGCGTTCGTGCTCGATCACGATCCGCGTGACCTGCGCGCCGGTCACGACCGTGAGGTTCTGACGCGCACGAACCGGCGCGAGGAACGCCGTCGCGGCGTCGCAGCGCCAGCGGCC
>Ga0123337_10004960_pt1 | contig 13285 bp, 9 predicted proteins | sample frozenSSSSmetaG_FD_89792 | JGI IMG/M metagenome (GOLD analysis project Ga0123337, IMG submission 89792) | Glacier valley bacterial and archeal communities from Borup Fiord, Nunavut, Canada, to study Microbial Dark Matter (Phase II) -... | ecosystem: Environmental > Aquatic > Freshwater > Ice >...
AGGGCATTTCCAAACTTTACTTCAAGGAATCGTCGCCAACCCAGAACAGCATATTTCCGATTTACCTCTGTTAACAGCAGCCGAACAGCATCAGCTATTAGTAGAGTGGAATAATACTGAAACTGACTACCCCAAAAATACCTGCATCCATCAGTTATTTGAAGCTCAAGCCGAAAGAACTCCCGACGCCATAGCTGTAATCTTTGAGAACCAGCAACTAACTTACCAGCAGCTCAATTACCGTGCTAATCAGCTAGCACATTATCTGCAATCACTGGGAGTCAAGCCAGAAATTCCGGTGGGGATTTGTCTAGAGCGATCGCTAAATCTAATCGTTGGACTTCTAGGTATCCTGAAAGCAGGTGCAGCCTACGTACCCCTAGACCCAGCCTATCCCCAAGAGCGCTTGGCGTTCATGTTGCAAGACTCGCAAATTTCCATTTTATTAACCCAGCAACATTTATTAAAAACTTTTCCAGCCCACCAAGCCCAAGTTATCTGTTTAGATACCGATAGGGATTGCATCGCCACACATCATCAAAATTCGCCACAAACCTACATTGCTCCCCATAATTTAATTTACACAATTTATACTTCTGGCTCCACAGGGAAACCCAAAGGTGTACAAATTAACCATCGTAGCGTCCTCGACTTCCTCACGGGGATGCAACAGCACCTACAATTAACCAATCTTGATAGTCTGTTATCAGTTACTTCCCTATCTTTTGATATTGCGGTTTTAGAAATTTTTCTTCCCCTAACACTAGGAGCCAAGGTAATTTTAGTCAGTCGGGAAGTTACTAGCGACGGTTTAGAGTTATTACAACAACTTAATAACTCTGCTGCAACTGTTATGCAAGCCACCCCTGCGACTTGGCAGATGTTACTAGAAGCAGGATGGAAAGGAAATGCAAAACTGAAAATTCTCTGTGGTGGTGAAGCCTTACCTCAAAATTTAGCTAACCACTTACGTCAAAGAGGTGCTGAAGTTTGGAACTTATACGGACCAACAGAAACAACTGTTTGGTCTACAATTCATCGAATTGAGCAGCAAGAAGCTTTTATTACCATTGGCCGTCCTATAGCCAATACTCAGATTTACATTTTAGATAAATATTTGCAACCTGTAGCTGTGGGTATTCCAGGAGAACTATATATTGGTGGCGCAGGGTTAGCACGGGGTTATTTCCATCAGCCTAAATTAACAACAGCAAAATTTATTCATAATCCATTCAGTTGCGACTCTGAAAGCCGCCTTTACAAAACAGGTGACTTAGCTCGTTACCTAAGTGATGGTAATATCGAATATCTCGGTCGCCTCGATAATCAAGTAAAAATTCGTGGTTTCCGCATCGAAGTTGGAGAAATTGAAGCTTTACTAGCACAACACCCTACTATACAGCAAACTGTTGTCACAGCTAGAGTTGATAATCCAGAAAACCAGCGACTAGTTGCCTATATCGTTCCTCACCCAGAACAGACACCAACCACAGACGAACTGCGCTACTTCCTTAAACAGAAACTACCGGAATATATGGTTCCTAGTGCTTTCGTTTTACTAGACACCCTACCCCTAACCCCCAACGGCAAAATCGACCGCCGCGCTTTACCAGCACCCGACTCAACAAGGCTTGATTCCGAAAACACCTATGTAGCTCCCCGCGATGAATTAGAATTCCAGCTAACCAAAATTTGGTCAGAAATTTTAGGTGTCCAGCCTATTGGTGTCAGGGACAACTTCTTTGAGCTAGGAGGACACTCCATATTAGCAGTAAAACTCTTTTGGCAAATTCAGAAGACATTTAATCAAAATCTGCCTCTGGCGATTCTCTTCCAGTCAGGTACTGTAGAGGCTCTAGCCAAAATAATCTCCCAAGAAAAAGACATAGCAAGAAACTTGGCTTTAGTAAATACCTTAGACAAATCCAAATCAAGCTGGTCATCCCTGGTAGAAATTCAACCCAACGGTTCCAAGCCACCTTTTTTCTGTATTCACGGACTGGGTGGAGAAGTCTTGTGTTTTCGTGAATTGGCACTGTATCTAGGGTCAGACCAACCATTCTACGGACTACAGCCACAAGGGTTAGATGGAAAACACCCTTTCCATACGCGGATTGAAGACATGGCAACTCACTACATTCAAGAAATTCAGACCCTTCAGCCCAATGGCCCTTATTTTCTAGGAGGTTATTCTTTTGGGGGTATAGTTGCTTTTGAGATGGCTCGGCAACTCCAAGAGCAAGGCGAAGAAGTTGGTATTCTAGCTATAGTTGATAGTTGTCGTCCAGGTTATAGCTGGCGGGCGCCATTTCTGAAGCGAGTTTTTTTGCATTTAAATAATATTGTTCAAGAAGGTCCTACCTACTTTTGGCAAAAGTCTGAACAATGGAGCTATTGGCGTAAGCAGAGTCTCCAAAATAAATATAAACGTTACTTGGAAGGAGTACTTCATTTACCTGGAACTGACAAGCACTTAAAGATTATAGATACTAACACTCAAGCCATGAGTGAATATATCTTTTCACCTTATCTTGGTCGAGGTACTCTCTTGCGGACAGAGGATCAAAATCGCGGCGAAGCTATAGGCATACGATACGATCCTCAATTTGGCTGGGGCGACCTAGTGATTGGAGGATTAGATATCCATTATCTTCCCGGATCTCACCTTGACCTACTTAAGGAACCCAACGTACAGGTGTTAGTTGAAACATTGAGAAATTGCTTAACGCAGGCGCAGTCTCCAAAAAATTAATTTGAACTTTTCCCTTAGTTCAGGATTGCGACGGCAATGGCATAGCATCTATGAAGCCCGTCCTACAAAGGTAAAATTGATATCCCGCAAGGAACTAAAGTTCCTTGCGGGATATCAAAAGTTATCTGAAGATGACTAAATATACTCAAAAATCTTGAGTCTACTTTAGTAGACTTTAGCTGTTAGCCTGGGAATTAATTCCCAGGCGGGTGAGGAAGCTAACAAATAAGCTATTTCTAGGCTTTTGTTGACACTAATGGACAGTGCCCATAAGCGTCAATTTAACGTATGAGTGAACCTTATTGGATGTTACTCAACTCACGATCGCACCCGATACCCCATTCATAGATCCATTGACAGAAGAAAGCTTAACAGAATCGGCTACTAAAGAATTGATGGGTTTGGAATTGCCTAGTACGCTTTGCTTCTTCTTGGTATTACCTCGTCGCGCACCACCCGCCATCTCGTATTCTTGGCTGTTTTTACCGTAACGGCTGCCAACTCCTAGTAACATTTTTTCTGACATCGCTATTACAGCCTTTTCTGCATTATTCAGGTCATCTGTGAGTTTGTCATAGGTAGTACATAAGTTTATAAGTTCATTACAACAATTGCTGCAATGATTTAAGCGTTTCTTATATATGGAATAGCATTTGTTGCAAAGTATTAAACATTTGCGGCAATGGCTTATACATTTGCAAGAAAAACTTAAGCGTTTCTTATACATATAATAGCATTTGTTGCAAAGTATTAAGCACTTGCGGCAACGGCTTATATATTTGCAAGAAAAACTTAAGCGTTTCTTATAAATGAAGTAATATTAGCTGCAAAGGTTTAAATTTTCACAGTCTCAAGCGTAGGAGCGTAGGCGTTGATAGCTAGAATATCAACAATCTCAGTATGTCTTGGAAGTGCCGAGGTTCTGTTGTTCGATGGATTGTAATAAATCGTATGCCTTCCACCCTCCCGAAGAAACAAACAGCCGTTCTCTTCCAAATAGCGAATCAATTCACGTCTTTTCACTATAATTTGACAGTAATCTGTTCACGGACGACATCTTTACCGGAAATTTGTTGCTCTGCGAGTTCCCGATTTGATATTAGAATTAACTCTATCGCTTCCCGTAGACTTTCCCTAGCTTCTTCCAGCGTTCTCTCTTGGACATTAGGTGATTTCTGATTAAAAAAATACCATGTTGACGAGTTTCGACTTCGCTCAACTCCCGGCCACTCAGTTGGTTGAGCGAAGCGATGCCCTGAGCCTGTCGAAGGGTCGAAACCAACGGCTATGGTAAATTTATTACTAGAATTCACCTTAGCACCGGGTAACTCTTGGACGTAGCCGATATACCAATCATCGAGCTTTTCAAACACAGCAGTAAAAGAGTTTTCCATATAATATGCTATTGAATGTTACGAGATAATGCCTAACTTACCCAACTCTCTAAACTGTAACACCCTCCAATTCCTCATCTGTCAACTCATATAATTGCCGCAACTTATCTAACTTCTCACTATCAGCTTGCCAAAAACCCCGCCCATGCGCCTCTAACATTCTGCCTAAAATATTGCGAAAAGCTTCAGGATTTGCCTTACGTAATTTATCCGCCATCTCTGCATCTAATGCATAAGTATCAGCCGCTTGGTCATAAACCCAATCATCGGTAAAATCGGCAGTACCACCCCAACCAATCAACGCCGTCATTCGTTGGGAAATTTCAAAGGCACCACCAGAACCTTGATTCGCCATTGCTTGCGCCCATTTGGGATTTACCAACTTAGTGCGATACTCCATCCGCAGCAAATCATCTAAATTGCGGGGTGTAGTATCTTTCGAGAAACTTTCCACAAAGCTAGTTGTAACCTTCTTACCGCCTTGTTTTTCTGCTGCCCTTTTCAAACCGCCAGTATTGGCGTAATATTCTTGAATATCAGTTAAACCATATTCTACCGAATCGATTTCTTGAACAATGCGATCGCTAGTTTTTAACAAGGTATTCAACACTTCCGGTCTAGCTTCACCTTTATCTTCTCTCCCGTAGCTAAACACATTGCGACTTTGCCAAGTATTGCCTAACTCCTCACCAGATTCCCAATTCCCATCCACAACTCGATCATTCACCAAAGAACCAAAATCACCCGCCGGATTAGAAAACAATCTCGCCGATACATTTTCCACACCTTGGGCTTTTAAAGCTAAAGCGTGTCTTCTAATAAAATTCTGATCTTCCGACTCATCAGCATCAGCCGCCCGTTGAAATAAATCATCTAATAATTCAATGATATTTACAAAACTATCCCGGAAAATCCCAGACAAATTACCCAATATATCAATGCGGGGATGTCCAACATCCGCCAACGGCTTCAACTCATAACGAACAATTCTACCAGTTCCTTCCTTAACAGGTTCAGCCCCCACCAATTCTAACAAGATTCCCAAAGATTCACCCTTAGTTTTAATCGCATCCAATCCCCAAAGCATCACCGCCACCGTTTCTGGATATGTCCCATATTCATCCAAATGCTGGGCGATAATTTTTTGAGCAATTTCTCGTCCCCGTTGGTATGCCGCAGGAGAAGGCATCCGATAAGGGTCTAAAGCATGAATATTCCTCCCAGTCGGTAAAACACCAGCCCCATCCCGCAACAAATCCCCACCCGGCGCAGGCAGAATATATTCCCCATTCAACCCCCTTAACAAATTCGTTAATTCATCTGTAGATTGCATCAACAAATCTGTAATTAGCTTTTCTTCCTCTCTATGTGGTTCATTTTCCTCCCCAAAATAAGCCTCCAAATACGCCGCCAATTCCTCCTGATTCGGTGCTTCCCCCAAAGTATGCAACCCAGAAGAAAACAACCGATTTTCTAACACTTGCAAATATCCAAACAACTCCACCAAATAATCATCAAAAGCATGAGTGCTAAACATCCGAACATTTTCGGGAGTAAACGCAATCCCCAACCGTTTCGCCTCTAAAAACGGACAATCTGCATCCAACCCAGAGTCCACAATTTTTTTACAAATCGCTTCCTTAAGGACATAATTCTTTTGCGGATCTTCACGATACTCCGAAATCAAATCACGCAACGCCACCAATTCCTTATACAAACCTGCACGTCCATAAGGTGGTACATTATGAGAAATCAACACACCATAACCGCGACGTTTTGCCAACATCGATTCCGAAGGATTATTTGCTGCATATATATATAGATTAGGCAAATTTCCTAACAGAATATCCGACCAAGAATAACCCGTATTACCCAAAGGAGAACCAGGCAACCATTCCACCGTCCCATGCATTCCAAAGTGAACTATAGCATCAGCTTGAAACTCATTTTGGAGCCATTTATAATAAGCAACATATTGAGGATGGGGCGTTAAATCTCGTTCAAACATTAAGCGCATGGGGTCGCCTTGTATGCCCAAAGGTGGTTGTACACCTATCCATACATTCCCTAATTGCACACCGCCAATCTGGAATTCGTCGCCGTAGGTTTTAATTCCAGTTCCCGTGAGAGATTTCCATTGTTTTTCGATGCGGGAAGTTTGCAGATATCCTAACCATTTTTCTAATGTGCGGACATTTACAGATGCCGGGATATTCTCCACGTCATTTAAAGATTCATCCGCTTCTTTCACCCAGCGAATCAATTCTTCTCCATCTTCCGGCAAATCTCCGACGGTGTAACCTTGTTCTTTGAGTGCGTGGAGAAACTTCAGCAAACTACGGGGGACATTTAATAATGCAGCTGTGCCTACAGCGCCATAACCTGGAGGAAACCCATATAAAACGATCGCAATCTTACGTTCGGAAGCAGGTTTTTGCCGCAAAGCTACCCAACTTTTCACCCTACCAATTAATCGTTGTACCCGTTCGGGAACCAGATAAATATTTTCGCCCACCAAACCACCGAGGGGAATAGTATCAATAGCCCCATCCAATTCTGGTAAGGCGTACAACACGACACTTTGCAATCCGCCGACACCTTGGCGTGTCCAGGAGTGAATATCTTGAATTAATAATGGTGCTGCAACAATATAAGGTACATTTTTAGCAGTGAGGATGCGCTTTGCTACTTCCACCTGACGCCCAGCTTCCATTGAACCAGCCGGGCCACCCACCAGAGGAAAGCCAATTGTCGAAACGATCGCATTCACTTTTACTGCTTCACTAGATAGTGAGGGAGTCTCGATATTACCTAGTTGTCGTTGCTGAATTTCATAGTCGGTTGTCATCCAATCTCGTACCGCCACATGTCCTTCTACACCGTTGATGAAAATGGGTAAAGGAGTTAACCCGGCTGATTCAAAACTGCGAATTAGTTGGGGAATGTAGGGTTGTTTGGTGATGACGTGTTTTCGGTAGAGTAATATGCCTACAACTGGGGAGACGCGATTAGGGGAGACGCGATGAATCGCGTCTCTACAATAGGTTTTATACCATTCCAGATATTCGCGGGGCGATTCAAAAAATCCTGGATAGTCGGGATGGAGTAATCCGATGTTGGGGGTTTCGATTGGCGGGGGAATGTCGCCGACTTTTAAACCCAAATATTTTTCTGCTAGTGTCCAGAATAATGAAGCAACGTTTTCTTGTCCGCCAGCATTCCAGTAACCATAGATAATTAACCAGTTGCGTAAGTCTTGAACTTTTTGCACTGGCACGTATTTCAGTAGTTTGGGGCCAATTTTTAAGAAACTGATGTAACCAGCGAGTTTGTCTTCTTCTCGTCCGTTGCTAAATTTGTCGAGGATGAATTTAACTGGTTTGGGCATTCCTTTGGGGTTGTCGCCAATGGCAAAGATACCCAGCTTGGTTAAACTCATCAATTCCAAGGCTGACTCAAACACTAGGCGGATGGGAATTTGGGCAATGCGATCGCGCAACCACACAACTTGGTCATAATCAAATAGCAGGCTACCGAAAAATACATCCGCGTCATCAAGTGCTGCTTCTACCTCGGTGCGTTTGGTGCTAAGATCGCGATCGCTAAATACCCGAATATCCAACTCAGGACAGCGAGAGTTAGCCAAAAAAGCTGCTTTTCTATACAAGTCAGTGTTGAACGATTCAAACCCAGCAACCAAGACGATGCGTTTCATGCTTGTAAGCTACGAAATATTTCTTTACTTAAATTTTAAACTGGCTCACAGGTTGATTGTTAAATATCTACCCACAGATTTCGGTCAGTAGTTCCTTGAGGTAGGGCGTAAATTCAGCTACCATCTCAATTAACCAGACAATTGATTAAACCCCTTATTAAAGGTAGGTAAACTTCCGCCACAATGTACTAGGTACATTTGTCATGGCTTTCTACTTTTATAAAGCGTTATTATCTGAAATAATGGAGGCAATTGCTGCATTTCAATTTACTGCAAAAATTAACGGGTTATTCCCGATTTTGATAAATTATAATGGTTGTGTTTTTGGTGACAAGATACCTTTAAAAATTGATAATTTATAATTATGTTTGAGATGAGGATTGAAACCGTTCGATTGAGCGCTCACGCCGAAGCCCCAACTCAAACTTTTCCTACTTATAGAAACAGGGGAATCAATGGCAAGAAGTACTTCAATGAATTTATTAACAAAACTTTGTCTCTATAATTGAAAGAGATTGGAACTAGTGTATAAATAATTAAGGAGAGGATGAAATCATGAAATTTGGAATTGATAGCGGGCACAATTGTCCACCAGATACAGGAGCCAACGGGATTAAATTTGAGGATAATTTAACTCTAGATGTAGGTAATAGAGTTATAGCCAAGTTAAGAGCTTTGGGAAACGAAGTCGTAGTATGTAGACCAAGTAGCGCTCGGACAGTAACTGAATCGCTTTCAAAAAGATGTTCTACAGCTAATGGGAGTAAAGTAGATATTTACGTCTCTATTCATTTTAACTCCTTTAATGGACAAGCTAACGGCACAGAAGTATTTGCAACTAGTGATACAGGGAGAAAAATCGCTAAACCTGTACTAGATGAAATCATCAAGTTAGGATTTTTTAATCGCGGCGTTAAGAGTGGTTCCCACTTATATGTTCTGAAACATACAGATGTGCCTGCGATTCTAGTAGAAGGTTGCTTTGTCGATTCACAAAAAGATATGAATCTTTTTAATCCTGAAGCAATGGCTAATGCGATCGTCAAAGGCTTAACTGGTAAAGTGCCAAGTGTTCCTGTTAAGCCTGTACCAGATGAAGGGGACAATCTAGATACCACTATTCAGAGACTACAAAAAGCCTTAAATAGACTCAAAATAACTGATAAGAATGGTAAGGCATTAGTGGAAGATGGGTTCACAGGGGCTAATACAAAATCTGCCGTAGAAAAATTTCAGACTATTGTCGGGGTTCAGCCGACTGGAATTGCTGACTCAGCTACATGGAATGCCATAAATCTAATTTTGGCAAAACGAATACTCAGACCAAACCATGCTGGTAATGAAGTTATCAGATATTTGCAATACCGTCTAGGTGTTGAGAATGATGGTGTCTACGGGCCGCAAACAGAGGTTGCAATTAAGAACTTTCAAAAGCAAAATGGTTTAGATGCTGATGGGATTTTCGGGCCTGCTAGCTGGCAGAAATTAATTGGTTAGGCTGATGGTAGATTGCTCATCTGGATTATAAAAGTATAGCGATCGCAGATATAAATTTCTGCATCCTATAGCTATTTTAGGACTTACGCAGCGATGATTAGTCATTGGTCGCCTGACAGTGCTGGAGTTTTGAGGTTTAGGAGAAGGGAAAGGCGATCGCAGTTTCTCCTTTACCCAGAATTAAACCGCGTCTATCTTGAAATCTCTAGTTCTTCGGTAATCAAAAGGATTTGCCCTCATCCCCCAACCCCTTCTTTACCAGATTTAATCAGAATTGGCCTGTCGGGAATTAAGGTTAAATAAATTGTGCAGTGATTAACAAATCGTTTGTGCATAACTAAATTTTCTTGATAAAAAGCTGGAATATTAAGCAGCTACCAGATTGTTTAGCTGCAATTCACACTGTTGAAAGACATAATTAACGACAGCAAAGAGTTTATCTAGCTCATAAATTGTGTAAGGTAGAATATTTCTAGTAAATGCTTCTCCTTCTAACTTGCCAAATTGCCATACTGCACCATTAGAAACAATACCAAAGATAATTATTTTTAATTCACCATTAAGCCTTTGAGCCGCAATCATTTCTGCTAAACATTGTGCCCAACCAGTTTCAAAGTTATCCTGTTTTGCTTCTACTAAAATGAAATATGGCTGATCAAATACCACTTTTCCTAAAGGAGATTTTTTAGCCAAAATGTACTCAGGAAAGCCTGATAATTTTTCATCATAATTTAATGAATGATGACTCCATAAAATGAACTGACTGCGGTAGCACTTCCAAACTTCTTTGAGGACTGGATAAATCAGATTTTCACAAATAGAAAACTCTGAATTATCAACAACACCGTCCCGCATCATAGTTTCTAAATCTTCCCGGAAGTAGTCAGAGACATTAAACTCAGCTTCGCTTATGAAATTAGCCTCTGTATAGATAACCTGAAATGCTTTAAGGACTTCACCGATAGTTTTATAACTACTAAAAGCCATATTTACCTCCTTAATAATTTTGTGTTGCTTCAACTGTGGAACTCTTATTCATATTGTCTCTTAAATGATTGATCAGAGCATAAATCCAATCCTGCTTGAAGTCCTGACCATCTTTATAGCTGGATATATCATCAGGTGTATTACTGCTGACTAATTCTTGTAGGTATGTCAGTAACTTTTCTGGGTCGTTGTTGACATCAAACCAGGGCATTTTGTCAATTTCTAGTTTAACGACACCTAAACCACGCAATCGCCCCCCACCCAGAGGTATTTGTTCATCGCAAATACAAGACATTGGGCATTGGTTTATCGAATAGCCCAAACAAACCTCACCCTAGTTTCTGCTACACAAAACCTTTCCCTCTCCTTGGTAAGGAGAGGGATTAAAGTCAGAACAGGGTAAAATTTTTGTTTTGGGTAATTCGAGTAGCTTTGTTAACTCTCCCTCTTCTCTTGCCGTTCTTTGAGTTTCAGCATGATTTCTGCATGCATCTCGCGGGTAATCGGGTAAAAATACGTTAAAACTAAGCCAAGAATCAAACAAACTGTAGGTATAGGCCCAACAGCAATGCGAATAGCCAACAGTGCCAAATCCGGTTGGGTGGCTAGTGGACTTCCGGCTACAGATGCTTTGAAACCCGATAGTTCCAAAGAATTTCCCACCAAAAACAGCCCGAAAGCTAAACCAAATTTTTGTAGCAAAACCATGAAGCCATAAAAAATGCCTTCTCTGCGTTGTCCGGTTTGGAGTTCATCTAATTCAATCACATCTGGAATCATCGACCACGGAATTAGATAAGCTGTGGATACACCAACACCCGCCATAACAGCCATCAAATACATCAAAACTATTTGACCAGGCTGTAAGAAAAATAGTCCGGTAGCTGCTATTATCCATAAACTCATTCCCAGAAAATAAACAAGTTTTTTCCCGATTTTTTTACTCAGCGCCCCCCAGACAAATAGCATCAGCAGGGCGGTTCCTTGGACTGCAATCAATAGTGTGGGCACATCTGATTCTTTAAGACCCATACAATAGACTACAAAATAGGGAATAATGCTGGCTGTAATCTGCACACCTAGCCAAGAAAAAAGATATATACCAATAACAAATAGAAAAGGTCGGTTGCTAAAGACAATTTTTAGCTGTTCCAAGAAGGGGAGAGATGCAGGTTCTTCGGACTGGATGCGTTTAGCCTCAAAAGCCAGGATGCGATCGCGGACTCCAAAAACGCACCAATATAATCCTAAAATCGAAATTACCGTACAAATTGCTGCTAAAACGAGATATCGTTGTTGGCGATCGGCAATTTGGGAAAAAACAATTTGCGCTAAAATCAATGACAGAATGCTACCACCAATAGAAAATGTAAAGCGAAAGCTGTTAAGTCCGGTGCGTTCGTCGTAATCTTGCGTTAGTTCTGGAGTCATTGCCGTATAAGGCAAATTCACAACCGTGAAAAAGGACTGAGATAGCACCCCAATCGCCACGTAATACCAGAACAGCGGCCAAATATTATCACTCTGATTTGCCCTAAATTGCGGTACAATCCACTGCAAGAAGAAGAAAATTCCAAAGGGGATTGCTCCATAAAACATCCAAGGAAGACGACGACCCCAGCGACGAGATTTCGTTTTATCGCTCAGGAACCCGATAACCGGATCATTTACCCCATCCCAGATTTTGCTAATCATCAAAATGCTGCCAGCCAAACCCGCAGGGATACCAGCGATATTGGTAAAGAAAAACAGTAGATAAAAGACGGAGATATTTGCAGTAATTGCTGGGCCTAAATCCCCAGCACCGTAAGCGAGTTTTGTTTTAAAGTCGAGTTTTTGACTCTTAGGATCTCGTTGGGCATCGCCAGCAGCAGCAGAATCGTTCATAATAACTTGCGCTCATACTAAAATAATAAGTTTGCGATCGCATCGCTTTCAATACTAGTTATCTACCACTCTCGTTAGACTTATGCCAGACATTTATGTTTCTTGGTCAGATTATCACCAAAAAATTGAACAACTGGCTATTCAGATTTATCAATCGGGTTGGGAATTCAACCAGATTATTTGTATTGCCAGAGGAGGACTTCGAGTTGGAGATATTCTCTCCCGTATATACCAGCAACCACTGGCAATTTTAGCAACCTCATCTTACAGTGGTGCTGGGAAACAAGAAAGAAGTAATTTAATTTTCTCGCGCCACTTGACAATGACCGCCGAAAAGTTAGGTTCGCGCATTCTCTTAGTGGATGACTTAGTAGATTCTGGGTTCACACTCCAACAAACTATACCTTGGCTCAAGCAAAATATTGATTTTCCCATTGAGGAAATTCGCACCGCCGTACTTTGGTATAAAGCCTGTTCAGTTATAGCACCCGATTATTATGTTGATTACTTGGCTGACAACCCTTGGATTCATCAACCCTTTGAACACTACGACCAAATGAACCCCGCACAACTCGCGGCTAAGGTAAGTCAACCGTGTTGATAAATACCTAGACAAAATTAATTTTACATAGATCGGCGATCGCCTGTTCTCCTCCAGCCATCATTCCTTTTGAGTGGCACTATCATTGAATTGTACCTACTGCTACCTGAGACAAGACATGATGAGTAGCGATCGCCTCGAAACTTTAATCAAACAGGCAGAAGAACTTATTCAGGCAAGTGAGTATAAGTTGGCAATTAGTGTTTTTCAACAATCCTTACAAATTGACCCAGATAATGTTGAATTACTCAGACAATACGGTAAAGCCTTAACAAAAATCAGAGAGTTTGAACAAGCTATTAAAGTTTTTGAAAAAGCCCTAGTAATTGCTCCAAAAAATGTTAAACTATTGTCTTGCTATATTACGGTTTTAAATAAATTAGGAAAAACTACTCAGTTAATTGATACATATCACAAATTAATAGAGATTGAGCCTCAAAATTATATAACAC
>Ga0123337_10004961_pt1 | contig 13282 bp, 13 predicted proteins | sample frozenSSSSmetaG_FD_89792 | JGI IMG/M metagenome (GOLD analysis project Ga0123337, IMG submission 89792) | Glacier valley bacterial and archeal communities from Borup Fiord, Nunavut, Canada, to study Microbial Dark Matter (Phase II) -... | ecosystem: Environmental > Aquatic > Freshwater > Ice >...
ATCATGCAGCAAAGCGACATCGGCGCCATTGCCGACAGCGTGAAGGACTGCCTGCGCTGCGGCAAATGCAAGCCGGTGTGCGCCACCCATGTGCCGCGCGCCAACCTGCTGTACAGCCCGCGCAACAAGATTCTTGCGACCTCGCTGCTGATCGAGGCCTTTTTGTACGAGGAGCAGACCCGGCGTGGCATCAGCCTCAAGCACTGGGAAGAGTTCGAGGACGTGGCCGACCATTGCACCTTGTGCCACAAATGCCTGAGCCCCTGCCCGGTGGACATCGATTTCGGCCAGGTTTCCATGAACATGCGCAACCTGCTGCGCAAGATGGGCCAGAAGTCCTTCAGGCCGGGCAATGCGGCGGCGATGCTCTTTCTGAATGCCAGCAATCCGCAAACCATCAAGCTCATGCGCAGCGCCATGGTGGGCGTCGGCTTCAGGGCCCAGCGCCTGGCCAATGAGCTACTGGGGCGTCTGGCGCGCAAGCAGACCGCCAAGCCGCCGTCCTCGGTCGGCAAGCCGCCGATCAAGGAGCAGGTGATTCACTTCATCAACAAGAAAATGCCGGGCGGCCTGCCCAAGAAGACCGCGCGGGCCTTGCTCGATATTGAGGACAAGGACTACGTGCCCATCATCCGGCATCCGAAAAACACCACGGCGGAAACCGAAGCGGTGTTTTATTTTCCGGGTTGCGGTTCCGAGCGGCTCTTTTCCCAGGTGGGCCTGGCCACGCAGGCCATGCTCTGGCACGCCGGCGTGCAGACCGTGCTGCCGCCGGGCTACCTGTGCTGCGGTTATCCGCAGCGCGGCAGCGGTGAACTGGACAAGGCCGACAAAATCATCACCGACAACCGGGTGCTGTTCCACCGGGTCGCCAACACGCTCAATTACCTTGACATCAAGACCGTGGTGGTCAGTTGCGGCACCTGCTACGACCAGTTGCAGGGCTATGAGTTCGACAAGATTTTCCCGGGCAGCCGCATCATCGACATTCACGAGTACCTGCTCGAGAAAGGCATCACGCTGCGCACCGATGAGCCGGGCAAGGGCTATCTTTTCCATGACCCCTGCCACAGCCCGATGAAGCTCCAGGAACCCATGAAGACCGTCAAGGCCTTGCTCGGTGACAACGTCCTCAAGAACGAGCGTTGCTGCGGCGAGTCCGGAACGCTGGGTGTGACGCGGCCCGATATTTCGACCCAGATCCGCTTTCGCAAGGAAGAGGAGTTGAAAAAGGGCGAAGTCGCACTACGGGCATCGGGCGCTCTGGGCGAGAAGGAAAACGTCAAGATACTCACCAGCTGCCCGAGCTGCCTGCAGGGCCTGTCGCGCTACGGCGACGACATGAACAATGGGCTGCTGGAAGCGGATTACATCGTGGTCGAAATGGCCAACCAGATTCTGGGCAAGCAATGGCTGCCGGAGTACGTGGAAGCGGCCAACCAGGGCGGGATTGAACGGGTTCTGGTTTAAGCGGCCATGAACACCAGCGCCTGTCCCTTGTGCGAGACCGACGGCGGGCTGCTGGTGTTCCGGAACCAGCAGCTCCGTGTGATCCAGGCCAGCGAGGCGGGTTTTCCCGCGTTTTACCGCGTGGTGTGGAACCAGCATGTGGCCGAGTTTTCCGATCTCTCGCCGGCTGAGCGCGACACCTGCATGAACGCGGTCGTGGTGGTGGAGCGGGTGCTGCGCGCCGAATTACAGCCCACCAAGATCAACCTCGCCGCGCTGGGCAACATGGTGCCCCATCTGCATTGGCATGTGATTGCCCGCTTCGACTGGGACAGCCACTTTCCGGCGCCGGTCTGGGCCGGCCTCCTGCGCCCGCCGGACATGGAAAAGCTGGCGCAGCTGGCAGCGCGATGCCCGGATGTCAACCGCGTGATGGCGCAAGCGCTGGCCTGCTGAGAGCCGTCCGGACTTTTAATTTTTCAGAAAGTGATGTATCACCATGGCAGGTCTTCAAGCAGGCGCACCGACGCCCACGGCACTGACGCTTCACAACCAGTCGCGCATTCTAGAAATCGCCTTCTCGGACGGGGCCCAGTTCAGGATTCCGTTTGAGTTGATGCGGGTGTACTCGCCGTCCGCAGAAGTGCAGGGGCACGGCCCGGGGCAAGAAGTATTGCAGACCGGCAAGCGGGAGGTGAACGTGGTGGAGCTGGAGCCTACCGGCAATTACGCGGTCAAGCCGGTTTTTTCAGATGGCCATGAAAGCGGCATTTTTTCCTGGGACTACCTGTATTTCCTCGGGTCCGAGCAGAGCCGCCTGTGGGAGGACTACACGCGCCGGCTTGAGGCGGCCGGCCAGAGCCGTGACGCGCCCATGGTGGTCGCCAGTGCGCATGCCTGCGGCAGCCACTGAGCGCGACCCGAAAACGCCCCGCGTCCGCCACTTCAGGCGTGGTGACGCAGGGCCCGGCCCGTGTTGTTTCTCCCACATAAAATTGGCCAATACCCTGTCTCGTTACAGGGGTGTCGCAATCAATCCGGGCTTTGCCCTCTAGCATCCAATTTATGACCAAAACCCATTTCGGCTTTGAATCTGTTGACGAGCAGGACAAGGCGCGCCGCGTGCGCGGCGTGTTCGACTCCGTGGCCCCGAAGTACGACGTCATGAACGACCTGATGTCCATGGGCTTGCACCGGGCCTGGAAGGCCTACACCGTGCTGGTGGCCAACGTCAAGGAGGGTCAGCAGGTGCTGGACATCGCGGGCGGCACGGGAGACTTGTCACTGGCGTTCGCGCCCAAGGTGGGCGCCACCGGGCGTGTAGTGCACACAGACATCAACGAAGCGATGCTCAGGGAGGGGCGTAACCGGCTGCTGGACGCCGGCGTGAGCTTGGCGACGCTGGTGTGCGATGCGGAAAAATTACCGTTTCCTGATGCCAGTTTTGACCTGGTCACAGTTGCCTTCGGGCTGCGCAACATGACGCACAAGGAAGAGGCGCTGCGCGAAATGAACCGCGTGCTCAAGCCGGGCGGCAAGCTGCTGGTGCTGGAGTTTTCCAAAGTAGCCAAGCCGCTGGAGAAGATTTACGACTGGTATTCCTTCAAGGTATTGCCCAGGATAGGCAAGCTGGTGGCTAATGATGATTCAAGTTACCAGTACCTGGCCGAGTCCATTCGCATGCACCCCGGGCAGGAAGAGCTGAAAGCCCTCATGCGCAATAGTGGTTTTGGTCATGTGGACTATCACAACATGGCCGGCGGCGTAGTGGCGTTGCATGTTGGAATCAAGTGTTAATTTTTTAATTAGAGGAGACGTTATGAGACTTTGGTCTGGAATTTTGGCTGCTGTATTGACGGCAGGCATGCTTTTGGCGGGCTCCCCTGCTGAAGCGAAACGCATGGGGGGCGGCAGTTCGATCGGCCGGCAATCGACCAACGTGACGCCGCGTCAGGCGACCCCGCCGACCCAGAACGCCGCGCCAGCAGCCGGTGCTGCTGCTGCAGCGCCCAAGAAACCCTGGGGCGCGATGCTCGGTGGCCTGGCTGCAGGTCTGGGGCTGGCCTGGCTGGCGTCGTCACTGGGCCTGGGTGGCGCCTTCGGCCAGATCATCATGTTTGCCTTGCTGGCGCTGGTGATCATGGTGGTGATCGGTTTCGTCATGCGCAGGCTCAAAGGCGGGGCGAGCAGCCCCGGTGCAACGCGCGCCCAGCCGCCTTTTGCCTTTCAGGGCGCAGGAAGTGCCGCCACACCCAAGAGCTACAGCCCTGAAAATGTAGGCAATGACGCGTCAGCCCGCCCATGGGAGCGCAGCAGCATGGCTTTTGATGCCAACAAGAACGAATCCGGAGCATCCGCCGGAGGGTCCGTCATTGGGTCGGCACTGCTGGGTGCCCAGACCTGGGGTGTTCCTGCAGGGTTTGATACCGAGGGTTTCCTCAAGGCGTGCAAAGCCAATTTCGTGACACTGCAAGACGCCTGGGACCGTTCCGACATCCAGAGCTTGCGCGCCATGATGACGGACGACATGCTGGCCCAGATCAAAACGCAGTTGGCCGACCGCGAATCGCATACCGGCGGCGTGCTCAACAAAACCGAGGTCGTGATGATCGATGCCCAGCTGCTGGGCATTGAAGAGCTGGACGACGTTTACATGGCCAGCGTCGAGTTCTCCGGGATGATCCGTGAAGACGCTTCCGCAGGCGCCAGCCCTTTCCGTGAAGTCTGGAACATGACCAAGCCCCGCGCTGGCAGCGGCGGCTGGCTGGTGGCTGGCGTGCAAGCGCTGCAGTAAGTGGATAGATGCTGGCGGTGGGGGCTGCGGCTTCCCCGCTGGCGCATATAAATGGCTTCTGCGCGATGGCGGAGCCCACAAAGTGAAAGGGATGTGACTGGTCTGCGGAGGCAAAAGCTCTTTTTATCCTGCAAAATCGGGAGCTTATGAATAACACGCCCCCCTTTCCCTCTCTGGCGTCCATCGCCGGCCGTTTTCAGCCCCCCGCCTGGGTGGTGGACGAAGGGCAGCAGCGTCTGGTGCTGTTTCTAAACCATGTCCTGATGCAGGAAAAGCAGGCGCAGGGTCGGCTTTTACGTCAAAAAGGGCGCGTGGTTCATATCCAGTGGGGCGTGTTTGCGCTTTATCTGGTCGTGACCCCGGCAGGTCTGGTAGACCGTGCGCCAACCGCCTCCAAGCCTGACCTGCTGCTGTCCGTGGCCACCGCTTCCCCCTTTGTGATCGTGCAGTCGGTATTGGCCGGCAAACCACCTCCCGTCAAGATTGAGGGCGACGTGCAATTGGCCGCCGAATTGGGATGGCTGGCCGAAAATCTTCGCTGGGATGCGGAAGAGGACCTGTCCCGCCTTATCGGTGATGCGCCCGCCCATGCGCTGGCCGATGTGGCGGGGCGTTTGCTGACAGGCTTGAAGCAGTTCCTGGCACAGGGTCCACTCGCCCAGTCATCAGCGTCATCTTCGTCTTCAGGCCCTGCGCCCGAGCGCGGCGCCGAACCACCCCAAGCCACCGCCACCCCGTCGGAGGGCAGTGTGATACCTGAAGCCGGCAGCATGGTGGCAACTCCCCCGACGAAGACCTCTGCATGAGCCGGATTTTCAGGGGGGTTTTTATCGTCTGGACGGTATTGCGCTTCGGTCTTGATGAACTGGTGCTGTCCAGCTTTGAAAAGCCCTGGATCCGCGTGCTGACCCGCATCGTGTCAACCGGGCGAAACCTGAAGGCACCGCGCGGCGAACGGCTTCGCGAGGCGCTTGAAAGGCTGGGTCCGATTTTCGTCAAGTTCGGACAGGTTATGTCAACCCGCCGCGACTTGCTGCCGTCCGATATTGCGGACGAGCTGGCACGGCTTCAGGACCGTGTGCCGCCCTTTGACTCCGTCATTGCAGTGGCCATCATTGAAAAGGCCTTTGGCCGGCCGCTGGACCGCATCTTTGCAACGTTTGAGCACACGCCTGTGGCCAGCGCGTCGATTGCCCAGGTTCACTTTGCCACGTTGCCCGATGGGCGCGAGGTCGCGGTCAAGGTGCTGCGTCCCAATATGCGGCCTGCGATTGAGAAAGACCTGGCCCTGATGCGCATGATGGCCGGCTGGGTGGAGCGCTCATCGGCCGATGGCAAGCGCCTCAAGCCGCGCGAAGTCGTGGCCGAGTTTGACAAGTACCTGCATGACGAACTGGATCTGGTGCGTGAGGCGTCCAACGCGGCGCAGCTGCGCCGCAACATGCAGAGCCTGAATCTCGTGATGATTCCCGAGATGTACTGGGACTACTGCATGCCCGATGTCATGGTGATGCAGCGCATGAAAGGGGTGCCCATCAGCCAGACCCAGCGCCTGCGCGATGCGGGTGTGGATATGAAAAAGCTGGCGCGCGACGGTGTCACCATTTTTTTTACGCAGGTGTTTCGCGACGGGTTTTTTCATGCAGACATGCACCCGGGCAATATCCAGGTCAGCTTGGCACCGGCAACCTTCGGGCGCTATATTTCGCTCGATTTCGGGATTGTAGGCACCCTCACTGAGGTCGACAAAGAGTACCTGGCGCAAAATTTCAGCGCGTTTTTTCAGCGCGACTATAAGCGAGTGGCCGAATTGCATATTGAATCGGGCTGGGTGCCTGTCAAAACCCGCGTGGACGAACTGGAAGCCGCCATCCGAGCCTGCTGCGAGCCCTACTTCGACCGACCCCTCAAGGAGTTGTCGCTTGGGATGGTGCTGATGCGCTTGTTTCAGACCTCGCGCCGTTTTCAGGTGGAAATCCAGCCACAACTGGTGCTGCTGCAAAAAACCCTGCTCAACATTGAAGGTTTGGGACGCGAGCTTGATCCGGACCTGGACCTCTGGAGCACGGCCAAGCCGTTTCTGGAGCGGTGGATGCTGGAGCAGGTGGGGCCCGAAAAACTGCTGGCCCAGCTCAAGGCTGAAGCGCCCACCTATGCCAAGCTGTTACCCAGCTTGCCGCGATTGCTGACGCAGTATCTGAAATCGCCGCCGGGTATCAACCGCCGTGAACTTGAGGAACTGCTGGCCGAGCAAAAGCGGACCAACAAGCTACTGCAAGGCCTGATTTATGGCGGATTGGGATTCGTGCTGGGGCTGATGGTGATGCAACTGGTGCTCAGGATTCGCGTGTTCTGAAGCCAGTCCGACGGCGCGGGCCAAGCTCTATAATCCTTGGCTTTGCGTCGCCCCGTATTTTGCGGGCGCAAACTCCCAGTAAAAAACCTCTAGCACCATGCCTATTTACGCCTATAAATGCGAGTCCTGCGGGTTTGCCAAGGATGTCTTGCAAAAAATGTCGGATGCGCCCCTGACCGATTGTCCGCAATGCGGAGCCCCCAGCTTCAAAAAACAGGTCACGGCAGCCGGCTTTCAGCTCAAGGGCTCAGGCTGGTATGTGACTGATTTCCGTGGCGGCGACAGCAAGCCGCAGACGTCCAAGCCAGCGGATGGCAAAGCATCAGAGGCGAGTGGCTCAGACAATAAAACGTCGGATTCTGGCAGCGCGGCGGCACCCGCCAGCACTGCTGCAGCAGCGCCCGCCTCCACGCCTGCAGCACCCGCCAGCAAGGGCGCCAGCGGCGACTCTTCCACCAAGGCCTAGTGATGGGCTCCGTTCGCCGATGGCTTCTGTCGGGACTGCTGGTGCTGGTGCCACTGGCGATCACTTTGTTTGTGCTCGACTGGATTGTTGGCGTGCTGGACCAGACCTTGCTGATCCTTCCCGTTGCCTGGCACCCTGACCGGCTGCTGGGTTTTCATATTCCCGGTTTTGGCGTGCTGCTGACACTGGTGATCGTGCTGTTGATGGGCGCCCTCGCCAGCAATTTCCTGGGTAAAAAGCTGGTGCTCCTGGGCAATGCGCTGCTGAGCCGGATTCCCATCGTGCGGTCTATCTATTCCAGCGTGAAGCAGGTGTCCGACACGGTGTTTTCAGAAAACGGTCACGCGTTTCGCAAGGCGCTGCTGGTGCAGTGGCCGCGTGAGGGTGTCTGGACCATTGGTTTTTTGACCGGTCTGCCGGGCGGCGATGTGGTCAATCATCTGCATGGCGACTACCTGAGTGTTTACGTTCCGACGACGCCCAACCCCACGGGCGGCTACTTCGTGATGCTGAAAAAATCCGAGTGCATTGAACTCAAAATGAGTGTTGATCAGGCCCTGACCTATGTCATTTCCATGGGCGTTGTCGTGCCCTCCAGGCCTGCCGCCCCACCCCTGAATCCGCCGCTGTAACAGGCTAAATTGCATCACTGCGCAAGAGGCGCTGAAAGTTCGAGAATTTTTATGGCTATCGCTGAAACACAAGTTGCTCCCATGCGTTCAAATTATTGCGGTCTGGTGACCGAGAGTCTCATGGGCCAGAGCGTCAGCCTGTGCGGCTGGGTTAACCGCCGGCGCGACCACGGTGGCGTGATTTTCATTGACCTGCGTGACCGCGAGGGTTACGTGCAGGTGGTCTGCGACCCGGATCGTGCCGACATGTTCGCCACCGCCGAAGGCGTGCGCAACGAGTTCTGCGTCCAGATCAAGGGCTTGGTGCGCGCTCGCCCTGACGGCACAACCAACGACAGCCTGAAAAGCGGCAAGGTCGAGGTGCTGTGCCATGAGTTGATCGTGCTCAACCCCAGTGTCACGCCGCCGTTCCAGCTTGATGACGACAACCTGTCAGAGACGACGCGCCTGACGCACCGCGTGCTGGATCTGCGCCGCTCCTACATGCAGAACAACCTGATGCTGCGTTACCGCGTGGCCATGGAAACGCGCAAGTTTCTCGATGCCAATGGCTTCATTGACATTGAAACCCCGATGCTGACCAAGAGCACGCCCGAGGGCGCGCGCGATTACCTGGTGCCCAGCCGCGTCAATGAAGGGCAGTTTTTTGCCCTGCCGCAAAGCCCGCAGCTGTTCAAGCAGTTGCTGATGGTGGCCGGCTTTGACCGCTACTACCAGATCACCAAGTGCTTTCGCGACGAAGATTTGCGCGCCGACCGCCAACCAGAATTCACGCAGATCGATATCGAAACCTCCTTCCTGGGTGAGCAGGAAATCCGCGACATGTTCCAGGGCATGATCAGCAACATTTTCAAGACCGTGCTGAACACCGACCTGGGCGAGTTCCCCGTCATGGCCTATGCCGATGCGATGCACCGTTTCGGCTCTGACAAGCCCGACCTGCGCGTGAGCATGGAGTTCACTGAACTGACCGATGTCATGGCCGATGTGGACTTCAAGGTGTTCAGCGCACCCGCCACGACCCCTGGCGGCCGCGTGGTCGCCTTGCGCGTGCCAGGCGGCGCTGAAATGAGCCGCAGCGAGATTGATGGCTACACCGAGTTCGTCAAGATCTACGGTGCCAAGGGCCTGGCCTGGATCAAGGTTAACGATGTCAGCAAGGGCCGCGAAGGCCTGCAGAGCCCGATCGTCAAGAATATTCACGATGTGGCGATCGCTGAAATTCTCAAGCGCACCGGTGCGCAGAACGGCGATCTGATTTTCTTTGGCGCCGACAAGGCCAAGGTGGTCAACGACAGCATAGGCGCCCTGCGCGTCAAGGTTGGCCACAGCGATCTCGGCAAAAAAACCGGCTTGTTCACCAAGGGCTGGAAGCCGCTCTGGGTGGTTGATTTCCCGATGTTCGAGTTCGATGAAGGCGGCCAGCGCTGGAGCGCCGTACACCATCCGTTCACCGCGCCCAAAGACGGTCATGAGGACTGGATGGACACCGACCCGGGCCGCTGCATCGCCAAGGCCTACGACATGGTGCTCAACGGCTGGGAGCTCGGTGGCGGCTCGGTCCGTATCCACCGTGCCGAGGTGCAGAGCAAGGTTTTCAATGCGCTGAAGATTGGCCCTGAAGAAGCCCAGGAGAAGTTCGGCTTCCTGCTCGACGCCCTGCAGTATGGCGCGCCGCCGCACGGTGGCCTGGCCTTCGGCTTGGACCGCATCGTCACCATGATGACCGGTGCCGAGTCGATTCGGGACGTGATTGCCTTCCCCAAGACCCAGCGCGCACAGTGCCTGCTGACCCATGCGCCGAGTCCAGTGGACGAAAAGCAGTTGCGCGAACTGCATATCCGCCTGCGCAATCCGCAGCCGGCCGCGTAACTCCTTGCGGCCAAAGCGCGGCAAGGGGATGCCTTGAAAGCTTTCAAGATCCCTGAGTCGGTGCTTGTCGTGATTTATACGCCTGAGCTCGACGTGCTGCTGATCGAGCGCGCTGACCATCCCGGGTTCTGGCAAAGTGTCACGGGCTCCAAGGATGCGCTGGACGAGCCCGTGCTGCAAACTGCGCAGCGTGAGGTGATGGAAGAAACCGGCATTACCGCCCCCGCGGCTCAATGGCGCGATTGGGGGCTGTCGAATGTGTACGAAATCTACCCGGTGTGGCGCCATCGTTACGCGCCCGGGGTCGTTCAGAACACGGAGCATGTGTTTGGCCTGTGCCTGCCCCAGACCTGTGCCGTAACCCTCAATCCGCGCGAGCACACGGCCTGGCAGTGGTTGCCGCATCGCGCTGCGGCCGAGCGCTGTTTCTCGTCCTCCAACGCCGAAGCCATTTTGCTGTTGCCGCAGCTCATCGCTTGAGTCCAGCGGAGTCCGCCCGCCAACCCTGGCTGACAGTCTGCTGGCGTTCATGCGCTCCAGGACTCCCGGACCGGATTGGATTGGCAAAGACCGGGTACTCGGTTCAAATACCCTTGGTCTTCGCATTGCTGAATCCCTGACCCCAGTCATTCATGACGCAACACCGATCGCTCATGCCCCCACTCCAGACATCTGAGGAACTGCAATTGCTGCACAGTGGACAGGCGTTTTTTCCGGCACTGATCAAGGCCTTCGATGCTGCAACGCGGTGGATTCAGCTGGAAACCTATATTTTTGACTTTCACGGAGCTGGCGCGCAGGTGGCCGATGCCTTGACACGGGCCGCCAGGCGCGGCGTGAGGGTCCAGGTGCTGGTGGACGGCATTGGCACCAGTCCCTTGCCTGCGGACTGGCAGCAGAAGTTTGCAGATGCCGGCGTCGAGTGGTGCGTGTACTCGCCGCTGGCGGCAGGTCTTGCCGGCTTGGGTGGGCTGGGGCTGCTGGTGCCAGAACGCTGGCGCAGGCTGCACCGCAAGCTCTGCGTGGTCGACCAGCGCCTGGTCTTTTGTGGCGGCATCAACGTGCTGGACGACTACTTTGACCTGATCCACGGCGAGCTGCCGGCACCTCGGTTTGATTTTGCGGTCGCCGTGACGGGGCCGCTGGCGCTGGAGGCAGCCGACGCCATGGCGATGCTCTGGTGGCGCGTTCAGGTCGGGTACAGCGCGCGGCAGCGGCACCTGAGCGAGGCGTGGGAGAAGTTCAGGGCGGCGGGTTACGGCGGGCTCACCGACACCCCGCAACACACGCCGCCTGACAAGGCCGGGGCGCCGCCATCTGCAGTATCACGCCCTCGGGCGGCGCTGCTGCTGCGCGACAACCTGCGAAATCGCCGCAGTATCGAGCGCGCCTACCGCAAGGCGATCGGGCGTGCCCATCATGAAGTCATTATTTCAAACGCGTATTTCCTGCCTGGCGGCAAGCTGCGCCGCGCCCTGGTTCGAGCCGCCAGACGAGGTGTACGGGTGACGCTGCTGCTGCAGGGCAAGTACGAACATTTTTTTCAGTACCATGCGGTGCGCCCGGTCTACGGCGCCCTGCTGGCGGCGGGGGTGGAAATTCATGAATATGAAGCGAGCTTTCTGCATGCCAAAGTTGCCGTGGTGGACGGCCACTGGGCTACCGTGGGGTCGTCCAACCTTGATCCCCTGAGCTTGCTGCTGGCGCGTGAGGCGAACGTGGTGGTTGACGACAAGGCGTTCGCAGAAGACTTGAGGCGCCATCTGTGCGAAGCCATGACCACGCAAGGGCGGCGCATGGACCCGGCTGCTTACAGTCAGCGGCCGCTGGGCCAGCGCTTGCAAGGTTGGCTGGCGTATGCCCTGATGCGGCTGGCATTGCTGGTGACCGGGCAGCGTTATTGAGCGGGCTGAGTGTCATGGGAACCGGCCCGCCAGCGACCACTAAAAGCTATAAAAACAATAGCTGTCTTCGCCCGTATTTATTGCGCTAGAGGCATAAAACCTTAAAATATTCCGGGCAAGTCTGTGTTGCGTACAAGCTGGTAATATCCAACATGCTTATGAAAATTACCACGCCCCCCCAGGACGCGACGGATGAAGGCACGCCTGTTTCCGTCAAGATTCGCGAACGATTGGCCCTGGCCCGCAAGCGTTTCCATGCCAACGACAACATTGCCCAGTTCATTGAGCCGGGCGAGCTGGAAAAGTTGCTTGACGAGGTTGAAGTCAAGATGCAGGGTGTACTCGACAGCCTGGTGATTGACACCGCTGGCGACCACAACACCGGCAACACCGCACGCCGCGTGGCCAAGATGTACCTGAACGAAGTGTTCAATGGCCGCTATGTGCAGGCGCCCAGCATCACTGAGTTCCCCAATGCGGAACACCTCAACGAGTTGATGATCGTAGGGCCGATCACGGTACGCAGCGCCTGCTCGCACCATTTTTGCCCGGTGATCGGCAAGATATGGATTGGCGTGTTGCCCAACGAGCACACCAATGTGATCGGCCTGTCCAAGTACGCGCGGCTGGCTGAATGGGTGATGGGCCGGCCCCAAATCCAGGAGGAGGCCGTGGTGCAACTGGCTGACCTCATCATGGAAAAAACCCAGCCCGATGGCCTGGCCATCGTGATGGAGGCCAGCCACTTCTGCATGTCGTGGCGCGGCGTCAAGGACATGGACAGCAAAATGATCAATTCCGTGATGCGCGGCGTGTTCCTCAAGGACCCCACCCTGCGCCGGGAATTCCTTGCATTACTTCCCCGGAAAGGTTGACCGCATGTTGGTACGTTTGCTTTATGCGAGTCGCGCGCTCGACACCAGTGCTGCCGCCATCGACGCTATTTTGGCGCAATCACGCCAGTACAACCCGACCTCCGGGATTACCGGCATTCTTTGCTACGGTGGGGGTATTTTTCTGCAGGCCATTGAAGGCGGCCGCATGGCCATCAGTGAGTTGTATGGTCACATCCAGCGGGATGCGCGTCACAAGGATGTCGTGCTGCTTCAATATGAAGAAATTGCCGAACGCCGTTTCAGTGGCTGGACCATGGGGCAGGTCAATATCCTCAAGCTGAACCAGTCGATTTTGCTGAAATACTCCGAAAAGCCTGAGCTCGACCCTTACTCGGCGTCAGGCCAGGTGTCCTTTGCGCTGCTTGAGGAATTGATGGCCACCGCCTCTATCATCGGCCGGTCCTGAAAAAAAACCGTTACTGCGCCGGTTCGATAACAGGCTTGCCGTGGCGGTGCAGCCCTGTCGCAGGGGCGGGCTTGATGGGCATGCACCTGACCTGCGGGCGGGCAGGGACATGACCCCCGCGCTGCTGATCGGTTGCGATTTTTCCAGCAGCCCGAGCCGCCGCAAGCCGATTGTGATGGCAGCAGGCTCTGACGCCAATGGACGGGTGCTGCTGGCGGGCCTTGAGCGCATTGAGTCGCTGGAGGCGTTCGAGGACTGGGCGTGCCAGGACCGCGCATGGATTGCCGCTTTTGACCTTCCATTTGGTCTGCCGCGCGAACTGGTGGCGCATCTGGACTGGCCGGTACTTTGGCCTGACCTGATCCGCCATTACGCGGGCATGAACCGGACCGAAATCCGCAATACCTTTGCGGCATTTTGCGACGCGCGTCCCGCAGGACAAAAATTTGCCCACCGCGCCGCAGACAAGCCGGCAGGTTCCAGCCCGTCGATGAAATGGGTCAACCC
>Ga0123337_10004963_pt1 | contig 13281 bp, 10 predicted proteins | sample frozenSSSSmetaG_FD_89792 | JGI IMG/M metagenome (GOLD analysis project Ga0123337, IMG submission 89792) | Glacier valley bacterial and archeal communities from Borup Fiord, Nunavut, Canada, to study Microbial Dark Matter (Phase II) -... | ecosystem: Environmental > Aquatic > Freshwater > Ice >...
ACCTTTCCGAGAGCGAGTGCCTGGTGATGAGTCTCGTCGAAAACATTGCTCGACGAAAACACCGCCCGATCGATCTTATGCAGGAGATAGCGAGCCTCGCCAAACGAGGCTACTCGGATAAGGAGATCGCCGACAAAACGGGCATTAGCGCCAGCTATGCGAACATGGTGACGAAGCTGCTTCAAGAGGGAGAAGAGCGGCTTGTGGCGGCTGTCGAGAGCGGCCTCATCCCGCTTAGCTTGGCAATTGAGATTGCTCGATCTGACTCAGCCAACGTGCAGAACGTGCTGATGGACGCATACCAGGATGGCAAGATCAAAGGCAAAAAGCTGACAGCCATTCGGCGGTTGCTTGACCAGCGCGAGCGCCGTAATCGTCGCCTACCGAACGGCAGTCTCGGGGCCATTCGCCCTTTTCGCAAGACAACGCCTGAGGACCTAATGCGGGTTTATCAGCGAGAGGCGGAAAAGCAGCGACTGCTGGTCAAGAAGTCCGATTTCACTCAAGCCAAGCTGCTTTTCATTGTTGAGGCGCTCAAAGAACTACTTTGCGATGCCAATTTCGTTGGCGTTCTCCGGGAAGAGCACCTCGAAACCATGCCGAGGGCACTGACGGCTCGGATATCTGGGGAGACCCCGTCATGAGTCAGACCGAGGGAAGAAGGGTCAAACTCGCTTTCGAGTCTGAGGTAGTCCGGCTTCGTCTCGATCAGCTTGTGCCACTAAAAAGTATGAGGCCCGGTACGAAGGAGAGTAAGAAGTACGCTCAAATTCTGCGGTCGGTTCGCGCGATTGGGCTGGTTGAAGCCCCCGTCGTATCGCGCGATCCCACGAACAGAGCCAGGTTCTTCTTGCTGGATGGTCACCTACGTATCGAGGCTCTCAAGGATTTGGGGCAGAGCGAGGTGGAATGTATCATCGGCACAGATGACGAGACCTACACCTACAATAAGCGGGTCAATCGGTTGGTGCCGGTCCAAGAGCACCGAATGGTAGTGCGAGCTATTGAACGCGGAGTCCCTGAAGCAAAAATCGCAGAGGCCCTAGGGTTGGAAGCTACGTCGGTGCGCAGGAGGGCTCACATGTTGGATGGCATTTGCCCCGAGGTAGTTCAGCTTCTGGCGAACGCCCCATGCCCGTTTCGCGTTTTCGATATCCTTCGGCAGATGACATCCATCCGCCAGATCGAAGCCGCTGAATTGATGCTTGGCCAGCAGAACTTCACCGCCGTTTTCGCCCGGGCTCTACTCGTCGCCACGCCGGCGAGACAATTGGTGCCAGATGCTCGCAGCAAGGCACAGGACCCTTCGCCCAGCACTGAGCAAATCTCGCGTTTAGAGCGCGAGCTTGTCAGCCTCCAAACACAAATCAAATCGGTCGAAGACACCTATGGGCTCGACACTCTCCATCTGACCGTAGCCAAGGGCTATGTGTCAAAGCTACTAGGGAATGCTCGGGTCGTCAGGTGGCTCGCACAAAATCGGCAGGAGTACCTGGGAGAGTTCCAATCGGTGGCTGAGATTGAGACCATTGCGCCGCAAGGCGTCGCCGCCGAGTAGCTTGAACTGCTGTGGTGGAGCTGAGCGGAAGCTCCACCAGTGCGTCAAGAGCCTAGGAACGCGGGGCGTCGTAGCGGGTGGCGAGACCAAATGGCTCACCTTCGTGGCTCACCTAGTAGCCTTCGCGGCCGCCCAGTTCAATCCGGGTTAGTGAGACCCAACTCTTCCGCCAATTGCATGTCGCTACCGCCAATGAGGTTGGCCCGTAGCGTGTCGATAACTGACTGGTCGTATTCCGCGATCAAACCGCCTAACGCGCTTGATCCGTTCCTCGTGCGACAAGTCAGTTCGGCCTGCAGTCTTTTGCACATGGTAGATCGTCCTAGAAGGCGATTTCACGCTTCGGTTCTGCGTCTCTGACACTCGGACTTGCGCAGCAAGCCGTGTTTTGCGATGCACCTATCGACCATGCGGGATACGTCAGCAACGTGTGTGGCAGATCGCTGAACAGGTTCCCGTCACCTCATTCAAAACGGCACATCGGTGTCCTCTGTGACATCGACCCTCGGCACATCCCGCTCGCTATGGCCAATGATGAACTTCGCGCGCTCCAACAGCTCGTCGTAGGTGATAATCTCAATGTTGCGGCTGTCCCGGCGGAACAGCTCGAAGGTGCGTAGCTTGACCTCGCGGCTTTGCTCAGTGCCATCGAACATTTTGTCGGAGCCAACGATAAGGATGCATCGCGGATCAATGGTGCGCTGCGCAATTAGGCTTCCGTCACGGGTGAAGTTGCCCTTTGCATTCGCCTCTGCCTTGACCTGCCAACTGGCCTTCTGCTCCAGGATTTGAGACACCGCTGAAGCAAGGTCACTTGATAGCCGCCAGCTCTTGGCCCTGTCCGTACGCAAGGTGAATAGCGGCGTTGTAGGTAGCTTCAGCTCCACAAGAGCAGTGAAATTGCTAAAGCCCATCAGGTAGTCGCCTACTGAACCCCCTCTATTGGCGACATCGCGAGTGGCTAGGTCAGCCTCATCCTGAACCAATCCCATAAAGCGGTAGTCCAATCCGTAGCCAAATATCCACTCGTTCTGTTTGAAGAAATGCTGCCATACCTTCTCTTCTTGAGGGCTATTAATGGCTTGCTCGCTCCGATATGTCGCGAGGTAGCCCTCATCGTGCAGCAGCCGCTGGAAAATCGAGAGCTGTTTCTTCCGGTAGCTAATGTTGACGATGTCGCGAGATGTTATCTCCCCACTCCGCAACACCTCTTCGACGATCTGCTGCCCCTCGCTTCCGGCCAATAGTTCCTTGATCATAGCCGCTGTTTCGGCATCGAGGGACTGCCCGTCCGCTACCTTAAGGGCGACCCGCCGCTCAGTGATGCCGGCTAGGTCCACCTCCGTGAGGAAGCGTAAAAACGCTGCAATCTTCTTGAAGCAGAAGTACGTAAAGGTAAGAGGCTCGTTTGGCCCCCACATCTGCTCGACCCATCCTTCGTTCTTGTAGTGCTTGAACTTCTTGATTGTTACAGTTTTGATGTCCGCTTCGGCCGTCAGGAACACCACACGGATTTTTATGCGGTTTTTGGTCGGCATAGGCGGGTCGTAGTCAATGGCCGGACTACCGTCTTCCAGTGTGATCAGACTGAAATACGCACCAGAGCCGTCGGAGAAATTGTTCCGGTACAGATGGTCCAATCGCGAGTTACCAACCAGAACGGCTTCATCTAACTCGGGGGACGGCATGATCGCGGACACCATTGTTGGGCACCTCTGGGCCTACCCAGAGTGCGGTTAGCAACGGACTACATTATTATCACGGGCGAAATGACTAAGGGAGCGCGCTTTGACTACCTACTTCACTGAGCGCGAGAGCGGTCCGGTCCCAAGGTCAGTTGACCTTGTAGATACGCGCGTGTGGGGAGGCATCTACAGCCTTATTCAGGTTCATGTAGCCAATGGCTCGTTCGGCTTTCGGTTTCCCGAGTACTGCAGTGACGTTGGGAACGAAAACGCGGCTTGTGGGTGCGACTGGCGAGCGTTCGGCCTCGTGCTCGCCGCAGAGGTGCCGGGGTCGACGTGGCCGCTGGCGGCTGACGATCTTCCCGAAACGCCGGTCATCATGGACTTGCTTGAGTTCTGTGCCAGAGCGGTTGGTCGGCCTGCCTCGGTGTATTACCACTCTTACATGCGCCACAATCACCTCCGCTGGGAGCGCGAGCTTGGCTTGGCTCAGTTCGTGGCCGACGTGAACACGCTTTTTGTGCGCAACGGGCTCGCTTTCGAGCTGGATGCTGAGGGGCAGGCGCGGCGATTGCTGCCGCAGCCGGTAGCCGAGGCCATTGGGCGCGCTTGGTTCCGCACTGGAGATAGCGAGACCGATCGCCTGCTAGAGACCGCGCGCAAGCGCATTTTGTCGCCGAAGCCCGAGGATAGACAGGACGCGATAGAGAAGCTGTGGGATGCCTTTGAGCGGCTAAAAACACTAGAGCCCGGCTCTGACAAGAAGGCACAGTCTAGCGCACTGCTTGACCGCGTTGCGGTTCCCGCATCCCCCTTTAGACTTCTGATTGAGACGGAGGCCATTGCTCTTACGAAGATCGGCAACGACTTCCAGATACGCCATTGGGAAACCAACCGAGCGCCCATACCAGGGTCCCACGAGTGCGACTACCTGTTCATGCGAATGTTCGCCTTTCTAAGGCTTGCTCTAGCTGCAACGGGTCGCGGGGGGTGATGCGCGTGGACGCCGTTGCTTAGTCTCTTGAGAGCTGCAGGTCAGCGGCTCCCGAGCCGCCAATGTGCCGCCTAACTACCTCGGCTATATCGTATCGACCTGCAGCATCCAACGAGCTGGCTAGCGACGGTAGAAGATGGTCACCGCCACTGGACTTAAGGGCCGCCACTATCGTCTCCACCAGGTCGCCAGACATGGCATCCGTAGCGATTAGCCTTTGTGTTATTTTTTGAACACCGATAGCGTTGATTTTTGTGGTGGTCGCTGATCGTTTGGCATCCGTCTTGACTGACTTCCGCCTGCTGTAGGCGGTATGCAACTTTCGGACCTGTTGCTGATTGATGGACAAACTAAAGTCTTCAATACCTGTCTTCTCGTTTTTTGTGTAGCGAACACTGACACTGGCGTTGTTCTCTGCGGCCACTTTTACAATTCGGGCCGCCGACCGCGTGACGTGTTCGACAGCATCGCTGGGAGCTTCGTCCTTCGCTGGCGCGAGTTGACCTCTCAAGAGGCCAACGAACTTCGCCATGTGCTGCACAGCGATAAACACGTTGCTAACCGAACCGGCCATGCTGCCGGCTACTGCTATGGCATCTCGGAGATAAATCCAACTAGAGCCCGTCTCGTAGCGCCAGAGAACTAGGCGTCCACCAGTAGTCTCAGCGTAGTCGCTGCTCAGGTCACGCAGAAGCATGCCGAGGTCAGCTGCACCGATCGGTTGATCCGTTCCAAAGATCAGCAAGAGCGTATCGTCGTTTTCGTAGGCTATTGCGGCCATTCACCCATCCCTCACGCTCGCCTCACTACAACAGGCCAAGCACTTCATACGGCTGCAAAATCTAGCCAGACACACCTAACTGGGGAAGTGCCTCTGCTGCAACTCCTAGCGAAAACTAAATGACTGGCGCTATCGACCTACGCAAAGTTCTAAAGTGGAGCTATTCAAAGGGCGCGTCCACTACACTGCCAGCGGGTATTTTCCTATGATGCAATCGTCGGTGACCGATAAAGGCAGAGCGAGGTTGAGGGGGGATGACATGGTCGAGTTGAGCAAAGAACAACTAAAGGATGTGGCTAAGTCCATCGTGGTTGGTCAGGGCAATCAGTTCGTTAAAGAACTGCTCCGGGATAACCAGATACCTATCGGACTTAACAAATCGGACTTTTACAAGAACATGATGGATGCCATCGACGGTGGCAGGCTTACAGAGGTCATGTTGGTGGCGTGGCTGGAGGAAGTAGAAGGATGGGGAAATCAACACATACATCTACACGAGCCTCTTGCCCGCTCGCTCGATGAAGTGCGTCAGCTGGTGGCAGCATCGGACTACGCTGATTTGCTCAATGCGACAGCGGTCACGGAGTTTCCAGACTTTCTAGAGCTTACGAGTATCGCCATTAGCGAGGCCGCCTTCACATTGAGCTGGCACAAGGGGAATAGCTCTTGGACGCGCGTAAAGCGAAAAGACTACAGGGACGAGCAGGAAGGCGATGTGTACGAGTTCAGGGCCTTCCGTGAGCGTTCCAACAGAACAGTCGTGCGGTACGAGTGGGTAGTTGGAAAGCCGTATTCGGCGGTGTTCATCCAACTACCTAACGAAGGAACTTTGCACGCAGACGCCACCAATGAAGTGTGGCGCGTTCTAGTAGAGCTTGGGTTGATAGAGGTTCCCTTGCCCCGTGTGCCGTTGACAAAGTCGGTGCATGGCTTTCGGCAGGATGCTGCGCAAGTCACTGCCACATCTGCGAAGCTCCATGCAGAGGGCGGCTATGCGGAGTTTGTCACTACCCTGCCTGAGGGTGGTATCGATCAGGTTGAGGCTCTACGCAAACTCGACAGAGCCGTCGAAGACGATGATTTCCCAAGGGCGGATGGAAAGTTCAAGCTAAGCGACGAGGTACACGACGGACTAAGCAGACCGCTGACCGTTGAGGTAATCGGGGGTGATAGCCGGATCAGATTGTGGGTCCAGTGCAAGCGCGAAGACGTGTATCTGCTGACAGACTTACTCTGGGAGCATGGGTTGGCCTGAGGATGGAATGGGAGAAGCTCGCTGCGAGGCATAAGCCGGCTCTGTTGAGCGCGGTGAGAGACAGGATAGCTGCCGGCACTTCCCGGGTGGTGGAACTCCGGCCCATTACAGATTTGGGCTTTTCTACCTCTGAGGCTGCGTCACTGCTGGATGAGTTGGCCGAGCAGAAGGTGCTTGAGCGAACGGAAGTGCTGAGATGTCCTAGCTGCAATGGCCACATCGCTCAGGACGTACTGGTCAATCAGGTGTGTCCGCAGTGCAACCATGACTTTCGCGAGAAGGGAGACGAGCCAACCAAGGTGATAACGTACCTCCTGCTTGGTGGACTAAGCCGCGATGTTCCATGGCTGGTCGCTATCCATGGTTTCAACAGCCAAGGCGAATGGCAGCGGGACTTTGCTTGGCTCGCCGCGAACAAGTTCCGGTATCATGCGCCCGTGCTAATGTATCAGTTTCCAATGTCGCGCTACGGCGTGATGCTCCGTTGGCGGCATCTGCAGCTAGCGGCGGAACTAGCCGAGAAGCTGGTCCTGGCCGTGCAACATGCGGAAAAGCACGGCATCACGGAGCCACCCGATGTGGTGTTACACAGCTTCGGCAGCCTACTGTTTGCCGCACTGTTGGACCTTCCCAACTACAAGAACCTACGCTTCGGTAGGGTCATTATCGCTGGCGGGATCATAGACCCAAGGTACGACTTTGACCGGCACATTGTTGCGGGGCGTTGCCAAGCGGTGTTGAACCACTGTGCTGGCAAAGATGAGGCCGTAGGTCTTGCTCAAATCATGATGCCCACGGCAGGGCCTTGCGGGACCCACGGGTTGCTGTCCAAGGCCGTAGTTAACATACGATCCAGTAACTACAAGCACGGCAGCTTCTTCGAAGGCGAGACGCTTACTGAGAACCTAAGTGTCGGCGGCCCCTGGGATCATTTCCTGCGGAGACCAATGGCCTATCTCGCTGACCTGCCTGGCCACTTCACGCCGGCCGCCAACTGGAAGCCGCTTAGCGCGCTGATTGTGGTTCCGCTTCGGGTCCTATGTATCGCCTTGCCGCTGCCAGTGCTGCTCATGGCACTCAATGGTTGGTTTCAGGACACCAAGAACCTGCTGGGCTCCATCCTAAGGTCACACAGGGTCGGCTAGGTAATTTGGTAGCTCCGTGGGGACATCGCTGAACAGGATTAGCGTGCACTCGACGGTCTCGCCTGTGTCTGACACCAGCTCCAACGTTCCGGCGGGCACTGTTGTGTCCCAACGGAAATTGTCAGACATGAGCTTCAGCATGTCGCGTTTGTAAGCAGTGTCGAGGTTGTCGAGTTGGTCGCCCTTCGTTTCCAGCACTGTGATCCGTGAGGGCCTGCCCTCCCGTTTGGCTGCAAAGATGAAGTCCGGATAAATCCGCGCTCGCCGCCACCCCTGTAACCCGTACTGAGTGCGGGCCACATTTCGGTGCCACCAAGAGAGGGCCTTGTCGCCGTCAAGATACACCGCAACGTCGCTCTCTGCGCTATTGAGGTCCGCTTCATAGACAGGCGAAAACAGGCTTCGGTGTAGAGGCCCACCGTCCTTGCCTACTAGCTTCCGGCCGGTGTCGGGTTGTGTGGTGTCCACCGTGAACGGCATGCGCCAGTTATTTCCGTCCAGTCGCAGTCTGAACTGAATGCGTCCCGACGCAACATCTCGCTTGAATAGAACTTCGGCCCTTTTGCTGCGCTCGCTATCCAGGCCCCCGCGTAGCTCGTCCACTATCAGCGTAGACAGTGCTCCGATCTTGCTGGCATCGAAGCCTCGTTTCTTCAAGGCGTCGATCATCCGCCCCACTATTTCGCGTCCCACAAACGGGTTTAACACAATGTCAGAGACCATGCGGACGGCATGCGAGGCGTCGAAGCTAAGGGCCTCAGTGCCGACAGATACTTGCTCAGCGCCGAAGTGCTCGCTGCTGTCGGTCAGGCTTATGCGCTGTAGCTGGCTTTCCACTGCTTGGGCATTCTCGGGAATGCGGTCGGCAATAGCCTGGGGATCGTAGCCGCGCCAATCCACGGCCGACAGCACGTCGGTTTCGTAGTCCAGTTCACGGACGACGGTACCATCCACCAGCAATACCTTGGGGAGGTAGATTTCCGTGGTCGCGAAGTCCGTGCGCCTCGGGAGGGTTCGCGTTACCTTGGCGTTTCCGCCCGCATCCCCCTGTGCCACCGACAGGACTAGATCGCCAAGGCCGTCGCGTTCCAACCCCTCCTTGATCGCAGAGATTACGTCTGCTGTCCCAGCGTGGTGCGTGATCACATGGCATTCGTCTAGCGCGTCGATGCCGGTCTTGAGTGCTCCAGGTTGCCGAAGAATGCGGCCTACGAGCTGCGTCATGGCCCTGAGATTGGAACTCGCAGCCAGAGCGCACAGCACGTAAGCAAAGGGACAGTCCCAGCCTTCCTGTAGCGCGGACTTGGTGATGATCACCCTCACCCGGTTCGTTGGCGAGAGCAGGTCTTGGTTCTCGGGCTGGCTCAGGTCGTTTTGCTCAGCAGTCTTGATGGCAATCTCTGCCTCGTCGAAGCCTGCAGTCAGCAACCATTCCCGCACATCATCGGCATGGATGTAGCCGCTAGCACGCTGGTCCTTGCCCGTCCGCTCCACCTGAACAAGCATGATCGGTCGAATGTATCTGTTGGTGTCACCGCGAAATGCGCTCGCGTGCTGATCAAGTGTCCGCAGCTTCTCAACCGCCACATTGAGCGTAGCTCTCCAGTCTACTCCCTGTCGGGCATCAAGGTTGAGCGGCATTTTGATCATGCCTTCGCGGTCAAGCTCGCGGCCGGTGACTTCTACAAGAACGTTCGCGTAGCGCCCCGGCCTTGGTGCCTTGCCGCCGCTCGGTTGAACATCATGCGGGGTGGCCGTTAGCTCCAGAACGAAACACGGGTTGAAGTCGTACAGTGTTCGGAACGCGAGGTCCGATACGGCTTTGTGCCCTTCGTCCAGCACCACAACCGGGCGAATAACGCGAAGCGCGTTGCCCAGGCTATCCTTCACCATCGGGAAGATGTCGTCATAAGCGGACAGGTTTGGCGTAGCCAGCATAGCGGCCCGGTGGGCCTGTTGGTCTCCCTCGGGTGGGAAGAAGCCATGAACGTCGCCCCTGTCCTGAAACATCTTCAGGCTGTCTTGCGTCTCCCGGTTGGCGGCCTGCAACATCAGTAGCATCACACACAACTGCCCCTGCATGTCGCGTGCGTCCAGCCTGTCGGTCTTCTCGAGAATGCGAACCTTGCCCGCAGCCGCCCTATCCAGTGATTGTCTATAGGGGTGCTGACGGTCGGACAGGTATCGCAGGGTCTGTGCATAGATCGCTTCGTTCGGCACGATCCACAGTACGAAGCCGTCATTGCGCGTGAGGTAACGCCCGAAAACGCGCGACAAGCCATTGACCGCCAGCAGAGTTTTGCCGCCACCCGTGGGCACCTTGAGCACGATGTCAGGCACTGGCTTGCCGGTGCCGTCCAGACGCTCTGAGAAGGGCATGGCGGCCCGTGAGGCAGGTAGCTCGCCCAGCGCCCTCAACTTGTCCCATGCCTTCGCTGTGAAGTCGGGGGGCACCAGCCCAAGGGATGGATCGTCCTTGGCGACATTCGATATGCGGTCCGCCCGCGCCTTCTCCTCCTTCAATGCCTCAAGATAGGCGTCAAGCGTTTCGAGCACGCGGTCTTGATAGTCGAGCTGGCGCAACATCAGGTGCGCTCAATCCGGTACAGGGCAAAGGGCAATGGCACGAACTCGACCGGGATGTTCTGTTCGTCCAACAGCTTCTGGCTAACGAAGCGGGTAGGTGCGAAAACTAGATGTCGTTTACCCGGCTTGGCCGCCACGTAATCCTTCGCTCGCTGTAGCGTCAGGGCTGCCAGTGGCGACTTAAGCCAGTCTATGTCGTCCCTGTAGATCAGCCAAACGTGCTGGCTCTCGGTACTACCTAGGTAGCCCTCACTCTCGGAGATAGCCGCTTGGTCTATAGGGCGGTTTGTAGCCATGTGAAACAAGGCGGAGCCGATGCCCACGAAACTGGGAAGCGATTTGCCGCTCAGTATGCTGTCGAGTTCGACCGGACTTCCAAGCGTGCAGAACGTAAACGTCCCACCCAGCCCGTCAACGCTGTCCGTCACTGACTTCTCACCTGTTACAACAAGCTCGGTACCGTCTATTTCCTTTTTGATGCGGTCATACTCGTGCCCGTGCAGGTTCTCGATAGCCTCAACCTCGTGGACAAGGGTGCTTGCGTTGGCGAAGGCTCGCCAGTTTACCGTGCGTCGCAGCAGCTCTGTGCGGTTAGTCCCACTGAACGAATAGCCGTTGATCACCCGCCTTAGGCGCTCCGAAGTTAGTGTGTCGGCGTAGTCCTCCATCTCGCACAATATAAACCTGCGGCTCCCGCCATCGCGCGCATTTGCCTGCAGTACAGCATGACCTGTAGCGCCTGATCCGGCGAAGCTGTCGAGCACGATGCTGTCTGGTCGGGTAGCGATGGTGAGGATCTTTTGGATAAGCCCCACAGGCTTCGGGGTAACGAACAGTTCCTGTCCAGCCGAAAGGCCCAGTATTGCGGATAGCGCCTGCTTAGAGTTGCGAGTGCTCCCGACCTCCTCCCAACGCCAAATGGTTTGGGGAACGACCCCGTCCTTAACGTCGGTTAGGAAACGCTTGATGCCCGGCCGGTTGTCCCCGGTCTCGCCCCACCAGATGCGGTTATCTCGGTCTAGTTCATCGAACTTCGCCTTGCTGACCCGCCAATAGCTACCGGCTGGCGGTCCGTCGATCCGCCTGCCTGTGCGTGTAGTGATAGGGTACTTCCCCTCCGAGTAGACATTTCTCGCAGCCAGATCACTAAGCAGCCACGGTCCACGGGGATCGTTGTCGGGGTTCTTGTACCGCGCGATCATGTCCTCAGTTCGGGGGAGTAGGTTGAGATCCCATTCCTCCAGATTTTTAGCGTAGATGAGAACGTAGTCATGATCCACGCTGAAGTGCTGCGCGGTATTCTTGGGACTGTCCATCTTGTGCCAAATGGCACAGGCAACGAAGTTCCGCTCCCCGAAAATCTCGTCGAGCAACGCACGGGCTCGGTGTGCCTCATTGTCGTCAATCGTCATCCAGAAGCTGCCATCTTCGGCCAGCAGCTCATGCAGGAGGCGGAGGCGCGGCCACATCATCGCGGACCACTTGTCGTGGCGTAGACCGTCCTCAATCCCAATCGGGTTGCTGTTCATCCACTCCTTGATCATTGGGGAGTTGACGTTGTCATTGTACGACCAGCCCTCGTTACCTGTGTTGTAAGGAGGATCAATGAACACACAATCCACCCTACCAGCGTACATGGGCAAGAGTGCCTTCAGCGCGTGCAGATTGTCGCCGTGAATGACTAGGTTGCCGTCTAACCGAGGGTCGCCGATCCCCTTTTCGCGCTGCATTTCGAGGGGCCTGAACGGCACGGAGAGATGGTGGTTGTAGACGAACTCCTTGCCCTTAAAACTCAGCTCGGTCACGTCGTTACGCCCCCTTAGAAAACCAGGGAGAGCATAGAGCCGAACAAGCTGCTTCGTGCAACCGGGCAGGGTGGGGCATCCCCCGGCTAGGATTTTCGGTACATTTTTCCGAGGCGGTATCTAATGTAGCTCCCGCGCAAATGTCCCCCTTGCCCCCTAGCTGTTTCGTAGCTCGATGGAGACGGCCCAGCTCACTATCGGGGTGTTCCGCCCCTTCTCCTTTTCAGCGTGTAGCTCGAACTCTTGAGCGCGGTTGGCTTGAACGAAGTACACCAGCTCCGTGAACTGAGTACGGCTGGTGGCAAGCGTGGCCATTCGCATGGGACCTGGCCCGACCACCAGCAGCCCGGCATCTTTAGCGTCGGCTGATGCCTCAGTCGCAAAGATTGAGAGCACACCGGGCAGCCCCCTAGCTCTGCCTCGTTGAAACTCAGCGGGCAGCATCAAGTAAGACAGTTCGTTCGCCTTCCCGTCTGCTGACGACCAGCCGAGCGTGAGCCTTGGACTGCCTACTAGCCTGACCTTCCAGGTCACCGTTTCCGACGCTTCGCTGGTTTGGTCGCTACGGGTTGCCACGTCACCCCCCCTATATGGAATAAACAGACTTCTTGGCCGGGGAAGTGTCGGTTTCCGCTCGGAACAGGCACCCTGACGCTTACCCTTCCTATATGGAATATCCGCGAGCCGGCCGATTTCGGTATCGGTTTGTCCAGGTACCCAGGTGATCCGCAAGACAGCACTATATGGCTCGCCTAACACCTCAAAAGTCATCCATAGGTGTAAACTAGGGTATAGCCCTGCGGTCACCCCCCGATGGCAACGAATAGGTGTTGACTAAAAGGGGCCGAGAGCGGCGAGCTGACGTTTTATCGGTCGCCTATCTTGCGGACACCGGAATGCCTTACGGTCGCTGGAAATACCGCCTTCATCTACCCCCGCAGAATTGCTCCCACCGCACCATCAGCTCCCGCCGCTTGTCGAGGAAATCCGTCCGCCGATAAGCGAGTTCGACCGCATCACCTGAGGCATGCGCAAGACACGCCTCGACGATCTCCCGCGGATAATCTGTCTGTTCCCGCGCCCAGGTCGAGAACGCCGAGCGGAAGCCATGCACCGTGACGCCATCGTCCCGGTAGCCGCGCAACAACATCAACATAGCCATGTTGGATAGCGACTTGCCCGGCTTGCTGCCCGGGAACACGAACTTGCCCTCGCGCGGCAGGCTCTTGAGCAACTGCACCGCTTTGTCGCTCAGTGGCACCCGGTGCTCACGACCAGCCTTCATCCGCTCGTCGGGGATGACCCATAGGTTGTTCGCAAGGTCGATTTCGTCCCAAGTGGCTCCGACGGTCTCACCTGTCCGTGCGCCGGTGAGGATGGTGAAGATCAGTGCCCTGGCGCTGGTGCTCTCGTTCTTCGCCAGCTCCTTCATCAGCGGAGGTAGCTCGGGGTAGGGCACGGCCTTGTGATGC
>Ga0123337_10004965_pt1 | contig 13276 bp, 11 predicted proteins | sample frozenSSSSmetaG_FD_89792 | JGI IMG/M metagenome (GOLD analysis project Ga0123337, IMG submission 89792) | Glacier valley bacterial and archeal communities from Borup Fiord, Nunavut, Canada, to study Microbial Dark Matter (Phase II) -... | ecosystem: Environmental > Aquatic > Freshwater > Ice >...
GCCGCTAAGGATTTCATCTTCAGCGAGGATGACACTCTGATTGCTTCCCTAGACAAAGCTGGGAGACTGAAATTCTGGGATATCCGTAGGCTTGTGAATGAGTCGAATGCGACCGCATTGAAGGTTCATGCTGAAGATGTCAATGTACCCATCCTCAGTCTTACAACTGCTTCTCCGGGTGAGAGATGTTGGCCAACATCCATTCTGTTCGTCGATAAGGTCCGACCTTATGTCAAAGGGACCGCGCTGAGATTCATGCTTGTGGGGCTAAAGCAGAACCACACGCTCCAGTTGTGGGATCTTGGTCTTGGTAAGGTGGTACAAGAGCTGAACTTCCCACATGAGGCAGAGAAGGATGGCATCTGCAGTGTGGCCTATCATCCAAACTCGGGTATCATTGTCGTCGGCCATACGACGCGCAACTCCATCTTCTTCCTTCACCTCTCTGCGCCACGCTACATGATGCAGCCAATGTCGCAGGCAGCGTATCTCGAAAGAATCGCCATCAGAGACCCAGACCTGCTTAAACCAGAAGCGACAGCGGTCATCAGTGGTATGCGTGAGATCTCTTTCGCGTCCAAGGGTCACCTTCGCAGTATTGATCTGCTTCCTGTGCACAAATCTGGGGATGCGCCAAAAGACTCTATGGGTGCTCAAACACTCTTCGAGTTGTATGCTGTGCATTCAAGAGGCGTCACCTGTCTCACAATCAAGAAGGAGGACCTAGGTTGGGGTCCTGACAGCAAAGTCTTGCATCCCGTTGACACTGTCGCTGAGACTGAGATGATCCAGTTGAGTAGACTGAGACAGGTTGGACCGGTGGAGGACGCAGATGCAGATGCTGACGCAGATGTTGATGCTACCCCAGAAACACCACAGATTTCCAGGGCAGCAAAGAAGAAGGCAGCAAAGGGCAGCACCGAAGCGGTGCTCAGAGAGTCTAGCGCCAAAGGGAAGCTTGAACAATTTCCGCCTGCTCCTTTAGCCGTTGCTGCAACCGATCTGCCTAATGGATTCGCGGGTGGTCAAGCAAACACTGGCGTGAATACTGCTGTGAATACTGCTGTGAATACCGCCCTGAATACCGCCCTGAATACTGCATCAGGTCCAACAGCTTCTGACAAAGACAAGAAGAAGAACAAGAAGAAATCTGGCGCTAGTGCTCGATTAGCGCCACATTCAAGTAACGATCTAGACACATCCAACTCACCCTCTGGTTCCCTTTCACCTTCCAAGACTCCCGTGCCCGCAACCGATCTCCCTGAACCAACTCCCATTTCTCATACCAACGATAACACCAGCATGGCAAGCGGCCAACCACCTCGTCTGCCTCAGACGCCGGTCAGCTCTGGTGCCACCAAAGAAGGTGTCAGCATCGAAGTGTCTGGTGATCGGCTCGATAAAGAGATCAAGAAGTTTGAAAGCTCCATCTCGCAGGAATTCAGCAAGCAGCTGGACAAGCTCTACCGCCGCCTTGATGAAGATCGGAACATCCAAGATGCTGCTAGTTCATCCCGTCAAGAAGCCGTACTTCGTCTTGTGTCATCATCTCTTTCAACGAATGTGGAGAGCACCTTGAATCGAATCGTCGGCCAGCATATGCAACAGGTTGTCTTGCCCGCAATCACGACTGTCACTGCATCAGCTGTTCACAATCAAGTTGGCGAAGTGCTCGCTCGAACCTTGCATGGCCTCATTCCGCGTGAGATCGGCACCCAGCTTCCCGTCGCCATCTCGACCGCCATGCAGAACCCAACCCATGTCCGAAGCTTGACTGAGAATATTTCCAAGCGACTTGTTCCTACTATGGAAGCCCACTTTGCAGAACTGATGCGTACGACCATCAGCCCGACTTTCCAAAAGCTTGCCGCCGCGGCCGCTGAAAATGCCACAGCTGAGATCGAAAGCCGCATCGGAACCAAGCTTCAGCAGTATGAAACTGGCCGCCAGGAGGACGCGCTAAGAGTCGAGAAATTACAAGGCTCCATGCAGGCAATGATGGATATGATGGCTCAGTGGACCGAAGGTCAGATTGCATTTCAAGACAAGATTCTGCAAGATCGAAGCAACCTGGCACACATGGCAGAAGCTGGAAGCCGACCATCATCCAGTGCTGCGACAGCATTTCGATCCGCCCCGCTGCTCCCTCGTCAAAGTGCACCTGCTCAGCCATCCCCCATTGCAGCGCCCGCGCCGAAGAAGACTCCTGCAGAGTTGGAGATGGACGAGATTGCCTACCTGTTCGACAATGGCAAGTTTGAAGATGGCTCTATCAAATGGTTGCAGTCCAAACAAGCTACTGAATTGTTCGACAAGCTGTTTGTCAAGTACTCCCCTGAGTACCTCCGCAACGAAGTCTCTCCACTTGTCGCTTTCTCGGTCGGTATTGCTGTGTCCAGTTCCTTGGAGACGAACCTTCAAGCTCGACTTGATTGGATCTTCGTCTCCCTCGATGCCATTGATACCAAAGTGAGTTTCATCTCCCCCCACCCCCGTGCCCAAGATAATCTGATAGATTCGCTAACAGTTTTGGTATTTCTTACAGGACTCGGAAATGATGAGCCTCGCCGGTCATGGTCCTGCTCTTCTCACCTCTCTAGTCGCCAAGCTCGAAAACCTGTGGAACGCTATTGCAGGGCGCGCCCGTAACGATCCCGCCTTGCAGAAAATTCCTATGCTCATCACGAAGGCGAAGGAAGTCAAATCACAGTTCGGCCAATAAGTGTCTGCACTGGGTCCACACACACGAAAAACAAGCTCTAGAAGGACTCGTGCAGTTGCGATTCAACGACAGAGGATCTCGTCGTTTCTGTCCACATGTGTTTGTGTTGGACATTGCGTTGGATCGAGAGGGAGCGATTGAAGGGCGAACATGGACCAGATTGTGATCGAAACCCACAAATCAATCTGAGTTTCTGCATCTGTCAGCCACGAACATATCTTTATGGGCGTGACAAAGGCACAGAATGGAAGCTAGATGCAAGATGGTCATGTGCTTGCAGACGTGCGCTGGGCAGGAGAGCTATCATGATGCGTTCATGTTGTTGGCTTTGTAGCAGGGACGAGGAGCTAGTTAGCTTTTGCGTCATCTGAGGCTGCAAGGACGTGCGAACTGGCCGATGCATGAGGCTTCGAATCTCGACCCAGCTGAGAGTCAAAGTCAGAGCAGGGAGAGGCGAAGGACTTCGTGTAAGCCCTCATGGCTAGTCAGATGCAGCTTGCAGCACCTAGCATACACGAATTAATACCCAGAGTCTTTGCTTGAACTTGTGATGATCTCATATCTGATCAGGACCCCAGCCCCTGTCGAAAACTGCACTGTTTATAGTATACCTACGTACTATGTGCATGTCTCTACCACATATCGGAGAAGGAATTGATGGTGGTCACAAGTATGTGATTTTTACTTTCCCAAGACCAGCTTCAGATGGTCTCCAAGCAAGACAGAGGAAAGACAGATGAATGAAGAAACGGATGACACCAATGCATAGTCATTCTAGTCAACGACACTCACCTATCAAGCTATTAACGTAGGCCTCAACTACTAGTACCTACCCTGCAAAATGGCCACAAACCACTCAACGCACACCTTCAACATACCCACCTACACTACAGAAAAAAAAGAAAAAAAGAAAAAAAAGGCAAGCCTACCGCGTACTCACCTACAACTCATCACTTACTCACTCACCCACTCACTTACTTCAGTGACAATCAACTCCCTCACTCCAACCCCCTCGCCAACCGCCGCTGCCGCGCCCGCTCCTCCCCTCTCCGCATCATCTCGCAGTCCGGACAGAGGCCATCAGCACCGATATCCCAGTCGGAGGGCCGGCAGAGCCGCGGCTGTATCTCCTCGCACTTCCAGCATCGCGGGTCTCGTACCACTTGTGGGAGCTCGTGGCCGCAGTCGTACTCCGAGTAGACGTTGAGGCATTGGTAGGTGCGGTCCCAGTGGTATTGTTGGCGGGGGGGGCGGGATGGGGTTGGTGGGGTTGGGGTTGGGGTTGGAGTTGGAGTTCGGGTTGGAGTTGGAGTTGATGTTGAGGTCGGAGTTGATGATGTTGATGGTGGAGGGGAATCGGTCTTGGACTCGGAGTCGGGGGTGGCGATTGGTGTCTGGGTGATGTTGGTGCTCATGCTGGCGATTGTGCAGATGTGATGCTGTGAGGGATGCTGTGGGGTAGAACGATGAGTTTGTTGAGTTGGGCAGGGAAGAAGGGAAAGGAGGACAGAAGCAAGATGATCTATTTTTGAGGGTTTTGCAATCCTGGCCACACGAGGAAAAACGTAAAAACACTGGCTTTGTTTCAGAGAATGCCTTTGTGTCGAATACACGTCAGATTGATACAGGAAGCAGGGTACAAAGAATGAAAAACAAGCAACCTCCAGGCTGTAAAGCATAGATCGGTGATTCTGCAATTAAATTTTATGCGGATGGTCGGCCATGTGCTCAATGACCAAAGCTCCTCTTCCATTCCGACACCATCTCAGCGCCGCTGTCGTCGTCGCCTGACAAAGACAAAAGAAGACATGAGCATTGTAAGTTGACTAAGCAGTGGACGTCACGTGCTTAGCGTGGACTGCTTGAAGATCGACGCCACGCCAAGAGCGGACTAGATAATTGGTTTCGATCGGGTGGCTGAAGCCCGACTCCCGAGCAACAACTGTTGTTCAACAACTCTGAGCAACAGATCTAGCAATACAACGTATTGAGTCCGGACTTATTCTTGCTTTTCACTATCAGCTGCCTGGGACGGGACAGATGAACCAATCAGACATGGTCTTTGCCCTTGTGTTGCAAGGTACGCTGCAGATCTACCGATTAGTGACCCAAGTGGCACTGCAGAAGGAGCGCTATGGGTGGTGAGGGTGTACAACCTGCAATCCCACCTTTCACGAGGCGTCAACTTCCACCGGGGCTGATAGGTGATATTGAAATATTGATCAATGATAGCCTTCCCTCGGCCCGGAGGCCCGCCAACCTGGCACCGCTCGAGGTAGAGATTCGTGAGGCCAGCTACAGCCCAAGGTGCATGGTCCGGATCGGCCACCATGACTCCTCGGGGAAGGCTGACGGATGGACCACCACGTCCGTGGTACTCTCGTGGATTTGTGAAAGTGGAACTATCATCTTGGCAGCCCCCGCGCCCTATGCACCACGAGCCGATATTGTGCGTCGGCACTGGAGAATCCTTGTATCATCACCCCCGAGGAGATGTGTGCTGAACATGAGGATAAGGCGGAATGTGTGGCAGTTGATGTCATGAACTTCCCCGTTGATACCGTCTTTCCGGCTGTGTCTGCCCATTCTCAGGTGCTAACCAAGAAAAGACAATTCCAATGACAAGTTTGCTTTGGAAGAGCGATACTTTGATTCCTCTATCTACCTATTCAATTCCCTCCATCAACAACACAATGGGCTCGTCATATATCCAGTCCAGCTCGCCACTTAGATTAGGCGTTGATCTGGTGCAACCATACCTCCTGCAAAATTCTCGCAGAGTATGTACTGACACTCAAAATCTCCCTCATCTGGTCAACACTGGTGAACAGGATCGATCGTGCGACAAACCATCGGATCCCCTCCTTACAAGGCGGACTCGTCAGGCTTCCTCGATAGGTCCAAAACTCACTAAACTCATTCACGCCTTGGAGCGCCAAGCGGGGATTGATTTCTACCCCCATTATCTGCCTGGTGTCGTTGAAGCCGATCATTGGGGGGAGTTGCGAAAAGAAGGGCGCAGGCGAAGCACCCGGGTCGAGGCGGATGGCAAGTACCGCCCCTTCTTCACCCTTAGCATTCACGTGCACCATATGCAATTCTGATTTTGAGCGGTCGTCCGCAACGATATGGTCGGATGGTGCGTGGAGATGCCAGCCACGGAGGTATAGGGTGGTGTCATCGAATCTCATACTCGGCAGGCCGGTGTAAACGTCCTTGGGATGGTCCAGGGTGAACGCCGGCCCGTAGCCCCAGTTGTAATAGTTCCCAGTCACGTTCCTGGTGTATCCGTCAAAGTACGGATGATGGACTTGAGAGAGGCCTTGATTCAGGCCCAAAGCGATCGGACTCTGCTGAGTCCCATCCTGACAAAGTCGATATTCTGCCACGGAGCCAGTCAGCCTAGTGCCAGTCTGACTCGACAACCCTTTCCATGTGGATTGACTTGCTTGGATTTACAGAGCCCCAATTGTACGAGGCTTCATATCGCCAGTCCGTAACGGGACGCCCAGGATCCGTCGTGATAGTCTGCCGCTTGCCCAAATGCGGGTTGCGCTGATGATTGTCATGTTGTGCGCAGCCCAGGGCTTCTTGAGCTGCCGCGGCGGCGAATAAGAAAAGCTTGAGGAGCATATTGGTCGGGAGTTGAACAACAATGAAAACGATGATGGTTCAGGGGAAAGGCTCGGGACTCAGGACCCAGGGCGGCGCAGGGCGAACAGCAGAAATGGTTGGATCTATATATCTTGGTGCTGACGGGCAGTGGCGCACTGAATATCAACGTAATACCATCTCCAATGTCCATGACGAGGCTACGAGGTACATAGCTCCTGGACTATTGGAAGTCCGGACTAATAACGGATTGATGGTAATGAGCTGCAACACCCAACATGGTCGAGAGCTCCGTCCGATCAGTAGTGCCAGTGTTAGTTACAGATGCTTACCATTGATTCGACACCATACGAAGTAGTTATCCCAGACGGGAAATTCGAGCGGAGATTCTTGGCGTCTTCTTAACTTGGTCTTGCCGCATCACAAGCTGGGGGGTTCAGCACTATGTACTATCTACGTGACTAGCGCAGGTCCCTCTTCCAACCTCCCACTGCTCGGGAAGGAAATACTACCAATTACGGAGTACTCCGTAGATACGTACGCCAGATTCCAATAGTAGATACTGTTTGATTATCACGTGCGTACTAAAATGTGAAAGGAGTAATACTAGTTAGTCACACGTATTCTGTAGATAATCTGCAATGTGCCGTTCCTTGTGTCGTTACCAGTTGCACCTGTAAATATGGTAATTATACCCCCGGCCGGCTGGACCCATGAGGGAATCTCGACCCCTCCACAGATCTCGCCCCACAGCCTAGCGAATCTGTCCACCGAGTCAGTAACCTTACCTGCAGGTTGCGACAATGAACAATCAACTATTTATACTGCTGATTCTTACCGCTGATCAATCAGGGGTTGGTTTACAAAGCAAACGTGACTCGAAATGCTCGACCGCAGTCCTTTCCGAATCCCTCCACAATCTCGCTTCTAAGTTCTTCCTGCAAACGGACGGCAGAAGCTCAGCACCATGGATGCAGAATCAGGACAATTGATGCCCACGCACAAGTATTAGCTACAGCTTTAGGCAGCATCCGCCTTTTTCCCGAACCAGCTATCTACCCTGCTCCTCGGATCGAGTGCTTCGACAAGCTTGGTGAGCTTGGTGAGCTTGGCAAGCTTGGTGAGCTTGGTGAGCTTGTGTCCCGTCAACGATTGTACACATGGTTCATGCTTTAGTAGCTCGCATGTGACACTAAAGCTGCATGCGACACGGGCCACTGGCCATCTTCTGGGAGCTTCGAACACGGCAGAGCTCGAATCGGTCCGCACCCTCGCTTAGAAGTTGACGCAACATTTTGGACTTGTGCGCGATTTACGTAGTGCTTTTTGGATAAGTGTGTCTGCGGACCAGAGCCTGATTGTCGATTGTCGGTTGTCCAAGTCCAAGATTGACCGATGCGTTAGCTGTCTAGCTTCATTTCCAGATCATGACGGCCATTAATTAGGTGCCAAGTGCGAGGCCGGACGAGGTTTAGGCATAATACCCATCCATGCCCAAGAGAAACATATTAATATTGAATTGACGGGATTGTTTTGTCTTTCCCCTCCTTCGAGAGATGGGGCCAACTAAACTAATCGCTGTGCAATCGCTAATTACTAGTGATGGCTAATTTACATTGGCTGGGATGCTAATTGACCCGTGACTTTGCGATTTCAAAGGGTATCTAGGTATTGCCGAGATGGCTGGTCATGGCGCGCACTATAGCTATCGGTTAACCTTGCTAGCCTGATTGAACTGAAGATCCCGGATTACCGTTATCTGTACGGAGTACTCGGTAATTACGAGAAGCTGTAATAGGGGTCCCCTATAATTACTGCGTACAGTGGGGCAAAGCACGTCCAGCGGCCAATTACGGATAATTACTAAGAATGTCTTGTGGCTGATACAGCTCGTGAAATGCACTTCTGTGGCTTATGCATGAATCTTGCATACCGACGTCACAACTTATCCACACGGTGTGGCGCGAGCTTGCTTTGCCAAAAGCTGCACCTTTGGAGAGAATTGTCAACAGCTTGACGATGAGGCTGCTGTCATACTTGCGGACCAGTCCCTGCGACATGCAATGATCTCTTGCTGCCTGTACTTCATTAGATGTTCAAGGATGACCCTTTGTACCCACATGGGTCGAATGTCCAACATGACCAAGCTGATGCCTCCCTCACGCCAACGCTGTTTCTTCGCAATACATCACTCCAGGCCTACAGTACAGCACACTACGGGGAAGGCGCTAGGTCGAAGATGTGCTACCTTGGAGGCAGGAGAGAATAAATCGGGTCACATCAGCGCTGGCCCTAACGAGGGAATCTTTTTCTTCGACAGTATGACCCATTCTCCATCTGGCCAGATGATTTCTCCTGACACGATTGATCTTGATAGATATCTTCCCACTCAGACTTCAATGGCTCATGCGCATACCCTTCGTCAATATCGATCACTCGATCCCAGCGCTCCTGAAAAGAGTAAACAATCCCAACCTTGCCGCAGCCGACCCTATGACAGTTATCAATCGAGCACTACCCGAGTCCATGCCAATGCAGATTATCGACATCATGCCCCGAGTCAAAGAAGGTGGAGCGTTTGTCAAATTTTCACACGATGGAACGGTCTCAAAGGGGGAATTAGAGACCACCCTCAGGGGGTATCTGAAAGAACAACCAATCAAGCCATGGTTCAACCCTTTACGGAGAGTACGAGCGTTCCTCGTGCAGGGCCGGCCATGGATCGAGGACCTATATCGAGTACCAAGCTCTAGGCTCAAGGTCGAGTTTCTGGCTTCTTCACCTGAAGGTTCTGCTGCCGAGCTAACACAAGAAACCGTCTTCTCTTTGTTCCGACGATATGGCAAGATTGCAGATATCTTAGCACAGCCGTCAGATTCCAAGGTCGTGCCACGCTATGTCACGGTGGATTTCACCAGGATCAGGTTTGCTGTCATGGCTAAGAATTGCATGCACGGCTTTAAAATCCTCCCCGAGGCAGGCGGCGGACAGTCCGGCACAATACTCAAGATCTCTTTCCAGCAAAAGGCAAAAACGCACTGGATCAGGGATTGGCTGTTCAGTCATCCAAGAATTGTGATCCCCGCCATCGCAGCCCTCGTGGCCGCTATCACGGTTGCAATCTTTGATCCCATACGCACCTTTTTCATCAAGACTCATATCACTCAGGCATTTCATCTGGAAGGCAACATCGTGGGCAAGTGGGTGCGGAATCAGGTCAATCGCGCCAACGATATCTTCAAGTTTGGTAGACGTAAACAAGATGATGACAGCCTCGAGGTTCTGTTTGAAGATCGACAAGGAGCGATCACTCTAATCAAGACATGGCTCATTGAAACTGCTGATACCTTCATCGTTATCCAAGGCCCGCGAGGCTCGGGCAAGAGGGAATTGGTGCTCGATCAAGTACTTGAGAATCGGAAGCACAAACTCGTCATTGACTGCAAACCTATACAAGAAGCCAGGGGCGACAGCGCAACCATTTCTTCCGCAGCTGCTCAAGTGGGTTACAGGCCTGTCTTTTCTTGGCTCAACAGTATCAGTAGCTTGATTGATTTAGCTGCGCAGGGTACAATCGGCACCAAGACAGGCTTTTCAGAGACGCTTGATACACAACTCGCCAAAATCTGGGGCAATTCAGCCACGGCTCTGAAGCAGATTGCGCTGTCTGGTCGCAAGAAAAGTGACAAAGATGCCGACCTGAACGATGACGAGTTCTTGGAAGCACACCCAGAGCGCCGTCCTGTTGTCGTCATCGACAATTTCTTGCACAAGGCAAACGAGAGCAGCGTGGTATACGACAAGATTGCCGAGTGGGCTGCCGCCTTGACCACCACCAATATTGCACATGTTATCTTCTTGACAGACGACGTGTCGTTTTCGAAATCCCTGAGTAAGGCACTCCCCGATCGGGTCTTTCGACAGATTGTCTTGAGTGATTGCTCGCCAGAAACTGCCAAGCGCTTCGTCATGAAGCATTTGGAAATGGATGCAGAGGATAATGCTGGAGTTCAGCCGCTTAGTAAAGCTCAAGCGCAATCCAATCTTGAGGAGCTTGACGAAACGATCAGCATCTTAGGAGGACGATTGACAGATCTGGAATTCTTGGCTCGCAGGATAAAGACAGGCGAGTCGCCGAAGAGTACGTTAGAATGGCCTGATGAATCAAACGCAAATGCTGACAATCATACAGAAGCTGTCCAGGAAATGATCGAGCAGTCTGCTTCTGAGATTCTGAAAATGTTTCTGCTGGATGTCGACGTCACTACCAGGAAATGGACCCCCCAACAGGCCTGGCAGCTGATCAGCGAGCTTGCCGATCAAGAAACCCTTAGATACAACGAAGTCCTCCTCTCCGACATCTACAAAGATGGCGGCGAATCCACCTTGCAAGCCCTCGAAAACTCGGAGCTGATCACCATCTCATCGTCCAACGGTCGACCGCATTCCATCAGGCCCGGCAAGCCCGTCTACCTTGCCGCTTTCCGCCACCTGACGCAAGACCAAGTGCTCAAGAGCCGAATGGACCTGGCCGTGTACGCGCAGCTGATTGGCATCGAGAACAAGAACATCGAGAAATGCGAGAACGAGCTCAAGCTGCTGCAGGAGGCCAATGCCCGGCCCAGTTTCACCAGCAGGGTGCAGTGGCTGCTCCGAAAAGCGGACGCATCACAGACCAAGATCGAACACTACGAGCTGGAAAGTGCGAGGCTGAAGAAGACGCTGATGGCGCTGTATTGAAAAGCCGGATTTCTGTACATGCCTTTTTTGGGGGTCTCTGGGGGTGGCTGGGCCATGCATCAAGCGAAGGCGTAATTAGTTGGGGGAAGTTATCTTTGCTTTGCTCCCTCCTGTCATCGAATACCCAGCTCAAGAGTAAATCAAGAAAACTCTCGCTACAACGAGACTCGATTTGACGGACCCCAGGTCATCAATTTGATGGGTTCGCACCACTCCTGTCAGACATAAAATAAGCTACGTTGCGGTCCAGTTGGGCCGCGGTCTTTTTGGTCTATCAACTCCACTAGATAAATAAAGAAAAACAGCAAGTCTCTAAAGTTGTTGGCTAGTACCCTCATATCGCTGTAACCATATGTCCATCACGACTTCATTGGGATGAGATGATGTACTCTCTACGGAGTAACGGCGCCCATTTCGCCGTTAAGGAGCTCCTAAATAATAGTTATTATTGCTGAAGAACGAGTACCACATGATTGTTGCGTAGCGGGGTAGGGCTAAGCCCTTTAGATAAGCCTAGATAGTTAGTGCTTAGACCCGATCTTGGCTCTTCTTCCTTGCATAGTAATTATGTGATTTAAGACGCGGAGGGAAAGAAAGTGTAATTAGCGAGAATTTTTCCTGCAAGATAGACGAGTTGAGCTTTGTAGGTGTCTCTAGAAGAAGAAGAAGAAGAAGAGGAAAAAGCAAGTGCCCTTCTGATGATTACACCCATGAACAGAGTAGAACCTCCAGGAGAGAAACCAGAGCCTTCCAACCTCTCCATTGGACACCTACCCAGAGAATGCACTCCCCCTCTCTCAGCTCTCTTCCTCTCTCCTGCATGCTTCACATCTAAACTGCAAATCACAATCATCCACCACTGTGCTCCACCATCCTCTCAGGATACCGGCTGCCCTCATTCTGAAAGCCTCGCCAGCTTTGTCACAACCAGCTGGTTCGGTTAGGAGGTTTGTAGACAAGAGGCGACGATCTATCTCATTCCACATGCGTTTGTTGTGACCAGAGTCAAGAGATCAACGGACCAGGACGACGCCAAGTTCTTGACGTAATCCTCCATCCCCTCAGCCTTGACGCCATCTTCTTCGTCCTCGACGTCAATGTCTTCATCTGCCTCTGCATCTGCGTCCGCATTGCCATCTTCATCGTCCTTATCAACTGCGTCGGAAAGCTCTTCGAGCGCCTGAGCTTGCATCGCTGCTGCTGCTGCTGCTGCTGCTGCTGTCGCCGTCTTCTTCGTGCTGGTCGCTTTCTTTGACTTGCTGGGAGATGTGGTCTTGGTTACTCTGCCTGATGCTGTGGCTCTTCCTCTCGGAGCGGCGGCAGCGGCACCAGCAACGGCGCTCGTACTCAGAATCTTGAAGCCGGTCCTCCCACGGATCTTGCTGATTCGGGAGGTGACGTTGTGCGGTCTGGTGGAGAGGGCAGCGGCCATGTTGGGAACGTCCACCTGGTTTATGGGAAAGGGGGGGAAGGGGTGTCGGTTAGTTGGGGTTCTGTTTGGGTAGAAGGGGAGGGGGGCAACAATCTAAAGTTGGGAGTTGGGGGGGGGAAGGTGAGGGTATATTGATGTGAGATGAGGGTGAGGTGAGGTTTTATGGGGAAGGGAAAGCAAGGACGAAAACCAAGATTGTAGACTTGACTTGGGACTTACGGTGATAAAGGACCCGGTCTGCTGGAGACACTGGATTAGGTACGCGGCGTCAGAGGCGTTGACTTGGGTGTCGGACGCTGGAGTCGACATGCTGAAGTTTGTAGATGAGGTCTACTGATGTGATGACAGTCGACGTTGAGATGTTGCAGTTGTGGTGGTGGTTGAGTAGAGATGTTCAGGGAAAGAAGGGAGATGAAAGTGGGTGATGATAAAATCTTAGAGGGTAGGAGATGTAGTGAAGTGAGGTGAAGTGGTACAGTACTGATGTTCAGTGTTTGTGTTTGAGGTTTATGCATTAAACCTGGCTATAAGGTTCAGCTGACTCCAGGTTTGGAAAATTGCTCGTTCGTCTACGGAAAAGAAACCAGCGGAAAAGCAGGAAAAGAGATAGAGAGAGTCTATATCCGAAAAGCGGTGCTTGAAACTGGTGCTTGAAAGTTGCAAGCAGGAAAATGACGACGGCTTCCGAAACGAGAACATTCGTTCACCGCCGCCGGAATGACAGACATGTCGGACAGGGAAGGAAATCCAGCTGCTTCTGATCTCGAGCA
>Ga0123337_10004966_pt1 | contig 13276 bp, 10 predicted proteins | sample frozenSSSSmetaG_FD_89792 | JGI IMG/M metagenome (GOLD analysis project Ga0123337, IMG submission 89792) | Glacier valley bacterial and archeal communities from Borup Fiord, Nunavut, Canada, to study Microbial Dark Matter (Phase II) -... | ecosystem: Environmental > Aquatic > Freshwater > Ice >...
CATCAATCTAAAATCCGATGACTCGTCATCTGTATTTGACGATTCATTTTCTTCTTCATTATCGCAGTTACACAGAGCGTATTCCTTTTTAAATCTTATGCTGACACGGTAAATGGCTCCCGGATCAGGTCGTATCATCTCCCCCAAATCAATGACATGTGTATTCCATTGTTTTAAATTTTTATACTTATCGTAATTGAGGTGAATAGTTTTTTCCCTTATAATTTTACCTATACGTGTCAGTTCATCATCTCCATCCAGACTGTTAATCTGTAAAAACTGGTGTATATTGTTTTGATAAATCTTAACCACACGCACATCCACAGCCTTAAGACTAATAGCTTCAAATGGGAATATAAGTCCGCCCGAATTGGGAAGAATACAACCTGTACCAAATAGTTTTACCTTCGGTTTTGGTTCTTCAAAAGTCACTTCACCGGTATATGCTTGATTCATGTGAAATCCTTTAAAATTTTTGATGCCGTCTGTCACTAAAACTTCCTTTTTACCCTCCATACGTTGATCAAGATACACCCTTACCACATTGCCTTCCACCGCATAAGTGAGTTTCTCGGCATCTTTTACACTGATGATACCTTGGAGATTCTGCTGTTTTAAAATAGGCTCGCTGAAATTTAATTCAAGCCATTGATCATCCTCATCCATTACTTTGACCTCTGTAACAGAAAAATCTCCCATTGAAGAGATGTCAATGTTGTATTTGTTTTTATCTGAACATTGAATAGGTGCACCATTCCAGCTGATTTCAATCTTTCCCGTTTCTACTCCGCGCCTGATACTGTCAACATAAAAATAAAACTCATTATTGCTATTGGACTGAACCCATTTGATTTTTACCTCTTTTTGATTTACCAATGCCTTTAGGGTCTTTCTTACCAATAATGAATCTGCATAATCAGCAGTATTTACCCTGCCACTCAATTTTTGCCATTCCGTATTAAAATTGTCATAACTTCTTAAACCTTCAAACGAAAGCGTCATGTGCTGGGGATAGGAAGAAAACTGAAATACAAATTCTTCATATTTGTCTTCTTTAACTTTGGCGACCTTCACTAAGTCGAAACTGACAGTATAAAATTGATTGGGTGGCATAGGTGCTGCTGGAACAAATTCAATCACCCTGTTATTCAACCATACGGCCTTGCCCTTTAAGGAGGGTTCAAAATCAAAAATATCCTCAAGTAACGCCGAATCGGGTAATGCATAAATATCTTTGTTCTCATTTGATTCCGAAACGCAAGGTTCTGCAAGTTCAATGCGTATATTTTGTTTGCGGCTCACACTTCCAGAAGTATACCCGGAAACATAGATAGAAAAGGCTGGATCAACCTGTATGATTTTTGGCCCTGTCTTGTAACAGGCACTTAGTATAACTAACGGGAACATCAGGGTAAATTGACTGATTTTGATGGTTTGTAACGTCATAATTGATGGTTTTATGCTACAAATATTCTTTCCCGGTCAGGCTAAATATGAGGTCTTTTATCGTATGCAGTCAAAATTTGATTAAGCGTTACTTCTCAGGAATTATGTGTTTTAAGGATAAGAGGTTTTCTGCTGGCATAATTTTTAGTGCAAAGCTTTGAAGTCTTAGCGGGGGAAACTGCCATATTATTTTGTAGAAATATTTAATTTGAATATATTTGCTTCAAACAAAACAACAAGATGAAACCCAGGCTGATTTATTTATCTATTTTATTGATTTTCTGTTCGTTTATGCATCCGGACCAAAACGGTGCCTTTATGTTTATTATGCTGAGACCATTGCCGGCATGTAATGGCAAATGTAATAACTTTGAATTAGTGGAATACCCCAAGAAAAGTGCTGAGGAATGTAAAAAACAGGAAGATAGCTGCAAGGCCAAATATGGCATTACGCCGACTTATTATACCATCGCTCCGGGAGAAGCTGCCATCTATTATAAATACAACAAATTTGTTACCGATTGTGATTGCAAAATCATCGGCGTGTATAAGTCAACCTCGGTAGCTAAGGCCACAGAAGAAATGAATCAAAAAGTAGCAGAAGAAAGGGTCAAAAAACCGAAGGCATTTCACAATTTTGAAGTGTATAACTCCTGGCCCAGGTAACAAGACACTACTTTTGTCCGCCAAGTAACAAGCTCTTTTTTGGACATTAGAACATTTTTGATTAAAATTTTACACAAAAATGAAATCCTGATTCAAATAAAAAATAATTAAGCCACTTTTTTCTAATTTCGTAAAGGATTCCGTAACAGTTGTATTGATTGGCCAATGAGTCACAAGCACCGAGGGTTCGATGAAGAAACGGTTTTTAAAAAGCTGAACATGACAACCCAGTCGATAGGTCATAAATAGCGTTTATAATCATTCTCTTATAATTTTTAGAAAATATATCCAGGTAATGCAAGGGTTGCAATTCCATTTGATGCAACTAATGCCGTTTCTTGCACTTTAACTACTCCACCTACAATAATTTTTGCTGTAATGGTTTGATTTGGGGTGGCACCTGAAACAGCTGTTTGAAATGTAATTGCAGCAACATTGTCATTTATCTTTAGTGTCTTAGACCAAGGAAGTGTAATCTTATCTTCTGACAATGCTGTACCACTAGCCGCAATATAAATGACACTAATATTTGTAAACTGACCGGAAGCTGTGCCTGTCAACTCATATTTCACGTCACGACTAACAGCAGGACTTGGAGGAGGGGAGCTATCAGTATTTTTACAAGAGCACAAAAGAGTTAAGATAGATAGAAACAGGGTGAATTGTAGATTCATTTTTGAAGTCATATTTTATTTTGATTTTAGCGCAAAAATATGACACCGCTTCCCCTCCATTCGTTCACTTAAGTTAATAAAGTACGACGGGCAAAAAAAAATACCTTGTATAATATCTAAAACCTATTCGACTATCTGGACAATCGCTTGCGAATTCGGCTTAATGATTGTGGTTTTATCCCTAGATAACTTGCCAACTGATGTTGTGGAACACTTTGCAAACGGATCAAAAACAGTTTCAGGTCAGTCAATTGTTTAGAAAGAATTTCAATTTCCACTTGAAATAAAAACATCTGACGATTGGTGCCTCATTCTAAATATCCTATAAGTGAAGAGATAATAAGTAATAAATTTAAATATTTGCCTTTTCATATCGTGCTATCCCGCTCGATCATTGGGTTTTTATCGATTATAAATTCCGAAATATCATGATAACTAAACACTTCAATTTCAGGATGCTGCTTGATAAATTTCCGAATTTTGTCAAGTGTGTCTAGTCTTAATTGATTGTCATCTGCTCTCATTTTAGCCAACTCATTAACCGGATGACTGTCATCATTCAGTTCCACCCGCATGTAATATGCGTCTGCGATATAAAATATCCAATTATTGTCTTTTTTTAAAGCAACACCGCAATGCCCCATTGTATGTCCAAAAAGTGGAACGAGGAAAATTTCAGTTTCAGTATTGATATTTATCTTTCTGGCCTCAAAGCCGAACCAAGTAAACTCAGATTTTCCATAAGTTTTAATCCTTGGATGATGGGATAAAGGTGTTTTCAAATATCTTGGGCTTCCTGAATTGTAATTTTCAAATTCTTCAATTCCCAGATGCACTGTTGCTTTTGGGAAGTCGGCAAGCCCTCCTGTATGGTCGTTGTCTAGATGAGAAATAATGCAGTCTGTCACTTTTTCAGGATCAAGTCCCAAATTTTCTATTTGTCTAAATGCGGTTTGATTTTCATCAAAATAATAACCAACCATATCCATAAGGTCTTGCCCTATTCGTTCGATTGGGTTTTGAGTATCTAAAAGCCCAATGCCAGTATCTATCAAAACAAGTCTGTCATCTTCCTTAAGCAAGAGACAGTGCCCACAAACATTACCGTTAATAGGTGAAACGATCTTAACACAGTTTAAATGATATATCTTCGTCATATTTTTCTTTTTTGTCTTAGTTTTATTGAATGCACTTTACAAGCAATGTCTAGTTGCAAAGAAAAACCGAACATAATAAAATCATAAAATATTTTCGATTATCTATGCATTGGATAGACAGAAATTTTATATGTGTTGTTTTTGAAAATTTTGAATTTTTAAATTTTTCTAACGATTTGTTGCCACAGTATAAGAGAATTCTGCCGCAGTATAGCTCGACAAAGCATCGAGCACAATGCAAGGGCGCAGGGCCTCGCTCCATTCACCATGGACTAGAGCTAAAGCACAGTCCATGGCAAAGCGGCACGTGGCAACTAAGTGTTGTAAAAGCTCGACTTAAAATAGAAAAAGCTCGAAACGAAATTTCGAGCTTTTTCTAACACATGGTTCACTAGGTAGGCGAATGTCGAACTTCTTTTTGGATTTTAATCAGTAGTATCTAATGAGTATCCCTATGCAGACCTCCTTCATCGGGCGACACAGGGCAAACCTGAAGGCGTAAACAAGGAGAAAGATCCATAAAAAACCCTGAATTCGTTTCAGGGTTTTTTATTTTTATACCTTAGTAAAAAATGAGGTTCATTAAATCCTGAGTGTTATCCCTGATGCAAACTCCCATCGGTAAAGTCAAAACACGTAATTATCAATAATTAAAACACAATTTTGATTAATCCTTATATTTGTAACTGATGCGGATGAGAATAACCTTTCAGAACCTGTTCATTTTTATTTGCTTTGCGTATAGCAAGTCACAAGCGCAACAATCGCCTGAATATCTCAGGCACACTTATTCGGCGAATGATGGCCTACCTTCGACCAAGACAAGCAGGTTATTCCAGGACAGCCGCAACTATCTATGGATAGGCAGCTCAATGGGCCTAAGTTGTTTTGATGGATCCGGCTTTGTGAACTATACGGACAAACAGGGATTACCCTCAAATAACGTCCAGGCTATAGGTGAGGACTGTGATGGCGCTCTCTACGCAGGCACCTCGAATGGACTCGCTAAATTCAATGGCAGCAGGTTTTCACAGGTAAGGCTCACCGCCGATTCATCTCCCCCTTTAACTGTTTACCACCTTGCCTGCACAAACGATACACTCTGGATATCCACCTCCACTGGCTTATTTATTAAAATCGGTGAAATCATTAAAAAGGTAAATATTGCATATAAAACTGAAAAAATAATCAAATCCTGTTATCTCCAAAATAGCAGAATGCTTCTCGCAACAAATTCCGGGCTGCTATTATACAATGGAAAGGTTGCGGAAAAAGCCTATCTGCAAGGGGAATATATCCTGGATATCTGCGCAGGCAAAAACGGTGATTACTGGCTGACAACCCTCTCCGGGGATGTTTACTGCTGGAATAATAGCATGCTCAAACAATTGACTTCCCCCGACGGGCAAAAATTAGGGGCTACAAAAATTGACTGTCCGGGAAATGAGGTATGGCTTGCAAGGAGAAACATTATTTCTGTTTACAAGAATGGTGCCTATGCCTATGATATTAAAGGACTAGACGCAGGACGCAATAATTTTATTACAGATTTTATTACAGACTGTGAGGGAAACCACTGGATAAGCAGCAATGATGGCTTGTTAAAATTAAGGAGTACATCACTGGTAAAATATAAATTTAATAGTAATCAGGATGCTTCCGTGTATTCCATAAATAATGTCCCTTCAGAAGCACTTCCTATTGTTGGTGGCAGCATGCAACTTTTCCGCATAAATGCAGATAGCCTGAAACCAATCAAGACAAAACCAGGTAAAGTTCTGGTAAGTGATATTAACTTTATAACTGAAGCCCCTGGCGGAGGATTACTGATAGGTGAATCTATGGGTGGCCTTGGCTTGCTAAAAGACGGGCATCTTAAAAAATATGACACATCAGATGGTATACAAACTTTGCGCATGTTCTGTTATACTAAAATGCCAAATGGAGACGTTTGGGTAGGATCAAACAATGCACTATATCACATCTCCATCTTAGGGATAAAATCCTACGGAATTCCCGGTCCCGGCAGCAGGAACATTCTTTCCCTCCTGGCAATAGAGGGTGAGGATGTATTCATGGCAGGTACAGCAAGGGGCCTGTTTATTTTCAGGGACAATTATTTTGAGGAAGTAAAGGAGATTCCTGAATTAAGGGAAGCAGTTATTTCAAGCCTTTCAACTGACGGGCAAGGCAGGATTATTCTTGGGGTCAAGGGAAAAGGGATCTTTATCATTCGGTTCACCAAGAACAAGCCGGAGGTTATCAACAAGGTTAATAGCCTGAACGGATTAGGTTCCGATTTTGTATTAAATGCTGTAACGGATAAGTACAATCAGCTATGGACCCTTACAGGCAATGGCATATATAGGGTCCAATCCTATCTTTCACTACATCCTGTAGTTGTATATATCGGGCGGGAAGAAGGTATGCCAGATAATTCATGGGGAGAAGGGGCAATCTATGCAGATAAAATCGGCAGGGTATTTATAGGTGGGTCCAGGGGACTGGTTTCATTGGATGGTAATACAAGATTCGGGAACATTGACAACCTGTTAAAACCCCATTTTAAAAAAATTATTTCTGGCAGAAATGGTCTTGACCTTATAGCAGACTCTTTATTATGGAACAACACACACCCTTCTGTAGAGATCGACTATGAAAACAATAGCTTTAGTGTACATTTCAATTGCGTGGCACTATCCTATCCGGGACAGTTGAAATTCTCAGTTTATATGGAAGGCTATGATGTAGGTTGGAGTGCAAATAATCCTGCAAGGTTCGTTAATTACAATAATTTACCCCCGGGGGAATATAAGCTACACCTTAAAGCAATTGTGCAAAATAGCAACAGGGAAGCCGCTTCAACAGTTTTACTTATAAGGATAAGAGCCCCTTTCTGGATGACATTATGGTTCCGACTGATCATGATGACGACATTTGTATTCATTCTGTTCCTTGTATTTCGCAGACGCAGGGATGTGCAGCGCTTACGCCATGAAAAAGAACTGGAAACCAACAGGAAAATATCTGAAAGCCGTTTTATTGCTTTCCAGGCAAGAATGAACCCACATTTCATTTTCAATTGCCTTAACGCCATCCAGTATTTCATAGTAAGCAATGACAAGGAATCCACCCTTAATTACCTCTCGAAATTCGCACGCCTTCTCCGGCAGATACTGGACAGTTCAATTGACAGTTCCATTACAGTGGAATCTGAATTACAAATAATCAGGTCATACCTGGAAATGGAATCTATGCGTTTTGACAATAAATTTGAATATACTATTGAGACCGGAGTGGGTTTTGATCCTGCCTCAACAGAAATACCCGGAATGATCCTGCAGCCGTTTGTAGAGAATGCCATCATTCATGGCTTATTGCATAAAGAAGGGAAAGGCCATTTGAATATCCGGCTGGAAAAATCAGTCACAACGATTATCTGTTACATCAGGGATGATGGCATAGGCAGGGAAAGGTCTGAAATACAGAATTCAAAGCGAAGCCCTAACCACCGTTCGCATGGCATGTCCATTGCACTTAAAAGGCTAGAATTGCTAGCGGGGAATAAGCAGGGTGAAGATAAAATCATTGAAATAAAAGATGTTAATCGTGAAGCATTTGATACAGGCACTGAGGTCATTATCAGGCTTCCAATAATATAATTAATTATGTTGAACGCAGTAATCATAGAAGATGAAAAAAAAAGCCGGGAAGTGTTGAAAAACCTGATCCATGACTATTGTCCAAATGTCCATATTAGCGGTATGGCCGAATCGGTTGAGTCGGGGATAGACCTTATCACGAGAGAAAAGCCTGACCTTGTTTTCCTGGATATTGAAATGCAGTCAGGTTCTGGGTTCGACTTACTTGAACGCGTCGGCAAGGTGAATTTTGAAGTCATCTTTACTACCGCTTATGAACAATATGCATTAAAGGCAATTAAATTCTCCGCACTCGATTATTTATTAAAGCCTATCGATATTGGTGATCTTAAAACTGCGGTCGAAAAGATAAGGTCGAAAACCGGACACCATGATGAAAATGAAAAAGTTTCACAATTTATCCGGAATTTCAGTAACAGGCAGCAGCCCAAAATTACGCTTTCAACCTCAGATGGGTTGGTTTTTATCCTTGTTGAGGATATCATCAGGTGCGAGGCTCAGGGTGCTTATACCATTTTTTATATAAGGAACAGGAAAAGTATTATGGTAAGCAAGAACCTTAAAGAATTCCAGATACTACTGGAAGACCACCATTTTTTCAGGATACATAATTCCCACCTTATCAACCTGAATGAAATAGAAAAATATAAAAAATCAGATGGTGGGTCTGTGCTGATGAGTGACGGCAGCACCATTCCCATATCCGATTCAAGAAGGCAGGAATTTGTTAATCTTATCAGGGAATAAAAGGGGCCAATTGAAGGAGGCTAAAGCAATATTGGGTAATTATCAACCCAAAGTACCCATCAATTAACTTGGGCTACCAGAATTAAAAACACCTTGTAAATTTGTGTTATGAATAGAATCAAATTAGGATTGATAATGATTGCCCTAATAGCTGGCATTACAAGATCTGCTGGACAAAACCTCAATAGGTTGGTATCGCTAAATATAACACCATCGATGGACCATCTGCCTATTGACATGAAGGCAAGCCATTATAGCAATTCAAATTACTTTACAGGTTATTCCACAAGTGCTACCTGGATAGGTTTCCTTTGCAAGCTCGACTATAAAGGTGATACGCTGTGGTTATGGAAGAACACTAATTTTTTCAGTTCGGGTAATGCAGGCCTGATGCCACGCAGCATTAGCCTAGACAAACACGATAATATCACTATGGTAGGTTATTATAACCTGCCATCAACTAGCGATTCAATCAAGATTGGCAAATACCTGATCAGTGCGTCCCCATTTACAGGCGGCTCGTTTATTGCAAGGTTCGACTCAAGCGGAAGAGTATTAAAAGTCCAGTCATACAGCGGCTACATTAATTTCAATGATGTCGATGTTGATGAAAACGGGAATGCCTATATTATAGGAAATACCCGGATGGCTTTCACATTAGGTGCTTACTCCATCCCTAAGCCAAGCTATGTTAGCGGGGGCACAAACTCAAGGGATTTCCTATTATCAACGGATACATCCGGAAATGTACGCTGGACAAAACCTCTGGGATGCCTCGACCTTGGTAAAGCGGCAGCGGGTAATGAAGGTGGTCTGCACAGGATAAGTCTTAGTAAAGGAAGCACCCCCCGGATATTTACATCCGGATTTTATCTGGATAGCTTTGTCTTTGATACCAATAAATTCATTAGTCAGGGGAAGGAAGACGGTTTATTAGTGAAGTTTGACCTAAAAGGTAATTATATGGCTTCAAGATCTGCCGGGGGATCCAATTTGGACGCCTTTTATGATGTCTCGGCCAATAGCAATAATTTACTTAGTGTTTCAGGAATGTATAGGTCTGCCATCACTATCAACGGGAAATCCTATGCTGTATCGGGAACATGGTGCCAGACACTTGTTTTGCAGCTGGATACCGCATTGAACTTTAAATGGGTAGATACCGCCGGCCTGGGATGCGGTAATTACCCTCATCTCACATTGGATAATTACAACAGGACCTGCATTGTTACGGGCGCAAACGGCAATGGTAAAGAATTTCTGTATTTTTATGACAAAAGCGGGAAACGCACTTTCTCTAAATCCTACAAATTGACTGGGAGTAGTTCCTTTGGGGGTCTGGCACCTTTTGCAGTGTCATTCCCTGAAAAAGCACCTTTAAATATGTATGTTATTGGGGCATACAAACCTTCATTTACGTCCGATTCGAAAAATGTCAGTTGTATTAACACTTCTCTCCGCGACATTGCTCTTTTCAAATATGAGGTACCACTTCCCTGCACCCATTCCCTAGGTAATGACACGGGTTTCTGTAAAAGTTTTTCTGTTTCTTTAAATCCTAAGCTATCGGGCGCTAAATACCTCTGGTCCACCAATGACACCACTAACCTGATTACAATCAATAAAGGAGGAAAATATTGGGTTCGCGTTTCTAAAGACGGGTGCACAGCCACAGACACTGTTATGGTTTTTAATGATACAATCCTCCCTCTCTTTAAAACATTGAATGATACATTCAGTTGTGGGATATATGCACCTAAAATAAGAGTCCCCTTCAATACTTCAAGGTCTTTTTTGTGGTGGAACAAATCTACCCAGAAAACTGTAAATGCACCTTATTCGGGCAGTGCCTGGATCCAGTATTCCAATTATTGCGGCAATAGCAGGGATTCTTTTTCGGTAACCCACCTTGATGTGCCTGATCCTCATTTGGGTAACGATACAACTATTTGCATAAATACTAACCTCCGCCTATATGCGGGCGATTCTACCTGGAGCAATATCTGGCAAGACAATAATACTACACCTTATCTTACAGTACACCAGGGTGGTGATTATTGGGTGAGGGCTACAAATGGATGTGGAACAAGTTCAGATACGATCCATATAGGGATACTTTACAATCCTACCATAACGCTGCCTGCTGATACTTTCTTTTGCGGCAATACAAGCATCAAAATAAATTCAAAAATAGTTAATGCGGCTTCTTTTAGTTGGAATACAGGAGCTAAAACACCTTCTATAAATATATTCTCCCCCGGTATTTACATATTGAATGCTTTAAACAGTTGTAAAAAAGTAGCCGACACTATAAATATTAACAATTACCCTTTTCCATCACTTCTATTGCCTGACGATACATTCATGTGTAATAATGGCATGATTCAGGTGCATGCAACAGTTAATTCGCCTATAAAATGGTCAACATCCGACACCATGCGCAATTTGCAAATAAAGAAGGCTGGCAAATATCATGCGATAGCCGCCAATAGCTGTGGCAAAACCACTGATTCATTAATTGTGTATGCCCAGTTCACCCCTGCACCAAAGCTTGGGCGCGATACACTTATTTGCGGAAGTGCACTTACCCTTTACCTTCATGCGCAAACAAATGCTAATCAATTTGCATGGTCGAACGGAGGTAAGGACAGTTTCATTTCGGTAAACACCCCTGGCCTGCATTGGGTAAAAGCAACTAATAAATGTGGCACAGGCACAGATACCATAATGGTGCGCCTGAATAACAAACCCTTTGTCAACCTTGGAAATGATACCATAATGAACAAGGCATTCAACCTTAAACTCGATGCGGGTAATCCAGGAAGCAGATACCGATGGTCAGGGAAAAAATCAGACACCACCAGGTATGTTTTTGCGTCGTCGCCCGGCAGCTATTCTGTGCGTGTAAGCAATGAGTGTGGCATTACATCGGATACCATAAATATTTCCTTTAACACTGGTATTAGTAGCCTTACAAAAATAATCAGCGCTGTTTACCCAAATCCATTCAGTGGCTTTATAAAAGTAGACTTGACATCACCTGAACTTATACTAGGCATTAAGGTGGTAAACCAATTGGGGCAGGAGGTACTTTTGGATACTGAAACTATTAATCCAAGTAATACATTTAATCTTTCTTTCCTTGAGCCAGGTACCTATTTATTAAAGATAAGCTTAAGAGATAGTTCTGAAATATTCATACCGATCGTTAAGGTTAAACAATAAAAACTTCCGGAAAGGTTAAATCGAAAAAAACTAGAAAAACCCTGAAATGAATATAGGGTTACTATTTGGTGACCTGTGGCAGAGAATTCCGCTTTGCTTACTTCAAATCAAAGGGCAACAAAAGCTAAAAATCCCGCTTCTGGCGGGATTTGGTTTTTTTTAGTAGTGGAGATAGGAAAAATGTCGAACTTTTTTTTGGATTTTAATAAGTAATATCTGATGAGCAGCCCCATGGCAGACCTCCTTCGTCGGACGCCACAGGGCAACCCTGAAGGCGTAAAACCCTCATAAAACTTCATAGAAAAACCCTAAATTTAGTTTAGGGTTTTTCTGCTTCAGGGTAGCCCCTCCAGGAGTCGAACCTGAATCAAATGTTTAGGAAACATCTATTCTATCCATTGAACTAAAGGGCCGGATTTCCTTTAAAAAGGAGTGCAAAAGTACGCTTTATTTTAAAATCTAAAAACAAAATACTAAAAATGATAGGTCTGCCGCTAAATCTAAGCCCTATAAAAAAGCCTCTATGCTATGATACTTTGCTGCCTGCATTCACCATCTGACCGGGAGCAAGAAGTTTTAAGCTACCGTCTGCATTCTCCGCCATCAATATCATGCCTTTGGACTCTATTCCTTTAATGGTGCGCGGCTCAAGATTGGCCAATACACACACTTGCTGACCAATCAGCAACTCAGGCGTAAAATGCAAGGCAATCCCTGAAACAACCGTTCTTGTTTCAAAACCCAGATCTATCTCTAGCTGTAATAACTTATCTGCTTTTTTCACTTTTTCAGCCTGTAAAATCGTTCCAATCCTAATATCCATTTTGCTGAATTCATCGTACGAAATATTGGGTTTTGCCGATTCAACAGGCTTAGCATCAGATAATTCTATTTTTTCAGGTTTTTTGTCATTTTCCATTTGAGTTTTTGTTTCCATTAATTTCTGAATCTGTACTGCAATAATATCGTCTTCAATATTGCTGTATAAATAGACTGCCTCCCCTAACTGATGACCTTCAGCTAATTGAAAGAATTCATTCTGTTGATAAGAGGATTTTTGCAGACCTAACATTGCTGTGAGCTTTCCCGCAGTAAAAGGCAGGAAAGGTTCCATCCACCAGGATAAGTTAGCCACTACCTGAAGTGCATGGTTCATTACCGTTGCCGTGCGCGAAGGATCTGTCTTCATGAGCTTCCATGGTTCAGTCTCTGCAAGGTATTTATTTCCCGCTCTGGCCATATTCATCAGTTCAAATAAGGCTTCCCTAAACTTAAAATGACGGATATTGTCATCCATAGCTATCTGGCATCTCTGACATTCAGCAGCCAATTCTTGTTCCATCGGACTCAATTCTCCACTCTGTGGCACCTTGCCTTCATAAAATTTATGCGTGAGCACCATGGCCCGATTCACAAAATTACCCAATATAGCCACAAGTTCGCTGTTATTTCTAGTTTGGAAATCTTTCCAGCTAAAGTCAGAATCTTTTGTCTCAGGGGCAGTAGCAGCAAGCATATAACGCAAAGAATCTTCCTTGCCTTCAAAGGATTTGAAATAATCTTCCATTTCTACACTCCATTTTCTGCTGGTACTCATTTTATCACCCTCCAGATTCAGGAACTCATTGGCAGGAACATTGTCGGGCACTATGTATTCTCCGGTTGCATGCAACATTGCAGGAAAAATAATACAATGAAA
>Ga0123337_10004967_pt1 | contig 13273 bp, 10 predicted proteins | sample frozenSSSSmetaG_FD_89792 | JGI IMG/M metagenome (GOLD analysis project Ga0123337, IMG submission 89792) | Glacier valley bacterial and archeal communities from Borup Fiord, Nunavut, Canada, to study Microbial Dark Matter (Phase II) -... | ecosystem: Environmental > Aquatic > Freshwater > Ice >...
AAATAATTATCCTTCGAATATGGAAGCCTGATAGTAGTATCCGCCGTAAAAATCTTTTTTTGCCATACGGGGCTGGTTGTTTCTCTCATCATAACAAAATATCCTTTAACCGTTCCCGTTAGTGGCGCTTTCCAGGATAGAGAAGTGTAATTGCTAAGTGCCCTTACGTCGATGGTAACATTTTCAGGCATAGCAGGTGCCTTGGCCAGATTAGATAAATTCACCAGGTTCATACCGGTATTTTTTCTCAGGTACTCCAGATCGATGTGTTCGGGAAGGTCGCCATAATTAATGCCATTCTCTGTTCTGACATTCTGATGCTGCCGGTAATAGTTTTCATTCATCTCGGTTATACGCACTGCTGCATAACCGTTTTCAACGTACGGTGTATGATCACCGCCACGCAGGAAACGGTCGTTGCGATAAATCAGGACAATCTCAAGGTTGTCTACATATCGCTCACCCACTTCTTTAACGTACCGTGCCAGTTGACGGGCTTTGCCATCATTTTCCAAACCAAGTTGCCTGATATTAGCGGCGTTTTTTTCTAATTCATAATAAGGCAATCCTTCGCTAAAAACCCTGACCTGCGTGTTGTTGATGATATTTGTTTCGCTGCTGTTATTGCTTCCCATGATATCATTGTTCAGATCAGCTTCGATATTCAGCCCCATCTTCCTTGACTTGGTTGCCATATAACCGGCGCCCAGCAGGCCCTGCTCTTCACCGCTTACCGTAATAAAAATAATGGTTGCCGGGAATGAATGTTTACTCATAATGCGGGCACATTCCATGACAGCCGCCGAGCCGCTGCCATCATCATTAGCACCCGGTGCATCACCTGTCCTGTCCATTACATTGGAGCGCATATTATCAAGGTGACCGCTGACTAAAAATATTCGGTTATCTTTTGGATCGGTACCTTTTAAAGTAGCTACTACGTTAGCGAGATTGAGTACACTGTCAACACGCCTGCCATCGGGTTGCAACGTGGTGCTATCGATCAGCGCGGTCAGCCTTCCGCCGGATTGCTTTGCAAACTGGTTGAACTTGCTCAGCACCCATGTTCTTGCCGCGCCTATTCCCCGCTTGGAATCTTTCTGTGTACTCAGTGTATTGCGTGTTCCAAAGGCAACCATTGTCTTGATATAAGACTGTAATGAATCAGGAGATATCTCTCTGAGCATCTGTTCTATTTCAGGATCTTTCTGTATGATGGCAGGTGCCTGTGCAATCACATCATTCAAACAACATATCCCAATCGCAAAGATTAAAATTTTTTTCATGAGTATTTTAACTGTTTAAAAAATGCTGTCAGCTATTGAAGGAACAAATTAACCTGCCGGTTTCTATCGCGCAATAAATAGTATTGAAATAAATATCTTTCCTTTTAATACGGCAAATATATGTATTAAGCCTAACTGCCCACCGGATCAGGATTGCACAATCGTTGAATTGTAATACGGTAACGCACAAAGATATACCTGACTAAAATTATAATATCGGGTAGTCTTATAAAAATATATTTATAGAAATTATAATTAACTTCCTTTTTCAAATCAATATTTATGAGGTGCGTTTACCTTCTTATTATCATCTTTCTTATATCATCATGCAAAGAAAAAAAAGTGGATAACAACCGGTTAGCCAGAGCATCAAAGGAAAATAAAAACGGCTGGGTGTATGTTCACCTGGAAGGCACTCCTTCCGATATCGGATTCCAGCATGGATATCTTTTGTCGAATGAAATTGACACTACCATCCGTGCAGTAAGTTTTTACCTGGAACATGAAACAAAAAAAGACTGGAATTTTTATAGAAACTGCGCGAAAAATTTTCTTTGGAATAAGCTGGATGATGAATACAAAGAGGAAATAAATGGTATCGTTGAAGGTTTACAGGCAAAACATTTTAAATATGACAACCTGGATATAACCGCTTATAATGCTATGGAAGAACTGGCTTATTATTATGTGCCTCAGTTAATGGATAAAGAAAAAGCCGGTAGCGGTGACAATAAAGCGCCGGGTAATTGCAGTGCATTCATCGCTACAGGCAGTTATACCAAAGATGGTAAAATTGTAATTGGTCATAATAACTGGACAAACTATTTAACAGGTCAGCACTGGAATGTAATTGCTGATATCGTGCCGGAAAAAGGCAATCATATATTGATGGACTGTATGCCTGGCTTTATTCACAGCGGGGATGATTTTTTAATAACTGCCAACGGAATTTTAATTACCGAGACTACCATCACCCAATTTAAAGGATTCGATACCGCTGCTATCCCGGAATTTAACCGTGCGCGCAAAGTGGCGCAATACAGTAATAGTATTGATGATGCGATAAAAATCTTTACAACCGGTAACAATGGTGGCTATGCCAATGACTGGCTTATTGGCGATACCAAAACCAATGAAGTTGCAAAACTGGAGTTAGGACTCAAAAATTTTACAGTATGGAGGAGTAAAGACACCGCTATGATTGGTTCTAATTTTCCAAGTGATGAGAAGCTTATTCAACAGGAAACAACGTTTAAAATTGATGATATCACTACCAGTCCCAACGCCAGGAAAAAGAGAATGGAGCAACTGGTTACAGACCTTAAAGGAAAATTGGATGAACAGTCAGGTAAAACGCTTGAAGCTGATCACCTTGATGCGCTTGAAAATAAAACGCTTAACAACCGTTGTGTTGTATGCGGGCATATTGATGAAGATGTTAAGGGCTGCGCCGAATGGGATCTCGGCCCTTACTATCCAATGGGTGCCGTACAGGGAAAAGTTACCACGGCAGCACTTGCAAAAGACATGAAGTTTTGGGCGCACATGGGCCATCCCTGCGGAGAAGACTTTATCGGTGCTCCATTTTATACTGCTCACCCTGAATACTCATGGATGAGTAAGTACCTCACCAACATGAAGGCTTACCCATGGACATTGTTTACTGCTAAAAAATAGTACCAGGGTAACCGGACTGTAGAATGCTTGCAGATATAATTGTATCCTGCTAAACGGTATTTATAATGTACTGTTATCTTTCTATTATTGTAGAATTCTATCTACAAAAACTATTGAGGCTATTAATTATGTGGATAAAAAAAGCCCTACTCTTCTTTTCCGATGTTAAATTTCTCCGTATAACTACAGTTAGCTATGCTGCTGGCATAATTATTTAGGTACTAATAGTACCGCTATATATATCCTGATTTGAGAATGCAATTTTTGCAACAAATCTTTAATTTACATTAACACATTACGAAGCAAATTAAAAAGTTGTCTGTTATAGACATTTAGAGAATCTTATGTACGAAAACAATTGGAATTGCTACCATCGCCTTATTATCGATGACAGTAGCCTGTCATAAAACAACCATAAATAGTGACGTTGACGCTATAATGCCTAAAGGCCCGAAGCCATCGTGGGGGCCAACTTTAACTCCACAAATGCAGGCTGTTATTGAAACATTAGATACAATAGCACCCCTTCCACTGATATCGCTTACACCCGCGCAGGCACGTATGCAACCGGGAGCCGGAGACGCGGCAATGCGCGTTATGAAGAACTATAATATCCCCGCGCCAGCTATGAATGTTGATACGGCAGGTAAAGATATTCCTGTCACAGGCGGACAAATTCACCTGCGTATCTATACGCCTAAAACAGGGAAGGCTTCCTATCCCGTAATTGTTTACTATCATGGCGGCGGATGGGTAATAGCAACCATCGACACTTACGGTCCTTCAGCCCAGGCATTGGCTGAGCAGACTGATGCTATCGTAGTTTCTGTAGAGTACCGCAAGGGTCCTGAATTTAAATTTCCTGTAGCGCATAACGATTCTTATATGGCTTACAAGTGGGCCATAAAAAATGCAAGTACATTTAAAGGAGATTCTATACACATGGCTGTCGCCGGAGAAAGTGCTGGTGGTAATTTAGCAGTCTCTGTAGGTATGATGGCAAGAGATAGTAGCCTGAGGAGACCATTACACATCGTATCTGTATATCCCGTTGCAAGCAATGATCTTAACACTCCATCCAAGATACAGTATGCGAACGCAAAACCACTTAACACACCTGCCCTGGTATGGTTCCTCGGCTACTACCTTAACAACCCTGCTGAATCAGCATTGCCATGGATATCATTGGTAAATGCTAAACTGGCTGGCTTACCACCTGTAACAATTATAGGCGCTGAAATTGATCCGTTACAAAGCGAAGGAAAAATGCTTGCTGATAAATTGCAGGCTGCAGGAGTAACTACTACTTATAAACTATATGTAGGTGTTACTCACGAATTTTTTGGAATGGCTTCTGTACTTCCTGAGGCAAAGCAGGCGCAGGCATTGGCGGCTTCGCAACTTAAGAATGCGCTTAAATAATTATTGATGATTGTGTTGACTATGAAATATGGACTAATTGCAGCTAGCAACTTTCAGTTAAGATCAGGGTCAGCCTTACAAAACTCGTCCGCTTCACTGGTTTTATAAAACCTTACAGGTTTTGAATGAGGATAGTACTTGTATGAAAAACCTGGGAGGTTTCCGAAACCTCATAAGTTGACCCTGATTTTAACTGCTTATTTATTTCCTCCGTACGGTTCTACATGTACTAGAACGTCTGTTACTCTTAATTTGCTTTTCAACAGTGCGTCTTTAACTGAATGAGCGATGCTATGACCTTCGGTAACAGTAAGGTTGCCGTCTACGCCGATATGTATATCAACATAATAATCAAATCCCATCTTTCTTATATAACACTTCTCCGTAAACTTAACCTGCGGCACATTTTCTGCGATCGTTCTTACCTCGTCAACCAATTCTGTTGAGGGAGCAGCATCCATAATCTCCGATAATGCCGGTCTGATAATTCCAATTGCATTGTAAAGAATAAGACCTGAGGCAACCAGTGCCGCCCAATCATCAGCTCCCTCATAACCTTTACCTCCGATGAGCGCTACTGATATACCAACAAATGCTGCAATAGAAGTAATAGCATCACTCCTATGGTGATAAGCGTCTGCTTTAACTGCGTGGCTGTTTATTTTCTTTCCGACATTCAATACATAGCGAAACATGCTTTCTTTTATAACTATTACAAGTATCAGTATCCAGAGTGTAAAACTTTTTGGTAGTTCATGCGGCGTATCTATAAAGGTTATAGAATGATAGCCTATCCATGCCGCAGCAGCAATTAAAAACATTCCTACGGCAATGGCAGCTAAAGGCTCCGCTTTTCCATGACCATAAGGATGTTCCTTATCAGGTTCTTTCAGCGCTAGACGCAAGGCGAACCATAATAATGCAGAACTTAAAATGTCTGCTCCTGACTCGGTAGCATCTGCTACCAGCGCATAAGAATGTCCAACATAACCCGCTATCCCTTTAACAAAGATCAGGATAAAGCTTATTGCAATCCCTAACTGCGTTGTCCTGATAGCAACAGACGGCTTTTCGCTCAGTAAATCATGCATCGTATAAAACAGCTTGCTAACGTAACCGGCAAAATAATATCATTACATTATAATAAATGCTATTCTGCCACCCTTTTAAAAGAATGTATTTCTTCGGTGCCACTATAATGAGATGTAACAACAATAGAATCAGCATAATATTTGCCGGTACTTTCCTGCGGACCCGCACCGATATCAATCTTATAAGAGAAGTCGCTGCCGGTAATTTTACCATCGGTTAATGGTATCTCACCGTAAGAGGATGTAATAGAACCGGTTAATTTTTCGCCGTCTGCTTTAAGTTTAAAGGTTATCTCCAATTGTTCTCCCTGGTAAGGCACCGATCCTTTCCAGGTTCCTGTGAGGTCGGCCGCCAGGCACGAAAGTACAAATACAAAAAGCAACGTGATGGACATAAAGATTTGTTTCATAGTGTTAATCGTTTATTTTGTTTAATTATAAAATTTAGTAATCCAAAATTCTTAATAATAACAGTAAAGTAAAATTATTTTTTTATATGTAAGACGCATTAAAATACACCGTTAAATTATTTATGGATGACTCTCTTACGGCAGTTTGATGCGCTGCACAATTACTACTTTTAATTTCTTATAAAAAATCGGCTCTTTCTAAAATGGCAAATCATCTGCAAAGGTTTGTTCAGCCATAAAATCACTGATCATTTCTTTAACCATTGATACCGCTTGCTTTTCTGTTCCTCTAAGCTTTTTAATCGTTAAGAGCATCATACGGTTATTAACCTCCGCATAATGCTTCTGCGCTTTTAGATTTATTGTTTTAATCTCTTCCGGAAAACTAACATAGAGATGCAGCGATTGATACCTTGGATGTGTATATAAGTCATTAAGTTCCTGCTCAAGTTCGCGTAGCTGCTCTTTCAGCACTTCGTTGTAAATGCTCAGTTTATCGTCGGTGAGATTAACCGTATTGTTCTCTTCATTTTGAATCCATTTGAGTTCCAGGTTGAGCAATGTATGCAGGTCATTATTTTCATAAGCGATTGTCAGTTGTTTCATGAGTTCTTCTTTCTGCAGTTTCAGTGTTTCATTTTGCTCAAGATCAGGGTGCAATATTTTAGCCAGCTGTTTATAAATGCTGCTGATATTTTTCGCACGCGCTTCGGCTATCTTACCGGCCTTCTCTTCTCTTTCCAGTTCCTTTTTACTTTTTTTCCCAGTGGCTTTTTTTTGAGCTTCTGAACCACCCTTTTGTTTGACTGCCTCCTGCATTTGAAGCGTTTTTTGTATTATTTCTTCCGGCGTCATTGTGCTATGCAGATCTTTTAGATCCATTTCAAACCCAAATAAATCAAACATCGCTTCCATGGTGTCTTTCAGGCTATCAAAATCCACTTCAATGGATTTTTCATAGCTTATTCCCTGTACGGCTTTGAAGATACTTTTGAATTCCTCATCAGGCTCCCCGCTTTCAAAATTGAAAACATCGTCAAGCAGACTGGCTATAACGTTTCCTAAATTATACCTTTGCGTTTTATGTAAAATCTTGCTACTTTTAAAATAAGGGAAAAGCAACTTCACAGCTTCCTTGTTTAACTCATTCAATTGCTGTTCCACCGGGTGAATTTCTCTTACATAAAAATCCAGTTTATCATCTATTATTTTTTTGATCCGTACAACATCAAGTCTCAGTTTTTCTATTCTCATGATAAACTTGTTGAAGGCCTGCTGCTGTTTGCTAAGTATCTTCTTTTGCTGTATAGTGATGATTAAGCCAATTGAAGCATTCTTCCCTGTTCCTTCAAAAATATTCTGTTGCATCATATAATGATTTTGAAAAACAATTCTAAATAAATTTGCCTTATGATCTTCTTAAAATTATTCACCATTTGCTGACAGTGGTACATATTCTTCAATCTAACCTGAGGCCAATAAGTTGTTTACTGACACACGCTGGAAAATTACAAATTTTATAAACCTCTGTGTCCGGCATCTTATAAAATTATAAAATGCTTATGGTAAAGCTTTCAGTAAAAATCGACGAATTAAAGCTTATTAAATTAGTTAGTGGAAAAATAACCTGGCGCAGCTGGTGGGTTTGAGATTGTTTTGAAATATATAAGTATGGCCAATTTCGATAGACGGTAAAAATAATGTGATTTGATTTAACCAGCGATTAACAAAGATCAACTCATAAATATAGAGCGATAAATATATTCATGTGAAGCAACAAGGTTACATTAAAACCAACAATTGCTTTATGATAAAAGGATTAAAAGATATAATTTAATCATTCAAATATACATATCTTTATTTCAGACATTTAATGATTAATTAATTTCACTTTACATTTTGATTCATGCAAATGATCTATTTAAAAATAAAGTTTCTGGAAAATTTTATTGATTTTAATAGGCTGACATCAACTGCAGCGGTAAAATTTTTATAATAATAAATTCATAAATACGTGTAATCCTTGTATCATGATTAAAGCTGGCAAATTACTTCCTTTCATGATAGCCATTTTAGATTAAACCATTGACCTGAATATTAAACAATTGTACAGGTAACATCAACCAATGCATGGTGATCTGTAAAAAAATTTTAATATCGGTTATTTAAGTATTGTCCGGGGTGATTCTTGCCAGGCTAATCATTGAATGAATAAAAATTGCTGATATAAAGTTGTATAATCATAAACTGATGTATTAATGAATAAAAATTTTATTGAGCGCAGTTCCGGATATACCCGTGCTGAAGATTATAAGAAAGCAGGCATATATCCCTATTTCAGGGTTATTCAATCCGAACAGGATACTGAAGTTATGATCAGCAACAGGAGGGTTTTGATGTTTGGGTCGAACTCTTATCTTGGTCTTACAAATCATCCTAAAGTTAAGGAAGCATCCAAACGGGCCATCTCCCTTTACGGCACCGGTTGCGGCGGTTCAAGGTTTCTAAACGGCACTTTATCTATTCATGTTGAATTGGAAGAAGCCTTGCAGGAATACCTGCAACGGGAAGCTGTAATATTGTATAGTACAGGGTTCCAGGCGAACCTTGGCACACTGCCGCCATTGGTTAAACGCAACGATTATGTTTTAATCGATGAACGGGTGCATGCTTCTATCATTGACGCATCGAGGCTTACATTTGGTAAAGTAATGCGGTTTAAACACAACGATGTCAAAGATCTTGAAAGCATAGTGGCGCAGTTGCCGCATGAGTCCTTTAAATTTATTGTGGTGGATGGTGTGTTTAGTATGGAAGGTGATATTGCCCCGCTGCCTGGCATAGTAAAAGTGGCACAACGTTATAATGGTGTTGTAGTATGTGATGATGCGCATGCTGTAGGCGTGATAGGACATCGCGGCATGGGTACAGGATCTCATTTCGGATTAAATGAATCAGTGGATATTCAGATAGGCACTTTTAGTAAATCACTTGCTTCATTGGGTGGCTTTGTAGCTTCTTCCAAAGAAGTTATCGAACACCTGAAACATACCTCCCGTTCTCTTATCTTTAGCGCGAGCATGACACCTGCATCCGTTGCAAGTGTACTGGCGGCCTTACAAATAATCAGGTCTGAACCCGAACGTATCGAACAGCTTTGGGATAATACCAGTTACGCCCTGAAGCAATGCAGGGAGTTAGGATTTGATGTAGGCAATACGGAAAGCCCTATCATTCCATTGTACATACGCGATAGTCAAAAAACTTTTATCCTGGCGAACCAATGTTTCAGGGATGGTGTATTTATCAACCCGATCGTATCTCCCGGGGTGCCTGATCACCAGTCTATGATCCGCATCTCCCTTATGGCAACTCATACCCATGAACAAATTGACCAGCTTTGCGAAATCCTTTATAAAAATGTTATTCAAATGGGAATCCTTGATGGGAAGGAACAGGTTGACGACATCAAACAATACCAGGGTTGAATTATAATTAATATTTTGGGCACACCAGGTATGGAACCTCGTTTCGCATAAGCCGCTTTTAAAGGATAAATAAAACCAAATTTTTCAACGTATGATTGAAATCCTTCCCGTAAGCAATAATAGCGATTTGCGAAAATTTATAGACTACCCGCATGAGTTGTACAGAGACGATCCCAGTTATGTCCCGCAATTGTTTACGGAACAGAAAGCTTTACTCGATAAAAAAACTTCTCCCTTTCTTAAACATTCAGAGGCGGCTTATTACCTGGCTGTAAAAGAAGGTAAAACAGTTGGAAGGATAGCTGCTATATTAAACAACAATCATATTAAATTTACCGGTAAGCAGGAAGGCTTCTTTGGTTTCTTTGACGTAATCAATGATTATGAAGTTGCTAAAACGTTGCTTGATACCGCCTCGAAATGGCTCATGACTCACGGTATAAAAAAGATCATCGGCCCATCGAATTTTTCTACTAATGAAACACTCGGACTGTTGATCAGCGGCTTTGATGAACCTCCGTTTATCATGATGCCATACAATGCTGCTTACTATATTATTCTTTTGGAAAAGTATGGATTTACAAAACACCTCGATTTACTCAGTTACTTTATAGAGGCCACAGACTTTCCAAAGGAGCTTAATGAAAAAGCCGGCCAGCTGGAGCAACGACTTGCAGAAAGAAATATCACTATCCGTAATATTGATATGAAAAATTTTAAAAACGACCTTACTAAATTTTTAATAGTGTACAATGAATCGTGGGCGGTGAATGCTGATTTTGTACCCATGACAAATGATGAGCTGATGCATTCAGCAAAAGACCTTAAAACAATCATCGACCCTGATTTTATTTTCTTTGCTGAAAAAAATGGTGTGCCCATCGGCATATCACTTACTGTACCGAATGTAAATGAATTACTGATAAAGGTAAGACGCGGCCGCTTGCTGCCTCTGGGGGTATTTAAAATTTTGTTTGGATTAAAAGAAATAAAAACCGTGCGCACCCTTGCCCTGGGTACATTACCGGGCTACCGTCGTTTAGGGATCGATCTCTGCTTCTATTATAAAAGTGTGCAGCTTTGCCTGCGCAAAGGCATTCGCGGTGGAGAAGCTTCCTGGATACTCGAAAACAATATTGCAATGAACCAGGCGATCATAAGAATGAATGGTAAGATCACTCACAGATACCGCTTGTATGAAAAAGGCCTGAGTCTATGAAGCTTTCTTTAAAGAGTATTGATTTTTTACCGGCAGACCGTGATAACTATATTATTCTCTTAACCGCGCCACTACTGCTAACCATATATTATTATAACGGAAGAGCCGGTATGTTCCTCCATTATTTTCCATCATTCAACGGTACTAACTACGCGGACATTTATAGCTTCTACTGGCAATTTGGAATTTTCTTTCTACTGATGGGTATGTTGCCTTTTCTATACCTTATTAATAAAAAAAAATACTTCCTTAAAGATGTTGGACTGGGTATAGGTGATTGGAAAATCGGGCTTTTCCTGGTGTTACTGATTACACCCGTAATCATTGCGCTCATTTGGATTGCCAGTGGTATGCCCTCAATACAAAGCGAATATCCGATGTTAAGGTCATTGCTTCATGACCGGTCTAAGTTCTGGCCTTACGAAGTTGCTTACCTTTTATTTTATTATATTAGCTGGGAATTTTACTTCCGTGGTTTTTTGCTGTTCAGTCTTGCAAAAAAAATGGGGAAAGTAAATGCCCTACTTATACAGACGGCTTTGTCATGCCTGGTGCATCTTGGTAAGCCCGAGGAGGAAACACTGGGTGCGATAGTGGTGGGTGTACTCTTCGGATGGATCGCATTTAACACCCGTTCCATCTGGTACGTATTTATACTGCATGCATGTATCGGTATCTTTACCGATTACTTCAGCCTGTTGCATATTGGCAACAGTTATTAATAATCTTAAATAATTTTGTATGAAGGTACTGGTGACCGGTGCTAACGGATTTATAGGAAGCAGCCTTGTCAGGTATCTTTCAGGTAACGGTTATAGTGTGCGCGGCTTGATTAGGGCTCAAGCTGATTTGAAATTTTTAGAGGGTTTGGATTGCGACCTGTTGTATGCAGATATCACCAATACAGAAAACTTAGAAGCCGCAACAAAGGGAATGGATATCGTTATTCATACGGCGGGGTTATCAAGCGATTGGGGTGACTGGAATGATTTTATTCAGACAAATGTTGAAGGCACAATAAACATGGTGTCAGCATCAGCGAGGTGCGGAGTGAAAAGATTTGTACACCTGAGCAGTGTTGCAGTACATTGGTTCGGCTCAGTCAATGGTAAAGAAGATGGCCCTACTCCTTTGTCTCATATGGCTTATGCCGAATCAAAAAAACAAGCGGAACAGTGGCTTACTACTTTCGCATCGGGCAGCGCTATGGAAATTGTTATTGTTCGTCCCGGAAATGTATACGGCCCTCATGATGAAAAGTTTATCGGGCCTTACCTCGACTTTATCAAACAAAAAAAATTCAGTTATATAAATGGCGGCAGAAGACTGACCTGTCCTACCTATATTGAAAATCTTATGGTTGGAATTGAACTGGCTTGTCTGAGTGAAAAAGCCTGCAACGAAACTTTTATTATAACCGATGGTTTGATGATCAACTGGCGCGCTTTTACAGAGGGCTTACTTATGAAGACCGGCATTCCGTTACCAAAACGTTCTGTCCCATTTTCAGCCGCGTATTTTACAGCGTATTGTTTAGAAATGATTTATAAATTGTCGGGTAGCCGCACTCCTCCGTTGCTCACCCGTTACCGCGTAAACAACGCAGGTAGAAACTATCATTTTTCTATTGAAAAGGCAAAAACATTATTAGGCTATCAACCCCGGGTCGATTTTGATACCGCCGTCACAAGAACAATTGACTGGTACACCAAACAGCAACGTTCTTTTTAAAACATCCAGCTTGAAAAATAACCCGGTAAGCTTTTCTTTCTTTGGTACCATCATGAAAATCCTGCTTTTTTTTTACCTGCTATTTCTTAGTAACAGGATATTATTTATTATTTACTTCCATGAGAAATACTCTGCTTACAACCGGGAGCAGCTTACAATATCCTTTCTTTATGGACTTCGGTACGACACAGCTATGGCATTACTGCTGACTATTATCCCGGCGTTTTTTATAATGATTCAATATTTGTCTGAGTGTAAATTATCAAAAACATTTCTCAACGTTTACCTTATAGTCACTTTAATTTTAAATTGTTTCTGCCTGGCTTTCGATATTGGAATTTATGACCTGTCACAGATCCATCTCAATTTCAGAATCCTTCATTACATAAAATTCCTGAGTCATGGGATTCAATTTTCCGACTCAAAACTTAACGCGGTATATTATTCAATGCTTTTTGCACAGGTGGTCTTTGGGATACTATTGCTTTGGTGGTTGTTTTATAAATTAAAGATTGGTAAGTACCGGAGGAAACCGCTCTGGCTGATAACTGCATTTACGGCATGTACCATATTTTTTGGATTTTACAAAGCATCGCATAGCGAGCTGTTTAGTACAAACAATATTTTCGATCCTGATTCTGAGAACCTTGTTGATCTGTCAACTAATGTACTTTATAATATTGGTAGGGAATACCTCCGAGGTGAAAATGCAAGGCATAAAAATCCTTACCAGTTTAGGGAGATGAAGCAGGCGGCCGCTATTGTAAATAATATGAAATTGCAACGAAAGGATTCCGTGACAAAATTGTTCAAAACGGATCGTCCTAACATCGTTTTATTTATGCTTGAAAGTTTTACCGCGGATGTGATAGCGCCGTTAGGCGGCGATACCGGCGTAACACCAACGCTTAGTGCAATTATAAAAGATGGACTGTTGTTTTCAAATATT